>Ga0181532_10000841_pt1 | contig 30590 bp, 29 predicted proteins | sample PEATcosm2014_Bin_33_FD_119768 | JGI IMG/M metagenome (GOLD analysis project Ga0181532, IMG submission 119768) | Peatland microbial communities from MTU Mesocosm Facility, Houghton, MI, USA - PEATcosm2014_Bin11_30_metaG | ecosystem: Environmental > Terrestrial > Soil > Wetlands > Peat | place...
CACATGCGCGAGGCGGGATCGACGGCGGTGCAGGAAGTCGCCTTCACGCTGGGCAACGGCATTGCCTATGTGGAAGCAGCGATTCGGGCGGGTCTCGATATCGATAAGTTCGCGCCGCGGCTTTCGTTTTTCTTCAACGCCCACAGTAATTTCCTGGAAGAGGTTGCGAAGTTCCGCGCCGCGCGAAGGATGTGGGCGAAGATCATGCGCGACCGTTTCAAGGCGAAGAATCCGAAATCGTGGATGCTTCGCTTCCACGCGCAGACGGCCGGGTCCACGCTGACGGCGCAGCAACCGGAGAACAACATCGTGCGCACCGCGATCCAGGCCATGGCCGCGGTGCTCGGCGGAACGCAGTCTCTGCACACGAATTCGTTCGACGAGGCTCTCGCCCTGCCGACCGAGGCATCGGCCCGGATCGCGCTGCGCACGCAGCAGGTGATTGCATTCGAGTCGGGCGCGCCGCAGACGGTCGATCCGCTGGCGGGCTCGTATTACGTCGAATCGCTGACCAGCGAAATCGAGAAGCGAGCCGACGACTATCTTAAAAAAATCGAAGCGATGGGCGGCATGCTGACGGCGATCGAACGCGGGTATGTGCAGCAGGAGATCCAGAACGCGGCCTACGAATATCAGCAAGCAGTCGATCGGCAGGAGGCGGTGGTGGTGGGCGTGAATCGATTCCATATCGAACAAGAGCACGCGGTGCCGATCCTGCGGATTGATCCAGCGTTGGAGCCGAAACAGGTGGAACGACTACGGGCGCTGCGCGCCAAGCGCAACGCCGGGAAATGGCAGGCCGCGATCCGAGCCATCGAAGACACGGCGCGCTCGGGAGAAAACCTCATGCCGCGAATACTCGCAGCGGTGGAAGCGAATGCCACGGTGGGCGAAATTTCAGACGCGATGCGAAAAGTGTATGGGGAGTACAAGGAAGCGGTGGTGATCTAAGCGATCACGCCTGTCGAGACGGGGCTCGGCCCGTCTCCTCCGCGAGCGCCGCTGCAAGCCGCGTCTCTGCGAAAAATCCGATCAAGAGTTCGCCGGCTTATAGTCGCAGGCGGTACGGCAGCCTTCGCAGTAAAGCAGGCCGTCGGGGCAAAGGCGCACGTCGAGTTGAGACTGACAATACACACAGTATTTGTCGCACTCGCAACCCGCTTCAGTCTTTTCGCATTGCGCACAGAGGACACCTGGTTTACTTAAGCCTGGCTTAGAGGACATGGTTCAAGTCTAGTTCGGCGAGGGCGGGGAAGGAATGTAACGGAAGTCACCCAACCGCGGGTCTCAGGTGTCAGGTCTCCGGAAGACCAAAACAAAATACAATCCGGTAACCGAAACAAGGGGTTGCTTTTCCTGAGACCTTGCACCTGAAACCTGAGACCTGTCTTTGACCTGTCTTTGATTTGCCGCCCTTCCCGTCTGGTGTTAAGTTAAACAGTTCCAGATTCAGATAGTCCAACCGCTGTCTGAGCGGTTGTCTGAGCGAAGCTTGACCGAGGGTTCTTCTTGTCCGCTGTCGAAACAACTCCCGTCGTCCGCAAGACCGCGTTGAACGCCGTCCACCGCCAGATGGACGCGAAGATGGTCGATTTCAACGGTTGGGACATGCCGGTGGAATACCCTGCTGCGATCGGGTGCGGCATCGTGGCCGAGCACATGGCGGTGCGCACGGGCGTCGGCATTTTTGACGTCAGCCACATGGGCGATATCCGATTGGCCGGACCTGAAGCGCTGGCCGCCGTACAGCATATCTCGATGAATGACGCGTCGCGGCTGGCGATCGGGCAAGCGCAGTATTCGGCGTTGCTCTATCCGCAAGGAACGTTTGTCGACGATGTGATCGTTCACCGCCTCGGCGAAGACGAATACCTGCTCGTGATCAACGCCGGCACGCGCGAAAAGGATTTCGGCTGGGTGCGCGACAACACCCGCCGGTTTGACTGCAAGGTCGAGCATCTCTCCGACGACTTCACGCAAATTGCGATTCAGGGCCCGAGGGCTGTTGATGTGCTGCAAAAGTTGACCGATGCCGACCTGAGCGCGGTGAAGTTCTATTGGGTGACGCGCGGCACGCTGTGCGGCCTGAAGAACACCTTGATGGGCCGCACCGGGTACACCGCCGAAGACGGATTCGAGATTTACATCCCGCCGGACGAGGAGACCAGCGCGCGGGTCTGGTACGCGATTCTGGATGCCGGAAAAGAATTCGGCGCTGTTCCCTGCGGTCTGGGCGCGCGCAACACGTTGCGCCTCGAAGGCAAGCTGCCGCTCTACGGACACGAAATCTCGGATACGATCAATGTTTGGGAAGCGGGACTGGATCGTTTCTGCAAGATGGAGAAACCCGATTTTATCGGGCGTTCGGCACTGGAGAAGGCGAAGGCTGAGGCCCTGAAGAAAACGCTGGTCGGTCTCGAGATGGTCGAGCGAGGCATCGCCCGCGATGGATACAAGATTCTGGACGAGGGCGGGCGCGAGATTGGCTACGTCACCAGCGGTTCTCCGGCGCCGTTCCTGAAGAAAAACATTGCGTTGGCCTACGTGCCGCCTGAGCATGCGGCGATCGGGACGACGGTAAAAATAGAAATCCGCGGGCAAGGCGTAAGAGCACAAGTGGTGCCAGCGCCGTTTTATAAGCGTCCGAAGAAAGTCTAAGACCTAAAGAGCCAGAATCCACCAACCAGGAGCAAGAAGCCGATGCGTTACCCAACCGACCGCAAATATACAAAGGAACATGAGTGGATCACTACCGATGGCACGATCGGCATCACCAACCACGCCCAGGACTCGCTCGGTGACATCGTTTTCGTGGAACTGCCCAAGGTGGGGACGGAGATCAACGCGGGCAAGACATTCGGCACGGTCGAGTCGGTGAAGGCCGTTTCCGATTTGTATGCTCCAGCCTCGGGGACCGTCACTGCTGTGAATGAAAGTCTGGCTACGGCCCCGGAGCAAGTAAACAAAGATGCGCATGCCGCGTGGATGCTCAAGATCAAGGTGAAGGACCCGGCGGAGATAAATGCGCTGCTTTCAGCGGCGGACTACGAGAAATTTGTGAGCGAAGAGGCGGGACACTGAAAACATTGCAGAGGTAGAGGTCAGATTGCAGAATTGAAACCCTAGCCTCATCAATGGCTGCCCGGGGTTTCAATTCTGCAATCTGATCTCTGACCTCTGCAATCGTTTCAGGCGGTGATTACATCTAAAGAAAGTTCCTATGAGATATCTGCCTAAATCCCCCGCCGATCGCGCCGCCATGCTGCAGGCGATCGGGATCCGTTCGATAGACGATCTTTTCTCGCCGATTCCGTCCGAGTTTCGCCTGACGCGCGATCTTGCTGTCCCTCGGCAAATGGCGGAGTCGGAAATCGTGGACTGGTTCAAGCAGCGGGCGAAAGAAAACGGCGAAGGTTACACCAGTTTTCTCGGAGCCGGGGCTTACTTTCACTATCGCCCAGTGGTCATCGACGCGCTGGTGCAACGCGGAGAATTTCTGACGTCCTACACTCCGTACCAGGCGGAGTTTGCGCAAGGCACGCTGCAAGCCATCTTCGAATTCCAGACCATGATTTCTGAACTCACCGGCATGGACCTGGCGAACGCCTCGATGTACGACGGCTCAACGGGAGCGGCTGAGGCCGTCATGATGGCGGTCCGCATCACCGGGAGGCATTCGGCGGTGATCGCGCGCAATTTGCATCCGGAGTATCGCGAGGTGCTCAACACATACGCGACGCACCAGGCGATTCCGCAGAAGATGGTGTCGTTTACGGAATCGGGACAAATCGATCTCAAGGAACTCCAGAAGGCAGTAAGCGACGATACTGCATGCGTCCTGATTCAGTCGCCGAATTTCTTTGGGACGATTGAAGATGTCGAAGCGATTGCCGAGATCGCACACAAGCGCGGAGCGCTGCTGATTGTCTCGATTGCGGAGGCAGTGTCGCTCGGGATTGTCGAGCCGCCGCGAACGGCCGATATCGTGACCCTGGAAGCGCAGTCGTTCGGAGTGCCGCTGGGATTCGGAGGTCCCTACTGCGGCGTGCTCGCCACGAAAGAGAAATTCGTACGACAGATGCCGGGCCGCCTCGCCGGTCAGACGGTCGATAAGAACGGCAAACGCGGATTTGTGCTGACGCTGGCAACGCGCGAGCAGCACATCCGGCGCGAGAAGGCGACTTCGAACATCTGCACCAACCAGGCGCTGGTCGCGCTGATGGTCAACATCTTTATGACCGTATACGGCAAGATCGGATTGCGAGAACTGGCAAAACAAAATATGGCCAAAACTGCGTACGCTGTCTACCAGTTCGGCAAACATGCCAAAGTGCTATTCGCAGGCGCGCCCCGATTCAACGAGTTCGTGGTCGAGACCAGCGAAGAGCCTTACGCCATCAATTCGCGACTGCTCGGGCACAAGATCGTTGGAGGATTTCCGCTGAAGAAGTTCTATCCCGAACTGGGCCACGCGGCCCTGTGGTGCTGCACGGAATTGACCACGCGGTCCATGATCGATACTGCGGTTGGCCTCGTCGCGGAAAGCGAACGCTCGGTGCGAAGTATGAAGGAAGTCGAGCAGGAGGGGGTCGCGAGGTGAAACTACCCAATGCTTTGACCACAATTGACGGGCTCTGCGCAACCTGTCACGGCGATGGAAAGTGCAACCACTGCTATGGGAGCGGCGTCAACACACATCGCAATGACGAAGAACCGAAGCGCCAAAACTGTGAGGGCACCGGCGTCTGCCCCGCCTACGGCGGTACTGGTTCCTATAGGAGCGATCGACAGATCCTAGACTTGGGGTTGAATGGTTAGCACATGACTCACATCACCCGCAAAGCGACGCGTCACATCAGCCAGAACGAAGGATTGATTTTCGAGAAGTCATCGCCCGGCAAGGCGGCGTGGAAGTTGCCGCCGCTCGATGTTCCGGAAGTAGACACGGCGAAGTTGCTCGGCAAGCAGGAGCGCAAGGATCTTGGCGGCATGCCGGAGGTCAGCGAGATCGAGATCATCCGTCACTTCACGCGCCTCTCCACATGGAATTACGCCATTGATCTCGGAATGTATCCGCTCGGTTCCTGCACCATGAAGTACAACCCGCGCGTGAACGAGTTTGTGGCCCGCGTCGAGGGCCTTGCCAACGGGCATCCATATCAGGCAGAGAAGGTCTCGCAGGGTGCTCTTCGCATCATCAAAACGTTGAGCGACTGCCTGCTCGAGATCACCGGGATGGATGCGATCACGCTGCAACCGGCCGCGGGCGCGCACGGCGAGCTTACCGGATTGCTGTTGGTCCGCGCGTATCACGAATCAAAAGGCAACGCGCGCAAAAAAATTCTCATCCCCGATTCAGCCCACGGCACGAATCCCGCGACGGCGGCCACGGTGGGTTATGCGGTCGAGAATTTGAAGTCGAACGACCGCGGCATGGTCGACGTGGCGGCGCTGGCGGCGCAGATGAATGAAGACGTCGCCGCGCTGATGGTCACCAATCCGAATACGCTCGGAGTTTTCGAACAGGAGATTCACAAGATTGCCGACCTCATGCACGACAAAGGCGGTCTGCTCTACATGGACGGCGCGAACATGAACGCGCTGGTCGGCAAGGCGCGGCCCGGGGATTTCGGCGTTGATGTCATGCATCTCAATTTGCACAAGACATTTTCCACGCCGCATGGCGGAGGCGGTCCAGGGTCGGGGCCGGTAGCGGTGAAGAAAATTCTTGAGCCGTTTCTTCCGACACCGGTCGTCATCACCAAGCCGGATGGCACGCTGGGCTTCGAATACAACCGTCCGCAGTCGGTGGGTCGAGTGCGCGCCTTCTACGGAAATTTCGGCATGTTCATCCGCGCGCTGGCCTACATCTTTGCCAACGGGCCGGATGGCCTGCGGCAGACCACCGAGGACGCGGTGCTCAACGCGAACTACATCCGCAAGGGACTCGAAGGCGTTTACGATCTGCCCTACTCGACGCCGTCGATGCATGAAGTCGTTTTCAGCGACAAGCTCCAGTCGAAGAAGGGCGTGAAGACGATGGATCTTGCCAAACGCTTGATCGACTATGGATTCCACCCCTACACGACGGCTTTTCCCTTGATCGTAGCGGGTGCGTTGATGATCGAGCCGACCGAGAGCGAGCCCAAAGAAGAACTGGATCTGTTCATCGAGGCGATGAAATCGATCGCGGAAGAAGTGGAAGAAGATCCGCAGTACGTACTGGACGCCCCCCACAACACGCGCATCTCCCGTTTGGACGAAACGCAGGCCGCGCGCAAGCCGGTGCTGCGCTGGAAGCCGGAGTCGTCAGGCGCCTAGCGTGCGATTTCATCGCCGATCGTCGTACACTACGTAGGAGTCCCGGCCATTCCCGGCGATGATCGCAGCCGAGTTTAGCGGGAGAGTTCGTGGGAACGCGACAGTGTGGTGAGTAGGAGATCGACTATGAAAAAGCGTCGCGCGTCATCGTTCTGTCCTTCCCTGGCGCTGATACTCGCATTGGGAATCGCGCCTGCTCTCGCCCAGGCACAGAATCGATCGGGCATCGTTGGAGATTGGGAAGGAACTCTCGATCCCGGCGCCCAGCCGAAAAAGCGCATCGTGGTACACATTTCCGCCGCCCAGGACGGAAGTCTCAGCGGCACGATCGACTACCCCGACCAGGAGACCTCGGGCATCCAGATTACTGCCATAACTTACGAAGCGCATGCGCTGCACTTCGAAAGCAGCAGCATTCCCGCTATTTATGACGGCACCATGGATCAGGGGCATTCCCTGATCACCGGCACTTGGAAGCAAGGCGTAGCGCCCCTGAGCCTCATCCTTAAACGGACCCCTTAGCCCCCACTTCCCCAAAAGATTAAGTGTCGTGTTTTAACCGCGAATCATCTGAGCGCCTCGCCTTGCTAGAATCAGAGAAGCCCAAGCCTATGCCCGACGATCCGGCCAGATCCGAGATTGAGCGCGATCAAGCCCGCCAACTGGCCGAACACCACTACTACGCTGCGCTCGATCTGGTTCTCGAAGGCCACCACGAGCAAGCGGTCGAACAGTACCGGCAGGCGGTGGCCGCCGATCCGAAGTTCACCGATGCGCTGCATGGACTGAGCCGGGCTCTGCAGGACCTCAACCGCTTCGACGAAGCCATCGTTGTTGCCCGACAAATATCGGATATCGATCCCGACGACATTCTGGCGCACACCAGCCTCTCGATCCTGTATCAGAAAAAGGGAATGGTTCCCGAGGCCGAAGCAGAAGGGAACAAGGCGCGGGTGCTGGGGTGGAAGCAGCAGTTGAAGAAGGGGAACGGGTAGCGTTCCGTGGGCTGTGGTCGGTATGAAAGTTCGCGACGTCATCAAGCGTCTTGAGCAAGATGGCTGGCGTATCGCTCGCACCGAGGGCAGCCACCGCAATTTCATCATGCGACTAAGCCCGGTACAGTCACGGTTGCTGGCCATCCGTCAGTGGACATTCCGCCCGGAACGTCAACAATATCCTCAAGCAGGCAGGGCTTGAATGAAATACCTCATCGTCTACGAACAATCAAACTCGGGGGTGGGGCGCGTATGCTCCCAATTTGCCTGGTCTAGGCGCGGCGGGCAAAACGCTGGGCGAAGTGAAGGAACTCATCCGCGAGGCCGTTGAGTTTCACTTGGAAGGCAGGCGAGAGCACGGCGATCCTATTCCCGCGCCCAGTGCGCTGACCGAATACATCACGATCTGAGAGTTGACGCTGGGATCAGCGCTGTTTCTTCTGGGGCTTCTCAGCGAGCCGCGCCTTTACCATTTTTTTCACCAGGGCGGCCGGAAGAGATTTGTCCACCGGGAAGTGGATGGTCCTTTTGGAGATCTCGAACCCTTTGAGTTCGTTCTTGAACGCTTTGATCACGGACGCACCCGGGAACAAACTGCCATGGCTCGAAAACGCGGCGAACCACACGAGCGAACCCCTGTATTTGAAGGCCGGGATCCCATAGCTGATGACCTCGGCGGCCTCCGCTGGCACGGCGGGCCGAATCGCCAAGCGCACCCGCGGCAAGGTGCTGCGCGCGGGATCCGGGACAGCAGCCAGGTGATCTTCCACGGTCTTTGGCGTTGGTGTTGCTGTCGGAGTTCGAGCGACGCTCCTTCTCGCGGTTGAACGGCGAGCGCTGGAAATACCACCAGGACGTTCGCTCGAGTCTACTCGACGAACGCTGCGCGGTCTAACGCCACGGGGCGCTGGGAGAATGCGGTAAAATTACCCTATGCGTGAAGTCGTAGTAGTTTCTTCCGTCCGCACTCCTGTGGGCCGTGCGTCTAAGGGGACGCTACGGGCTACGCGTCCCGATGAACTGGCTGCCGTTGCGATCAAGGGCGCGCTGGATCGCATGCCGCAGCTTGATCCCAAGGAAATTGAAGACGTCATCCTCGGCTGCGCCATGCCGGAAGGCGAGCAGGGGATGAACGTGGCTCGCATCGCCTCGCTGCGCGCGGGGCTGCCGGTCGAGGTGTCGGCGGTGACGATCAATCGCTTCTGCTCATCCGGATTGCAGGCGATTGCCATGGCGGCCGAGCGCATCATGAGCGGCGGTGCCGAGGTGATGGTGGCCGGCGGCACCGAATCGATGTCGATGATCCCCATGGGCGGCAATAAGATTTCGCCGAATCCGTGGCTCGTGGATCATTTTCCGGGCGCTTATCTTTCGATGGGGCTTACGGCGGAGCGAGTAGCGACGCGCTTTGGCATCACGCGCGAGGCTTGCGACGCGTTTTCCTTGCGCAGCCATCAGCTGGCGCTGGCCGCGATTGCGGCGGGCAAGTTCGAGGATGAGACCGTAGCCGTGCCGGTGAGCTTTACCACTCCGAATGGATCGAAGCCGAAAAGGACGGAAATCACCTTTAAAGTAGACGAAGGTCCGCGCGCCGATACTTCGATGGAGGCTCTGGGCGCGCTCAAGCCTGCGTTCCACGTGAAGGGCGTGACCACGGCGGGAAACTCTTCGCAGATGTCGGATGGAGCGGCGGCGGCCGTCGTGATGTCGGCCGAGCGGGCTAAGGTTTTGGGCATCGCTCCGCTGGCGCGCTACGTCGCGTTCGCGACCGCCGGATACAAGCCGGAAGAGATGGGCCTGGGGCCGGTGTTTGCCATCCCCAAGGCACTGAAGCTGGCGGGGCTGAAGCTCTCCGACATTGACGCGATCGAACTGAACGAAGCGTTCGCGGCGCAGTCGCTGGCGGTGATCCAGGAAGCTGGGCTTGACCTTGAGCGTGTGAATCCTAACGGTGGCGCGATTGCGCTGGGCCATCCATTGGGATGCACCGGAGCGAAGCTGACGGCCAGCGTGATTCGCGAACTGAAGCGCCGCAAGGGACGCTACGGGATGGTGACGATGTGCGTCGGGGGAGGAATGGGTGCGGCGGGGATTTTCGAAAATCTGGCGTGACGTTTTTACTCGATCTTTACCAATCTCTATGTTCGTTGACGCTGTTTTGGGGTATGCTGTGCTGTTAGGCTACCTTCTGACTAAGTAAGTAGAACGGCAGAGTTTCCCCTGATTTGCGTCCATCGGGTGGGAGGTGCTTTATGCGGCTCTCCGGCTTCGTCGTGGCGTCTCTCCTGTTGGTTTCCGCAACTCTTCTGGCACAGCATTCCTCCGGAGGTGGTGGCGGCGGCTTTTCCAGCGGCAGTTACTCTGGCGGTGGTTATTCCGGTGGTTCTTCTCACGGTGGTTCTGGTTCGGGCGGCGGCGGTTCTTCACATGTTAGCTCGGGAGGCGGCTCAGGCGGTGCCTCCTCAAATGGGCGAACTGGTGGAGCGACGGCTGCATCGAATGCACGGGCTCACGCCCTGGAGTCGGTCGCGAAACCTGAAAAGAAGGGTTTTTTCTCGTTCCTGTGGCACAAAAAGGAGCCCCCGAAATCCTCCTTCTGTGGTGGCAGAGAAGGTCGAAACGCGAGTGGTGCGTGCCTTTCTTCGGCACAGGCCCATTCGTGTCCCAAGGGCACGGTCTGGACCGGATTTGGAAATGGTTATTGCACCACGGGATATCAGTTTAACGATTGCAGCGCCTTGGCGAGTCAACTGGCGGCGCAGCGGCGACACATGCAGGGGCAGTCTGACCCCGGCCAGTCCCTGTTCTATCGCTTGCTCTCAGAGCAATACCAGTCGTGCCTGTCGCGGTCGTCCCGGGGTCTCTGGTCATATAACAATGCGTCCCTGTTCGATGCTCCCTAGGCAGGGAGCGAGCCCGTCCACAGCGGCGTGACAGGTAAGGTCCACGACAGTTAACATTACGTGGTCGCCCTGCCGGCGCTCGACCTTAACGGCCCCCATTTGCGGCGCCTCCGGCGTTAGAATGGTTGTTACGGCTTGTCTGTACCTACTCAGCAGTCTCCAATTCGGCAATCTAAATCTCGAGGTTCAAAACAATGGCAACTACCGCACTACCCAAGACCAAGATTCTCGGCGGCAGCTTTCTGCTGGAAGAGCGGCAGACTGCCGACGTCTTCACCCCGGAGGATTTTTCAGAGCAGCATCTGATGATCGGGCAGACCACCGAGGAGTTTGCTGTTGACGAAATTCTTCCCCAGGCCGAAAAAATCGAGCACAAGGACTATTCGATTTCGCGCGCTTTGCTGAAAAAAGCCGGCGACCTCGGCCTCAGCGGAGTTGAGGTTCCCGAAGCCTACGGTGGCCTCGATATGGACAAAGTCACCGCCGCCGTCATCGCCGACCACATGGCCAAGTACGCCGGGTTTGCCACTACATGGGGTGCGCACAGCGGCATTGGCATGTTGCCCATCGTTTATTTCGGCACCGAAGAGCAGAAGAAAAAATATCTGCCGCGGCTCGCCGCAGGAGAAATCGTCGGTGCCTACGCTTTGTCGGAAGCAACTTCCGGGTCAGACGCGCTCAACTGCCGCGCTCGTGCCGTGCTTTCGCCGGATGGCAAGCACTACGTCCTGAACGGCGAGAAGATGTGGATCACGAATGCGGGTTTTGCCGACCTGTTCACGGTGTTCGCGAAAATTGATGGCGAGCAGTTTTCCGCGTTCCTGGTCGAAAGAACTTTTCCGGGATTTTCCACCGGCGCCGAAGAGCACAAAATGGGCATTCGCGGATCTTCCACCTGCCCCGTCATTCTGAATGATTGCCAGGTGCCAGTCGAGAATCTGCTGGGCGAAATTGGCAAGGGGCACATCATCGCCTTCAACATTCTGAACATTGGACGTTTCAAACTGGGCGCGATGTGCGTGGGCGGGGCGCGGGTTTCGCTGGAAAGCGCCGTGGCTTACGCCAAGCAGCGCAAGGCATTCGGCAAGACGATCGGCGAATTCGGGCTGGTGCGGGAAAAGATCGCGAACATGGCCACGTTGATTTATGTCGGCGAGTCGCTGGTCTATCGCACGGTCGGCATGATGGACGCGCTGCTGTCGGAGATCGACTCCGCGAGCGGCGACGCATCCGCCGTCGCAAAAGAGCGGCGCAAGGCGATCGAGGAATATGCCGTCGAGTGCTCGATCCTTAAAGTCTGGGGCTCGGAGATGATCGATTACGTCGTCGACGAGACGCTGCAGATTTATGCCGGCTATGGCTTTGTGGAAGAGTATCCCGCGGAGCGCGCCTACCGCGATGCACGCATCAACCGCATCTTCGAGGGCACGAACGAAATCAACCGGCTGATCATCACGGGATTCCTGCTGAAGCGCGCGATGAGCGGCCAGTTGCCGCTGATGCCGGCGATCAAGAAGTTGATGGAAGAAGTGCTGAGCGGGCCGACCGTCGGCGAAGAGATCGAGGGCCCGCTAGCGGAAGAGCGCAAGCTGGTCGCACAAGCGAAGAAGCTTGGTCTGTTCGTTTCCGGAGCGGCTACGCAGAAATATATGATGGCGATCCAGGACCAGCAGGAAGTGATGGGCGCGATTGCCGATATGACGATCGAGATTTACGCCATGGAATCGGCGGTGCTGCGCGCGCAGAAGATGGTTGAACTAAAAAGCGAGGCGTCGGCTGCGCTGCCGATTGCGATGACGCGAGTGTATCTGACGCAGGCTCTCGAAAAAGTTGAAGCGGCGGCCAGAAAAGTCATTGCCGACGTGGCCGAAGGCGACATGCTGCGGACGCAGTTGGCGATCGTACGACGGTTGTCGAAGCACGAGGCGTTCAACACGATTGCGCTGCGCCAGCAGATTGCGCAGAAGACGATTGATGCCGGCAAGTACTGGCTGGCATAAACGATAACGCGTCGGAAAATGCCGATCGGCACATTCACCGCGGTTCTGCATAAAGGAGGCGATCTGTACGTTGCCGATTGCCCGGAAGTTGGCACGGTCAGCCAGGAGAGACTGTCGACGAGGCTTCAAGGAAGCGACTGGGCTTTACCTCGAAGAGTTCCCCCCGGACGGCTCCAGTCGGCCGCTGGTCACCGTCTTCGAGGGACGTTATGCCTAGACTGACCCGCATATCAGGGCAGAAGCGATCCGCGCTCTTGAACGACTGGGCTTCACTCAATTCGACAACGTGGAAGTCACGTTATCCTTAAGCGCGTTGGACCGGGTGGGGTCAGTGGTTGTGTAGTTCCCCTGCATTCGGAGCTGGCAATCGGCACATTGCGCGGAATCTTGAAGCAGGCCGGAGTTCGAGCGGAAGATTTTATTGCGCAGCTGGAGTTATCCTGAAATGCCAGGCCGCGGCCATCCTCTGGACGTCGGCCTGCCGCGCGCAAGTTCCGTCACTCCTTAGGAAAGTTCGGGTCCGCCTTCACTTCTTCAATCTGCTTCGTGTGGCGCTCGGAGTGCGCCGAGATCAGCAGTATCCACTGATAAGCGTCGAGCGTCCCCAGCGCCGGGTGCAGGCCGAAGTGGTCGCGCAGGTCGTCATTGGTGGAGCGGATGTAGTCCATCGTAGCTTTGCGGTTTTCATCGAAGGCCTTGATCAGCTCCGCCTCAGTTGCCCAGCGATTGGTTGGCTTTAGAAATTCCGGCGCCTGCGCTTTGTGACTGCGGTCCGGAACCCTTTCCAGGATTATCGCGTCTTTCCCTGCTACTTCGGCGCGCTTGGCTGGGTCAGCCGGCGACATCATGAACTTGGTCTGCACCAACCCTAGAAGCGTGGACTCTGACACGGCGATGTGTTCCGATACCTCGGCGACCGACCAGCGGTCCGGAGCCGGCTTGAATCTCCACTGCTGCTCCGATAATCCGGCGATCGATTTCAGAAATGCATCGCGAGTCGCTTGCAGACTCTTGAGCGCGGCTTCACGCTCCTCGGCCGACAAAGTCGTTGGCGCTGGGGCGGCAGTGGCAGTAGTTTGACCGGCGCTGGCCAGCGTCAGTGTAACGACGAGGCACAGCACGGCCGCGAACTTCCATAATTGAATTTTCATTCCTTACCCCTGTGAGACAGGAAATGCGGTAGCGGAATTATAACGGCGGACCCGCAAAGCGCAAATCCGCTCAGACTTAACCCTTTCAGAATCGCGTAGGGATAGCCGCCCTCGGCTGTCCAAACGAGCGCAGTTCGCTGCCCGCCAGGCTCACTCAAACCAGCCGCTGCGGTAAGCCAGCCACCACGACGCGTAGCCGATCGGGATGGTCGCGCCCAGAGCCCACCAGATCGGCAGAACAAAATCGGCGAGCAGGCCCAGCACGGTGAAGGAGACCCAGAAGATTTTGCGCTCCATATTCTGGATTGTAAGTCTTTCCCGCCACTTGCGATCCCACGTGAAAGCCAGCGGAAAAACTTTGGTTTCGCTGTAGAAAGGGGGCTTGCCCCGTCTCGGCGTCAAGACGCGGGCCGCGTCTCTACGGGAGTCAACTCTTAGGCCGGAGTTCTTCCATCACACTCTGAATCAGCTCTTTGGCGTCGGTGAGGTTTTTCATGATGAGCTGCACATCCATGACCGGCTTGCCCGGCCAACGCTGGCTCTGGCAGTAGACGCCATGTTGTCCGACGAGGGCCATGGCATCGGTGACCAGGTCCATGGTGACCGCGAGGCGTCCGCGGGGCACGCCCATGCGGATTTCATAGTGCTCGAGTTCTTCCTGCTTTTCGTTGAAGACGGCCATGGACAAATTGTAACGGGGATGTGGGTATAATTCTTGGCGAAGCAGCAAGGACCAGCAAGCAGCACTTAGCCGTTAGCTCAAAAAAAATCAACTCACAGGCGACGGGGTTTGAGTCGGCATTAACCCGGCGCGGCTTTCAAAGCGGTTTGGCTAAATGCTGACTGCTAAAATGCTACGTGCCACCTCAGGAGGGAACAAAGTATGAAGAAATTCGCATTACTCGCAGCATCACTGTTCGCAATCGCAACTCTCGCCTCGGCGCAAATGAACATGGATCAAGACAAATCCAAGCGCCCCAGTCCGCCGGCCAGTGCCGAGTGTAAATTCTCAGATGGCAAGACCATCCAGATCGATTATTCCAGTCCGCGTGCAAAAGGCCGGAAGATTTTCGGTGAGGCGAGCGAGAAGGCAGTGGTGCCGTACGGAGAGATCTGGCGCACCGGCGCCAATGAAGCGACGACGTTTGTCACCGATGCGAACCTGAAGGTCGGTGGCAAGGATGTTCCGGCGGGCAGCTACACCATCTTCACCATCCCGAAGGTCAGCGGGTGGACACTCGTCATTAGCAAGAAGACGGGCGAATGGGGAACGGATTATCCCGGCGAGAAGGAAGATTTGGAGCGCGTGCCTATGAGTGTTTCCAAAACCGCGGCGCCGGTGGAGAATTTCACCATCGCATTCGACCAGACAGGCAGCAAGTGCACGCTGCGAATGGAGTGGGAAAACACCCGCGCCAGCGTAGTGATTACAAAATAGAAAATCCGTCTGTAGAGACGGGGCTTGCCCCGTCTCCACGGCGCTATACTGGAACCCGATGCGGCCCATGCTGCGCTTTCTTTGGAACTCCACCCGCGGCCACCGGATTGCCCCCTGGCGCAGTCCCTTTCTTCTATGGCGCATCGAGACCTACACCGGCGTCAAAATGACCCAGATCGGATTTCTCGAATTCTGGCAATTTCTGTGGACGGAGCGAACGAACCTGTGGCGCTTCCTGAAGTGGACAGCGGAGATGGATCGCTACGTTCATCCCGGAGCGAAGAACAGCTAGCGTAGGGACATCCGCCCTCGGCTGTCTCAGCGGGACGAAGCCCCGCCGCGCTAGATCGTCAATATGAACGGACGTCAGTAGGAACGGAGCTCAGTAGGAGACGAAACCCAGGCGAGCTTGGCGCTCGCCTGGACAGCCGATGGCGGCTGTCCCTACGTTCGCTTCAGCGCCCTTCCATCACCACATTGACTTCGCTGCCCTTGCCTGCGCCCAGCAACTGGAACGCTGAGCCGCGGTTGGCGGCGATTTCCAGGAAACCCATGCTGCCCAGGATTCCGAAGACTTCGCCAGGGGCGCCTTCCGCGTAGTTCTTGCACATGCGCGTTGCTGGCGCCTTGGCTCCAATCGCGATCTTGAAGGCGGGCGGCGTGACCCCGAAAAGTCGGGGCGCATCCTGTGGCGTGATGTTGGTGATGAGATTGCCGAAGCGATCGACCTTCAGCACCACGCCTCGCAGCGTGCACTCATCCACCGGCTTGGGCCGAGGCGCGCCGAAGCGGACATAATCGGTGATCTGTTCGCCGAAGCGATCGGGAGCGACTCCCTTTGCGAGATTGGCCGCGACCGGCGAGAAGATATCGCGTGCGTGGAAGGTGTTGCTGCGCGGCTGCAGAAAATAATGCTCGGCGGTGACATGACGGACGGAGATGCGCTCCTGGCGATCATAGATCATGGAGAGCACGCCGTTGTCGGGAGCCACAAACAGGTGGCGGTCGCCGGTCATAATCACGGGCCGGCGCGCGGATCCCACTCCGGGATCGACGATCACCATGTGCACGGTGCCGGAAGGGAAGTAGGAGTAGGCCTGCGAAATGGTCAGCGCGCCATCTAGAATATCGAAGGGTTGCACGGCATGGCTGATGTCAATGATCTGCGCCTCGGGGGCAATCTCGAGGATGACGCCTTTCATGGCGCCGATGAAATGATCGTTGAGTCCGAAATCGCTAGTAAGAGTGATGATCGCGGTGCGTGCCAATCTTTACCTCGTGGAATCCGAAAATTTTCAGGAACTCTTCGAAGTATCGGACGTTGCACGTTGGCGCGTCAAGGAGCAGTCAGGATTCAGCATTTAGCAATTAGCATTTAGCACTGAGCAGTCAGCCAAATCAGTCTCGTCTCGGTTTTGGCTAAACGCTAAATGCTAAGTGCTAATTGCTGTTTTAGTCTACTTGCACGTCGCCAGAACCGGTGTGAACGGAAACCATGGGACCGCCGCCGCCCACCTTGCCAACCACACTCTTCCTTGTCTCCTGAATGCGGCCTTGGACGGTCGTGGTCACGGGATGGCCCAGCGTCACGGTTCCGGAATTCGAGGAGATGTCGACGTCGAAGGCGGCGTCCGAGGGCAGATTAAGTGTGACGTTTCCCGAGCCGGTACGAATGCTCCACATATTCTTGGGCAAGCCTTTGCCATGGATGTCGCCGCTGCCTGCCTCGGCATGGAATCCACCATTGATTCCGCTGACCGTGATGTTGCCGGATCCGGTGCGGATGTCAACGTCGCCCGCACCCGTTTCCTCTATCTCGATGTCACCGCTGCCCGCTTTGATCTTTACGGGGCCGGCAAGTTCGCGGGCGCGCACGTTTCCCGAGCCCGTCTGGAAACGCATTTCACCGGCGAGGCGCGCCAGCTTCAGGTCGCCCGATCCGCTCTCCAGCTCGACATTGCCCTTCAGGCCTTCAATTGTCTGATTGCCGCTGCCCGTATGACTATGAAGCGCGGTGTCCTCGGGAACTGTGATTTCGTAGTCGATCGAAATGTTGGTGAGGTTGACGTAGTCGATGCGGATGCCGTTGCCGTTCTGGCGAATCGGAGGATTGTTCTGCAACTCCTGCACCTCCGCCTTGTGGTCGCCGCCAAACCAGGAATTACCCGACACAATCCTGGCATGAATCGAGACCGTGCTCGCAGCACCATTCCGCACGGTGATGTCGCCCGAGCGAGTCAGCACTTCGAGGTCGACAGGACCATTGACCTGGAACGAACGGTCAAAGGTTCCAATGACCGAAGCGAAACCGGCCAACGAAGTAGCCAGGACAAATACCAGCCCACGGATGAATTGATGGCGAAACAACGAGGTGTTGGTCATAGCTGTTCGACTCCGTAAGTCCGGCTTGCCATTAAATCTGATTCGTCATCCTGAGCGAAGCGAAGGGCCTATGCACTTTGCCCGCGCCTGCGAGAATATAGAGGTCCTTCGCTTCGCTCAGGATGACGGTGTGGTCTGATGCCGCAAACGTGTTGGACTGCACACCACCGGCTTTTTCCTAAGACCGGACACCTGAAACCCTTCCTACTGCAGCACCACCTGGTCGCCTTCTTTCAGACCTTGCAGCAACTCGGTCTTGGCGCCATTCGAAATGCCTATGTTGACGGCAATCTTTTTCTTGCCTTCTTTGCCCTTGGGGTCTGGCACTTCGACCGACGCCTTCTTGTCCTTGTCGTAAATGATCGAGCCCTCCGGGATCTGGAGCACATTCTTGTGCTCTTCGAGAATGATCTCGGCGTTGGCCGTCATCATGGCTTTGAGCACCCCCTCGGGGTTGTTGATGGAGACGCGCACCTCGAAGGTAGTGACGTTGTCCTTTTCGACACCCATGGGAGAGATCTTCGTCACTTTGCCGGTGAACGTTTTGTCCTTGAACGACTCCACTTTGATCCGGGCGGGTTGTCCCAGATAAACCTTGCCGATATCGCTCTCGTCCACCTTGCCTTTGACGTAAACCTCGCTGGTGTCGCCCAGCGTCATTACCAGTGTCGCCGTGGAACCCAGCACCAGTATCGAACTCACCGCATCGCCAATCTCCACGTCGCGCGATAAGACAATTCCATCTAGCGGAGATTCAATCGTGGTGTAACCCAGTTGCTCTTCCAGTTGCTTCAGATTGGCGCGGTCCTGTGACACCTGCCCCTGTGCCTGACCAATCTTGGCCTGTAAAACCTGCAACTGCGCTTTGGCCACATTTTGCTTGTTCAGCGCCATCTCGTAATTCTTTTCCGCATCGTCGAGCGCGGAAGCGGAAACCACTCCATCCTTCGCCATTCCCTGGGAGCGCTCATACGCGCGCTTCAGAAGCGGAACGTCGGGACCTTCGGCATCGACTTTGGCGCGCTCCAGATCGGCGCGCGTGCCGTTCAAGCTGGCGCTCGAGCCCTCCAATTGCGCGCGAGCCTGGTCGACGCGAGCCTGAATCTCCTCCTTGTCGAGTTCGGCGAGGATTTGGCCCTTCTTAACTTTGTCGCCGTATTCGACGTACAGCTTTTTCACGATGCCGCTAGCCTTGGATTTGATCTCGACCTTCGTGATGGGCTCAATCTTGCCCGTGGCCACCACGCTCTTTGCCAGGTCTCCCTTTTCGACTTTGGCCAGCTTCGAGGGATCGATCTTGGTTCCGCCGCTGGACGCAATCAACGCGCCGGCAGCCACCAGAACCACGACGGCGGCTGCAATCGAGCTCCAGATAATGATTCGCTTGCGCCGCTTCCTTTTGACAGTGCCGTTACCGTTGCCTTCCACGACCGCCTCCTGCTTGGCATTAAATCTTAGAACTGGCATTCAACTGTTGTTACGGGAGAACCATCGAAATAGTTCCCGAAAGAATTCCTGAGCTTCGCATCCGGGCATCACCTTGCCCGTAGAGACGGGGCTTGCCCCGTCTTGCTCTGCCGCCTCCACGTACTTAGACCGCCGGGCAACAAAAAAGAAAGCGATCCCGTTTCGGATGTAATCTTCGGATGTAATCAAGGGTTCAGCCCTGATTGTACCGCCGCGAGTTCGAAAGTCTGCAATCATGCTCCATGAATTTCCGTTCCCGTGAGCGGTTATCCCTTTGGAATGTTAGAATTAGAGTTCCATGATTGCATACGTGCTGCTGCGGGTGTTCGTCATCCTGCTCCTGGTGGCGGCCAATGCCTTCTTCGCGGCAGCTGAGTTCGCGCTCGTCAGCATGCGCGAAACCCGCATCCAGCAACTGATCGAAGCCCACCGTGCGGGCGCCCGCATCGCCCTGAAACTTCACCAGCAACTCGGCCGCGTCGTGAACGGAGTGCAACTGGGAATTACCGTGACCAGCCTGACCCTGGGCTGGCTGGGCGAACCGGTTCTGGCGCGATTGTTTGAGAGCTGGATCGGAAGCATCCCGCACGCCACCCTTTACGCTCACGCCGTTGCCGTCGCCGTGGCATTTGTGATGATCACCAGTTTGCACGTGATCCTGGGCGAACTGGTTCCCAAATCGCTCGCCCTGCAACGGGCCGAGAGCGTCGCACTGGCAGTCGCGGCGCCCATGGATGTTTTCCTGACCGTCACCGCCCCCCTGACGATTGGCATGAGCCGCGCCGCTGGTTTTGTTCTGCGCGCCTTCGGAACCCGTGAGATCCGGCACGGCTCGGTTCACTCCCCGGACGAACTCAGGCTCATCGTAACCGCGGCGCGTACCTCCGGACAGCTGTCCTCCGCCCAGGAGGAGATGCTGCTGAATGCGCTCGAACTGGACAACATCACCGCGCGCCAGGTGATGGTGCCGCGAACCAGAATTTTTTCCTTACCCTCCGACCTCAACATGGACGAAGCCCTTGCGCGCGTGGTCGACGATCAGCACTCGCGCGTCCCCGTGTATGATCCGCAGCGTGGTCCCGAACATATCGTCGGAGTGCTTTACGCCAAGGACTTGATGCGTTGGACGCGGCTGCGCCTCGGCCTCGCCGCTGATCCTCCCGCTGCCCAGCGCATTTCCCAGATGAAGATCGGCCACGTCATGCACGATGTGCTGGTGGTGCCCGAAACCAAGTCATTGCTCGAACTGCTCGGGGAATTCCAGCAACGCAAACGGCACCTGGCGGTGGTGGTCGATGAATTCGGCTCCACTGCCGGAGTGATCAGCGTGGAAGACGTGCTCGAGCAACTGGTCGGCGAACTGGAAGACGAATTCGACGTCGCTTCCACGCAGCCAGCGGTAACCGACGCGAATGCGCCGCTTATACTCGACGGAGCGGTCAACATTCGCGACCTCGAAACTCAATACGAGCTGAAACTTCCGCAGGACGAAGGTTTCGAGACGCTGGCCGGCTTTCTGCTTTCAAGATTACAAAAGATGCCCGCCGGCGGCGAGGCGTTCGATTATGAAGGCCGCCGTTTTCTCGTGGAAAAAATGGACGGCCATCGCATCGCCAGTGTTCGGATCGAGCCCGTGCCGGCTTCCCCGACGACAGCGGCCCCTGTGTCGGCAGCATCCGTGGAGCGGGCCGGAGACTAGCCGATACAAGGGTAGAGACGGATCTCGCCCCGTCTTGCGTGCGCTGAAAAAACTCGACGTTGGAGCGGGTGGGAAAAACTTGATGTTGAAGTTGATTTTGGGTGGCGCAGCGCTTCAGCGCAGCGGTAATTGCATCATTGTGAATGCGGCTTTAGCCGCTGAGGCTACGTGATACTTTCTTAATTCCGATGCCGCGCTACATCATCTCCCGCGTCCTCTACACTCTGCCGGTCATCTGGCTAGTCGTCTCCACCGTCTTCCTGCTGATCCACTTCGTCCCTGGAGACCCCGTCCAGCAGATGCTCGGCGAAGGCGCGGCCGCCGGAGACATCCAGGCCGCACGCCATGCCTACGGACTCGATGTCCCCCTAGGTCAGCAATACCTGAACTACTGGCGAGGCGTGCTCCACGGAGATCTAGGCAAGTCGCTGCGCTTCAATCAGGGAGTTACCACGCTGATCGCACAGCGCTATCCGTTAACTTTGCAGCTTACACTGGCCTCGTTGTTCGTGGCGATTGTGCTGGCCATTCCGGCAGGCGTGCGCTCGGCGCAGCGACGCAATCTGTGGGACGACCGCGCCCTCAGCGTAGTCAGCCTCTTCGGCCTATCGTTTCCGAACTTCGCGCTGGGGCCGGTGCTGATCCTGTTCTTCGCGGTCAAGCTGGGATGGCTCCCCGTGTCAGGCTCCGGCAGCATCGCGCATCTAGTGCTCCCCGCCATCACCATGGGCGGAGCCTTAGCCGCGATCCTCACCCGCATGGTGCGAACCTCAATGCTGGAAGAGTTAGGCCAGGACTACATTCGCACCGCGCGAGCCAAAGGTCTGCCGGAGCGCACCGTCGTATATCGTCACGCGTTGCGCAACGCCATGATCCCGATCCTGACCGTCCTCGGATTACAATTCGGAGCGCTGCTAGCCGGAGCCATCGTGACCGAAACCATCTTCTCCTGGCCCGGCATCGGACGCCTAACCATCCAAGCCATCGGCAACCGCGATTACTACCTGGTGCAGGGATGCATCCTGGCGATTGGGCTGACCTATGTAGCCGTGAATTTTCTGACCGACTTACTGTACTCAGCGGTGAACCCGAGGATAAGACAGTAAATTCCAGCCGAATCACGGACGACGGGTGCCATTGTGGCGCGTTCTGTGGGCAAGGGTGGGCTTAGACGGAAGCGTCCCGCGTGGGATTTCACCCCGGGGTGCGACACTCGACGATTCTCACCCGGTTCACATCAGCTTGGACGCCCTGAAAATTCCTCGTTTGGGATGGGAACTGCACCAAACTGGTGTATAATGATGCCATGCCCGCAACTAAACATGTCCGAAGGAGCGTGTCGCTTCCTGCTCCCATTGCTAAACAAGTGGATCGTATGGCGAAGAGCCAGCGACTGAGCGACAATCGTGTCTTGGTGGAGCTCATTGAACTGGGCATCGAAGCGCGGAAACATAAAGAGAAGGCATTCTTCGAACTCGCCGAACGCTTTCGCAGCGCGAATGATCCCGAAGAAGCGAAGCAGCTAGGCGACCAGTTGGGCCGCTTGGTTTTCGGTGAGTAATGCCGCAAATCATCGATTCTATACTTGAGCAAGAAATCGGGGGGATAGTTAAACCCCGGCTAATGTCTTCCCCGTATCCATGATCGATAACGAGCGGACCGCGCGCACCGCAGTCGCCAATTCCAACATTGTTCCTCACCTGCATTTTCTATATAAGTGAAGCCAAGTCGACTATGTCCAGCGCTGCCATCTCGCTCCCCCGCATCGCCCGCCACAACCCGTTGGCGGCCGCCGGAGTTGTCTTGGTCGCCATCTTCGCCTTCTCCGCGATCTTCGCACCCTGGATTGCTCCGCAAGATCCCGCGCACATCGATCTGCCAAATCGCCTGCAATCGCCCTCGGCGCAGCATTGGTGTGGAACCGATGAACTCGGACGCGACATCCTCTCCCGCCTGATCTGGGGAGCGCGGATTTCTTTGTTCGTCGGCAGTAGCGTAGTGGCCTGTTCGCTTCTGCTCGGCCTCATCATCGGCAGCCTTGCCGGATACTACGGAGGCGGAATCGACCGCTTCGTCAACGTCGTGTTGATGAATGCCTTTCTTTCGTTCCCCGGAATTCTCATCGCGATCGCTTTCGTGGCCTTCCGCGGCCCCGGTATTTTTAATCTCGTCCTGGCGTTGTCGATCGGAGGTTGGGTCGGCTACGCTCGTCTGGTCCGCGCCCAGGTGCTGGCCCTGCGCGAACGCGAATTTGTCGAAGCGGCGCGAGCTCTCGGCGCTGGAGATTTCCACATCATTACCCGCCACATCTTGCCTAATATCATTCAGCCGGTGATTGTGCAGGCGGCGATTGGCATGGCGGGGGCGGTTCTGGCCGAAGCGACGATGAGTTTTTTGGGATTAGGCGTGCCGCCACCAACCGCGAGTTGGGGATCGATGCTGAATGACGCCCGCTCTCATCTCTTCGATGCTCCGCACCTGGTGCTCTTCCCGGCAGTGACGGTGATGTTGGCGGTGCTGGCCTTCAACTTCATCGGCGACGCGTTGCGCGATCTTCTTGATCCCAGATCAAGAATTGAAGCGGGCTTGTAAGTGCTCGGCATAAATGTGGGCTGTCATCCCGACCCTGAGCAGAGCCGAAGGGGAAGGACTTATGGATTCGAATTCGCTATGATTGAGATCCTTCGCTCCCGCCAAGATGGCAGCCCGAATGCAAGCGTTTGAGAACGACTAGGCCGCCTTGGATTGCTGCGCAGCTTTACGCAGTGCGGCGAGACGTCCCTGCGTCTGTTTCAAACGCTCGGCCGCTCCCTCGGAGGTCGCAATCAGCTTTTCCACGTTTCCGAAGATGGCGGGATTCTGCATTTTCTCTCGCAGCTCTTTTACAAATGGCTCAACTTTTCCGAAAAAAACAAACATCTCACCGGAAAAACTGGGCTCCAGGAAGAGCTCTCGATTGAGCGCGCCGTGCAATACAAAGGAAGCAGCCATCTCCCAGTATCCGCCAGCTTGACGAAGCCATGCATTCTCCTGGGTTCCTAACGCGGTTGCGATTTTCACGATGTCGTCCGCGGAATCCGGCCAAAAACCGAGCCACCAGTTACGCGCTTTTCGCAGCTCAGCTTCGCGGCGCAGGTCATAAAGCTTCACGATCAGTTCAGCATCAGCGGTCGTCGGTGTACTAGACATTGCTCTTCTCCTCTCAAATGTTAAGGATTTGTGAAATCGTGCAACTCTCAAGTTGAACGCGACGAGATCATTGATGATCTTGCTGCCTAAGAGATTCAGCTAATTTAAAAATTTGATGTTCGCTAGCTGCTTTTCGGCGATTACTTTTCCCCTTTTACCGCGTCCAATGCAAGGACGGCAGATCGTGGAACTTTTTCCAAGGCTGGTTCGTATGAACAGACATATGGAACTCCAATTTCAAGTCGAATGCTTGCAGGATGTGGCGGTCGTGAACTGCTCGGGACGCATGGTGCGCGGAGCAGCGCTCGACGAGTTCCGGCGCCGGATCGAGCAACTTGAATGTATCCGCGTGCTGGTGCTCGATGTTTCCGAAGTCGACCAACTGGATGCGTGTGGTTTGGGAACCCTGCTGCTGGTGCGCCGTTGGGCAACGCAGAACTCGGCAAAGCTGAAGCTGGTGAACCCGCCGGCTTTCTTCTGCCGAATGTTGGAAGCGACGCACCTGAACTCAGTGTTTGAGGTTTCTTCTCTGAGAGAGGCAATCTGCATCTTGCGGTCGAATGAATGCACGCCGCCGCGCCTCGCAGTTGCCTGAAGCAATCGGCCTCTGGGCGCGATGCGATATAATTCGCGCCCATGAAGCCTCCCTTCCACGTCACACGTAGCGACAGCCGCCCTCGACTGTCCGCCGGGCGCAGCTCGGCAACGTCCCCCTCCCGATGAAGCAACTCGGATGACCCAACTCGCCCGCAAATTGCGCATTACCGATTACTTCTCCCTCGGCTGGGGAACGATGGTCGGCGTCGGCTGGCTGGTCGTCATGGACGATTGGCTGCGGCGTGGCGGCCCGCTCGGCGGCATTCTAGGTTTCGCGATTGGCGGCATTCTTCTGCTGCCTATCGGTTATGTGTACGGCAAGTGGGTAATGGCTATGCCCGACGCGGCGGGCGAGATCGCCTATACCGCGAGCGTTTTTCCGCGGCCGGTCAGCTTTTACACCGGGTGGATGATGATGCTTGCGTACTTCATTGTCTGTCCGTGGGAAGCCGTGGCGGTCGGCCGCATCGCCGCTTACATCTTTCCCGCGCTGGATTCCATCGAGTTATACCCCGTCGCGGGAAAGCCGGTTTACCTGCCGCACCTAGCCATCGGACTCGCGCTCACGGCTCTGGTCACGGTGGTGAACTATCACGGTATCCGGCTGAGCGCAACTTTTCAAAACTGGACCACGTTCGGCACGCTTGCGCTTTTCGGGGTCTTCGTCGCCATTGGTGTCACCCGCGGATCGCCCGCCAATTTCCCGCCTTTGTTTACGCACACTCCGTTCGTGTCCATCCTGCTGGTTCTGCAAATCGTCCCTTATTTCATGACAGGATATGAATCGGTAACGAAAGCGGCCGAGGAAGCCAATCCCCAATTTCGCGCGCAAGGATTTTCTCGCGCCATCCTCGCCGCGATCATCGTCGGCGCCGTGTTTTACATCATTGTGATCGCGGCGGTGGGTTTCGTGGCGCCGTGGCGCTCGCTGACCGGCACGCCATTCATGACCGCGGTCGCTTTCGAGCATGCCGTCGGGTCGCGTTGGATCGTGAGCATCATCCTGAGTGCCGCGTTGCTTTCGCTCTTCAAGGTATTCAACGGAAATTTTATTGCCGCCAGCCGCTTGCTGTTTGCCTTGGGACGGCGTGGGTTGGTGGATGCGCGACTGGGCAGTGTGCATCCGCGGAATCAAACGCCGGCTGCGGCTATCGTCTCGGTTGGCATTGCGACCGCATTGTGCATGTTTCTCGGCGGTGCGATTCTGGTTCCCATCTCTGAGGTCGGATCGGTCGCTTGCGCGACGGGATGGTTCGCGGTGTGCGCCGCCTATCTTTGGATAGGACCCCGAGGGCTGAGACCCCCAGCGATGAGGCCGCGAATCGCAGATCGCCTGATTGCCATGCTGGGAGCATTGGTTGGATTGGCGATGATCCTGATGAAATTTGCGCCCTTTGTGCCCGGACACTTCTCGGGCTGGGAGTGGCTCGTGCTTGGACTGTGGATTGTCCTCGGTGCATTGGTTGGCCGCCCGCTCAACGGACGGCTCGCCACAGGCCACGTGCCATGAGTCGCCCGTAGGGACCGGGCTTGCCCTATCTCACTCGCAGCGGAGACGCGGTGAGCCGCGCCTCTACAGAAATTTCAGGCGCCCGGTTTATGGTTTGACGGTCTTCGTGTCCGCGTCCGTACGCTTGGCTACGAAGCGACTGCCCGGCGCGATGTGCGGCTTGGCCAGCGTCCCGGTGAGTATCCACGATTGCTCATCACCGCGCGTCAAGATGAAATCCAAACCGCTGCCCGGGGAGGCGGTTCCGCTCACCTGATAAATGCCGTCGCGCGATTCGAGTCTGCCTGCAGCGAGTTCCCAGGCACCTTTTTTCAGACGCAGCTCTCCGGCGAACCGGTGCACCGGCAGCGGCACAGGCGAGCCTGGAATTTCAATATGGGGCAGGCCGCCGTTCCGCATCACGAACTGCAGATTTCCGTCGGAGCGCGCCAGCAGATCGCGAAAGCTATCGCCGGACCCCTCCACCTCGAATTTGCCGTCGGCCATTCCCTCAATCCAGGCATCGTTCGTCGCAGCGCTCAGCTCATCGTTCGACGCATCGTTCATCAACGTGCCCACCTGCGCCAGCGAAATGTTTAGCAACGTGCCGGCGCCGCGATACCGCAGGGGCGGTGTGGACGCGTCCTGCGCGGGCGCGTCGTGACTCGATGCGTCCCGACTCGACACATCGATGATCCAGTTCCCCTGATGTGTGCCCTGCAACAGTTGGGCGTGCAGAGCAGTTAGCGTGATCTTCCCTCGATCCACATCCACTTGCGTTGCCACATGGGTGGCGAAAACCCTTTTCAATCCGAACCGCCCGACATGCAAGTTGCCGTGCGCCTGAACCGCGAGCAGCGGCGAGAGGCCCAGCCCTTCGTCGGAATAGGAACTGGAACCGAAACTGGAATGAGAATCGGAATTCAAGATGCGATACCACGGACGTTTGGCGGGATGCGGTGTGAACCATTCGGCGAGATCTCCGGTCGAAAGCTGGTCGGCCGTGAGATCAAACTGAAATGCACAACCCGGTGCGACGCCCGAAGCGCCAACTGCAGCGGCGCTCGGAGTCGCGCAATGACGAGGCGCTGTAACCCCGCCGCTCCAATGCGTGCTTCCGGTCCGGGCCGATATTTTCTGCATCCAGACCGCGTCCGGGGCGAGCAACATGGTGGCTGAAACAATCTCCATTCGCGTATTCAGGCCGCGCATCTCGGCGCGCACGTCGCGCAGCTGTGCGGTTCCCAAGGCGGTAGGAGCCGCAAATCCCTGCCAGGGCCCGGAAACGCTCACATCCAACTTGGCCGAACCTTCCACCGCCGGGCGCGCTACCGGCAAGCCCAGAATGTCCTCCAGCCGAAACAAGTCTTTCAGTTCCACATCACCGCGCAGAAAAAAACGATAGCCGGAAGTGGAAATCCACCCGCCGGCGTTGACCGGCGCGGCGGCGTTTATCGCCAGTAAGACCGGACCAATCCGAAAGTGAGGTTCAGCGGGCTCCCGATCCTTTTCTTCTGTCTTCGGATAACCCGGCTTGGTTGCGGGCGAAGTTTCCCGCCCATTGGTTGCCGCCAGGGCCAGCGGAATCGTGCCAAAGGCAACCTCATTCTTTCCTGACTTCTCCGCATTCGATGACAGGCGCACGTTCGTGGCCGCGCCGCTGCCGGTCCACATTGGCAGCAGACCGCGGCGCGCATCTCTAAGATCTGGAAGGGATCGCGTGGCGTGGAACTCCGCATTCAGCAGCCCACTTGTCGTGAGATCGCCGGGCACTTGCTTCTTCGCCTGTCGCAGCCATCGCACCACAGCGGTGAGCGGAACTCTCTCGGCCGATAGCGTCAGATCATAGGCGGGCACTTGTGTGGCTACCGCCAAACTTCCCCGCAGGCGGAGCATCCCGCCGTCGACCGGCGATTCGCAGAGCAGATCCGCTATGGTGTTCGCGGACACGCTGTATTTTCCCGAACAAGCGGTTCCGAGGCGCAAGCTCTCGCTGCCCACAATGTCGTAGCGATGGAAATCTTCGATCTCGGTCTGGCTCTCGATCCGCAGCGCTTCCGGAGTGCCGGATAAGTTCGTCGTGAAATTTACACCGCCGCGCCATCCCCGATCTTTTCCGCTCAGCAATTTCGTGATCTGGCCGAGTTGCCCGTTCCGCCACTGCACGGTGAGCTGCACGGGAGTCTGCCGCAGGTTCTGAGCCCGCTGCCACGTTGCGTTGATCTGGACGAGCCCGGTATCGGTGAGATTGAAATCCGTGCGCACGGGCTCGGCCTTTATGCGAGCAGCCCACGAATTCTCGGAGTCCTGCCACAGCGCCACGTCGGCATCCATTAGCGCGTAGGACTTCTTCGTCTGCCCCAGCTTGAAATTGATGCGAGCATTGCTGGCTTCGAGATAGGGGAATGCCGGGCGGCGCTCGGATGCGGGTTTTCCGGTTGGAGCCGCGGGAATCTGGGCGTTGCGCTCCAACAGGCTCGCCAGGTTCCAGCGGCCTCCGTTGCGGCGCACCAGGTTGATGCTGGGCTCGGTTGCGCTCAGGTTGGCAATCTCGATCCGTCCGCGGAGCAGGGAACGAAAGCGGATGGCGGCGGAAACTTCCTGCGCGCGGATCATGGGCTCCTCGCTGAATGCGGGGTCGTCGTAAATGACGAGTCCCACAAGATCGAAGCCCGGCCGCGGCAGGAAATGCAGGCTAACGTTCTCGATTACGACCCTGCGGCCGAGAGCGCTTCCGATGGAACCGGCAATCCGGTTTCGCAACTTGTATACCCCGGGCCGGAACAGAAACAGGATCAGCACGAGAGCGGCGACCACCACCATCCCGCGACTGGAACGTAGAAACTTAAACCGCGGGAATTTCACCGCACGATCCTGAGCGTGCGCGACCAGCGCGTTTGATCAAAGAAATGAATGATGATGTGGGCCAGGAATCCCAGCCGGTCGCTCGCGCTGCGCATCTGGTACTGGTCGGCCGGGGTGACGAATGACCAGTAAACGAACATGGGTCGGCCGATCACGTTTTTCCGCGGAATGAAGCCCCAGTAGCGGCTGTCGTAACTCACGTCGCGGTTGTCGCCCATAGCAAAGTAGCTGTCCGGAGGCACGACGATGTCACCCCCCTCGATATGCAAGGGCAATTCCTGCGCCCATTTTTCGTTTCGCACGTTGTACATTTCCGAAGGCGGCACGGCAGGGAAATCGTCCCGGTAAGGATCGTAATTCGCCAGTTTGTGCTCGGCGTACGGCTCAACCAGCTTCTCGCCGTTGCGATAGACGGCGCCATCCCGCAAATGAATGCGATCGCCCGGCACGCCTATGATCCGTTTCACTACGAACAAACCTTGTTCTTCCGGCGACAGGAACACAACAATGTCGTTGCGGCGGATATCGCGGTAGGGCAGCACCGGCCCCATCCAACGCGTCGGCGGCGCAAACTGCTCCCGGTTCACGAATACGTGGTCGCCGATGAGCAAGGTGTCCTCCATTGAACTGGAGGGAATTTCAAACGCCTGCAGGACAAACGTGATGATGAACAGGCCCGTGACCAGCACTCCTGCCAGGGAGGCCAGGAATTCCACTGTCGTTTCGCGCGGCTTTTCGTCAACCGGCTCTTCCTTACCGTTCTTGTTAACGTTGTTGTTAACGATGACTTCTTCTTTTTCTTTTTTCAGCACGTTTGCCATCCGTCTAGAGGATTGCTTCTCAGCGCATCTTCACTAGTAGTATCGTCGAACCTGTATCCGCGAATCCGTGTCAGCGAAGCATCAGTGCACCAGCCGAAAAGTCCGTTCCCAGCGCGTGATCTGGAACACATGCGTTACCGCGTAGGCAAGGTGATAAAGTCTATCACCCACGGTTGGCGACCCGGGAAGATCATTGTCTAAGTTCCCTGACGACCAGTAAATCAAAAGCGGGCGTCCGATGATATTTTCGCGCGGCACGAACCCCCAGTAGCGGCTGTCCTGGCTGTCATCGCGATTGTCACCCATAACAAAATAGTGGTCCTCGGGGATAATCAACTGGTGGTCTTCCACCAGTTTTGGCATTTCTTTCCACCATTTCGCATCCACGGCGAAGTCGGGAGATTCGGTGCGCGGGAAGTCGTCGCGATAGGGATTGCGCACCGCAGTGATGTACTGTGCATAGGGCTCCTCGACCGGAGCGCCGTTGATGTAGACGCGTTTGTTGATGAGCCGCAGGCGATCTCCTGGCACGGCTGTCACCCGCTTCACGAAGTCCTGGGCGGGGTTCACCGGATAGTGGAACACGATAATGTCGCCGCGCCTGACCTTGCGATAGGGCATCAGATGGTTCCACCCCGCGCTGCTGCCATAGCAAAATTTATCCACCAGCAGGTAATCTCCGACCAGCAGCGTGTGTTCCATGGATCCCGAGGGGATGGTGAACGCCTGCAGCAGGAAGGTAACCACAAACACGGCGGTCACAATCGCTCCCGCGACCGATTGAACGGCTGCGGGCCAATCCCCGACGGAAATCTTCTCGCTCGACGACATAAGTACGACGTAACTTAACCGGCCGTGGAGAACTCCGGTTTCGTATCAGGGCATCGCTTCAGCCATGCCGAATGCTCTGCGAAATTAGATGCCTCTTTAGGGGCCTCAGCGGTTGAAGGCGACTCACAAACGCGGCGCAGTTACAGCACGCTCGAAGGCACGCCCTGATACGAACCGTACTTGCATCAAAGGCTGCTACGACCCGCCGCCATCCTTGCCAGCATCCGATTGCCGGGTGCCGGACGACCCGGCCAGGTGCTCCAGAGCTTGCCTGGCTGCTTCCTGCTCGGCTCGCTTCTTGGTCGCGCCCTGGGCGCGTCCCACAAATTGTCCCAGCGCAGGTTCCGGCAATCTCACCTCGACCGTAAAGGTCTTCTTGTGTTCCGGCCCTTCCTCCTTTACCAGCGCGTAAACCGGCTGCGGTCCTCCTCTGGCCTGCAGC
>Ga0181532_10000843_pt1 | contig 30571 bp, 31 predicted proteins | sample PEATcosm2014_Bin_33_FD_119768 | JGI IMG/M metagenome (GOLD analysis project Ga0181532, IMG submission 119768) | Peatland microbial communities from MTU Mesocosm Facility, Houghton, MI, USA - PEATcosm2014_Bin11_30_metaG | ecosystem: Environmental > Terrestrial > Soil > Wetlands > Peat | place...
CAAACCCGCATCCTTCAGGGCATTGCGGAAATCAATGCCGCTCCCGTCGTTCATCGGTGGAAAAAGTTCGAGGCCCTGACCACCGGATAGTATGGGTATGATTTAATGAAACGATATACTAGTGGATGAACTTGCTCTAGTGGATAAACTTATAATCGACGATCGACGCCGCCAGCGTGCCGTTCTCTTGCGCGGCCGCATCCTCGGCCGTCGGCGCATCTTTAAACCGCATCACGCGCCCCTGGCAAACCACGTTGCTGTTCTTCTGTCCCGAGATTTCTTCTGGCATCTCAAACACCATCTCGATCAGCGCGTTCACCGGAAGCTGTTGCGGACCGTTGAACAGCACTCCACTCTGGCTGATGTTTTCGATGATGCCCTCGTACCAAGTACCGGTCTTGTTGACGCGATAGCGCAGAGGAATGTCGAGCTTCAGTCGCCGCGCCCGTGGGACCCACGAAGGCCGCTTCTCGCGCGCATGGCTGCGCCGGACGCTGGACTCCGGCTTGGCGTGTTCCACGCGCTGCGTGCGGCGCATGGTCGTCCAATCATATTTGTATTCCGCGGCACAGAGCAGGCAGACCTGGTAGTAGTCGCCATCTCCACCACGACGCGGCCAGGAGAACTCGTGAGAGCAGCGCCCAAGCATAAGCACATCCATGAATTTTTGCGGCATGATTGTTACTTCCGGGTCAAAGAACCCTCGGACGCAGGCCCATCATCTCGCGAAGGGCTCCCTTTGGATAGGTTACTTTCGTGCACGTGCAGGCATGTGCAGAGAAGTAAATAGCATGGATGCAATCGGTTAGCCTGTGGAACGCTTTGGCATTTCGGAGGTAACGGCGGGGGCGGTCCCGGTCCCTGTATGATCGCCCCATGGATGGCACTTCGCCCGAGGTCGCCGCGTTCATCCTGGCTGGCGGCAAGAGCACGCGCATGGGCGCGGACAAGGCTTTCGTCACGCTGAATGGCCGCGCGCTGCTGGCGCGGGTGCTGGACTTGGCTCGGTCCGTTACGCCCGACGTGCGCATCGTCGGCGATCCCGCAAAGTTCGCGCCCTTCGCCCCGGTCGTCGCAGATGTATTCCGAAACTGCGGTCCGCTGGCAGGCATTCACGCTGCGCTGAGGGCGTCGCAGGCGGAACTGAACTTGATTCTGGCCGTGGACGCCCCGTTTGTGACGCCCGCGCTGTTACAGTACATGATCAAGCGGGCGCGCAGTTCCGCGTCGGCCGCAGTGACCGTCGCGCAAGCCGGAGGAGGCTGGCAGCCCTTGTGCGCCGTCTATCGCCGCGAGTTCGCCGATGCCGCAGAGCAGTCTCTGCGCGCAGGCCGCTACAAGATTGATAAGCTCTTTTTAGCGACCCGCACGCAATTGATCAGCGAAGAAGAGTTAAAAACGGCGGATTTCTCCCCGAAAATGTTTCGCAACCTGAACACGCCGGAGGAATTGGCACAAGCCAAAGGGGAAGAGACGAAGATTTAGAACTAAGAGCTAGAAGCTAGAAGCTGATCATGCCCGACGAGATTCCAAATCCCGCGCCCTACGTCGAATTCCGCGAAGTGAGCAAAGCCTTCGGCGACAACGTTGTCCTCGACCACGTCAGCTTCGACGTGCTGCCCGCCGAAACGGTCTGCATTCTCGGACGCAGCGGCGTGGGCAAATCGGTCTCCCTGCATCACATCATGGGATTCCTCAAACCCGACTCCGGCCGCGTCATCGTCGCCGGCGAAGACATCACCGACTACAACGAGGAGCAACTCGAACTCATCCGCAAGAAAGTCACCATGGTCTTCCAGAACGGAGCGCTCTTCGACTCGCTCACGGTCGGCGAGAACGTAGCCTTTCCCCTGCGCGAATCCCGGGAACTGAATGAAGAGCAAACCTACCAGATCGTCGACGGCCTGCTGCAAATGGTCGGCGTTCAGGAGATGCGCGACCTGCTCCCCTCCGATCTTTCCACCGGTATGAAGCGTTCGGTTGCGATCGCGCGCGCGCTGGCCGCGCGCCCCCAATGCGTCCTCTACGACGAACCCACCACCATGGTCGATCCTCTGATGGCGCAGTTGCTCGGCGACCTCATCAAGCGCCTCAAGATTCAACTCAACCTGACCAGCATCGTCGTCACCCATGACATGCGGCTGGCCAAGAAGCTCGCCGAACGGGTCGTGTTTCTGCACGAAGGCAAAGCAATCTTCTTCGGCCCCTACGCGGAAATGGAAAAATCCCCCGAGCCGATCATCCAGGAATTCCTCGAACTCGACGAACTGAAACTGGAAGCCTAGAGGGTACCTGTGGGTACAGCCGCCTCGGCTGTCCCGGCAGAGCCTGCCCTGAGCGAAGTCGAAGGGGCAAAGCCCGCCGCCCCTTAAACGTCATCTCCCTGGAGGCGTCATCCTGAGCGTAGCCGCTTTTCAGGCGGAGCGAAGAATCTCGCGTGGCCGGGCAAGGAGCTGATCGTGTTCCAACCCGCTTGTCGCCCCCTCCGGACTGTGGTAATGAAGAGACCCATGAAAACCGCAGCCGCCGTTGCCATCCTCGCGCTTCACTGTGCCGTCCTTGCCCAATCCAATCCCGCGCCGCCACCGCCAGCCTCCAGCGTGGTGAAGGCCGCGAAACTGCTCGACGTCCGCAAAGGCGCCTACGTCGAAAACGCCGCCCTCTGGATCGAAGGCGACCGCATCAAGGAAGTCGGCAAGGCCTCCGAGGTCCAGGCGCACGCACCCAAAACTGCCAAGGTGATCGATCTTGGCAGCGCCACTGTTTTGCCCGGACTCATCGATTGCCACACTCACATCATGGGACGCATTCCCGAGGGTGAAGACGGATACATCCTCAATCTCGCCACCAAATCGCAAGCCTTCCGCGCGCTCGAAGGCGCCTACAACGCCCGCATCACGCTGCAGGCGGGATACACCACCATCCGCGACGTCGAGAACGAGGGCTCCGGTTATGGCGACGTGGCCCTTCGCGATGCCATCCAGCAGGGCCTCGCTGAAGGCCCACGCATGCAGGTTTCAACGCGCGCCATCGCGGCGGTAGGTCAGTACAACCCGTTCGGCGTCTCCCCCGACCTCACGAATTTTCCCACTGGAGCGCAAATGGTCAGCGGAGTCGAAGAAGCCCGCCGCGCCGTTCGCGAGCAGATTGGTCATGGCGCCGACCTGATCAAGCTCTACGCCGACTGGAGCCATCCCACGCTCACCGTCGATGAAATGCACGTCATTGTGGAAGAAGCGCACAAGCAAGGCCTCAAAGTCGCCGCGCACGCCACCACACCTGAAGGCATCAAGAACGCGGTAACTGCCGGTGTCGATTCCATCGAGCACGGCCACCGCATCGACCGCGCCGATCTGGAGCTGATGAAGGCGAAAGGCACGTTCCTGGTTCCCACGATCGGGGTCATCGACGGCATGTTCGAGCGGCACAAGAACGATCCCATCACTCCCGAACAGCAGAAACATTTCGACGCCTTCCTGCAGGGAATCCAGCAGGAAATTCAAATGGCAATGAGTCTCGGCGTGAAAATCGCCTCCGGCTTCGACGCCGCCGAAGCCGAAGGACAAGGCAAGAACGCCAACGAACTGGCCGCATTGACTAAGCGCGGCATGCAGCCTCTGGAAGCGGTTCGCGCCGCGACCGTGAACGCCGCAGAACTGATGGGCTGGGATGACAAAGTGGGCGCGCTGGAATCAGGCCACTACGCAGACCTAATCGCCGTTGACGGCGACCCGCTCACCGACATCACCGTCCTGCAGCACGTGAAGTTCGTCATGAAAGGCGGTGTAGTTGCAAAGCTGCGCACCACCGAGAACTGACCGCTGGAAACTTGAATCTCGTAACTGCCCTCAAAACCCTTGCTGCACCAAATCCTCCACGGTCAGTGAGTTCTCCGAAGCCTCACCCCTCATCATCTTCTCCACGTATTTTGCGATGAGATCGGCTTCTAAATTCACCGGATCCCCCGGCTTCAAAGAATGCAGATTCGTCATCTCCACCGTGTGCGGAATGATGGCGATCGTGCAGCGATTCTGTTCCAGCTTCGCCACCGTGAGGCTGATGCCTTCAATCGAAATCGATCCCTTGAAGACGGTGTATTTCTCCACATCATCCGGCAGTTCAATGTGCAGCCACCAATTCTCCGACTCGGCGATGCGCTCGAACGCGATCAGCTTGCCGACTCCGTCCACATGTCCCTGCACGATGTGCCCGCCCAAACGCCCGTTGGCCTTCATGGGCAGTTCGAGATTTACCAAGGCACCTTCATGAATGCGCGAGAACGAAGTCCGCACCCAGGTTTCGGGCGCGAGATCGGCGCAGAACGATCCTGGCTTGATGTCGAGAGCAGTCAAGCAGACGCCGCTCACCGCGATGCTGTCGCCGGTCTGCAGTTCTTTCGGCGCGTGCTCGGCGGTCACAGTGATACGCCGGTTTTCACCGCGCTGCTCGATGCGGGTCACGCGCCCTATTTCTTCCACGATGCCAGTAAACATGAGTGCCTCCAGGATGAACGGAACATTCTAAACCTTGGCAGCACTCAGCACTCAGCATTCGGCCCCATCACGAAATATTTCCTGGCTGAGAGCTGAGTGCTGAATGCTGAGTGCTTTCACTCCCCGTAGGGATCGCGCAAGTACCCTTCCACTGCGAAGTCTTCACCGAAGCGATGCAGGTGCACGTGTTTCACCTGAGCTGCCTGGCTCATAGGACGAAATCCCGCCCCGGCCGCAAACGGAATTGACCCAGCACCCGCCAGAATCTTTGGAGCGTAGTAGAGAAACACTTTGTCTACGACATTCGCGGCGAGCGCCGTCCAGTTCACCGTCGCACCGCCTTCAATCATCAGCGATGTGATTTCCAGTTGTCCCAAGCGCCGCAGAATGGCGGGCAGGTCAGGCCGACCGTCGGCCTCAACGGCGGGAATCTTTTCGACGCGGATGCCAAGTTGTTCGAGTTGAGCCTTCTTCGCTTCGTCTGCTGCAGTGTAGAAAACGAGCACGTCACTCTTTCGTTCCGCCGCGACGCTCTGCACCAGCCGCGACTCCAGCGGCAGACGCAGCCGCGAATCGAGAATCACCCGCAGCAATGGCCGCCGTCGTGCCCGGCCGCTGCGGTCGGTGAGCAGCGGATTGTCCGAGAGAATCGTTCCCGCCCCCACCAGCAGGGCGTCGTTCTGATGCCGCAGTTCCTGCACGTGCGCCCGCGCGACTTCGCTGGTAATCCAATTCCCGGAGAATCCGCCTCCCGCGGCGATCCCATCGCTCCGATCCAACGTTTCGTCGGGCGGTGGCGCGATCTTGCCATCGAGCGTCATGGCGGCTTTCAGCGTCACCAACGGCGTGCCGTGACGGATGTAGCGCGCGAATCCTTCGTTCATGCGCCGAGCTTGCTCTTCCAGGCGGCCAACTTCGACATGTACACCCGCGGCGCGCAGTTTTTCGAATCCGAGTCCGCTCACTTTTGGATTCGGATCGGGCATCGACGCCACCACGCGATGAATCCCTGCTGCGATCAGCGCGTCCGTACAGGGCGCCGTGCGTCCCTGATGCGCGTGCGGTTCGAGATTGATGTAGAGCGTTCCGCCGCGCGCGTGGTTGCCGGCAGCGTCCAGGGCTAAGACTTCAGCGTGCTTCACGCCGCTGTAGGTGTAGGTTCCGGTGCCCGCCACATTGCCGTGAGTGTCGGCGATCACCGCGCCGACGTACGGATTGGGCGAGGCCAGACCGATGCCTTGGCGCGCGAGTTCGAGTGCGCGATGCAGCAGCTGTTCGTCTGCGGAGTGAGTGGGCATTTCAGGGTGAAATCTATCGTGAAGCTGAACTGAAACGGCTTGTCATCCTGAGCGGCGTTCTTGGCAGCGAAGGATCTGTGCAACTGGCAGGAAACTGCATAGGTCCTTCGCTTCGCTCAGTAACGATCGCACCGATAAGTGTGCCGGGTTTGCAATCAATTCAGCTCCGCGGCGGGAAGCTCCGATAGGAATCGTCCTCAATCTCCGCGACCGCAGCGCCGCCGCGGCCCTTCGGGCCGTGACGCAAGGGAGCCATCGAGTATGCGTAGGGGTCAGTCGGCGGTGGAGAGGGCTCCTTGCCAAGCATACGACGGATTGCATCCCCTAGCCTTTTCATCAAGGAACGTTTCTGTTGACCTTCGCGCATGCGACCTCCTACTTATTCGAACAACGAGTCCACAAATTCTTTCGGATCGAAGGGCAAAAGGTCGCCCGCTTTCTCTCCGACTCCAACGTAACGCACAGGCAACCCGAGTTCGCGCGAGATCGCGACCACAACGCCACCCTTCGCCGTGCCGTCGAGCTTAGTCAGGACGATCCCGGTCACTCCCGCCGACTCAGTGAACATGCGTGCCTGCTGCAAGCCATTTTGCCCCGTGGTCGCGTCCATCACCAGCAAAGTCTCGTGCGGCGCTCCGGCAATGATGCGCTGCGCCGTCCGCCGCATTTTTTCAAGCTCCGACATCAGGCTGCTCTTCGTGTGCAGGCGTCCCGCGGTATCTACGACGACGTAGTCAACCTTGCGCGCCACCGCGGCTTGCAACGCGTCGAACAACACCGCAGAGGGATCCCCTCCGGGCTTGGTTTTGATCACTTCGGTGCCGGTGCGCGATCCCCAGATTTCGAGCTGGTCGATGGCGGCCGCGCGGAACGTGTCAGCGGCACACAGCAGGACGTTCTTTCCCTGCGAGCGGAAGACCTGCGACAGTTTTCCAATAGTCGTGGTCTTGCCTGTGCCGTTCACGCCGACCACCAGAATCACTTCTGGAGTGCCCTCGACTTTGTTGACGGGCCGCGTGTTCGCTGCGTTCAGGATCGCCAGCAATTCTTCTTTCAGCAGGCGCTTGAGTTCCGGCACGTCTTTGATCTGCTTGCGATCGGCCTTCTCCCGCAGCTTGCCGAGCACCTCTTGCGTCGTCGTGTTGCCCAGATCGGCGCCAATGAGCGTCGCCTCGAGATCGTCGAGCGTGTTGCGGTCGATCTCCTTGCCCAACGAGACCACTTCCTCGATGCGCTCGGCCAGGTTCTCGCGGGTGCGCGTGACCGCCTGCTTCATGCGGTCCATGAAGCTCGGTTTTTGTTCTTCCGTAAGGCTGCCGAATAAAGTCTGAATCATAAGAAGCCCGAAGGTTGATTATACGGGCAAGAAGGGAAGACACAGCAGATGGGCCACCCCTTTTGCGAAGCGAGGCTTCGAGGCTGAAAGACAAAGGCACCAACCACAAAGTTCACGAAGTATCACGAAGGCGTTCACCTGTAGTGTTTTCCTTCGTGTAGTACCTTCGTGTCCTTAGTGGTAGGAGATTTTTTCAAACCGGATCGCTAATTTGCCGAACCTTACCTTCACGGACTCGCCCTGCCGCGAGCCAGCGTGCATCCGGCGCAAGCATCATTCTTTATGTAGCGATAAAACCGCGGCTCACCTCGGCCGCTCCAGTATCGGTCCCGATAGTCGTCCGTCCCTGGCCCGGCATGCAGAAAGCTGAAGAAGACGTGCCGCGACGGTCGAATGACAATTCCCGCGTGCCCGCGCCACACCACCAGGTCCGCGGGCTGCGGCTGCGAGACTCGCTCAAATCCTTCCACCCCCGCGTACAGATCGTCGGAACTTGCATAAGCGTAGGGAAATCCCGCCCGTTGATAAATCGCATGCACCAGATGAGAGCAGTCGTGCTCCGCGTAGCGCGGCGTTCTTGCATCGAGCGCCGAGGCAATCACCGCCAGTCGATCGTCCGAATTCAGCGACCGCTCGCTCTTTTGCCCACGCCCCCGCCGGCCTGCCTCACCCGGCGCGGTTTTCGAAGGGGCCTGCCCTGAACTTGTCGAAGGTTGCGGACCTGGATCGTAACCGTTGGCCCTTGCCCCCACCTGCGCCCGCGAAACACAAAGCGCCAGCCCACACAGCCAAACCATAACGGCGGTCTTTCGCCAATTCCGCATACCCCCAGTTTGATGCCGATTCCTCCTGTCGCGCTGGTTACGTTTGTGCAGCCACTAAATCGCAAAATCGACCCCGACGGCGTCCTGTGAAAACAACCGCCCAAGCCCGCCTGAGGAAGCCGAAAGGACCTGCGTCGTAGGGGGCCGCAATCATGACTCAAACCAGCCCGGAAGGGGCGAAAGACACAAGACCGCGAAGGGCGCGGCTTCAAGCCCTGCCGACCTAGCGCACCGAGAGTCCATCCGGCTTTACGGGCTGAGAACCGTCCTTAGACCGTGACTCCAATAGTCACTGACGAGCAGCATGATTGGTAAGGAGCCAGAAAAGAAAGCCAAGTAGCGGTTCGGAATCTGCCGACTCATTCCTCTTTCAGGGCGCTGCCGAAGAGGGGCTGGCCTCCCAGCGAAATATAGAAACCCCAGGCGAGCAGGGCCAGCGGACCGAGCAGGGCGATCATGGCGCGGCCGGCGTACCACTGGGAGAGCACCAAGGGGGAGAAGCAGCGAGCGTTGACCAGACAATATAGAAACTCGCCGCGCCGACCAGACCCACTCGAGTGAGGACTGCCAGAAACACGCCGACAAACAGAACGCTGAGGGCAAAATCAACGGCGTTGACCGGGCCCGCCACGATGGGAATGAGCAGAAGTCCCGTGGCGGCAATTCCTAACCATTTCCGCCGCAGAATGGCGGTCATGATCGTCAGCATGGCAAGATACGCTAACACGGCGCCGCACGTTTGCGTGGGCAGGCCAATGACCCAGCCGAGCGACGGCCCAAGTCCTTTCCCGAAAAAGTGCGACACCGTGAACATTTCGGAGATGCCGATCAGCGCATTGGCTCCTATGAGGACGACGCCAACGGCAGATCCGGCCAAGCCTCCTAGCAATACATCCCGTCCGACCAGGGGATCGCGGAAACGTCCACTCAGGAGCCGTTGCCAGGAGACCATTAGTTTCGGCCAGCTTCTCCGGGCGTAGGGTTCCACTGCCATGTATCCGATCCACGTGAGACTCGCCCAGAACAGCGGGATTCCGAGGCCGATGAACTGTACGTTGATGTACTCTGGCCGGGGCACAAGATGGAAGGTCAGCAGAGCCCAGGGGATGTTTCCCAGAAAGATAAGCCCAAACAGCCGCATTGCCCCTTTGACGTCTCCACGACCGCGACGCAGGTTCCAGCGGGCGAAAAAACCTCCAACCAGTGCGTAACCGATTACGAACATCACCCAGACGGCCGCGGAGATCTCCGCACCGAGGGTCGACAGTGTGGCTTCGCCAGGGCCGATCCCACGGAGCGATCACTTGAAAGTAGACGGGAACGCCACGGTATGCTGCGGCACTGACGTGAAGAGGCAGGTCAGGTTGCTCCGCAACGCGGCCCTCCCAATCGGCCCGGCTGTCGAAAGCATCGAGCGGCGTCCACTTGACAGTGGCGGAACTAAACCGAGTCTTGTCGAGTCCGGCTTCAGCAAAGAGCAGATTCCAGTCCGGTTCATGACTCGGACCTCCCGCATCAACTTGTGGCGGCACGGCGCGTAGAAAAAGCAGGTTGCCTTGCATATCGAGCTTGACGGCTACCAGGCCCGACGTTTCATAAGGCGGGTTCCACTGGGTGACGGTCGGTGGGTCGTTTAAGTTTCCCGCATTCGGCATCAGCCATTGAGGACTCTGCCGGTACCAGAAAGCGATCGGGGATGGCCACGCCTGCCGCGCCGAGGAAGGCTTCCAATCCTTGCCCGAAGGATTGCGGATGGCATATTCGACATATTCTGCTTCCGATCCTACCCAGAACGCGCGATCCACCACATCTGAATAGCCCAGTTTTTTTGCCAGCTCTTGGGCACGATCGGCCAGCACCTCGGGCGACTTGTTCATGGGGACAAGGCCCCAGTCCGTATCATGCGGGGCTATGAACATGGAGGTGCAAAAGATCAAACAACCGCAGCTGCGAAATAGGCCCACGCCACCGCAGGGCGCAGCGAGCCTTGCGGGCCAGCAGCCGCCACCATTTCAGGCGATGGAGTTTCCCCCGCTGCCAGCGCGGCAGAGAGGGGATCACCGCCAGGGAGCGCGCCGGCAACGCTCAGCGCAGAGCGGGGTCGCTGCGCAGGATCATGATCCAGACAGCGCAGAATGGCGCGCTCCACTGCGGGGTCGAAATTCTTGATGACACTGGATGGCGGCGTGGGATTGGTTTCGGTTTGCTTGCGGTACAACTCCGCGAGATTGGAGGCATCGAATGCTTTCTTGCCGGTGAATAGCTCGTAGAGGACCAGGCCAAGCGCGTAGAGGTCGCTCTGCACCGAGGGCGCGACGCCGGAGAACAATTCCGGGGCGAGATATCCGGGCGTGCCGGCAGGACCGGCTTTGGTATCGGCGTCATCGGATGCGATGGCCAGGTCCGAAGTCGGTGATGCGCGCTCGGCCTTTGCCGTCGATCATGACATTCGAGGGCTTGAGGTCACGATGCAGCACGCCGCTGCGATGCGCAGCGGCCAGACCGGAACACAATTGCTGCGCGATCTCGACCGCTTTGTCGTCGGGCAGGCGGCCGATGCGGCGCAACAGGGAAGCGAGATCCTCGCCGTCGACAAATTCCATCGAGAGAAACAGGCGACCGTCGCTCTCGCCGACGTCATAGACGCGGCAGACGTTGGGATGGGAGACTTGGCGCGCCATGCGGACTTCGGCATAGAACTGATCGCGCCAGCTCTGGCTCTTTCCGCGCTGGGTGGGAAGAAACTTGAGCGCGACGCGCTGGCCCAGTTTTAGGTCATCGGCGCTGTACACTTCACCCATCCCGCCGCGGCCGAGCAAGGACACGACGCGATAGCGCTCGGCGATCATGCTGCCGGGAGTGAATCCGCGGGCGGGGGACGAACCGTGGGAGGGGGCGACCGTTATGGTGGGAGCGTCAGATGAGGCGGCGGAGATGGACATCGTGGGAAATGCCTCGAACTCGGCGCCGCAGCGGGGACATAGTTCGGCAGAGTCGGTGGTTTGAGTTCCGCAGGCCGGGCAGCGAGTCAAGAGAGCACTCCGGGAGCGAACGTTCAAGCCCGTAGATTTTGCACTGATAATGGTCAAGTGTAAAGCGGCGCCGGCAGTCCTTAACCACAGAGGACACAAAATACTATGGAGGAAGACCGGGAAATCAGGTTCTTCGGGCCCTTCGTGATTCATGGTTTTCGATCTCCGCAGGATCGCCAGGAAAGTTGGCTACGCTTCCGGTTTGCGGAGCGAGGAAACGCGTGCTCGTGCGAAGATAGACAGCGGAACGACAATCCGCACGGAGCCCATGCCGACGCCAACGCTGCGCAGAGTATTCAAAGCATTTCAGTATCGCGATTTCCGCCTGATGTGGATCGGGGCGTGTACCTCGAGTATTGGCACCTGGATGCAGATCGTGGCGCAAGGATGGCTCATTTACCGGTTGAGTCATTCGGCGTTCCTACTGGCGCTGGATCAGTTTCTGGCAGGGATTCCGATCTTCTTGTTCTCGTTGATCGGCGGCGTAGTGGCAGACCGCATCGAGCGGCGCAAGATTCTGCTGATGTCGCAATGGGTGCAGATGGCGAGCGCGGGGACGCTGACGATTCTGGTTGTCCTGGGACTGCGGCACGTGTGGCCGATTTTGGGTCTGTCGTTTGTGTCGGGCTTCGCGCAGGCGTTTGGCGGTCCCGCGTATTCGGCGCTCATTCCGACGCTGGTCGATCTCGAGGACATGCCGAATGCCATTGCGCTGAATTCGATTCAGTTCAACCTGGCGGTGACGGTTGGTCCGGCGCTGGCGGGGATCACGCTGGCGAAATTTGGGGAGAAGTGGTGCTTTGGGTTGAATGCGCTTTCGTTTCTGGCGCCGATCGTCTCGCTGTCGATGATCGCGGCACGGTTTCTGCCGGAGAAGTCGAGCGAGTCGATTTTCGGCAGCTTGAAGCAGGGGATTCGGTTCGTCCGGCAGCAGGGCTCGATGGAGGCGCTCATTGTGCTGGGGTTCTGCATGACAGCGTTGAGCATGCCGATGCGGACCTATATTCCAGTGTTCGTGAAAGATATTTTTCATCGCGGGCCGGAGACGTATGGGAACCTGCTTTCACTGATGGGCGTGGGCTCGATCTGCGGGTCGCTGACGGTGGCGGGGATTGGAAACATTCGCAACAAGGGACGGTTCGCACTGACGATGCTGATCTTGCTGGGCGCAGGAATTTCGGGATTTTCGCTTTCGAAAGTTCTGCCGATTTCGTACGCGATGCTCGTGCTGGTGGGCGCCTCGATGATGGCCGTGTTCGCCACGGTGACGTCGCTGGTGCAGTTGATTACCACCAACGAAATGCGCGGCCGGGTCATGAGCGTCTACAACTGCGCCTTCCGCGGAGGCATGCCGATGGGGAACCTGCTGTCGGGATGGCTGGTCCCGATGTTTACGGCGCCGATTGTGTTAGGAGTGAATGGATTGGTGCTGGTGTTGGTGGCCGTGTATTTCCTGGTCGTACAGCGGCGAGTGGCGGCGCTGTGAACAGAGTTGAGCATGAAGACAACGTTCTATCAAATCAATGACGGTTGGAATGCCGAACCCAACGCTCCTATATCTTTCTATCGAACTTCGGGGCGAAGACCTCGTGCTCAAGTTCTTCGTCAATCCGTTCCAGTTTCATGATTTCAAGGAAGAAGAAGTTGGCCTCCTTCGCTTTGTCCGATGCGAACGTTACCGTTTGGGCTCTACCGATGACGTTGGTCGGCGCCTGGGTCGATGCAGGTTTAGCACGCTAGCGCCCAAATGGGGAGAGTTTTACATGGTCGAGGGCGACGCAGCATTGTTGGAAGCCCCCGGAGGCTGGCAATTGGTTCCCCTACCCAGCGGGGATGGGCGGCATTTCTTGTTCTACTTCCGTGATAACACTTTTGAGTGCGTAGCCGAACGGTGCATGATCGAGCCAACCGAAGGCAATTCACTCCACCGGACGGGCAAGAAGCTAGTTGCCAATGCGGCGGTTAGTGGTTGAGGTGACGGGAGATCGTACCAACCGCCCAAGCGGGCGCGCGCAAGATAACTTCTAGACTCTTGTTCTTTCCAGAGGCGCGCTGGCGACGGGAGCAACCGGAGTTGCGCTCGCTGCTGCTGCAGTGGCGACTGCTGGAACTTCTGCGGGCGCGGGTGCGATGGGGCGCTTGATGGTGAAGCGCTGGATCTTAATTTCGCCGCGGGCGTACACCGCGAGGAGAGCTTCCACCGCTTTGGGATCGAGGCGCTTGCCAGCCAAGTTCTTGATGATCTGCAGCGCCTGCTCGGGCGTGTGCGCCTGCTGGTACGGACGATTCGTAGTCAGCGCGTCGAAGGTATCACCCACGGCGATGACGCGGGCCAGCAGCGGAATCTGATCGCCCTGGAGTCCATAAGGATATCCGCGGCCGTCGAGCGCCTCGTGATGCAACTCGATGCCGGGGAGCATTTCCGCCAATTGCGTGACCGGGCGCAGAATATTGGCTCCTTTGGTGGTGTGCGTTTTCATGACTTCGAACTCTTCTTCGGTCAGCGCACCGGGTTTCTTGAGAATGTGATCTTCAATGCCTATCTTGCCCACATCGTGAAGCTGGGCAGAAATGCGCAGTGTCTCAAGGAAGGTTTCCGGGAGCTGCATTTCCTTGGCGATCATGAGGGAGTAGCGTGTGACGCGGTCGGAATGGCCCCGGGTGTAAGGATCCTTTTCGTCGACCGCTCCGGCGAGCATCTGGATGGAGCCCATGAATAACTCCCGGTTTTCTTCGGCGGCGCGCTTGAGATCTTCGACGAAATGCTCGAGTTCATCGGACATTGTATTGAAAGTGTGGGCCAGTTCGCCAATTTCGGTGCGGCTCCAGAGGTTGACGCGCTGCGAGAAGTCGCCACGCGCAAGGGCGCGGCTGGACTGGGTTAGAACCTGCAACGGATTGGTGATGCGGCGGGCTGCAAAAATGCTGACGCCGATGCTTAACAGAACCGCCAGAAGAGCCAGCAGGCGAGCAGTGCGCTGCATCTCGATGACTCCGCGATAAGCCTCGTTGCGCGGCTTCTGCACGACGACGGCCCAGTTCAGCGACATGACCGGGCTGTAGGTGCCCAACATTTGCACCTGGTCGGAGCCAGCACCAACCGTGAATTCACGCGTCTCCACTACTTGCGCCTTGTTGCCGCCATCGACGAAGTTGCGCACAATGTCGAGGTTCTTCATGTCCTGTCCGGTGGCGAAGCCGGGCGTGGCCGCGGCGACCAGGCGTCCCTGGGCATCGACCACGTAGGGCGTGAGGCCACCGCCAGCAACTTCCTGCAGACGGCGGATGAGGAATTGCAGGTCGACTACCGACGCGATCATTCCCAGAAAACGTTGTCCATACCTCACCGGATAACTGACGAGGAACACAGTGTGCGCGGACTTGCCTTCGCCGACAACGAGGGCCTGGCCGTTGTATTCGCGGCCGTCGCGGGCGGCGGCATAGGCGCGCTCTAATTCGCGGTTCAGGAAGGCATCGGGAGCAATGCGTCCGGCGGAAATGCCCTTGGCATCGGAGTTGAGCAGGGTCGCGTACGCGATTTCGTCGGAAGAAGATACGAAATTTTCGAGAAGCGCCCGTAGTTCCGGGGCCTGGATGTTGGCCTCGCCAATGTCGCCGCCGCTGGCCACCTGGATGGCCGACGACAAGTTGGCCAGCATCATGTGCAGAGAGCGCTCGTGCTGCGCGAGATCGTCCGCGAGCGAGCGCGTCACCGTATTCTGCAACAGCATCTCGTTGGTCTTCAGGCGGTCCCGGTTAATGGCCTCGACCTGCGCCGAGTAAAAGTACATGGGGACGATGCTGATCACCAGAAGCACACCGAGGATGACGTACAGAATCGGGATGCGTGCGTGATTCGGAGCGCTGGCGGACAAGTCTCTCCCTTCACTTATCGCAGACGCCGAATGCGAAGTGGCGGCGGCTTTCAAAGGTATCCTTAAAATTCTAATGGGGGAATGTCGCAGCGGGAACGAAAAGCTGGCGGGGTTGGCATTACCAAAGTACCTTGCGAGAGTTCTGCTGGCGCGGATTTGGCAGGGAAAGGCTTCGGGAGACGTCGGACTTCGCGCGTCAGACCTCAGACCTCAGGCTTTCGGCTCAGCTGCCCGGTATTGCCAGTCCTGTGTTGCGGGTGCGGGCGGAACGCCCCCCACGACCGCCGGGAGGGCGGCGCTATGTTTGCGCTATCGGCGCGAACAGCCGCGTCACCGGGACTAACTCAAGAGCTTTTTCAGGTCTTTCCAGTGGATCAAGATTACGTGATTTTCTTCCAGTGCCTTCTTAAATTCGGGGCTGGTTACAACGTCGTAGTCGCGCTGGCGCCAGGCTGCTCCATAGTCGGGGTGGTCGACCGTGACGGCTTGCAGTTCCGCGTCGTCGTGGCCGAGGTGAATGATGATTTCGGTGACGCCGGGTTTCAGGTTCTTGATGGCGTTTGCGTAGAAAGTCTTCCAGTTGGTCGCGCCGACTTCCGGACCGGCGATCACCACCGAATCCAGGACGATGTCGTTCTCGGAAAGCAGAGACAGGAGGTCCTTGGGCGCATCGGGGGTTCGCACCGCCAGGAAAGGCAGTTTGTACTCGTGAGCGACTTTGACGTAAGCAGCGAAAAGATCAGGCCGGGCGAACAGGGTCCCCATGTGGCTGTCGAGATGAGTGGGATGGATTCCCATCGACACCGCGTGTTCGATCTGGGCGCGAATTTCGCGCTCGGCTTCGTCTGCTTTTATATTGCGAACCGCCGGTTCGACGTCTGGCCATAGATATCCGGAGGAATCGAGAAGACTAGGAACTGTATCCTTCGACGCAATGGGGCCCCAGCGGTAGGTTTTCCACTCGCTGGTGAGCGTCAGGTGCAAACCCAGGTCGGCATCAGGATGGGTTTTCGCGTAGTCGGCAACTTCGGTGAGCCAGGGACAGGGGACCATTATGCTGGCGGAGGTGACCGCATGTCTGTCGAGCGCGTCCAAGCTGGCAGAGTCTTCGGAGTGCGCGACCGCGAGATCATCGGCGTGGATGATGAGGAGTTTCGAATCCGGCGGATAGCCGAGGCGCTCCGCGACGGTTTTGGTTTGTGCGAACGAACTGGTTAGGGACGATGTAATCAAGAAAATTGCAACGGCGAGATTTAATCCGCGCATGGGAAGCTCCAGAAAAGCGGTTTGAAACTGTAAAGCGTATCACGGGTTGCGCGCTGCGGCGTGCAGGGCATCGTCGAAGAGCAGCAACCACTAAGGACACGACGGTGCACGAAGGAAAACACTAGGCACCAGTCTCGCTCTTGCCGGTGCGCGACATTAATACTTGGATCGCTTCGCGCGGAGATTTCCCCTGGTGCAGGATGGCGTGCATCTGTTCGGTGATGGGCATTTCCACGTTGCGGGCGTGAGCGAGTCCGACCGCGGCGGAGGTCGTGAAGACGCCTTCAGCAACCATGCCGTGCATGCCGGCGATGATCGCGGGGAGTTTGTGTCCACGGCCAAGTTCGACGCCGACGCTGCGATTGCGCGACAGTCCGCCGGTGCAGGTGAGAACCAGGTCACCGAGTCCGGCGAGGCCAGCCATGGTTTCGGAGCGGCCTCTGCAGGCTACGACGAGGCGGGTCATCTCAGCGAGGCCGCGCGTGATGAGGGCTGCAACCGAGTTGTGACCGAGGCCGAGGCCATCGCAGATTCCGGCGGCGATGGCGACGATGTTCTTCAAGGCTCCGCCTAATTCCACGCCGATGACATCGCTGTTGGTGTAGACGCGGAAACTCGGGTCACTGAATTCCTGCTGCACCGTGCGCAAGAGCGCGGAGTCCTGCGAGGCGATTGTGATCGCCGTGGGATCGCCGCGCGCGACTTCTTGTGCGAAAGAAGGTCCGCTGAGTGCTCCCACGGCGGGAGCTGTTCCGTCCTCGCGCTTGAGCACTTCGGCGATCACCTCGGTCATGCGCTGCAGGGAACCCTCTTCGAGGCCCTTGGTGGCACTGACGATCAGCGCTTGCGCCTGGATCAACGGGCGCATGCGTTCGAACAGGGCGCGGCAATGTTGGGAAGGCATGACGCTGACGACGATCTGCGCGCCGCGGAGCGTAGCGGCCAAATCGTTGCTGGCAGTGACGGAGTCTGGGATGGTGCGGCCGGGGAGAAAGTGCTCATTGATTCGTTTGTGCGCGATCGATTCGCAGACGTCGGTTTCGTGTGCCCAAAGGCGGACGTTGTGCGTGCCTTTGCGTCCGAGGACGATGGCGATGCCTGTGCCCCACGCGCCTCCACCAATGACTGCGATCTCACTCATGCGTGTCTCGATCCTAAACGGTTTTCGGTTCCGGCGAGCAGGCGGCGGATGTTGGCGTGATGCTTGACGACGATGAGCACCGACGCCAGCGACATCAGCGCAAGAGCCCGTGGGGAGTTCCCGTATTCATGCAGGAACAAAGCGATATTGGGGAAGGCGGCGACTGCGGCGATCGAACCCAGGGAGACGTAGCGGAAGACGAGTACGAGAACAAAGAAGACAGCTGCCGATAGGAGCACCGCCTCGGGGGCGATCATGAGGAACGCTCCCAAGCCGGTGGCTACGCCTTTGCCTCCGTGAAATTTCAACCAGACGGGAAACATGTGGCCGGCCACCGCGAAGAGCGCCGCCAGGGCAGCCGATACGGCGAAGTCGGACGATGAGGCCGGAAGGATGGTGCGCCACGGAATTTGCGAGATTGCGGCGCGCCCAAAAAGCGGCGGGCTCAGGATGATGCCGATCGCCACTGCGCTCGATCCTTTGAGGGCGTCCAGCAGCAACGTGGCTACGCCCAGTGCGGGAGACTTGCGGGCTACGTTGGTGGCGCCGATGTTGCCGCTGCCGGTGAGGCGCACGTCTTCGCCACGGAAGATGCGGACCAGGAGGTAGCCGAAGGGGATGGAGCCCAGCAGATAGCTCGCGGCGGCGATGAGGAGGAATCTCGGCATGAGAGGCAATTCTATGCGCGCTACGTCAGGGCGAATCCTGCCAGTTTCGTGTATTTCGATCCTTTCGGGGATAGTTGGCTTTGATACAAAAAGAACTCGCGGGCGGTCATGGTACCAAATTCAGGAGTCGACAGGGCGGCCAGTTTTTCTTGCAGGCGCTGAAAGGTACGATTTGGAGCGTCGGTTCTGCTGCGACGTGGAGAACCGGAACCGCCTGCGCTACGCGCCAGCGTGAGGTGGGGGCTGAAGGCGCGGTCTTCTTTCGGAATTCCGAGAGTGGCCATCTTATCGTCGATCGCGGCAGCCATGGCTGCGAGCTGAGGGGCGGCTTCCATGCCGAGCCAGAAGACGCGCGCGGATTTCGCGGTGGGGAAGAATCCGTAGCCGCGAAAATTAATTTCGGGTATGCCGGACTGGATGGAGGATAACGTTTGTTTGATCCGTTGGACTGCCGGTTCGGGCTGCTCGCCGATGAATTTCAGAGTCACGTGGAGCGATTCCGGCTTCGCCCAGCGCGCGTCGGGCACGAATCCGCTCACGCCCTCCAGGAAGCGGGCGATGCGCTCGCGGATGGCATCGTCGATGTCGAGGGCGATGAAGAGGCGCATGGGCAAGAAGCTCTTAGCTCTTGGCTGTTAGCTTGACTCTCATTGTGCCAGCTGCGATCCCGGAGCCACGTTTCATAGAGCGTCCCCCAGCGGCTAAAGCCTTGATTCCCAATTGGCCGTTAACGGCACGGCTGAAGCCATGACCTTCCTCGATCTCCTCGCATCTTGCACTGAAACGATAGCGGCGAAAGCCAACAGAGCTCAAAGCCAAGAGCTAAGAGCTTTCCTCACATCAACTTCTTTCTCACCATATCCAGCGCCATGGTGGAAGCGAATCGGCGGATGCGTTTGCGGTCGCCAGGGAAATTACGTTGAACCACTTCGGTGCCGGTGCTGCTGGCTACGGCGTGGAACACCATGCCCACCGGTTTGTCTGGAGTGCCTCCCGTGGGACCCGCGATGCCCGTGATGCCTACGCCTAACGTCGACTCGCAGCGGTAGCGGATGCCCTCGGCCAGGGCGGCAGCGACTTCGCGGCTGACGGCGCCGTGGCGGTCAATCATTTCCGCCGGGACGCCGGCGAGTTCGGTTTTCAGCGCATTGGAGTACACGACAGCGCCGCCAAGAAAATATCGCGAGCTTCCGCTGATCGACGTGATGCGCTCCGCCAGCAGGCCTCCCGTGCAGGATTCCGCGACGGCAAGGGTCGCGTTTCGCATCTGCAGCCAGTAGCCGACGATCTGTTCCAGCGATTCTCCGTTACGCGAGTAGACGGCGTCATCGAGTTCGTCTTCGACCACGCCGGCGACTTCATCGACGCGGCGCTGGGCGGCGTCCTGGGTGGGCGCAACGGTTTTGAAATGCAGTTCGATTTCTCCGGCGCCGGCCAGGATGGTGGTCTCCACGTCCGCATAACGCTTGTAGATGGGCGCGACTCGCGCGTCGACCATCGATTCGCCCAGCATGGCGATCTTCAGCGTGCGGACGGCCAGAAACGCGGGAGGAACTTTCGCGCGCAGGCGCTCGCGCGCCTCCGCCTCGAACAAGGCTTTGAGTTCGTGCGGAGGGCCGGGGAGCAGCACGATGACGTGTTCGCGACCGTCGAATTCTCCGCTGAGCCATTGTCCGGGAGCAGTGCCGTTCGGATTCGGAAGGATGGTGGCGCCATCGATCACGTCGGCCTGCTTGGCATTGTTCGGTGACATTTTCCAGCCGCGTTCGGCAAAGCGTTGTTCCAGACGGGTGAGGATTTCGGGATCGCGTCGCAGAGTCAAGCCGAGCGCTTCGGCGACTGCTTCTCGTGTGAGATCGTCTTCGGTGGGACCGAGACCGCCGCTTAAGATCAGAATGTCGGAGCGAAACAGGCCATGTTGCGCCGCGGCAACAAGTCGCCGCAGATCGTCTCCGACGATGCTTTTGAAAATTACATCGACGCCCAGCAGATTGAGTTGCTCAGTGAGGTAGAGCGAGTTGGTGTCCATGCGGAAGGGTGTGAGCATCTCGGAACCCACCGCAATGATTTCAGCGTTCACGCGTTAGAAGTTTAAACGAAAACGCGAATGAAAACCGCAGAGGGCACAGAGGAATCGAACTACGCCAACGCTGCAAGCACCAACTCTAGGCGAGGTGTTATTCGGGAATCAGCGGCAGGCCCTGAATGTTCCACGAGAGATGATGAACCGTATTGGTGGTGGCAAGAATGACGGAGCGCCCCGGGGCAAACGCGAGGCCCACCAAACCCTGGCCGGCGACTTCGAGATTGGCCAGGCCGTTGGGCGCAATCTTCACGATGCCGCGGGTGCCGGAGAGCGAGGCTGCGACATAGAGATTGCCATCCACGTCGAAGGCCAGGCCCTGCGGCCTTCCCAGACCTTTGTAAAAAGTGCTGACGGTTCCGTTGGGATCGATCTTGTAAACGCGGTCGTTAGGGCCGGTGACGAACAGGTCGCCGTGCGGGCCGAACGCGAGGTGGTAGGCGGAGACGCTGAGTTCGAGGGTGGCAAAGACAAAGACTTGCTGCTCGCGGGAAATCTTAAAAATTGTGCCGTTCCGGTCGCCGACGTAGAGACTCTGCTCGCGATCGAACGCGATGCCGGTGGCCACGCCCATGCCTTCCGCGTAGGTGGTCATGGTTCCGTTGGGAGCCACACGGTAAACGGCGCCGTCATGGCGCGAAGAGACATACATCTGTCCCTGGCGGTCGAAGGCGATGGCGGTGGCGTTCATCATCTCGGCGACGAACGGTTTCACGGTGTAGTTGGTGTCAATCTTGAAGACCGCGACGGGAACTTTCTGGCCGCGCGAGCCCGAGAAAGTGACATAAATGTTGCCTTCGGGATCGACCGCGGGGCTAGTCACGGGATGAAGATTTTCGGCAATGGGCACGGCAACTTTTACCATGTGGGGATTGCTGACGTGGCCGTTGGTGGCCACTACGACCGGACCCGTGGTTGCGCCGTCGGGGACGCGGGCGACGAGGAATCCGTCGGAACTGACGATGACGGATCCTTCGAAGTCGCCGAATTTTACTTTCGGACGGTGAAGGTCCTGGGGTCGGAGTCCGGAGCCGGTGATGCGGAGTTCACCTCCGGCAAGCGCCAGCGAGGGCGTCACCATTTCAATGCGCGGTCCGCCATTGACATTTTTCTTGCCGAGGATGCGGTCGGAAAATCCCATGGAGTGAACAGAGTCGCTAACTGCTTAGTAGCCCAAAATGCAGCAGGAGATGCATCGCCAGGAGGGCGAAAACTCCTGCCGCGACATCATCGAGCACGATTCCGGTGCCCTCGGGCAGTCTCTCCAGTTGCCGCACCGGAGGTGGCTTGACGATATCGAAGGCTCTGAAAAGTATAAGACCCGCGAGAAAAGTTTTCCACGCGAGGGGGACGGCGATCAGCGCGATGAGTTGGCCGGCGACCTCGTCGATTACGACGAACTGGGGATCTTTGCCGCCCGATGCGCGTGCTACGCGAGTGGCGGCGGGAATGCCGATCAGCATGACCAGCACGGCCAGGGCGATGGCGACTGGGGTGCGGAGCGTGGGCGGTAACTGGTGCGCGGCTGCGGCCCAAATCATGACCGTGGCTAGCGATCCCCAAGTGCCGGGGCCGGGCCGGAGGTGGCCGATTCCGAAGAAAGTTGCCGTCAGCGTTGCCCACCGCGGGGCGCGCGGGCGGGACGCCCCTTCGGCAGGCTCAGGGCAGGCTCCCGCGACAGCCGGTACGCCGGCGCTACGGTCGGGCGGTGTGCCACCCTCGGCTGTGGGGCTGCGCTCGGGCTTCACGGTTCGTCCTCTTGGTCTTCGGGATCGCGGTCCCGGATGGCTTCTTCGGCGTCCGTGACGGGAGAGGAGATCACATATTGGCCGCTGGCCCATTTACCCAGATCGATGAGGCGACAGCCGTCGCTGCAGAAAGGGAAGTCCGGGCCGGTGCTTTTGACTGACTTCTTGCAGATGGGGCAGCGAAGTTTGACGATACGCTTGCGCGGCATACGGTTCGTATTGTAGCCGGACGATTTGCCAAGGGACGAATTGCGGAAAAATGGCTGCTACAGAATTCTGGCCACAAGATCGTAATCGTGCGCTTCGGTGATCTGGCAGCGATAGAACTGGCCGGGCTGCGGTTCGATTTCCTCGGGGAAGTCGTTGACGAAAACTTTGCCGTCGATCTCGGGAGCGTGCATGGGCGTGCGGCCTTCCAGCAGCAACTCGGTTTCTTCCGACTCGCCTTCGAGCACCAGATCAAACTTCCGGCCCACCAGCGTTTTCTTTTTCTGCTTGCTGATCTGACGCTGGATTCCCATCAGATGCTTGCGGCGGCGCTCGATCTCGCGGGGAGAAAGCTTCTTTTCCAGAGCGTAGGCTCCGGCGCCGTCCTGATCGGAGTAGGCGAAGGCGCCCATCCAGTCGAACTGGGCTTCGCGCACGAAGTCGCAGAGTTCTTCGAATTCCTTTTCGGTTTCGCCGGGGAAGCCCACGATGAAGGATGTGCGCAGCGTCAAGTCTGGAATGGTGCGGCGCATTTTGGCGATGGAACGTAGGAAGACATCAGCTCCGCCGCCGCGCTTCATGCGCTTCAGCACAGAGGCCGACGCGTGCAGCAGGGGCACGTCCATGTAAGAACAGATTTTTTGGTGCTTGGCGATTGTGTCCAGTAGTTTGCCGGTGATCTTGTTGGGATAGGCGTAGAGGAAGCGCACCCAGCGGAGATCTTCAACGGCGGCGAGTTTCTCCAGCAGCAGCGCGAGGCCATACTTCAGGCCGAAGTCTTCACCGTAGCAGGTCGTGTCCTGGCCGATGAGAGTAATCTCGCGGACGCCGCTCTGTGCTAGGCGCTCGGCTTCCGCGACCACGGATTCGAAGCGCCGCGAGCGGAACTGGCCGCGCAACTGGGGAATAATGCAAAACGTGCAGGGATGGTCGCAGCCCTCGGCAATCTTGATGTAGGCCATGTGGCGCGGCGTGGCGAGGATGCGTGGAGTGGCGTCGTCGTAGAGATAGTTGGGTAGGTCGGCGATCGCTCCATCCCAGGACTCGCGGGAGAAGCGGCCTTGGGCTGCGCGGGCATCGCCTTCGGGGCGCGAAGGCAAGACCACGAACGGAGAATTGCTCGGTCCGCTATTCGGCAGCGGCGCGGGGGTTAGACCGGTGGCGGCGAGAATCTTCTCCAATTCGCCCGTGCCCACCACGGCGTCGACTTCGGGAATATCCTTGCGAATCTGGTCGCGGAAGCGTTCGACCAGGCATCCGGCGACCACGAGTTTCTTCGCCTTGCCGCCGGTTTTGTGGGCAGCCATCTCGAGGATCGTGTTGACCGATTCCTGCTGCGCGCTTTCAATGAACGAGCAGGTGTTGACGACGATTACGTCGGCGTCTTCGGCGCGGCGGGTCAGTTCGGCTCCGGCGCGGGCGAGTAGGCCCATCATGACTTCGCTGTCCACCAGGTTCTTGGGGCAGCCGAGACTGACGAAGCCCACTTTTTGCGGCACTACAGGCTGCGGACGTGCGACGTGTGGCTTCTCCGCAGATTTTTTCTTCCCGCGATCCGGCCCGCGATCTCGCTCCAAATCTGGCCTGAGATCAGGGGAGTCGCTAACAGTGAGGTCTTTTACAGGCATGCAATCTTTCTATTTTAGCATCCCGCACGGCGGCATCCCGCATCGCAGCCTGTTAATGAGGGAGACGACATTTGCACCGGAAAAGATGTTAGTGCTGGTCCAAAACAGCCGGGGTCGTGCTAGGCTAGGCTTTACCGCCGTAACAATTTAGAAGCACCTCGCAGGAGGGGAAATGTTTGGCAAACGTCTTGGGGTTGTGGTCCTGACCGTAGTGACCATGCTGGCGGCGTCGGCGGTTGGGCAGGATGAAAAGAACGAACTGGGCGGCATCCTTGGGCGCACCTTCATCAGCAACCAGGGAATTACGGGCGGGACGTATCCCAACACCATCATCGCCTTCGGCAAAGGCCTGAGTTTCGACGTCGAATACGCGCGCCGGTTTCTCGTGACTCCGATCTATTCGGTTTCCGCGGAAGCCGTGCTCATGTACAACAAAGATGAAGATATCAACGGCGGCGCGTACTTGTTCGCGGTTGTGCCCTCTCAATTGAGCGAACTGTTCGTAACTCCTGCGGCGCGGTTGAATCTGTTTCCCACTACGGCGGTTTCTCCCTGGGTGAGCCTCGGAGCAGGTTTTGGCCACATCGGTCAAAGCTCGATGTTGATCTACGGAGGGGCCAATCCTGGCAAGTCATCGACCTCGGCGGTGATTGAGGGTGGACTCGGTCTCGATGTGAAAGTCTGGAGAAAGCTCAGCATCCGTGGAGAAGTTCGCGACTTCTGGTCCGGAGAGCCGGACTTTCCGCTGGCGCCGACGAGCAAATCGCGCATGCACAACTATTTTGTGGGCGGCGGAGCGTTCTGGCGGTTCTAGGGGGATTATCGGGCTGCGCGAGATTCAGAGGAACACCTAACGGGTCCGCGTGGCGGACTCGACTTCTTCGTATAGCTCCGGCAAACGCTTCACGTCCTCGGCGGAGTTTCCAAAGCGCGCGGATTCGTAGACCTGGGTGAAGCGCGCGACCGGTTCGCGGAGCCGGCTGTCTGCAATCTTCTTCACGAATTCATGGGGCGTCTGGGCCGCAGGTTTTTCCACTCCGCGTTTTGCCAGCGCACGAGCCATCCGCCGATACCACATGGCGGCGGCCTGTTCCGGGGAACGGTCGGGATGCGCGCGCAACCACTTTTCGTGCAGGAAACGCGCGATTCGGCTAAGGTTTCCCAACAGCAGCAGAACGACCGCGATGGCTGCGGCGATGATGGCCCACCGGACGGGCGAATGTTCCACGCGATCCTGACTGCGCCGCGCCCACTTCAGCATGGACTCGTAGTGGTCGCGCGCCCAGGTGCGCGCGCCCTCCCACATGCCGCGGGTGCTGCTGAACGCGGCCTGACCGAGAGAGTACTGGTGCGAAGTGTCGTAGCTGACCACCCAATCGCGCCAGAATGACGACATAGCATCGATGTAGAGCGCGAGGCGGTCCCAGCCTTGCGGCGTTCCGCTGGCGCCAGCGGGAGTGGGATCGAAAGTCTGCCAGCCGTAGCCGGGAAAGTAAGCTTCCACCCACGAATGCGCGTCCTTGGCCCGCACCACGTAGTTTCCGGTAAGGTCGTTGAACTCGTCGCTGCGGAATCCGTTGACCACGCGGGAGGGGATTCCCAGCGTGCGCAGCATGACCGCCATGGCCGAAGCAAAGTACTCGCAGTGTCCCTGCTTACGCTCGAAAAGAAAATTCGCGATGGGATCTTTCACGGCGGTGCGGGGCAATTCCAGCGTGTAGCCGAAGCGCGTGCGGAGATGGGTCTCGATAGCGGCAGCCTTGTCGAAATCGTTGCCAGCCGAGCTGGTGATCTGAGCCGCGAGCCGGGGAACTCGCGGATCGACCTCACGCAGCCGTAGGTAGGTGGCCGCGATCTGGGGCGGGTAGTTCCGTCCGGCGGTGCGCAACTCTGCGGGCGCCGGGACCGCGATGTCGGAGTCCGCCTCATAGCGGCTGACAGGATGCTGAATATCGAAGTCATATACCGCCCCGCCGTCGTCGGAGGCCAGCATCCGGTAATTTCCGCTGACGCTGTGGGCCCAGGGGGCCAAGAAGAAGATGTTGGTGCCGATCGGTTCCATCAGCACGCGGTAGTGGATCACGTGCTCGCGCGCCAGGTTCGAGGCGTCGTGTGGCCGCGTCGCCGCATTGGCGGTTGGCACCTTAAAGCTGTCGTTCGGTTGTCGCTGCAAAAGGAACTGCTCTTTCGGATTCGTCCAGGTGCGCCCATCGAAGTCCGCCAGCGCCACGCCCCGCCAGTGCAAGTCGGAGCGGCCGATCGTATCGCCGTCGATTTGAACATGCATGACGACCGCATTTGACTGCTGGATCTCCCCGATCTTGCCCAGTTGGACGCGGTCGCTGAACCCGGACGAGAGGTCGGTGCCAAACGAGTAGGCGCCCATATATCCCGCCGACATGCGGGGCATCAGGAAAAAGACGGCTGCGCCGCTGATGAGGATCATGAGCATTAGCGCCGGCGCCACCCGGGCCAGCGAGAAGGCCAGGTGGCGATGTTCCCGCGGATCGTTCGAATGCCGGGCCTGAATGTTGGCGGCGTGCCCGGAAGCGCGCATTTCCATCAGGACAAACGTTGCCACAGCCATCATCATGAATGCGGCGAACGAAAACAGGAAGATGCTATCGACCGTCAGCACTGCCGATGCCAGCACCATCAAGAAGGCGAGGATCGCAAGGGTGACGTGGTCACGCTCGCGACGCAGCGAGAACATCCGCACGACTACGCCGAAAAGGGCAAGATGCACCGTGGTCGGTAAGAAGCTTCTTGAAAAAAGAAAGTAGTCGGCGGCGAAAAAGACAAAGTAGGCGATAGAGAGTGGCGTGGTCCAGGCCTCGGAAATCACGAACTCGCGCCGCTTGGCCAGCAGATAGCCCCGGATCGCCAGTGCGATTCCGACCAGAATGATCGCCGGCAGATCGACGCCGCCCGTGCTCGCCAGCGTGGCAAAGCCAGTGAGAACAAGCAAATACAGGGCCAGTTCGAAGTAATAGTCGACGGCGCGGCTCAGGGGGATCACGCCGGGTTGTGGGGACTGGGGCGCCATGAGTTCGTGGGCAGATGGATGCGAGGCAGTCCGCTGCCGGCTTCTGGGCTGAGAGAACCAGCCTCGACCTCCATTGTTCGACAAGTGCTACCAGAAGGGAAGGCTTTGGAGAGAGAATCTTGCACCGAAAGTCACATGCACTTTGCCGGTGTCGCGGATGCGAGGGCGGGACGCTGGCGCTACACAAGAAATACAGCGCCAGAATGCTAGAATGATTCAGGTCAGGCATCGGTCTTACGCGACGTACTCCCGCCAACCCCGCCAGGTCCGGAAGGAAGCAACGGTAACGGGCTCTTACGTGTGCAGTGAGTCCCCGGTGCCTGGCTAATTGTTTTCCGCAGCTGAGTAGTTTCTGCCCCTCTGATTACCAAGCTTTACGCCTCCTTTACGACTCTTTGCACAAGAAACGGCTTCTCGCGCATCAAGAAGAGGTAGGCCGGACAAGATGACTGCCCGGCCCGAAGAGGAGAACAATGAACAGTCGCGGTATTGCCCCCAAGCTCGCTCCCCATGTCACCATCCGCGTATCCGGTCAGTTATTTCAAGGACATCTTCCGTATCTGGACCAGCTGATTCATTCCGCCGCCGAATGCCGCCTGTGGCCTCTGCTAAATCTCTCACGTTTGGAAGAGTTGGACCGCGCTGCTCTCGTCTACCTGATCGACGGCGAAAATCGCGACTTCAGCATCGACGCCTGCCCGAGTTTCATCCGCGACTGGATGGATCATGAGAGGGGCCGGGCCGCCGCTTAAAGGCCGGCTTTCGCCACAGGAGGTGATCGGGTTAGACATTCTGATCCTAATTGTTGAGAATACTCACTTTTCATCTTTCAGGGAGCTGTCATTGACTAAACCGGTCCGCGCCAAAATCAGCGCTCTCGGCACCTATCTGCCGCCACGAGTTCTCACCAACGCCGACCTCGAAAAGATGGTCGACACAACCAATGAGTGGATCATGGAGCGCGTCGGAATTCGCGAGCGCCACATTGTCGACAAGGGCGTGGCCGCCAGCGACTTGGCAGTCGCGGCGGTGAAGAAGTTGCTCGAATCGCATCCCTTCGATTTGCAGGAGGTGGACCTGATCGTGGTGGGCACGGTGACGCCCGACATGATGTATCCGTCGACGGCTTGCCTGGTGCAGCATAAGTTGGGCATCGAGGATACCTGGGGCTTCGACGTGTCCGCGGGATGCTCTGGATTTCTGTACGCATTGAACACCGGGGTGAAGTTCGTTGAGTCGGGGCAGTACAAGAAGGTGCTAGTGATCGGGTCGGACGTGAATTCCTCGATGACCGACTACACCGATCGGGCGGTCTGCATTATATTTGGCGACGGGGCGGGCGCGGTTTTGCTCGAACCCGCGGAGGAGGGCGAGCTCGGCATCCTCGATCATGTGGCGCAGATCGAGGGTATGGGTGGGCAGTATTTGTTCATGCCGGGAGGGGGGAGTCTGCACCCGGCCACGCACGAGACCGTAGACCAGAAGATGCACTGTATTCATCAAGATGGCAAGAATGTATTCAAGTATGCGGTGAAGAAGATGGTGGAGATGACCGAACGCATTCTGGAGAAAAACAAGCTTACTGGCAAGGATATCGACTGCTTCATCGCGCACCAGGCGAACCGGCGCATCATCACCGCGACCGCCGAACGGTTGGGGATGCCGCTGGAGAAGGTCATCATCAATATCGATCGTTACGGGAATACCACGGCGGGCACGATCCCTATCGCCATGCAGACGGCCCTGGAAGAAGGAAGATTGAAAAAAGGAGACCGTGTGCTGGTCGCGACCGTCGGCGCTGGATTCACGTCTGGAGCGACGCTGCTGCGCTGGGCGTTCTAGAGGCAGACGTCGGACGTGTTGTCATCCCGAATGTAGTGAAGGACCTATGCACTCAGCCGCGCTAGCAAAGTGCATCGGTCCGTCGCGTTGCTCAGGGTGACACGGTTTGCCGTTAGACATTCTTCCGCCAATCCTTCAAAATACTTGAGCCTTCATCCACAGGAGCTCTTGTTGACGAAACCGATTCGCGCCAAAATCAGCGCCCTTGGCACCTACGTGCCGCCACGCCTGCTCACCAACGCCGACCTGGAAAAGATGGTTGACACCGACAACGAGTGGATCATGGCGCGCGTCGGCATCCGCGAGCGCCACATCGCGGAGAAGGGCGTGGCCACGAGCGACCTTGCCGTCGCAGCCGCCAAGAAGGCGTTGGTCCAGCGCGGCCTTGCTCCCACCGACATCGACGCGATTATTGTCGGCACCGTCACCCCAGACATGTTTTTCCCCTCGACTGCCTGTCTGGTGCAAAACAAACTGGGCGCGACGGGGGCTTGGGGATTCGATCTTTCCGCGGCATGCTCGGCGTTTCTCTATTCGGTGCAGGTCGGGGCGCAATTCATTGCCAGCGGTTCGCATAAGCGCGTGCTGGTGATTGGCGCCGATGTCATGTCGTCGATCATCGACTACGCCGACCGCGCTACCTGCGTGATCTTCGGCGATGGTGCGGGCGCGGCGATCCTGGAGCCCGCCGAGGATGAGTCTGTCGGCCTGATCGACTACATCCACGAAGTCGACGGTTCCGGCTCCCAGTTTCTCTATATGCCAGGAGGCGGCAGCCTGAACCCGACCAGCAAAGATACGATCGCGAAGCGGATGCATTATGTCCACCAGGACGGCCAGCAGGTCTTCAAGTTCGCCGTCCGCAAGCAGACCGAACTGTGCCAGAAGTTGCTGGAACGGAACGGGCTGAAGGGCTCCGATATTGATGCCTTCATTCCGCACCAGGCCAACCTGCGCATCATCAACGCCACCGCCGATCGGCTGGGCCTGCGGCCCGAGGCTGTGATCATCAACATCGAGCGCTACGGCAACACCACGGCCGGAACAATCCCCCTGGCGATGAATACGGCGATTGAGCAAGGCAAGCTGAAGAAGGGAAGCCTGGTAATGCTGGCCTCGGTGGGCGCCGGGTTCACCGTGGGCGCGACCTTGCTGCGCTGGGCGTTCTAAACCTGTTCGCAGAGACGTTGCTTGCAACGTCTTTCCCTCGGCGATTCAGAATGCCGCGAGCAGAGACGTAGCAAGCTACGTCTCTACGAACATCCGAGCTGGCGCATGACGTTCGTAACCCTTTCCGCGCGCATTTGGGTAGCTTGACTGCGGTCCGCGCTGCTATCGTTTTGGAACGTTCGCCCCACGTGGGGATGCTGGCGAGCGTGTAAGGCCATGAATCGCACGACCATCTTCTGCTGTCTTCTACTGGCTCTGGGTTCGGTCGGACTGGCTGCTCAGCAGGCCGATCCACGCGAGAGCAAGCTGCTGGTGCTGGAACGCCTGTGGAATGAGGCTCAGATCAACCGGGATTCGTCTGCCCTCGACGCGCTGGTCTCCAGCCGGTTTGTGAACACCGAGTGGGACGGCGAAATCAGCGACAAGCAGAAATTTCTTGCCGACATCAAAGACCCGCGTTTTAAACCTGCGGCCCTCAACATCCAGGACGTCAAGATGAATTTCTTTGGCGACACTGCGGTCGTCACGGGTATTTATCACACGCAGGGGTCCTACCAGGGAAAGCCGTACGATCATGTTGGACGGTTCACGGACACCTGGGTTCTGGACACCGGCAAGTGGCAGTGCGTGGCCAGCCATACCAGTCTGTTAAAGAAGTAGTCACTCACCTCAACACCACACTTTTCTTGACGGACCCCTCTGGCAGAACTACGTCCGCGGTTATAGCCCCATAAAATCTTTTAATGCGGGAAATCCCCGCCCAGAGCGGGTTGCCGGTGATCTAATCGGGTCTTAGGAACTGTTAAATAATAACGTTGTCATTTTCGCGGCAGGATCTCATAGTTCCATTCGCCGTGAAATGCTTCTCGCCGCAGTTTGATCTCCGCCATCTCCGAGTCTGGAACCTTGATGCC
>Ga0181532_10000844_pt1 | contig 30568 bp, 17 predicted proteins | sample PEATcosm2014_Bin_33_FD_119768 | JGI IMG/M metagenome (GOLD analysis project Ga0181532, IMG submission 119768) | Peatland microbial communities from MTU Mesocosm Facility, Houghton, MI, USA - PEATcosm2014_Bin11_30_metaG | ecosystem: Environmental > Terrestrial > Soil > Wetlands > Peat | place...
AAATCAAGGCGGGCGCCGATGTTGTCATCCCCGACAACTCCGAAGTCAGCACGACCATCAATCAGGAATTGATTGAAGATGTTCCGATTGTCGGCCGCGACGCGGGCGAATTGTTGAAGGTCATGCCCGGAATGGCGCTGACCAACGGCTTGAATCAGGGGTCCGGGTTTAACGACAAAGTTGTCGGCACCAACACCGGCCCGGTCGGCGCCTACTCTTCCAACGGTACGCAGCCCTACGGCGCCATGGCTTACATGCTGGACGGCGCCAACCTGGTCGACCCCGGCAACGCCGGCACCCAGATCGCCAACATCAACCAGGACATGGTCTCTGAAGTTAAAGTGCTGATGTCGTCTTACAGCGCTGAGTACGCCAAGGGCCCGGTGATTTTCCAGGCTTTCAGCAAGAGCGGCGGCAATCAGTTCCACGGTGAGGGCTATCTGTACGCCCGTAACAGCGCTTTGAACTCGGACGACGCCTTCGCCCACAGTCAGGGCATCGCCAATTCTGCCGAGCACTATTACTACGGCGGTGGAAACATCGGCGGCCCGATCATCATCCCCGGGCTTGACTTCAATAAGGATCGCAAGAAGCTCTTTTTCTGGGCTGGTTACGAATACATGGATCAGCACCCGGCGGCCAGTCCACTCAACTTCAACGTGCCGACGACGGAGCAGAGAGCGGGCGACTTCAGCTTAGCCACGATTGACGGCCAGCCCGGAATCACCGCTGGCACCAAGTCTGCGCTTTATAATGGTGTGGATGGCGCTTATGGCGCAGCCTATTCTACGGTTTACGCCCTGCCAGGGGCATCCACGGCGTGTCCGACGTGTACGTCGACGTTCCTGGATCCGAGCCAGTTCGACCCGAACATCGTCGGCATTTTCAAGTGGTTGCCGCAGCCAAACATTACTCCGTCTGCGGCCAACGGCTGGAGTAACTACCAGTACATCAGCAGCATTCCGCAGAACCGTTGGGAAGCTACCGGCAAAGTCGATTACGCCATCAGCGACAATACCAAGTTAACCGTTTCCTACACCCGGCAGATCGAGAACGATCAGCATCCGATCGGGGTTTGGTGGACTCCGGCGTTTACCTTGCCCTATCCATCGAATGTGGTTGCGGCCACCACCTCGAACGAGATCATGTCGAACCTGACCCACGTCTTCGACCCGACGACCACCAACGAATTCGTGTTCACCTTTGCGCGGTATATCAACCCCGCCACCCTCTCCAACCCTGCGGCGGCCAGTCGCGCCACGTTTGGCATTACCGTTCAGGGACTATTTGGCCATACCACGAACCAGATTCCGAACTTCGAGGGCCCCTGGGGTGGAGCTTTCCCGGACATCGCAGAGTTCTCGTTTGACGGAGGTTTTCAACCCAACGGTTATGGGGCTATTAAGCGAGATCCGTCGATCTACGACAACTTCACGAAAGTAGTCGGCTCCCATACCCTGAAAGCCGGTTTCTACTGGGATACGAGTGAGAACATTCAGTCGAGCTGCGGCTACGGATCTCCAGATGGCACCGGGCCTTGCGACAACGGCACCTTCACTGGTGGAGGGTGGGGTCCAAGCAGCTCAGGGAACGTGATTGCCGACTTCGCGCTCGGCCGCACAACGGAATATCAGCAGATGACTTCGATCCCCGTGAACGACCTGAAGTTCCATCAGTGGTCGCTCTACGCCCAGGATTCGTTCAAGGCGAATCGGCAACTGACGTTGAATTACGGGTTGCGCTTCGATCACGTTGGCCAGTGGTTTGGCAGCCCGCAAGGAAATCAGGTGTGGGATCCAGCCAGCTATGTCAACGGCGTTAATGGCCACCCCTGCGCCACGCCTGGCGGAGTCCCGACGTGCCCCAATACCGGTCTGCTGTGGCATGCCGTCGACAGCAAGATACCGCTGTCGGGCTTTGCCTCTCCGCTGTTCTACTACGAGCCGCGCGTGGGCTTGGCCTACGACATCTTCGGAAACGGCAAGACGGTGCTGCGTAGCGGCTTCGCCGTATTCCACTACCAAGTTTCCGGCAACCAGGGATCCGAAGCAACCGGCGGGCCCCAGGGGTCGGTTACCTATCAGACGCCGGCGACCACCACCGGGTTCGCCGAGATTGACAGCGCGGCCTTTACTCCCCCACCCAACTACGGCAAGTACCAGAACGGGGGAGGCATCGATGCCGACCTAGAGGGAGACAATAAGACTCCATTAACCATGAACTGGAACGTCACGATCTCGCAGGCGCTTCCGTGGCGTTCGGTCCTTGAAGTCTCCTACGTGGCCAACAAGAGCCAAAATGAATTTATCGACGGAAGTGGCACCAATCTGGGTGACATAAATAACATTCTCCCTGGCAGGTTCTTCCTTCCCGACCCGATCCAGGGCTTTAACATGTCCCCGAACGCGCCAACTTGCACGGGCGCTTTCAATGGCCAGTACACCCACTGCGCCCCATTTACGAAGAACTATACGCCCACTTTTAACGCCAACGATTACCGCCCGCTGGATAACTACCAGACCATTGCCGTGGTGAATCACGGCAGTTATGCGAACTATAATTCGCTGCAGGTGTCGTGGCAGAAGCAGTCCGGCCCCATCACTTTCCTGACGAATTACACCTTCAGCAAGGTTCTGGGCATCCAGGATGGACAGACCGACAACGGACCGGGCAATGGTGTCGGATCTGATCCCTTCAGCATCCACAACAATTATGGTCCGCTGGCGTACGACCACACCCACATTCTGAACCTCTCCTATGTGTGGAACATGCCCAAGTTTGTTCACGGCAACCAGATTCTTGGGGGAGCCGTCAATGGATGGCAGTTCTCGGGCTACACCACGTTCCAAAGCGGTGCGGCACTGCAGCCGAACGTTACGAGCCTGAATGCCAACTATCCGGGCGTCACGTATCCTACCAATCAGGCGCCGGACCTTCCGGACAACACCATCCCCCTGCCAAATGGTCTGAGGGCTACCCAACCGACCACATCCTCATGGTTCGGCTCAAACGCCTATCTCAACCTCATGCCCAACCTGATTTGCAACCCCCGAAGCCATCCCAAGAGTGAATATTTCAACCCGGGTTGTTTCGGTATGCCAGGTTACGGGCAACAGGGTCCCTTGCAATGGCCTTACATGAGGGGTCCGAACTACTTTGACTGGGACTTGGCGCTGTTCAAAAATTTCCAGATCACCGAACGGCAGAAGCTGCAGTTCCGTATATCGGCGGTTAATTGGTTGAACCACCCGCTGCGCCAGTTTGATTTGGCGAATACATCCGACGAGCAGCTTAATTTTGCGGACAACTACACTGTACCGATTCTGGCTTCGGCGACGGGGAGCGCTGGCAACGAGTGCCAGGCCCTCAATGCCCCGGTGAAAAACGGGGTGTGTCAGGCCAGCGTCACAGGTATTTCTCCGTATAACACGAATGCCACTACCACCGGCACGCCGGCATTCAAGACGGGTGCCCGTATACTTAACTTCGCCGTGAAGTACTTCTTCTAGGCGAAGCTATAAGATAGAATCATCAAGGGGTGGCGCAAGCCACCCCTTATTTTTCTGCACCTGCTTTCTGGACGCGAATGCTTCTTCACGGGCTGGCTCGACGACTCTTTGCGGCTGCGGTGCTAAATCTCTCCGCGGTTGTTCTACTTCAAGGTGCTTCCAGCCCCAGCCCCATCCGGTTCGAACTCAGCAAGATTCCTTTCCGTCTGGAGAATGACCCGACTCCGGCCAAGAATCCGCCGGAAGCCATGGCCGGCGGAGTGGCCGTTTTCGACTACAACGGCGACGGACGCCCCGACATTTTCTTTACCAACGGCGCCAATCTTGTCACACTGAAAAAGGACGACCCCAAGTACCGTAACCGCCTTTTCCGCAACGACGGCAACGGCGGGTTCACCGACGTAACCGACGCAGCTGGCCTGGCTGGTTCCGGGTACGACATTGGAGTCGCCGTCGCCGACTACGACAACGACGGTCATCCTGATCTGTTCGTCGCCGGCTTGCACCACAGCACGCTCTACCACAATAACGGCGACGGCACGTTCACCGACGTGACCGTAAAATCTGGACTGGATGCGAGCTTGAACCGTCCCGATCCTGAGTTTGGGCCATTCTGGGCGCTCGCTGCCGCCTGGGTCGACGTGAACAATGACGGCCTGCTCGATCTCTTCGTCGTCAATTACATGCAGTGGACCTACACGGACACGCCGCTGTGCTCGATCCAGGGCCTTGCCGACTACTGTAGTCCGAAGTTCTACAAGGGCCAGCCCGACCAGTTGTTTCTGAACAATGGTGACGGCACCTTTCGAGACGTTTCGAAAGACTGGGGCCTGCGCAGCCATGTCGGCAAAGGGATGGGTGTGGGCGTGGCCGATTACGATCTTGACGGTCGACCAGACTTATTCGTCACCAACGACGCTCTCTACAATTCGCTCTTCCATAACTTGGGCAATAAGTTCGAGGAAGTTGCTTTCGAGACCGGGGTTGCGCTTACCGAAGATGGCAGCTTCATCTCTGGCATGGGGCTGGATTTTCGCGACTTCAACAACGACGGCTATCCCGACATAGCGTTTGTTGCCTTAGTCAACCAGACGTTCCCGCTGTTCCTGAACACGGGCAAAGGGGGTTTCCGGGAAGTCACGAGCGAGAGCGGCATGCGTGACGGCAGCCTTAAAATGTCCGGGTTCGGCGCCGGATTATATGACTTTGATAATGATGGATGGAAGGATCTATTTGTCAGCGGTGGCCACGTCGAGTCGCTTACGCTGAACGGACAGCAAGTCGATCAACCCAATGCCGTTTTCCGCAACCTTGGTTCGAGTGGGAAATGGGCGCGGTTGACCGAGGAAGCCGGCTTCACGTCCGTTCCACCGGCCCGCCATCGCGGCTGTGCCTTCGCCGATCTAGATGGCGACGGCCGCATCGATGTGGTGGTTACTGCTCTCGGCCAGGACGCCGAAATCTGGATGAATCGCAGCGAGAAGTCAGGCCATTGGCTCGACATCGCTTTACGCGGCACTAAGAGCAACCGCGACGGCATTGGCGCACGCATCAAGCTCGTGACCAAGAACGGCGCCCAGTATAACCACATGACCAGCAGCGTGGGCTACGCCTCGTCGAGCTACGGCCCGGTCCATTTCGGCATGGGCCCCGAAAATCGTGCCGACCTGGTCGAAATCCACTGGCCTTCGGGAATGGTTCAAACTCTGCAAGACATTCCGGCCGATCAGGTGCTGAAGGTGACCGAGCCAGCACGCTGAGTCTATTGAGCCCGCGCGTGCTTCTTACTTCGAAGCCTTCATTTTCCGCTCGAGCTGCGCGATCTGCTGCTTCACCAGGTCTGCCTGGGCACCGGCGGGAAAGTAAGTCAGACAGTTCCTCAAATGCTGCAGGGCTCCTGCATAGTCCGCCTTCCGCGCCATGATTACGGCCAACAGTTGCTCCGGGCCGAGGACGGTGTGGCGGGGATCGATGGCCAGCGATTTCAAAGCGCTCGCGCTGGCTTCCGCAGTTTTGCCCAGCTGGAACTTGGCCAGCGCATCGTCGTACCAGAGCTGCGGCGTGCCGGCCGGGTCGAGCTGCAACGCCTGGCTGGTGTTGTCCTCGGTCTCCTGCCAATTTTCCGCCTTAGCCGCCATCCCAGCGAGCTGCTCATAGGGTAAGGCGAATTTTGGATCGGCGGCCAGGGCCTTGGAAAACGAGTCTCGCGCCCCCTGCGGATCCGAAGCTTCCTGAAGCTTGCCCAGTTGGAACCATGCCTCGGCGAACCCCGGATAAATCGCAACTGCCTTCTTCAAGTTGCCCAGTGCGCCACCGGGGTTTTGATTAAGCCATTCCGCTCTCGCCTTTTCGAACGCCTTCATCGCATTCGCCGGCGCCGCCTTGGTCGTGCTGCTGAGTTCGGTACCGCTGCTGCGGCCTTCCGGGAAGAGCGTAATCGTTCCCAGGTTCGGCTCATCGCGCAGATTGTGCACCGTGATCGTGACCGCGCTGGAGCGGAATCCAGCCAGGGAGGCGTGTACTTGGCAGCCCTCGTACTTCGTTTCCATCTGCCGCTGCGCGTCCGCCGGTGTGCGCTCCACGCCGTGCAGGTCCACGAATCTAATCACGAACTGGCCCCGCAGATCGGCCTGCGTCGTATTCACCAGGATGCCCTTGCAGTCCACAGAAACCAGCATCGGTTCCCACGGGAGAGGTTCACCCTCCAAGGCGAGCTTGCCCAGCAGCACTCCGCCGGCGCGACCCTGCGCCGACATGTTCGCCCAGTAATCGTAGAACCCGCTGTCCTGGATCGAGTCCGGTCGAGTAACGGTGGATGGCGGCGCCGCCGTCACTGGAGGGACCCGGCCCTGCGCTCCGGCCTGCTGAACTTCGAGGCCAATCAGAATCAGCACCAAATAGAATGAAGACGTGAAAAACGACAATGTTGCTTTCACAGCGCACCGCCTGAAGCCATGAATTTCTACTGCTATTGTACGGCGGCGCGGGACGCGACTTTCGAAGGAATTTTCGAAGGAATTTGCCGCGCCACGAGCGCGCTTCCTGCGCTATCCTATTAAACATGCGGGCGGCGCTATTGTTTTGTGCACTGTTTACGGCACTATTTCCGGGCACGTTCGCGGCTCAGGAAGCCAATCCAGATCAACTTCTCAAGCAGGCCATTGACGAACAGCAACGCGGCGATCTTCCCGCGGCGATCCGCGGTTACCGCAAGGTGCTGGAATTGCGCCCCAACGAACTTCAGGCCAAAGTCAACCTCGGCGCTGCTCTGGCGCACGCTGGGCAGTTCGACGAAGCCATCGCGATGGACCGCTCCGCGCTCACCGCTTCCAAAGACAAGAATCCCATTCTCTTGAATCTTGCGCTTGCCTACTACAAGAAGGGTGACTTCGAAAACGCCCGCCAGCAGTTCGAGATTTTGCATGACGCGCAGCCCAATCGATTGCAGGTTGTGATTCTCCTGGGGGACAGCGATCTGCGCACGGGAAAGTCGGAAGCTGCGCTCAGTCTGCTGGAACCGCTGGAGAGCAAGTACGCGCAGAGCATGGATTTTGAGTACGACCTCGGATTGGCGCTGATTCAGACCAAGGGCAGAAGACGCGAGGGGGTGGCTCGCATGGAGAAAGTAGCCAAGGCCGGTTCCGCCGCGGATGCGTACCTGCTCGCTGGTTCAACCCTCATGGACTTGAATGAATACGAACAGGCGCGCCAGGATCTCGAAGAGGCACTGCACCTGAACCCGCGCCTTCCTAAGATATATACGCTGGTCGGGACCGCCAGAGACAAAACCGGCGATGTGAAAGATGCCGAACCGGCGTTCCGCGAGGCGCTCAAAACCAACCCTGACGACTTTGATGCCAACCTATATCTTGGAGCTATACTCTACAAACGCCGCGAAATTGACGAAGCCAAGGGCTATTTGGATCGTGCGCTGCGGCTCAAGCCCACCGACTCGATGGCCCGCTATGAAGCGGCCATGCTGAAAAGCACGTCAGGAGATTACGAAACCGCGGCCAAGGAATTGGAGCTGCTGGTCAAAGACGATCCCGATTGGCTGGAACCGCACGTCGAACTGGCCACTTTGTATTATCGCCTTCACCGTCCTGAGGATGGTGCGAAAGAGCGGCAGATCGTCGACAGCCTTACCGCTAAACAGCAGGCGCAGGGCCCGGGAAAATAGTCGCTCCTGGATTGCGGAGTGGCGGGATTGCGGCATCGTCGGGTTACGGAGTGACGGTGATCTGTTTACCGGAGTACTGCACGATTTTGTCAGGCTCGTCCGCCGGACCCACTCCCACTCCGTGATTCTCGCTCACGAAGACCACGCGGAACGCGCGACTCTCGAGCATTCCGGGAAACTGTCCTTTGCGATCGCCGATGGTCAGAGCATGCGCCGCGTCATCCCAGTGCAGCGGGATCGTCGCGTACACTCCCTTTTCGTAATCGTAATTATCGTTCTCATCTTCGTAGAGCGTGAAGTCCCCGTTGGCACCGCGGTAAATGCGAAGTTCGATCGGGTCGGCCGCTTTCTCCGTGGACCACTCTTCGTCCGGGCCCAGAGGAAGAATCGATCCGGCGCGTACGTACAGAGGAAGACGATCGAGAGGAGTGATCGCGTTGATCGTCCTCCCGCCCTCGATCGCTGATCCCGTCCAGAAGTCGTACCACTTCGCGCCCGGTAGATAAACCGGCCGGGTCGTGGCCGCAGGCTCTGTGACAGGATTCACCAGGAATGCCGGACCGTACATGAATTGGTCGCCAATATTCTGGGCGCGTGGATCGGTGCGGAAGTCCATGGCCAGCGGCCGCATCGGCGTGTAGGACTCGCTCGTTGTCTTCCACGCCAGCGAATAAATGTAAGGCAGCATGCGATAACGCAGGCGATCGAAGTTCACCAGAATCGCTTGCGCATCGGGGCCGTACGACCACAATTCGTTCTCATCGGGATGGCGCGTGCCGTGAACCCGCAGAATGGGATTGAATGTGCCGTACTGAAACCAGCGAATAAAAAGTTCACGGAAAGCCGGATCGGCAGGACTTCCAAAGACAAAGCCGCCGATGTCAGTGGTCCAATAGGGAATGCCGGAGAGCGCGAAATTTAATCCCGCTGGAACCTGCCGGCGGAAGCTGAGCCAGTCCGAGTTGATGTCGCCCGACCACGCTGTAACGCCATTACGCTGCGATCCCGCGAACGCAGAGCGCGACAGAATGAAGACGCGCTTCTTGTCGGATGCGCTGCGCTGTCCCTGATAAACCGCCTGCGTATCGAGCAAAGGAAATGCGTTGACGTAGCGGTTTCCGCTGCCCGCCGCCAGTTTGTGATTTAGCAGGATGTTATCTTCCTGGCCTTCGGTTTCCGGTTCGGTCGTATCCATCCACCAGGCGTCGAGGCCGATGCTGAAGAGCCCCTTATTCACTTCATCCCAGTAATACTTGCGCGCCTCGGGGCTGGTAGCGTCATACACCGCCATCGCGTCGGTATGGTAGGGCGGCTTTGCATATTTGAATTTATCGACGAACCAGCCTTTGCTCTGCATGTAATCGTAGTTCGCCGAGCCGGGCTCGAAAAATGGCCAGATCGAAATCATCAGGTGGAAGTTCTCGCTGTGCAACTGATCCACCATCGCCTTAGGATCGGGATAATTCTTATTGAAAACGAATTCGCCTTTGCGATTCCACCAGAACCAATCCTGCACAATGTTGTCGACCGGGATGTGCAGGTCGCGATACTTGCGGGCCACGCCCAGGATTTCATCCTGCGACTTGTAGCGATTCTTGCATTGCCAGAATCCATAGGCCCACTTGCCGAACATCGGTGCCTGCCCGGTCAGCTCGCGATAGCTCGAAATAATCTTGTCGAAGTCCGGCCCGTAAAGGAAGTAGTAATCAACCACGTCGGCGACTTCGGAACTGATGTAAAGAATGTTGGCGAAACGATTGTTGAAGCGGCTGCGGGACGTGTTGTTCCAAAAAATGCCGTAACCCTTGCTCGAGACCAGCAGGGGCACAGAGATGTTGCTGTTCTCCTGGGAAATGTCGACGGACTCGCCGCGATAGTTCCATACCCCGGCTTGGTGCTGGCCCAATCCATAGAGCGCCTCGTGCGAGCCGTAGATGCTGACCATCGATTCGGCGCGGTACGTGTCTTCGCCATTCACTTTTTCAGGGGTCAACTTGCGCGAAGCTTCCTGCACCAGGGACCCGCCGTTCAATTCGGCGTAAGTGATAGCGGCGTCTTTGCGCGTCACCGTGATTTTCAGCAGGGAAGTAGTGAGGGTGACGGCATCACCTGTGGACTGCATGGACCATTGTGCTGTGGGCCATGTCTGTTTGGTGACAACGTAGTCCTCGCGCTTCGGGAACGTGGCCGTCGGCGAATACAGCACGCGGATTACCGAGTCCGAGCACACTTGCACTTTCAAAGTACCGGTTCCCAGAGTGAAGACGACGGCGTCCGGTTCCTGCTGAACCTTGCGCACCGGATTCATCGGCGTCCACTGAGCGTGGACGTCGGTAGCGCAGAGCAGGCACGCGAATAAAACAGCCAGGAATGCAATGAAGAACCGCGGCGATGTTCTAGCTTTCATGAGTAATCGGAATCTCCACGTGCTATAGCTATGGGTTAATCACTTCAAGGGCAACGCTGCTGGTTTTTACCGAGCTGGGCCCAACCATCAGGTCAAACATTCCGGGCTCGACTACTCGATTCATGTTGACGTCGATTAATGACAGGTCCTCCGGAGTCAGCGTGAAGTCGACCGTGACTTTCTGGCCGGGCTCGAGGCTGACGCGGCTGAAGCCGCGCAACTGCATCACAGGGCGAGTGACGGACGCGACTCGCTGATGAATATAAAGCTGGGCCACTTCGTCCCCGGCGCGACTACCGGTATTTGTGATGTCAACTGAGACCTTAGCTGAACCACCGGGCCGAATGCTCTTCGGCTCAATGCGGGCGTTCTCAAAACGAAATTGCGTATAGCTGAGCCCGTAGCCGAACGGAAAGATGGGCTCGCGGCCGTCAAACAAATAGCTGCGATTGCGCGAAGGTTTGTGATCGTAGAAGTCCGGCAACTGGCCCACGGAACGCGGAAAACTGATAGGCAGTTTCCCGCCCGGATTCACGTCGCCGAACAGCACATTGGCCGCGGCCGTTCCGCCCTGTTCGCCCAAATACCAGCCTTCCAGAATAGCCGGAACGTGGTCCTTGACGTAGTTGATCGACAACGGACGTCCGTTGATCAGCAACACAACCACTGGCTTGCCCGTCTCGACGATCGCCTGGATCAGAGCCTCCTGCGAGCCGAGCAGATCGAGCGAATCGCGATCGCCCAGATGCCCCTCAGACCACGCTTCGCGGTTGGTGCTTTCATTTTCTCCCACCACAACGATGGCCACATCCGACTGGCGAGCGGCCGCTACCGCCGAGCGAATGCTCTCAACCTCCGACTTAGGATCGGGCTGCGTGACTTTGTTTTCGTACCACGCCGACCACCCTTGCTTGCCAGTCGTAATCTTGCAGCCTTCCGCGTAGAGCACCTTCACGCTATCTCCGGCCCGTTTGCGAATGCCGTCCAGAATGCTGATCTGATTTCCCGGCCCCGGGTCGCGGCTGTAGCCGCCCAAGTGAACGTCGGCGGCGTTGGGACCGATGACCGCGATGGTTTTCAGTTTCTTCAGATCCAGCGGCAGAAGGTTCTTGTCATTCTTGAGCAGCACGATCGCCCTCTGCGCCACTTTCAACGCCAGTTCCTTATGCTCAGAGCTATTCGTGACTTTCTGGGCATAGTCCGGGTCGACATACGGATTCTCGAACAGCCCCAAGCGGAACTTCGCCTCCAGCACGCGTTGCACGGCCTGATCCAGTTCAGCCTCGGGGATTCTACCGTCGCGCACCTGATCGACCAAGGTGGCGTAGACCGAGCCATCCGACAGGTCGAAGTCCACGCCGGCGGCCAGCGCTTTGCGAGCTGCTTCGGCGTAGTCGGCGGCTACGTGGTGAGTTTCAACCAGCATCTGCAGGCCGCCCCCGTCCGACGTCACGTAGCCGCGAAAGCCCCACTCCTGGCGCAGCACCCGATCGAGCAGCCAGTGGTTCACGTGGTTCGGGATGCCGTCGATCTCGTTGTACGAGGCCATCGCGCTCCCCACGTGAGCCTCTTGCACCGCCGCGCGGAAGGGAACCAGAAACGTTTCACGCAAGTCTCTCTCCGAAAAATTGGCCGGCGCCGTATTGGTGCCGCTTTCCGGCTGGCCGTGCGCTGCAAAATGTTTCATGGTGGCCATCACGTGATGCCGGTCGATCATCCAGGAGCTGCCTTGCAGTCCGTTGATCGCGGCCACGCCCATGCGTGCAACCAGATACGGATCTTCGCCGTAGGTTTCTTCGGTCCTGCCCCAGCGCGGGTCGCGCGACAAATCGAGCACTGGAGTGAAAGCTGTATTGACTCCGGAAGATGCCATCTCGTCCGCGGCGGCCGTGAACGCCTGCTGCACGAGCGCCGGATCCCAGGTGCTGGCCAGGCCCAGCACTTGCGGAAAGCTGGTGCTGCCGTAGGCCATGAATCCGTGCAGGGCTTCGCCCTGAAAAATTGCCGGAATTCCCAGGGGCGTTTTCTCGACCAGAAAATGTTGCGCCTTATTGCGCGCCTCGGCGGCATCGTGAGGACTGACCTGCGAGTCTTCTTGGTATAACTTGAGCAACGCTTCAAACGCCTGCTTTTCCTCGGGATTCTCTGACGCGGCCCGCGCGCGCCGCCGGCCTCCCGCCACCTGATCGACCTTCTCCTCCAGTGTCATGCGCTTCACGAGGTCGGCCGCGCGTTCCTGAGGAGTGAGATTCGGATTGCGGTACGCAGGCTGGGTTTCCTGAGCGATGCAGCCGGGAAGAAGTAAACCGAAAAGAGCGGAAAGAAGCACATTCTGCCGAAGCATCCAGCCTCCTGATTGTCGCAGCGTCGTTAAGAGCGGACGCGTTCTGCAAACGCTTATGTAAAATCTCACGCGAAGCATAGCACGTTCGGCGAGCGCACAAACCCCCACCACGAGAACGTGAGGCCTCGCGGCCTTGTTTTTAAAAAATGGGCGCACGAGTTTCGGCGGACTTCTACGGCGTTGCAGTCTCCATAAATTGCGGTGCCACCGGATGGCCCAGCCCGTACGGACCTTCCGCGCTGACAGTTACAGTTTGTGCAGTGGACGGCAATATGAGCGTGACCGACGCGATACCGGAGCTGTTGGTGACCGCGATTACCTGAGAGCCGTTGGAGGTCCCATTGGAAAGCGATCCCGCGCTAGTCTTGAAGAGCACGCTTGCCCCTGTGTTAGTGCCGCCCGACGATCCTGGACTCAACGTCACGGTCAAGGCTTGCGGCAGCACGGTATTGACGGTCCCCGTCTGCGCATCGCCACCGGTCTTCGCGAGAGTTGCCGCCGGATTGCCCACCACGATCCATCCACCTTCAGTCTGGGTGACGCTGCTGCTATCGGTTCCCGTCACCGTGAAGTGGCAGAAGCCAGGAGTGCTGCCCGCGTTCACCGTGATCTCGCCCTGAGCGCCGGTGGTGATCGTGGGAGTCGTCAAAGTGATCGTTCCGCCCGTGCAAGTAGTTGCGCCTTCGAAACTGTCGAACGCCACCGACGAGAGCGTGACGGCGGCGGTGCCTGTAATGAGAATCGGATGCAGCGTGGTTGTTCCGTTCGCGGCTACCATCATCGTGTCGGGACCGATGTCCCACGCCGAGGCCGGAGTGCTGGTCATGTTGCCGCTCACCACCATCAAAGTTGCCGTATAGGGCGCGAAGGTCATGGACGACGGCCACGACTTCGACGTCCCGGCCACGATGGTAGGGTACGATTGCGACAACGTGTAAGTCGTCACATTGATGGGCGTGAACCCGGTGGTCGTGAATGTGACCTGCGCCGCATTCACCGGATCTTTATTGATCACCATAATGTTCAGCGTTGTGCCCGCAGAGTTCAGTGCGGCGTATGTGCTGAACAGGTTCGGGTCGGCATTGTGCGTGGCCTCGACCGAGGTCGTTCCGAATCCGTGGTGCGAGCCGTCGTAGTTGGTATAGAGCTTGAGCGCCTGGTAGTTCGGATTCAACGGAGATGGGGCCGTCCAGCGCGAGGCCAAGTATGCCCGCTCGCGTCCCAGGATTCCGTAAGCGTCCGCATCGCCCAAGGCGGTCGAAAAATCGGCCTCCCGCTCTTGGGGAGTATTGCCGGCGAAGGCCGCGCTCCATTCCGTGATGCTGAACTGCGTGCCGGGATAATTCTGGTTCAGAATTGCCCGCATCCGTGGAATGCGGAAGGGAATCTTGTAGTTCGGCTGAATCTTAGTGACGTAGATCTGGTTGATCGTGCCTGACGTGCTGACGTACGTCGGGTCCCAATAGTCGCGATAGATGCTGGTCGCCAGCGCTTGCAGACCCGCCTGGTTTAGGCCGGAAGTATTGGCGTCAGGATAGGCGTGAATGTCGAAAACGTCGAGCGATCGCGTCCCCGAGATCTGGTCCCGCCAATAGACTTCATTCAACCACCACGGCAGGAAGTCGACTCCGCCGTGCGCATCCTTATCGTTTCCATTCGCCCCGTTAAAGTAAAACCACCAGCAGCAACTCACTGGTCCCAGCCGTATCGCAGCCGGGTCCCAGGTTTTCAAATTGCCCGCCTCCAGGAGATAGGTGTTGGCCAGTTCGTCATACCCCGACGGGTTGGGATGGATATCGAAATGAGTTCCACCCCAGATGTCGATCTCGTTATCCATATCGTAGAAATGGGGAGCAGTGCCAAAGGCGGTGGCCAGCGCGGCTGCCCACTGACTGCGGTAAACGCTGTTGGCAGGATCGCCGGTACCCGGTTGATCGAGCAGCGGGAAATAAGCGTCGTTCGGATCGGCCGTCAGCTGGGTGGCACAATCGGGCTTCAACCCGTCGCCGGCATCCGGGTTGTATTGGTCGACGCTGCATTGCGCGCCGTACTTGGCCACCGAAAAGCTCCAGTGGTAATTGTTTAACGGGTCACCCTGATGGGTAGACGTTTCCGGGCTTTGCGCGACCCAATTCAGCATCACCATCGTCATGAGCGGGACGCTGCCGGCCGCTTTCACGTCCTTAATGAACTGCGTGGAATCAGAGTCCGCGCTGTCGTCCAGCGCGCCAAATGTATAGTCCTCGAAGTAATAGTCGTTGTCGGCATTGTCGGTTCCGAGTTGCCAGTTGTAGGTGGACGCTGCATTCCCGCCCCAGCGCACCACGCTCAGACCGCTGTCGGTGATAGTCGGCGCATCCTGCGGAAAGGCGCCGCCGTAAATATACGGGCCGATCGCGTGCCGGTTAGCGAGAACATTGATTGTGGCCGCGACGTTGGTCGTGTTGGTGGCAGCAGGCGTGGCCGACACTTGGCCCGAGTTGGCGCTGGTGCCCGCGGAATTCGAGGCGGCGACCACGTAGTAATAAGTCGTGCCGTTAACCGCCGTGGTGTCGGTGTAACTGGCCGTGCTCGCCGAAAAAGTGGTGCTGTAAGGCCCGCCGGAGACGATCCCGCGTCCAACGGTGTAACTGGTCGCCCCACTGCTCGCGTTCCAGGTGAGGCTCACCTGATTATTGCCCGCGGTTGCTGCTAATCCCGTGGGCGTGGCGGGGATCGCGGGCGCAGCCGGCGTGGCAGAAACCTGGCTGGAGTTCGCACTCGTGCCCGCAGAATTCACCGCCGCGACAACATAATAATAAGTCGTGCCATTGGCCGCCGTGGTGTCGGTATAGCTGGTCGTGCTGGTCGAAAATGTAGTGCTGTAAGGCCCGCCCGAAACGGTCCCGCGCCCGACGGTATAACTGGTCGCCCCGCTGCTCGCATTCCAGGTGAGACTGACCTGTGCGTTTCCCGCAGTCGCCGCCAGTCCCGTGGGCGTCGCGGGAGGCATCACTTGCTGGCCGCCACCGCCGGAAGATCCCCCGCAGGACGTCAGGAGGAGGGCAGAGGCCATGACCAGAAAAATCGAGGCGGAGGAGGTACCCCGGCGTTTTACCATAACGATTATGTTACAGAAAAATCGATCTTCTGCTACAACGTTTTTGACTTGATACGGAATCCGGACGGGCCGCGAATTTGGTCTGTCCCGCGCATCGATCCGCCGCTTACGGGTTGCTTACCGTTAGCGTCGCTGCTACGATCGCTGTCGTTTTTTAGGCAAGCCTTTTTTAGGCAAGCCTTGAAGCAAGACCTGACGCAAGAATGGGGACGACTCACATCGCGGCCGCCGCGCCTGACGACCCAGGCGACTATGATTGGTGCGCTCGCCTGATGGCGGGCAGCGAGCCGTGGATCACTCTGGCCCGCGATCTCGCGGAATGCCGCGCGGCGCTGGTCCGGCCCGGCACCGAGCTTTTTGTTGCCCGGGGTTCTACGGCGGGGGATATTGCATCGGCAGATCAGCCGCGACCTTCCGGCTTCATTTTGGTTGCACCCTACGGTCTGGCGGGATCGCCCTACATTGCTTCCATCGCGGTTGCAGTTGAGGCGCGTGGGCGGGGTGTTGGGTCAGAACTGCTGCGCTTCGCCGAACAGCACTTCGCCGGCCGCGAACACCTCTTTCTGCTGGTGTCGTCGTTCAACCTTCGCGCCCAGCAGCTGTATCGGCGGCACGGGTACGAGTTGGTCGGCGAGCTCAAGGATTACATCGTGAAGGGCCAGTCGGAACTCATCCTGCATAAAAGGCTGCCATGACGGCGCTCCGCGAGCCGACAGCTGCGTCGTCATCCTCATCCCCGTCTTCCCAGGCCAGCAAGCCCCTCGTGCTGCTCCTGATGGCCGCGGCTTCCGTGGAATATGTATGCCGCGTGGCCGTGACCGTGGTCGCCCCCGGCATGATGCGCGAATTCGGGCTCACCCAAACGCAAATGGGCACGGTGTTCAGCTCCTTCTTGTTGGGCTACACAATATTTCAAGTGCCTTCGGGAGGACTGGCCGACCGGGTCAGCGCCCGCCGCATCTTCCTGGTGTTGTGCGCGGGTTGGGCGCTGCTGACAGTTCTCACGGCATTGGTGGGATGGCGCGGGTTTGGGCTCACCACGGTGATTCCGCAACTCTGGCTGATTCGCGCCATGTTCGGCGTGATTGCCGCTCCGACTTATCCGACTTCGGGCAGGACGATTGCCATCGTGATGCCGCCGCGCCTGCAAGCCCGCGCCAACAGTCTGGTGCTGGCCAGCGTTGGTATCGGATCGGCGGTCACGCCCCTGCTGCTCGCGCCCATTACCAGCCACTTCGGCTGGCGCACAGCATTGTCGGTGGCGGCGTTCCTCAGCGCATGCGCCGGAATGCTGTGGTGGTCCTTCGCTCCGCGGGAACTTCACGCGCGCGGGATTGCCGATGGACAGGCCGCCCTCAGCGATTCCGCCAATCTTGCATCGCCCAGGAAGATTCCTCGACCGCTGCGCTTGCCCAGTTTCTGGTTCCTCTCCGCCAGCTATCTGCTGCAGGGCTATCTGGGATATATCTTCATTTTCTGGTTCTACTTGTATCTGGTGCAGGTACGTCACTTTGAAGTGTTCACGGCCGCCAGCTTCACTGCACTGCCAATGATCGCGACCATGTTCGCGATCCCGCTAGGCGGCGTCTTCTCCGATCTTGCCGTGACTCGCTGGGGCGCGACCTGGGGACGGCGCAGCGTGCCACTAGTGGCCCTGTGCGCCGCCGCCATTTTTCTGGTGATTGGCGCACGAACTCCCAAGCCCATGGTGGCCGTGGCCGCGCTCACCATCTGCACCGTACTCGTGCTGTGTACGGAGGGCCCATTCTGGGCGACGATGACTCAACTCTCCGGCGAACACAGCGGCATCGCCGGTGGAACCATGAACTTCGGCAGCAACCTGGGCGGCATGGTTTCGCCCGCGCTCACACCGTGGCTGGCGGCGCGGATTGGATGGGAAACTGCGTTGTCGCTGACTGCGGCATTGGCTGTCGTGGCGGGATTGTTGTGGCTGGGCGTGCGGGTTGACCCGCAGGTCGACTGAAGATCACGAGCCCTCGGCGTCAGGGAACTGAAACCGGACGTCCGATCATCGCCAGAAATACGTCGAACACAAAGAGCCCGATGGCGATGTCGTTGAACAGAGTCGCCTGGCGCAGGCCCGGCCAAAACTGGTTCGCCGCCCAAAACAGAAACGCACACGCCAGAAGGATCGCCTTGATCAGTTCTGACCGCGACGGGCGGCGCACCGCCTCATACACCAGACATGCGCACGCAATCATGGCGAGCGGAAACGCAGCCAGAAAATCGTGGGCCCGCGCCGGAAAAATCCCGGGAACTAGATCCCATACCAGCAGCACTCCCACGCTGACCAGCGTCACAACGCAGAGGATCACCGGCAGAGACAGGGATAGGGATAATGACCCGCGATCCCGGGCAAAACGAATCGACATTGACGTGCCCTCGGGTTGGTTGAGCGTTTCTGCGAGTTCCGCCGCACTCAGTTCCGCCGCACCTAGTAAGGAGCCGTGACCACCGCGTCTTCCGGATAGCCCGGCATGCCAAACTCCGGAACGTCCAAGCCTTCTTCCTCCGACTCGGGTGGCACGCGCATGCTCTTCACTTTGTTCACACACCAGAACACCACGAACGTCGCTCCGAACGCCCACACTGCATATAACGTCGCTCCCCCGAGCTGGACCCAGAACTGTCGCGTATCGCCGTGAATCAGTCCGGTCACGCCTTGACCTGCATGCCCTAGGTAGGTCGCCGCGCCCACTCCGTTCCATCCCGAACCGTAGGTGCCGTCGGCGAAAATGCCAACGCAGACCGCGCCCAGCCAGCCACAGTATCCATGTACTGAAACCGCGCCACAGGGGTCGTCGATCTTCAGAACGCGCTCGTTGAACAGGACCCCGCCGCACACCAGAGATCCCGCCAGCACGCCAATAATCACCGCCGCGGTGGGAGACACAAATGCGCAAGGCGCGGTGATCGCCACCAGACCCGCCAGCATCCCGTTACACGCCATCGTGATGTCAGGCTTGCCGAAGAGCATGTACCAGATCAGCATGGCCGCCGCCGATCCCGCCACCGCTGCCAGATTTGTGTTCACCGCGACCACCGAAATGCGCAGGTCGGTAGCTCCCAGCGTCGAGCCGGGATTAAAACCCATCCACCCGAAAAGCAAAATGAACGTTCCGGTAACCACATAAACAATGTTGTGAGCCGGGAAGATGCGAATTTTTCCGCCCGGGCCAAATTTCCCCAGACGCGGCCCCAGAATGATCGCCAAGGCCATGGCGCAGAACCCGCCCACTGCGTGCACCACCGTAGAACCAGCAAAGTCGACGTATCCGTGGCCCAGGTTCATGGTCGATCCCAGTTGCGACATCCAGCCGCCGCCCCACGTCCAGCAGCCGGAAATCGGGTAGAGGATCGCGCCGATAAACAGTTCACACACCAGGAACGCCCAGAAGCTGATGCGTTCGCAGATAGCGCCCACGATGATGTACCCGGCGGTCTCCATGAACACGACTTCAAACAGGGTCAGAACGTTGCTGCCCGCATCGTAGGCAGGGCCGACCAGAAAGAATCCCTTGCCTCCGACAAATCCCCATTGCCCGCTGCCAATCAGAAAATGATTCAGCGTCGGCACGCCGCCTAAATTTGTCGGTGCGGCGTTGATGGCGACCGCTCCAAACTGGAATGCATAGCCCACCGCATAGTAGGCGAGGAAGGCAAACACATACGCCGCGAAGTTCAGCATCATCAGGTGCGCGGCATTCTTCTTCTGCACCAACCCGCAGGTAAGCAAGGCAAACCCAGCTTGCATGAACAGGACAAGGTAGCCCGTGTTCAGAGTCCACGCGAAGTTGGTGGCCACGCGGACGTGTCCCACGCCGTCCGCCAACTTGACGGCCAGAGGTTCCTTGGCGGCCTGGGCCTGGTAATCGTCGAAGGCCTTTTTGTTCTGGGCGTAGTCGGGAGCCGTCTTGTCGGTGGGCTCCGCAACCACAAAGGGATTTCCGGCGGCATCGACCGCCGTGGTCTTGTCTCCGGTGGCTGTGCCGGCCGGGTCGGGCTTGGGCCCGTCATCGGCGAAAGCGGAAGCGGATAATCCGGCCAACATTCCCGCTAGCAGAACCATGGCGGCGCTGGCGGCCACCAACGACCGGCGCAGAGAGCGCCTCCCTGCTCGCTTTGTCATCTTTAAGTGCTCCTGTTTGTGAGACGTGCGCAATTTTCGAGTGGCACCGGCTTTGGCCAACGACGCGGATCCCCCGGCGCTGCACCGGCGACTTCACACAGCGTTCGAGCCAGAATCAATCCGCCGACGATAAATGCGCCTATTGACTCAGTCCAATACAAATTTCTTATAGCAACCATCAGAAAAGTCTGGCCCGCAAGGCAGGAGAGTGGAACGTGCTCACGTTGGCAGCACGCGCCTGGCAGCGTCACGCGGCGTTGTGCGTGCCGTCGCACACATGCGTGATTGAGATCACGGGCGCCTTGCTTCGTTCTCGATACAAACGACTTAGGACCTGCAGTTTGCGCCCGATCGGACGGTTTTGACCTGTATTTACGCGGCCCTAGTAGATTCGCACTAATGATCGCTCATGCACTGCTTACTACAATTGCCGCGCCTCATGAATCCTAAATGGAACGGACAATTCTCCTGCTTCGACCTGGTTGCCAGGACGAAGGAAAAGACGGGAGAGAAGACCGGCGAACAGTTCCGCACCATCGTGCAGGTGCGTGATATCGAAATCGGCGGCAACGATTTCGTGGTCATGGCTGGCCCGTGCGCGGTCGAGTCCGAAAGCCAATTGCTGCAGACCGCCGAGGCCGTCGCCAAAGCGGGTGCGCGCATCCTGCGCGGCGGAGCCTACAAGCCGCGCTCTTCGCCCTACGCGTTTCAAGGCTTGGGCGTGGAGGGTCTCAAGATTCTGCGCAAGGCTCGCGAAGCCACCGGCCTCGCCATCGTCACCGAGGTCATGAGCGAGCAAGACGTCGACCTGATCGCCGAATATGCCGATATCATGCAGGTGGGCACGCGCAGCATGGAAAATTACGCGCTGCTCGAAGCTCTGGGCCAGTGCGGGCGGCCCGTTCTGCTCAAGCGCGGCATGACGGCCACGCTCGAAGACCTTCTGCGGTCGGCGCAAGTGATTGCCGTGGCGGGCAATGCGCAGGTCATCCTCTGCGAACGCGGCATCCGCACTTTCGAAACTGCGACTCGCAACACGCTCGACATCGCCGCTGTGCCGGTGCTGAAGGCGGTGTCGCACCTTCCCGTCATCGTCGACCCCAGCCACGCAGCCGGAGTTCGTTCCCTGGTTCCCGTGTTGTCGCGGGCGGCAGCCGTCGTGGGCGCCGACGGACTGATCGTTGAAGTCCATCCGTGTCCAGAACAGGCCATGAGCGACGGCAACCAATCACTCACCTTCGCGGAGTTTCGCCAAATGATGACTGACCTGCAACCTTATCTCGACCTTCAGCAGGAGAGCAGGCAACTGCGCCCCCAACTTCTAGCAGCCGGAGGGGCGGACTAGTGACGACACGCTCCATGCTCCTGCACTCCGCGCCAGCCCGGCCCGTCCTGGCGTTTATCATCGCAGCCTGCCCGGCGCGCGCCGTGCGAAACCGCACAAGTTTTGAGCACGCACAAATCGATACCTAAGAAATGAATTCATCAGGAGCCAAGCCAATGAATGTTCAGGAATTATTCGCGGAAGTGGCCACAGCCCCCGTGGTGAAGCGGGCCATCACCAATCACTCCGCGCTCAACGAAGCCTACGACTATGGCAGCGCTTTTTCCCGCGGCATGCGGATTGATTTAAACGGCCTAACCATCCTGCTGATCTCAGGCACGGCTAGCATCGACGATGCCGGCCTCACCGTCCATGTCGGCGACCTGCGCGCCCAACTGCGCCGTACCTTCGACAACATCACCAAGTTGCTGGCAGCGGAAGGCGCGACCTGGCATGACATTGTTCGCACCAGTTGTTACTTGCGCGACATTGAGCGCGACTACCAGGCCTTCAACGAAGAGCGCACCGCATTCTATAAAGAGCAGCAGCTCGACCCGCTGCCGGCTTCGACCGGCATCCAGGCAATTCTCTGCCGTCCTGATCTGCTGATCGAAATCGAAGCGATTGCCATGTTCCGGCGCGAAGTGCCCACGGAGTAATGGGGCAAGGCCTCCGACGACTTGGTGAAAGCCGTCTACCAGGATCACGTGCTCGCGCTGGTCGCGCTCGACCGGCCTTCCAGCCATCGCGCCGAGCAGATTGCGGTGAAGTTGTTCGTCCCCGTCGTAGCCATCTCTGCCGATCGCGCGCTCACCTCAACTAACATCCCCTGGATCTTCCGCCTGCCCGAGGGCACGCCCCTGCCACAGGCCCTGCGCAGCCTCTCCGCCGCGATCGAACAGGCTGGCCCCAACCGGGCCGGGATCCGCAAACTCCTCGCCTCCGGCAGTCCCCTGGCCGGCGTGAGCTTTGAGTCCACCGGCGAATCGACCAAATAGGGCCGGACCGCAACCCTGCGCCGGGTCCCCCTGGAGGGGGCCCTCGGTCCAAACCCGGCGTCCAGAGCGCCTTCCCACCGATTCCGGCCCGGGTCTCCATCCCCACAAAGAAATATTGCAGCGGGCGAAAATCGTATAAAATGCTAGGGCCCTGGATCGCAGGGATCGCCATGGACGCCACGGGATCGCCGAAAAAACTAGCTGGCCGCTACGAAGTGAGGCAGGTCCTCGGCCAGGGTGGGATGGGTCTGGTCTATCGCGCCTACGACACCGTCGTGCGCCGCGAAGTCGCCGTCAAGACCATTCTCGACATCCCCGATCCGGCGTCCCTCCAGTTGTTCTACAAAGAGTGCGACGTCCTGGCGTCGATGAGCCATCCCAACATCGTCGAGATTTTTGACATCGGAGAATTTGAAGAAGACGGCAAGAAGAAGCCTTACTTCGTTATGCCGCTTTTGCCCGGCAAGACTCTCGACCACTTCGTCCGCGAGTCCAGCCACCGTCTCACCGTCGAACGAACGGTAGAAATTATTTCTCAAACCTGCCGCGGCCTGCAGGCGGCGCATGAGCGCGGACTCGTCCATCGCGACCTGAAGCCCAGCAATATCTTCGTGATGGAAGATGATTCGGTCAAGATCATCGACTTCGGCGTGGCCCACATGGCCGACGCCAACACCACTCGGGCGCAAAAGGGAACTCTGCTCTACATGTCTCCCGAGCAGATCCAGTTGAAGCCTCTGACCGCCGCATCTGACATTTTTTCTCTGAGCGTCGTTTGCTACGAGGCGCTGACTGGCAGGCACCCGTTCCAGCGCGCTCGCGCCGACGAAGTGGTCGAAGCCATTCTGAATCAAAATCCGCCTCCAGCTTCCGAAGTCAACTCCGCCATTTCGCAGTCCATCAGCCGGGTCGTCCATAAAGGGATGGCGAAGCAGGCCTGGCACCGCTTCAATACGGCGCGCGAGCTGGGCGACACGTTGTCCAAGGCTTCGCGCAACGAGCCCATCGAGTTCTTCGATCCGGAGCGCACGCGCCCGCGCCTGCAGCGCGCCACCAAGGCTCTCGCCGATGGCGATCTGCAATTTGCCGGCGAGATTCTCGGCGAGATCGAAGCTGAAGGCCACATGGACGCCGAAATCCAGGCCCTTCGCCACCAACTCGATACCGCCGTCCGCCGCAAGAGCCTGTCGCAGTTGCTGGATGCGGCCCGGGCGCGTTTTGAAGAGGGAGAAGATCCGCTCGCCCTGCAAAAGCTGCAGGAGGCCTTGCAGATCGAGCCCGATAATTCCGCGGCTCTGGCCCTGAAGAGCAAAATCGAAAGCCGGCGCAGCGAAAAGCAGATTGACAACTGGTACCGCCTGGCCAAGCAGCACATCGACAATCACGCCTACCCGCACGCCCGCGAAGCTTTGCAGAATGTGCTGCAGCTACGGCCCGAAGAAGCTCGCGCCCTCCAGTTGCTCGCCGAAGTCGACCGCCAGGAGGAGGACTACAAGAAGCTCCGCCAGGATAAAGAACAAATCCACAAGGCGGCTCTGGATGCCTGGCAGAAGGGCGACGTAAGCAGCGCCCTGGCCAAGCTGGGCCTGGTGCTCGAACTCGACCGCAAGGCTCCCGACGGCGCCAACCGCGAGAGCGGAGCCCGCTACCAGACTTTCTACAATGAAGTGCGCTCCGAGCACGATGCCATGAACACGGCGTACGCGGAGGCGCGTAAACAGCTGGCGGATCGAAATTTTTCGAAAGCCATCGCGACCTGCCAGACCTATCTGGCCAAGTATCCGAACAATGCGATTTTTCAGGCCCTCCGCTACGACATCGAAGAACAGCAGCGCCAGGAGTTATCTTCGCTGATCGCGCAGGTCGATCGGCAAGTTGAAGCCGAACCCGATCTCGATAAGCGCGTCAGCATTCTGCGCGAGGCCCTGGAGAAGCACCCGGGAGAATCGCACTTCGAGCGCGCTCTGCGCCTGGTGCAGGATAAGCGCGATCTGGTCAACTCCATTGTCGCCCGCGCTCACCTGCACGAAGAACAAGGGGCCTTCAACGACGCGCTAAACGACTGGGAAATTCTGCGCACCATTTACAGCCAATATCCCGGTCTGAAATTTGAAGTGGAACGTCTGCAGAAAAGACGCGACCAGCAGGCCCGCCTCGAATCCAGAACCCAGTTGATCGAGCAGATCGACTCGCGCCTGCACTCCAGCGATTACGGGCGTGTATTTGAGCTGCTGCAGGTGGCGGAGACGGAATTTCCTAACGACGAAGAATTGCAGGAACTGCAAAAACACGCTCAGCAAGGCGCCGAGCGCAAGACGGAAGCGCAGCGGCTGATGGCCGAAGGGCAACAGTTGTGCGCGCAAAAGAAGACTGCCGAGGGCATCCGGTTATTGCGCCAGGCCTTCGAGATGGACGAGAACAATTCTCTCTCGCGCGCCGTTCTCGCCAACGCTCTGGTGGAGCAGGCGCAGACTTTGGTTGAACCGGATTGGCGTGAGGCCGAGAAACTGGCCAAGGAAGCCTTTACTCTGAATCCGGCGCACCACATGGCCAAAACCTTGCGTACGCTGATTCTCGATCAGAAGCGCGAGACCTACGTGGCCGAATGCGTTTCACAAGCCCGCAAGCTGCAAACTTCCGGCGACCTGACTGCTGCACTTTCGCGGGTCGAGGAAGCATTGACGGCTTACCCGCGAGAAATGCGGCTGATCCAGATCCGGGATGCAGTGCAGCGCGATCTTCAGTCCCAGCAGAAGCAAGTGCGGCGACGCGATCTCGACGAATTGCGGCGACTGGAGAGCGAAGCTGATTCCGCTACCGACGCTCTTGCCACGCAAACCCTGGGCTCCCGAGCGCGGGAGTTGGCCGACAAATACATCGAAGACGAGGAAGTCGTATCCAGCGCGAACACCCTGCTGCAAAAGTTGAACCTGCCGCGAGTACCGGGCAAGCAAGTCAGTGAGGATGTGACCTTCGCAGCGACGCAGTCCTTTGTCGCTCCGCCACCGATTCATCCGCCGCGACAGCAGACGCCGCGGCCACAGGCGCCTCCGGTTCCGCCTCCCACGGCCATAAAGGTCCCGCCGGTCTCGAGCAAGCCTGCACCGCCCGCCCAGAGGGCGATTCCCGCCCCGGTGCCCGCCGCGATCACGCCTCAACCCGCGCGACGGTCGCGCATCAGCGTGAGCCCGCGCGACATGAAAATTCTGGGCATTGCCGTCGGAGCCATCGTGCTGTTGCTGATCATCGCCATCGCGCTGCCTCTGCTCCTGCTGCGACACAAGCCGCCGGTCGAGCCTGCTCCGTCTCAAATCGCATCTCAAACTGAGGCCGTCCCGACGACTCCAGTCGTCGCGCCTCCACCACCCGAGTTGCCGGGAATGAAGCTCTCTTCCGACAACCCGGCGGGCAAAGTGGCATTCGACGACCAGCCGCCAGTCAACCTGCAAGATGCCCAGTGGACGCTCGATCAAATTCCCGCTGGCGATCACACGCTGAAGTTCGACAGTGCTGCGGGCAGTTTCTCCGTCGCTCTAACTTCGGTTGCCGGAGCCTTGCCTGCCGTCAAGCCCCCAATCACCGCGAAGGGCATTCTTGCCGTGGTGGTTAGCAGCATGGGCGATCACGTTCATGTCTATTCGAGCGATGTTTCGGCCAAGTTAAGTCTGGACGGCCAACCTCCCGTCGACCTCACCGCCAGCGGCGTTGACCTTCCGTCCCTTACCGCAGGCGCGCATGAATTGACTTTGAGCCACGCTGGCGAAAACTACAAACTGCCAATCGAAGTTGCAACCGCGCCGGCGCTCACCGCATTCGTTGAATCCGGGCAAAATGTCGGCACCCTCGTTGTCGTAACTGGGCAGGACAAGTCGCGCGTTTTCCTCAACGGCAAAGCGCTTACGCAACTGACCGAACACGGTCAACTGCGCATCGCCAACCTTGAGCCCAAGGAATACGTCGTGCGGGTTCAAGAAGACGGATTCCAGGATGTCGCGGAACAAAAGATTCGCATCCGCAAAGGCGACCAGCGCAAGCTGGAGTTTCCTCTTGTGCCCGCGCCGCATATGGCGTCGCTTACCATTCAGGGCGGCCCTCCCGGAGCTACGGTCCTCATCGACCAGGTGACTGCCGGAACCGTGCAGCCCGACGGGACGCTCACGCTCTCCTCGATTTCCCCCGGCGACCACGTCATCGAGCTGCGCAAAGATCGCTTCAGGGCGCGGCAGATCAGGAAGCACTTTGTCGCAGGAACTCCCGTAACTCTGGCAGCGGCCGAGACCACTCTCGAAGCTGCGCTCGGCGTCTTGAAGATCACTTTCTCGCCGCCCGACGCTCAACTCTCGTTGACGAAGCCAGGCGAGCCTCCCGTCAAAGTCAGCAGCGGCGCGCCCCTCAGTCTTCCCACCGGCACCTATACTCTTTCCGCTCGCACCGCAGACAATTTCGTGCGCACTGCGACCCTCGAACTCACTGCCGGCCAGTCGCGAAACATCGACTTGCCTCTGGCACCCAACGGAATGTCGAAGTGGAGCGACCCTTCCGGCTGGAAGCAGGAGAATGGCGCTTTCGCCCGCAAGGGGGGCGACTACATACTTTACGGCGTCACGCCCACGTCCGGAACTTTCATGTTTTCTGCCATGCTGACCAAAGGCCACCGGCTGCAGTGGGTCCTCAACTACACCGACCCGAATAACTACGATCTTTTTCAGATCGACGAAAACAATTTCTATCGGACCGACATCCGCAACGGTCAGAAGACCAGCGACATCAAGATTCCGCACAAGAGCGACAAAAAGGCCTTCCGCACTTTTGAGATTCATGTGTCTTCCACGGAAATTGTTCATCAGATCAGGGTAGGCGATGCATGGGTGGTTCTCGACCGGCTGACGGGAACCAATCTCTCCGCCGGCAGATTCGGTTTCTACCTGCCCGGCGGAGATCAGATGTCGCTGGCGAATTTCAATCACTATCCCGACCTCAATATCCACTAAAGGATGATGCTTCAGAACGATTCCTGTGCTGGAATAGCAAACGGGAATCCCCCGGATGAACACGACAAACGAAATCTATCTCGGCGTTCTCTTCGAAAAAACGTTCGAAACTCAGCCCCGGATATTCCGTGCGCCGGGCCGCGTCAACCTGATCGGCGAGCATACCGACTACAACGACGGCTACGTCATGCCCGCCGCCGTCGGATTCTCGACCTATGTGGCGATCGCAGCGCGGCCCGATCGCAAGCTCCTGATTCACTCTGAAGAGTTTCCCGGCAATTTTGAATTCGATCTCGACCACCTGCCCGGGAAGCGCGTCGGCGCATGGTGTGACTACGTGCTGGGTGTAGCCTCCGTTCTGCGGCAGCAAGGGCACAAGCTGGGGGGCGCAAACCTGCTGGTGCACGGGAAAGTCCCGATCGGCGCGGGGCTCAGCTCATCCGCGGCGCTCGAAGTGTCTTCGGCGCTTGCTCTATTAAGCCTCACCGGCACGATCTTGCCGCTGCCCGAAGTTGCCAAGCTTTGCCGGCAAGCCGAGAACAGTTTCGTAGGAGCGCGAGTCGGCATCATGGATCAATTTGTTTCGTGCATGGGAAAGGCCGGACACGCTTTTTTTCTCGACTGCCGCTCTCTCGAGTTTAAGCTCGTTCCGATTCCCGCAGATCTTCGGCTTGTAGTCTGCAACACGATGGTGAAGCACGATCTCGCGACTGGAGCATACAACACGCGCCGCGAAGAATGCGAAGCAGGGGTGCGAGCTTTCGCGAATTGGGATCCCTCGGTTCGTGCGTTGCGCGATGTGTCGATAGACCTGCTGGACCAGCATGAGAAGGATGTTCCCGTCACGATCTGGAAGCGATGTTCTCACGTAGTCCACGAAAACCAGCGAACGCTCGACGCCGCCAGCGCACTCGCCGAAGGGAACCTGGCGCGAGTGGAGAAGTTAATGCGCGAGTCGCATAACAGCCTGCGCGATCTCTACGAAGTCAGTTGCCGCGAACTGGACGTCATGGTCGAAGCGGCCGCGGGTTTACCCGGCTTTTGTGGAGGACGCATGACCGGAGGCGGCTTCGGCGGCTGCACGGTCAACCTTGTGCGCGAAGAAAATGCCGAGGACTTCGCGAAGCGAATTGCCAAACGCTATCGTGAGGCCACCGGAATCCATCCCCAGGTGTACCTCTGCTCTGCCGAAGACGGCGCCCAGGCTCTCAGCTAAAGTCTCAGCCAGAGCTCGAGGAATCCGCGACGGTCTCGACGGCATTTTCTCCTACGTTCGGCGCCCACTCCTGCAGCTTAACCAGCCAATTCGCAGGTTCCGGCAGAATCGCGAACTTCGGAAGATCGCCGCGCACCATCGCCACTTCATCGCAGCAATGAAACCGCGGACAAGCGTGACAGTCTTTGTAAATCTTGTCGGGAAGATCCTCGCGCTGAGCGACCAAGAATCCCTGCCCCGCAAAGAAATCCGGCTTGCGCGTGAACAGGCAAATGCAATCCACGCGATGCCGCTTCGCCTCCGCCAGCAAGGCCTTTACCAGGCGTCCACCGCCGCCCTTGCCTTGAGCCCACGGAGCGACGGTAATCGACCGAATCTCGGCCAGGTGAGTGCCATACAAATGCAGCGCTCCACAGCCAATGATGCGCCCGTCATCTTCGAGCACTGCGAAGTCGCGCACGTTCTCGCAAATCTCCGGCAGCGTGCGCGGCAGCAGCGTGCCGTCGCCGGAGTATCCCGCAATCAATTCATGAATCTGCTGTGCGTCGGGCAAAATCGCTTTACGCGTGCGCATGGGCCTCCTCGCGAACAGCTTCGATCTTCTTTCTGGCGAGGTGAAGGGCGTGCCGCACCCGACTCGGCGCCGTTCCTCCCGCAACATCGTGCACTGCCAGCACTGAAGCCAGTTTCAGCGATTCGTAGAAATCTTGATCAAACGCCGGGCTGACCTCTCGCAGTTCATCGAGAGGCAAATCCTGCAGTTCGCATCCACGTTGGATACATCGCTGCACGGCTTTGCCAACCCGCTCGTGCGCCAGCCTCGAGGGCACGCCCCGCTTCACCAGATACGTAGCCGCAGCCCACGCATTCATAAATCCCAACTGCGCCGCCTGATGCATGCGCTCCTGGTTGAATTCCACCGCCTTCATCCATCCCGCCACCAGCGGCAACATTTGCAGCATCGTGTCGGACGCGTCGAAAAGCGGCTCCTGCGTTTCCTGCAAATCCTTGTTGTAGGCCAGGGGCAGCCCTTTTACAGCCACCATCAGTCCGGTTGCATTCCCCAGAATCCGGCCGCTCTTGCCCCGCACCAACTCCAGCAGATCAGGATTCTTCTTCTGCGGCATCGCGCTGCTGCCCGTTGAGTAAGCCTCGGGCAGAATCACAAATCCGCACTCCTGCGAAGAAAATAAAATCATTTCCTCCGCCCAGCGGCTTAGATGCATCGCGAGCAGCGACAGCGCATTAACAAACTCAAGCACAAAGTCCCGGTCGCTGGTCGCGTCGATGCTGTTCGCGGTCGCGCCATCGAATCCCAGACTGTCGGCCAGCAGCGCCCGATCCAGCGGTAGGGTCGCACCCGCCACAGCCCCCGATCCCAACGGACAAACGTTCAGCCGCTTGCGGCAGTCTGCAAGCCGGTCCGCGTCCCGCAACAACATTTCGACATGCGCCAGCAGCCAATGGCCAACCAGGACCGGCTCAGCTCTTTGCAGATGCGTGTACGCCGGCATGGCAGCGTCCGCAGCCTGATCCGCGCGATCTGCCAGCACCCCGCACAATTCGGCGAGTTCGTATCGTAGTTGATCGATCGTCGCCCTCACGTACAGCCGCAGGTCGGTTGCAATCTGCTCGTTACGGCTGCGGCCGCTGTGCAGTTTGTATCCGGTCTCCCCGATCAAAGCGACGAGTTGCTTTTCGACGAAATGATGAACGTCTTCTGCTTCATCGTCATCGAGAAATGCCGGCGATTCCGCGGCCTTCTCGCCGATCTGCCGCAGTCCTTGCAGAATGCCGATCAGTTCGTCGGATGACAGAATTCCAGCAGCCTTCAGCGCTCGCGCATGCGCGTTGCTGGCCAGGAGTTCGCACTTCAACAGCCGCCGGTCAAAGCTGAACGACCGCTGCCAGCGCTCGAAATCAGGGTCCAGCGGCTGCCGGAACCTTCCCGACCACATCTTCATCGTGCGACCTCCACGCGCGACCGGGCCCGCGACCGCGACGGCAACCCAAGAATGCGAATAAATCCCTCAGCATCCTTCTGGTCGTAGCTGTCGCCCATCGTGAACGACGAAAGATCGGTGCGATAGAGCGAATGCTCTGACTCGCGGCTGACGACCGAAACATTTCCCTTGTATAGCGACAGCGTCGCGCTGCCCGTCATTTCTTTCTGCGTGCTGTCAACAAACGCATCGAGCGCCTCGCGCAAAGGCGTGAACCACAGACCGAAGTACACGAGTTCTGCATACTTCAGCCCGATATGCTGCTTGAAATGCGCCACCTCGCGCTCCAGGCACAGAGCTTCCAGTTCGCGATGAGCCGCAATCAGCAGTGTGCCACCAGGCGTCT
>Ga0181532_10000849_pt1 | contig 30497 bp, 18 predicted proteins | sample PEATcosm2014_Bin_33_FD_119768 | JGI IMG/M metagenome (GOLD analysis project Ga0181532, IMG submission 119768) | Peatland microbial communities from MTU Mesocosm Facility, Houghton, MI, USA - PEATcosm2014_Bin11_30_metaG | ecosystem: Environmental > Terrestrial > Soil > Wetlands > Peat | place...
CTAGCAGGCTGCGGAAAAACCCTGGAACGCTGTCATTCTGAGCGAAGCGAAGAATCCCAGCAGTTGCAGTTTCAACGAACTGCGGAGATCCTTCGTCGCCTGCGGCTCCTCAGGATGACAACCGGAAGGGTTTTTCCACAGCCTGCAGGAAGTACCAGCCTACCCCGGAGCGTAGACGTATATTTTCCACCCCATTTGTAGCGGAAGCGCGGCGCTTTGCCATCGCCGCTGCAAGGCTTCTGTTGCAGCATCGTGGCGCCAGCCGCACTCGAGAAATCGTTCATGCCACCATCGCCGGCTGCGGACGGTGATATGCGAGAGATCGTTGTCCTCGCGCTGGAAACGGTGTTCCTCCTCCGGCGTTTCGAAGGAAGAAATGACCGCAAGGAGCGCAGTCCCGGCAGCCGCTTTCGCACGAGTCAGAAAATGATTAATCTGAGCTTCCGTCAGACTCTCCAGGATAGAGAAAGCCAGCAGCACGTCGAACCGGCGGTCAAAGGCATAATCATCGAGAGCAGCGAGTTGCAGGAACGGGGCGGCGAGACTGTCTGCGTGTTCGATAGCCCAAGGGCTGAAGTCGAGCCCCCAACACGCCTTGCCCGACTCACGCAGGCACCGGACGAGAAAGCCTTTGGAACACCCAATGTCCAGGAAGGAGCTGGCCCTGGGAAACATCGAAGTGAGGAAACTCGCCGTCCCCCGGAACAAACCCGAGAACAGCTCCCAGCTATAGCCCTGGCTCCAATTGCTTTTGATCCCCATCTCAAAGTAGTCCTGATCGTACCAACTGGCGGGAATTGGCACAGGTGGCTGCACCCGCTGGGCACGATCGGCGGTCCGGATCTGCTCCCAGCGGGTTCGATTCGTGCGCTCCAGCAGCGCGATTAAACGGGCCTTGGCAAGCTTTCCGATCTCCTCCAAGGAGTACCGGCCCCGAAGCTTGCTGGCCCCGTCCGAAGCCTTTTGCCTGGCGGCTTCCCGGTTTTCAAAGACCCACCGCAGCCGGCTTGCGGCTTGGGTCGCGTCCGGCTCAGCCCACTTCATGCGCCGATGGTAGTAGAGGTAGGGCTGGCAAACGGGTGTCAGCCGGTAAGGGACGAGTTGATGATGTTCCTGATCGAGGTAGTCGAGCGGCCCAGAATAGGCGGTGGCAACTACGGGCGTTCCGTTGCAGGCCGCCTCGAACAAGGGGTAGCACCACCCTTCACCACGATGAAGTGAGAGGTAGCAATCGCCCCGCCGGTGCAAGGCCGCGATCTGGCTTTCGTCCCACGCTTCGCAACGCAGCTCCACGCGTGCCCCTGACGGGAACTGGCGCCGTGCCTCCGCGAGTGCACTGGCGGCGACGCCCGCGGCCCCCGGGTTCGTCTTCAGAATCAAAACTGCGTTGTCGTTGGCCGAGAAGGCCTGGAGAAAGCACCTGATCTGTTCTGCCGGACATTTGCGGTCCTGCCACTCAAAAATGCTGTAAACGACGAAGTCCCCGGCCGACACCCGAAGGAATTGGCCCGGTTCGGGCAGTGGGTGCGAGCCGTTGCGCGCGATCGCCGCGTGGGGGATTCTCGCCACATGGCTGCGGAGCTGAGTCTGAAACGCATTCACATTGAATTCGCACGGCAGCCACACTTCCAGGGCATGGTTCAGCGCGTTGCACCATTGCGTGGGCATTGTATCGGTCTCCCAGACGGTCATCACGACAGCGTTCGAGAGCCGGAAGGCTTCTTGGGCCCAGACGTGCGGAATCCCGTGAAACAAGTGAAAGTCCGTCCGAATCTTCCGCCCCACCAGAGACTCCACGAATTCGTCGCGTACCTGACGCTGATGGAGCGACAAGTCCACGACAGAGAGATCGACACCCGCGGCATGCAGGGCGCGGATATAGGCGCGGGCGGCGTTCCCGTAGCCCGAGGCGTCAAAGACGTGTCCATGATATTCAACGCCGAGTTGCGGCACGGCATTTACCTCCTCATTGAAGCGCGCGGCGGTCTGGCCTTCGCCCGGGTGGACCATCGCCATCCGGGCCACCACTTCCCCCGCGGTCAAGGTCTTCAGGCACTCGAGGTGATGCTCGCAATCGCGCCGGCCCCAGGGCTGCTTGCGGCATTCCGGCTCGCAAGTGAGTCCCTTGGTGACCGGGAACATGTTGCGGGCGGGAATCATTTCTCGTTGGGGGCTCGTAATACCGAATATGCCGTAAGTGGGGACGCCCAAAGCTACCCCGAGATGCATGAGTCCTGAGTCGTTCGAAACCAGGGCTTTGCACTGTGAGATGAGAGCGGCAGTGTCCGGGAGGCTCAGTGTCCCCACGAAGTTCCTCACCTGGGGCGGCCAGCGGAATTCCTTCCGGAAGTACGTCTGGGCGTTGTCCAGATCGGAAGGCATGCCAATCAGCGCAATTTCGGGCAGCATGGCGGCGAGTTCGTCAAAACCGTGCCACTTCTTCCATGCCCAATCGGGCTTACAGCCGGCGTGTAGAGCCACGGTATTCGGACTCAAATCGAATCGCCGGCCGGAAGCGATGGCGAAAGGCGACGGCATGTCGCCGGTCCAGCCCAGTTCACGGACGATCTGCTCAATGCATCGGCTATCGCCCTGCTGCAACCATGCATTGCGATCAAAGACGAGCTTCCGCCGTGTGTTGACTAACGTCTGCAGCGGAGCGCTCCAGTGCGTGAAGGTCGCGATCTCATACCGTTCCTCTGCCAGCCCGGCCAACTGTTGCTGGGGTGGGTGGCAGCGCGCACTGGTGCGGTAGAAGAGACGGCGGATCTCGGGCGCGCCGTTGAGGAGTTCGGTGGTTTGTGCGTAATCGGGCTCGAGCAGAACATCAACAGTGTAGCCTTGACGGTGAAGGACCCGAATCAGTGGAGTGACGCGAAGCACATCACCGATGCCAAGAGAGGCCGTGACCAGCGCCTTCGGCCGAGCTGCCGAATCCGTATCCGTCGAGGTGCGCTCCGGCAGTTGAGGATCCGGCAGAGACGCGGTCTCCGTCGTTTCCGGCTGCGAGTGATAGCCGGGCGCAGTTCCATTCCGATAGCGATCCCAGTCGGCGCCGAATACGCGGCGGACGTGGTCGGCCGGGAGAGCGGTCCAATAAGAGTCGCGAGTGTTTTTCCGGCTCACGTTGTGCGCATGGATGATCCCAATGTGAAAATCGAATTCCGGCAGCACGAGCAGGCGCTCCAGGCGGCCCCGCCGCACAAAGCGTGCGTCCTCGCTGATGTCGATATCGTCAAAGCGATTGGCGGCCCAGAACGCCCGCGTGTAGCAGAGCGTGCTACCGGAGAGCCAGAAAGGAAAGTGGGAGGGAAAGACATACCGCCAAGCGCGTTGGCTGTCAATTTCGAAGAAGAGTAGCGTTCGGATTCCGCAGGCATCCGCCCTGGCCTGCTGGAGCGCCCTCACCTGGTAGCTCAGGCGGTGAGGAGCGTGCCAGTCATCATCATCCCAGTGAACGATGACGTCGCCACGCGCATGCTCACAGGCGATGTTGCGCTTGGCGCCGACGCTGGCCCGGTTCGGCAGTCGCACGTAGCGGATGCGCTCCGAGCCCGGAATAACGTCGGCCACAGGATCCGACCCGTCATCCACGATCACCAGTTCCGCATTGGGATAGTCCTGACGAAGGAAATACTCGATGGCGGCCGGCACGAATGCGCGACGGTCGCAGGTCGGCATGATGCAAGAGACAAGCGTCGTCATTGTTTTCTTACGAGGAGGCCCCAGCCCTCTCCTTCAAATAGTTCCGCGCCCTCTCAGCGTATTTTCCTTCCGGCTCGCCGGCGAGTGCGTTCAATATTTCCGTCGCCTCTTCCCTGCGCTGGAGCTGGTCGAGCGTCACGGCGCGATAGAAGAGGGCGCGCTGGTTTCGGGGATCCATGTGCAGCACCACCTCCAGCCGGTTCAGCGCCGCCGCCCATTCGCCGCGTGAAACCGAAAGTACAGCCAAATCCAGCAGCGCCGGCACATGTCCGGGCTGCAGCGCCAGAATGCGCTCCAACTCCCTGATAGGCTCGTCGCGTTCGCCCTTGGCCAGAAGAACTGTGGCAAGGTGGTAGCGTGCTGAGACGTTCTGCGGCGCGAGCACCAGAGCCCGCCGCAGGGCATCGCCCGCCGAGCCCAAGTCCTGACGCAGGAAGAGAACCACGCCGAGCTGTTCCCAGGCATTCGCTGAACCGGAGTCCAACTGAACGGCCTGCCTCAGGATTTCCACGGCTTCCGGGAGGCGCTGCTGGCCGGCCACCGCCAAGCCCAGGGTGAGGTACAAGCCCCCCTCCTGCGGCGCCGCTTCGACCGCCGTGCGCGCGGCAGCTTCGGCCGCCGTCAGTCGTCCCATTTTCAGCAGCAAGCGAGCCAGGTTGTCCCAAGCCAGGACGTTGTTGGAATCGGCTTCCACGGCCTTTTGCAACCATTCGAGGGCGGCAGCCCCATCGCCCTGCGCTGCCCGCGCGAGCCCCATGTTTGCCATCGCCATGGTCCGGCGCGGATCGATCTCCAGGGCACGCTCATAGTGGCCGATCGCTTCTTCCAGCTTGCCCTCCTGCGCCAGCAAAAAACCCAGATTGTTGTGCGCCGTGGCGTTTTCGGGATTGAGCTCGAGAGCCGAGAGGTAATCCGTTTTCGCACCTTCCACGTCGCCCTCGAGATGGCGGCGCGCGCCGCGGTCGCTCGCCTCGCGCGAGTCCGAATTGAACCCGTTTGCACCGCCGTTAGGCTTGGACGTACCAGTCAGTGAAAACATCGTGCCGCTTTCCATGATGACCTCGCAGTCGTATGAAGGTCTGAAGAAATCAACCATCAAATGATCTTGTCAATGAGTCCCTTGACGACGTCCATCGCATCCACTTTCGGAGTTTCAAATTCAATGTCGCTGAGCGAAACATTGAACGGCTTGCCTTCCTCGTAATGTACAGGCAACTTCATCCCGAAGCGCAGGCCAGAGCCGTATTCGACCGCCGCCAGCTCCCACTTCTTTTCGTAGAGCGTTTTGGTGGTGAAGAGCAAGTCAACTTCGACAAGCACAAATCCGGTGATGTCGAACTTGAATTTGGGCTCGGCATAGATTTCGGCCTTGGCATCCAGCACCAAACCTTTCTTAGGCGTCCAGTCTATATCGACCCCGGCATGCAGCGCTCCCTCAATGCCTAAGCTGCCGCCAAGTTCGATACCGGCTTTGGCGTCAACAACGGGAATGCCGGCTCCCAACGCTGCGCTTGCATACAGGCGCAGTCCGGCGTGTGCCGGGATGTGTAGCGCCGCGTGGCCGTGAACATTCGTATCCTCTTCGTGCGCCGGATTGTAGGTGACGTCCAGCTCCAGTTCCTGTAGCTGACCGGGCCCGATGCCGGCGCTCAAATCCAGTCCACCGCCGATGCTCAGGAAAATTCCAACGTTGTGCCCCAGCACCGAGAACCCCAGGATCGGGATATCGATCGTAGGGGCCTTGAAAAGACTCTTGTCGTATTTCTTTTCCTCGAACAGATTGAGCGCGCTGGGCAGACCAATTTTGCCGGCGACTTCCACCTCGCCGTTGGGTAAGAAGCGGATCCCCGCAGTGGCTTGCAGCCAGGGCGCCAGTTTGAGAGTGACCGATCCGCCGCCGTAAATCGTGATCTTGTCGGCCTTGGCCGGCACCTCGCCGGCAGGTTTGCCGTCGTCCCCCACGGGGCGGTTGGTCGCGCCAACGGTCACCGACCCCTTGAGCATGCCCTTCTCATATCCGGCCGTAACGGAGGCGTCGAACGCGCCATCGTCATACGAGACATTCAGTTGGGAGCTGATGCCGGGGATCTTTGGAGTGGCCTGGCCGCTGGCCTTGACTATGTACTTCTCGCCTTTCTTGATGACCTCGGCGTGGATGGAACCGCCAGCAATTCCTGGAATGTCTTTCTTGAGCTGCAGATCACCCGCGATGCTCAGGCCTGCCGTCTCGTCGTAGTGCATAGAGAGGTCAGCCTGTTCCACCGCAGGAATGTCCGGGGTGATTGAGCCTTTGGCGTCAATCACGCTGTCTGCAAACGACGCCTCGATGCTTGCTGACTTGATCCCTCGTACCTTGCCGGCCTTGATGCCAATGTGGCCGCCACCGCTGAACTTCCCTTTGAAATACTCGACGTGGACCTTGGCCGGGTCGAAGAGGTCGGTATCAAAATCAAAATCACCGGCGATTTTAGGACCTTCGCCAAAGGCTGTAGAACCTGAAATCTTCCCTTTGCCCAACCGGTCAATCGTAAAGAAGACGTCACCTCTGGCCCCGATCCCTGGCGTGCCGGCGAAGATCTCGAGGCTTGCGCTCGTCACCTTGATGGGCCCTGGGAAGTTGAAATCGTCGGCGCTAAACATCTTGCTGAGATAAATACCGTCTCCATTAATGACGAGATCGATGTTCAGCTTGTCGAAGGGTCGAATGTTCGGCATCACCTTGCCGCGAGCCACCAATCCCCGTTCCGTTAATTCGGCCTCGCCAATTTCAATCGGACTCAAGCCCTTCAGTTTCAGCTCATGCTGGATGGTCCGCGTGAGGCCGGATACCGAGATGTAGCCCCCATAGTCGACAGCGTCCATCTTCTCGAGAGGAATGGCGGGTAGCTTAACCTGCTCGATCAGCTTGCTGTCCCGGAACACGTCTCCTTCAACTGAACCCTTCTTTTTGTCCCGGTCAAAATTGACCTGGGTGATGTGAAACATTCTTCCAAAGGCAAAGTCCTCCTTTTTTTCAGTCATTCCCTTTCTCCAACCCTTGCTGATTCGCACGCCTCCGCCCGTGGGGTTGGTATAAATAACTACCTGGCTGGGTGTTCCCTGAAGGCCTTTCTCGTCAATCTCCTCCTTGGTCATCGCCTTGAGCGAATCAAGTTGCAGTGCGCTGTCTTTGATTTCTTCCCGCGTCCAACGCACCTCGGGGCTGCCACCCACCTCGAGACCACCCATCACCTTTTCCACTTCGATCGTGTACCCTCTGCGGACGCCTTCCAAATCCGGAGGCTCTTTCCACACATCCTTCTTGATAGCAGCGATGAGGAGTTTTTCGATTCGGGAATCCCGCTCCTCTTTAATGTTGCGCCCTGAACTCATGTTGGCATCGGAGTCCAGGAGCCACATGTTCTCTATCAAGTTGCTGCCTCCGAGCTGAAGTTCCTGTTTGTGATCGACCTGAAAAGAGTTGGGCTTGCCGGACCTGTCCCAATAAGGACGAAGAAGGCGATCTTTGATGGCAGCGCGGCTTCCAATCACATAGATCTCTTGACGCTTCAGTTTGAAGAAATAGGATGGCTGCTCGCCATCCGTTTTCAGACTGACCCCCTTCTCCTCCGTAATCTTTTTGTCCAGCTTGGTGTCGATCCCGGTGCTGGCCTTCACGTCCTTATCCCACACCGCCCGCTGGGTATCCGGCCGAGGCTCGTCGGTTTTCTGGGGAAGGGTGAGAGAAGAAGGAGTGACTGGAGGTTTCTTAAAATTGGGGACTCTGAGCAGTGGCAGAATCAGCTTTTTGCCCTTCTGGACCTTCCCTTCCGGGCCTTCGTAGTCCCACCCGGCGGTCGGCTCTGCCGTTTTTGCTCCGGGGGCTTCGGCCCGCCGCACCATGTGCCGCTGCACGCCCCCGGTCTGCTGCACGACGTGGGTGGCTTCGTGAGCCATCAGCCGCGTATCCGATTGCGATTCGCCTCGTCCCAGCCAAACATCGTTTTTATGTGTAAAGGCGCGGGCGTTCAAGGCCTCGGCGGACTTCTCAGCCGAGGGCCCCTCATGCACCCGCACGTCACTCAGGTCCGCACCCAAACCCGGTTCGAGCTTCCGCCGGACATCCGGGCGAATCGGCTCACCCGCATCCTTGTTCGAAACCGCATGGCTCGCGGCCGTATCCATCGCCTCCGCAGACTGGCGGCGTACCGGCTCCTCAGCCTGCGAATCATCTTTAGCCTTACGATAAATCGAGGCCATTCCAGATGACCGTTGCGGTGCCGACTCCTCTGAGCATTCTTCGCAGCGTTGCACCGCCTCGGCAGGTTTCTTATCCTCGGTTTTCGCGCCCTGCGCGCCCGGCGCGAGCTTTTCGGGTGTTTGTTTGCCGGTCTCAGCGCGTTGCACGGCGGCGGGTTTCGACGGCGTCGTTGTCTCTGCCTTTGGCGGCTCAACGCCGGCGACGGGTTTATCTTGTTTCTGCGTTCCAGTGCGCTGCAACGTCTGGAGGCGCGAAATCGTGGGGGCGGCGCCAGTTTTCCCGGAGGCCACGTGGTCAGCGGCGCGCTCGGCCTCGTGCTCGGCTGGATCGTTCGACGCGCCCACTTTCACCTGACGCTGGACCCCAGAGAGCGGGAATGGCGCGGCCACTGGGGTTGACGCCCCTGCCGGGGCGCGTGCAGGTTCGGGTTTGGCAGCACGCACAGGCGTGCCGTTTTCCCCGTTCGAGCCCCCACGTACTTTCCGCCGAAGAGTGGCGTAACTCAGGACAAGCCTCCCAGAAACGCGGCAAGTGACCGGTCATTGCGCGCCGGTTCCCGGCCCGCGCCGTCGACGAAACTGGCGCCGGCTTTGCGTTGCTCTGCTTGGATGGCCTCTTTCAGGTCACCGGTCCCCAATGCTCCGCCGCTCCTTGCCAGCGCCAGCAGAGCGGCGCGGATGCTGATATTACGAATCTGACCTCCCGTGAGCTCGTGGCGGACGGCAATTTCTTCAAGTGCAGACGCGTTCACCTCGTGGCCCGGCGGAAGGTGTGCCTGCCACAACTGCCAGCGTTCCAGGGCATCCGGCAGGTGAAACTTGACCACCGAATCCATGCGCCGGCGGAAGGCAGAGTCAATGGCATGGCCGGCGTTGGTGGTGACAATCACGATTCCCGTGTAGGTCTCCAGCCGCTGCAATAGGTAGTTGGTCTCCAGGTTGGCGTAGCGGTCGTTGGCGGATTTGACTTCCGTGCGCCGCGTCATCAGCGAATCGCCCTCGTCGAGAAGCAGGATCACGTTCAGATCTTCCGCTCGGGAGAGCACCCGGCTAAGGTTTTTTTCGGTTTCCCCAATGTATTTGTTCACGACGGCGGCCAGATCCACGCGGTAGAGGTCCAACGCCAATTCGTTAGCCAGTACTCGCGCCGCCAAGGTCTTACCCGTGCCGCTCGGACCTTCGAACAAGGTCCGCACACCGCGATTCATTCCCCCCGGAATGCTCCCGTCGAACGTCGTGGCCAGGCGCTCGCGATGCCGGCAGCGGCCTTCCAGCACCTGCAACTCCCGGAAGGTAGCCTCGCGCACGACAAGGTCGGACCAGCAGGACGGCCCATCAATCCGTGTCGCCAACGTGTCCAATACTTGGCGGTTGATCGCGCGCATGGCCTGGCGCACATCCGCGATGGAAATGGATTCCCGGCGGTCAATCGCCGCGTAATCGATCGACAACCGGGCACATTGCCGTATGTACCGGCCAGGCAGGCAGAGACCGGCGGCCATTTCGGAAAGCTCCGCCGAAGCTTGGCCGTTGAGAGCGCGCTTCCACAACTCCAGCCGGCTGCCGCGGGACTCGAGTTCCAAATGGACCGTGACGGCGTGTGCCGCTGCAGGACCGCCGAGGCCACCCTCGCGCCCCATGAGCACGACGATGGGCCCCTGGTGGCCGTCAAGGGCTGGAATCTCGAATGTCTCACCCAGGGCTGCCTCTACCAAAAACACAGGCATCGCGTGTGCCAGCGTGCCCAGCGGACCAAGCAAGTGCCGGCGCTCATCGCTTGCGGGCGTTGTAGCGATAGCATCGATTTCCAGCAGACCGTAGCCGAGTTCGCGGGCCACCGCCCCTGCCACGCCAAGTCGGTCAGTTCCGGGCATCCCACGAACGACGATCGTTTGCGTGCGGCCTGATCCGGCGAGACGGAAGAGTTCGGCCAGTTGGGCGCGCACTTCCGCGTCCACAACCAGGTCGGCCAGTGGCTGGAGCGACTCGCGCGGATGGAAGTGCACACCCGCCAGTGGCGATGCCGCGCATTCCCCCCGCACGGCGTTCCACAGAACCGTGGGCACCCGCAAAATCCACTCTGACCTCGGTGCGTCGCGGTTCACGACCTGAAGAAAACCCGTATCCACCAGTGGCCGGATGACTTGCCAGAGATCTTCTCGCCCGGGGCCTTCGAATATTTGCTGTGCCAGGCCCACTGATGGCCGGTGCTCGCTCCTCGGCTGGTCCAGGGCGGCGAATAATGTCGCGAACTGCGCCTCCTCTTCCACCAGGCCCGCCAGAACAAACACCAGTGCCCCGTGGTGCGGCAGGGCCAGCACCCGACACATCTGGAGCAGCGGCAGCGGCAAACCGGCGGCATTCTCCCAGGCGTCCACTTGCCGGTCTAGCCACTCAAGCGATCCAGGCCATGTGAAATCCTTGGGAAGCCGCTCCTGGATGTTTGTGAAGTAGGGAACGAGAAACGGGTAGTCGCGCCACACTTCGCCCGGCGTTCTCCCTGCTGTGGTGGTCCGGCGGAGTAGATGCTGAATCACGTGGTAGGCTGCCGCATAGAACTGCAGGCCAAGATGTCCGCGGGCGCCGTACGGCACGTCCGAAAATGGCGAACCCGGTTCACCCATTTCCAATTCCCTCTTAGATGAAGTGAAAAGTCACTACACGGCCCAACTCGGGCACCCATCCCGGGTTGGCGTCCAGCCCCGCCATCCGCACCGCAACGCTGATTTCGCTCATCGGCATCACCAAATCAACGTGGGTTGAACTGAGATGAATCCTGCCCTTGCGCAACAGTACGTCTTGCAGCAAAAGCTTCGGGCGCGGCCCGGCTGAGACAAAAGTCCCGCGCAGCGCGCGACCCAGCCGCCACCGCGCATAGGGCATCACGAAGTGAAGAAACCGCCGTAGCTCTGGTGACAGAGACAACGAAAGGGGCCGAACTCTAGCCACATGGCGGAGCTTTCGGCGCCGCGACGATTTCAGCCTCCGTAGGCCGCCAGAGGGCGGAACTCCCTCTTCGGAATCGAGCAACAGAAAGTCCTCACTGCTCCAGATTTCAAACCCGCGTGAGCGGAAGCGGACAAAGCGAGGTCGCTCGGCTAGGTCTTCTTGCCACGAGCGCGGCGCCGCATACTGGAGTTGGGGCCTGAATGCCAAGCCCGGCGGCATGAGGGGGTCGCGCCCATCGAGCTGCGCGAGTGCAGCCCAGACGGCATCGTTGGCCAGTTCGCTGTTTTCGTCTAGAAGACACCTTGCCACAAGTTCCAGCAAAGCCCAGCCGCTCAAGCCCGCATCAAACTCTCGAAGCAGGGCTCCCCGCAGAAAATGGACCAGGTAGAGAATTCCCCCGGCGCAGGTAAGCTCGCCAGTTTCCCACGTTCGCGCCGGCGTGGAGGAGTCGGTCCCAACGGGCGCCTCTGCCATTTGCGACTGGCGCGAGTGGAGATTATCAGCGCTTTCAAGAACCATTTTGCTGAGTGCGGCTTCCCGCTGTTTCCCGTCACCTCGAGTTGCCTCCGTCGGCGTAGAGAAGCGTGCCTGAACGGCCGGGCCTGAGCCTCGAAGAGTACGCTCGCGTTTCTCCCCGGTGCTTGGCCGAACGCTCGCTGGAGAGGACGTCGGCACAACCTCAGGAAGGCCGGCTTCAGGCTGAAAGGACGGGCGTGAGGGGGATTCCGCAACCTCGTACCGGTGTGGCCGTGCGTGGCTCTCTAAGAGGTCTGGCCGGGGATGAGGCAGAAGCGAGCTGGCCGCCGGAAGACTGCGCTTTGCAAGAATATCTGGTTGCGACGTTCTTGCCAAAGTCTCGTCCCGAATAGCGAGAGAATGGTCCGGCACCAGGCCATGCGGAACGTTGAGTGGAAATGAATCTTCTGCGCGCGCTTGAACCGCTGCTTCCTCTCCGCTGACCCAGGCACGAAAACGCAATCCGAACGCCGTGTGGAAGGCCACTTGGGGAACGCAATGCAACAACAGGCCAATTCCCAACAGCGCCTGCCTCTCGTAACCGAGTTCCGGTGGAGTCGAGGTGCGCAAGATGTGGGGCTCCCACGGGAACGGTACGCGTGCCGCCGGCGAGGCTAGAGGCCGTTGAGCGGCCGATGTGGGGGAACCGGTCGCCGCATTCTCCGGAGGCACCTCTGAGAGCGGTGTTGCCGGCGTGGACGGTTTCGACCGCTCCCCGCCGTTCCCACCGTGCCTCATCATGAGCCCCGATAAGTCGAACGCGCGCAAGACCGCCATCAACAAGTTCCACGCCTGGGCCGGCGCTATTCGCTCCAGCACGTTGACTGCCCGCTGCTGTCCTTCCAGATAATGAAGCGCCGCAGGAACGTAGAGCGGTTCATTCTCCCAGGCCGCCGCCCATGATCCAGGCAGTGGCCGGAGAGAACCCCTCAGGATCGATTTCCACCACCACCCGAGCGCAGTTCCTGAGGCGAGATCACTCGCGAGGCAGGCGAGCAGTTCGCCATAATCCGGGAAGAGCACGGCAGCGGCGGTCGAGGGGACAGGCCCCCACTTCGGACGCATCGCGCTGCTGTAGAATGCGGTCAAGCGCTCCTGTGCGGCGCGTTCCCATTCTGCACTGGCCAGCGAGCCGGGGGTGAAAGCGCGGGTGATTCGGCCTGGCAGCGGATCACCCATACAACGTACCAACAGCAAAGCAGACGGAGGCATCGCGGGCGGCCGCAGCGAGGCCGAGGCGAGCAGATGCGAGAGCCGCAGGCGGGCCACCGGCGCCCCCACCCGCCCGCCGCGCAGTCGGACGCGATCGAGAGTTGTTTGACACAACAGGCCCATCTGGCTCACCTAACTCCGATTGCCACCCTACCTTTCTCATTTAACCTGGGCTACGACGTTCGTGGGGGCCCGTAGTACGGGTGGTGGGGTAACCACGATCACGACCTTTATTCCGCCATAGGTCTGCCCCGCCGCGTTCACTTGCGTAACGTCGTAGAAATGGGCGTCGCCAACCGTCGCTCCCGTAAGGTCGGCGGTGAAGTTGAAAGTTGTAAAGAACTGCGAGGGCAAGACGGTGCGCACGGGCGTCACACCGATCTTGCGGACCGCGGCTTCCCGATCCTCGATAAGCGCGCGCGCCTCATTTCCTATTGAAGCCTGGATCTCTTCCAGGCGGGGCGCCGGCTGGCTTCTGAACGCGCTCACGTCGAGATCGACTTTCCTCAAAGGCGCGGTGGCAACCTGCTTGAAGGCAGGGATGAGGTGCAGGCTTGGCAAGATGGCATCCTGCGTCGCGCGGCTAGGCTCGAGATCGGGGACGGCGTGAATCGAAACCATCGTCGGCGCTTTCAACAGGGTGCCGTTGCGAATGGGGATAATGATCATGCCCTGACCATCAGTCGTGTTGATCGTGCAGTTGTGTTGCGCGTAGTGCTGATCGTTGGCGGGATAATTTGTAAGGTCACCGGTATCTGGAGTTGCACCGAAGGGATAGACGCGCGCCAGCAGGCAGCCGTGGTGCGGCTGCGACAGGTGCGGGATGGCGCTGGAGTCCCACGGGCCGACGGTGGTGGCAACGTTCGATTGACCGGCGCTTATGCTTACTCCGTTCGGCGTGGGATATGAAGTCGCCAGCGGGCCCAGCGTGCTGCCCGGGATCATCGGCAAAGTGGGATCCCCAATATACAAATCGAAGATTACCGCCAACTCGCTGGGAATGGTGCAGGACGCCGTCCAGGAAACCGACACACTCGTGGTGTTGCTACCGGGATAGACGTCGCTTGGATCCGAGGCCTTGGTGGCCATGATCAGGTTGGGACTGAGGTAGAACGGCGAGGGCTTCGGACTATCGATGTAAAGACATCCGTTGGGGTCATGTGCCGCAATATTGGAATCGACGCTCATACTTTTCTCCTCCTTAGGTTGAACTGGCTACGACATTCTGGGGCGGGGCCGGGGCGCTGCCGCCACCGGTTGTGTAAACAACCTGAAAAGCGTTGATGTTGACTCCAGCACCAAGTACTTGGGCCTGGAGGGCATACTTAAACTGGGAGTTCTGAACCGTCTGAAAGTTTAGCAGTGCGCTCGCGCTGAGTGGCGGAGCGGAGAGCTGCGCGTTGGGAGTCCCGGAAAGAGTAAACGGATTTCCCCCAGTGCTCAAATCGATTTGAATCAGGGTTTGTCCCGCGGTGCCGGCGAGCGGGAGGACTAGCAGGCTGGCGAAGCCCTTGGCCGCCGTGGCGGCGGTCTGAGCACCAATGACCACCAACTGCTGAATCACCGCACCGTTCGGCAGATCCAGCGAGACGTAACCGTTCCCGCCGTTGGCCCCTGAGCTTGCCAACCCTAAGCTCACGGTCCACGCCGCGCCTCCGGGAAGGGTAGTAAGCAGATTTGGCTGAACCGTTCTGGCGACGGTCTGGGCAGCGGGTGGTGCTGCTGCTCCCAACTGGCTGGCAATGGCAACCAAAGCAGCTTTGAGCGTGTTGTGAGAATAGGCGGTAATGATGTACCCGTCCTGAGCGTCAGGTATGGCGTTGATCAGGTTCGTTAAGTTGCCCATAAATCCTCCTCTTTCAAATGACCCGCGGTGCAAAGCGACTGCGGTTCCACTGCGCGGCGCCGAAGTGGGCGATGCCTTGGTAAGGCATTGCCGGGCTGGCGAACAGCAGCGCCAATGGCGCGGCAGCCCCACCGTTGACAGCCTGAAAGTTTTCCCATACCAGATAGAGCTGGATTACGCGGGTCTGCGCCAATGGCATAGGTTCATACTCGAGCGCCGCAGAAAAGAGCGTGCGCAACATGTTGCCGTCGGTGGTGGCCACGTCTTTCGAGGCATGCGCGCCAAAGAATGCGGCCATGTCAAAGGCGGGCGTGGCGGGTGTTCCAGTGACCGTAGAAATCCCATCGCCAGTGACTGGCAGGATTCCGGCGGGGGGAAGATAGAGAAAGTAGGAGTCGGCTGTAACCGAGGCGAGATTGGTTTCGCTCGCCAGCAGCGATTGCACCTGATCCTCAAACTGCAGGAACATGGCTTCGGCTTCGCCGCGCCGGCGGTCCCCAACCAGAAGGGGCCACGCGCCGGTGATGGCACCCTCGGTGAGCCGGCGCCGCACGCTCCAAAGGTCAACGAATTGCAGTCCGCCGGGAGTCCAATAGAGCAGCGCCAGAGTCACTTCACAGTCAGTCAGCAATCCTGCGCTGCGTGCCTGCTCGATCAAACCATAGCTGGGTGGGGGCGGTTGGGATAGGAACTCAAAAGGGTTTGTCGGATAGGCCTCAAGCAGTTCAATGCCGAAGCAAGCGTAAGCCAGCCCGTTGCGAAATTGCGAGAGCGCCGGGGCCACTGAAGCCCCGCTCGCGTTGTTGTTAAGTTGGGTCTGAATCTGGTTCGCCAAGGTGTAAAGTGACGGTTGCAGTCCCGTACCCGTGCTTGCCAGGGTGAGTTGCGCCAGACGGAACTGCACACCCGCGGTGGCGTACTGGCTGGTACAGGAGGTGGCCACACCGCTCGAGTTGAGCGGCGTCATGGGCGCCTGCCCCTGATATCCGGTGGCCGGCATGACAGTGAGGATATAAATGCCGGGGTTGGTGAGTTGCGTCCGGGGAGGTTGGCACGGCGCGAAGAGCCCCGAATTCGCTGGTGCTGTCTGCGCCGGTGTGGCAAGCGTGACGTCCGTGTCCGAGACAAGCTGAAGGACGTCACCGTTTCGGTTCACCGCCACGCCTGCTGTAACATGCACCACCTGCGTGCCGAAGGCGATCGAGCTGGGAGATACAGTGACCTCGAAGCCCGAGGCAACCCCGTCGCCCACGCAGGTTCCCAACAGGCGTTGCCGCTCGAGATTTGCCGTCCTCTCCGCCGTCATGTCGGCCGCGGTCAGGACCCGGCCGTTCACGAAATTGACGTTCTGGATGCCGCCCGTCAGTATTGGCGTTAGAAGGCTGACAGCGCTCATGAGGCTCCCCCCACCGTCACTGAACAGGTCACCGTGCCTGTGTTGCCTGCCGAGTCCTTTACCGTGACCGTGTAGCTGAACGTCCCGGTCGCCGTCGGCGTGCCTGCGATGGTGCCGGTTGAGGACATGGTCAACCCAGTCGGCAGACCCGTTGCGGTGAAAGTGTATGGTCCGCCTGCACCCCCACTGCCCGCCATTGTCGCCGACTTGATCGCAGTATTTTGGACGGCAGTAATGCTTACGCAGGCGGCGGTGGGTGCGGCGGTTACCGTCACTGAACAGGTCACTGTGCCCGTGTTGCCGGCCGAGTCCTTTACCCTGACCGTGTAGTTGAACGCCCCGGTCGCCGTCGGCGTGCCGGAGATGGTGCCGCTCGAGGACATGGTCAAGCCAGGTGGTAGACCCGTTGCGGTGAATGTGTATGGTCCGCTCGCCCCCCCGCCGCCCACTATCGTTGCCGGAGCGATCGGGTTGCCCAGGACCGCGGTGATGCCCACGCAATTGGCGGTCGGAGCAACGGGTGCGGTGGCTGCTTCCGGATCCTCAATAAAGAACTCCTGCGCCAGCCGGGTGGGGATCAGGAATGGACGCAACGAATCGTCAACACTTACAGAACTGGCAATCCACCCGGAATTCAGGTTCAGGTAAAGCTCGGCCAGAAGAACGCATCTTTCGGGCGGAGGACAGCAGGGACCGGCACCCTGCTGGGCAGCGATGAACGGGCGCACCTTGGTGATCCAGGTGCGAAGGGCGGCGCGGCGGAACTGGCTCAGGTCCGAGGCGTGAACCGCATAAGGCGGACCCGCAGGCGGAGACGCCAGAAACGGCGGAGAGCCCAGGGTTCCCAGGTCCAGGACGAGCTGCACGAGTTGCTCCGAGGTCAAAAACGGCCCGGTTGTTGAGACCTGAAGCTGCGATAACAGCCAGGCGACTGCACGTATTGCATCATCTTCCAATTGCGGAGGCCGGAACTCGCATAGACCTCCGGCACCAGGCGTCCCGCTGGGAGATGACCCAAGTGGCGGGGATCCCAGAGGGGGAGACCCCATTCGGTCCAGGCACAGCATTAACTCGAAGGAATCCGCAATGCGTGAGGGCGCCGTGGAACTCGATTGCGTTTGGCAGGGCTCGCCTGGTATCGGCACTACGTCCGTCTTGCACTCGCGATAACACAGCACCACACACAGATTTAGGGTGGACGGCGCAGGACCGGGGAGGGCCGCTTCCAAGGCCGACTGGTTGGCTTGCAGCCAGTCGTTGACCTGCACACACATTAATTGGGGAACGTAAATCTCCTGTCCTTTCGGATTAATGGCCCACCCGGGCGTGACCTGGACCTCGAGCTGCAGGCCGGTTTGCACGGTCACGTCCAGCCCGCAAACCGTCCCGTAGCCGTGGAGCAGTCGATTTTCCAGGTAATGTTTGGCCAAAAAGTAGGTGTCGGACTGAAGAAATTCTTCCACCCCCAGAACGAGGCCGAAGGTGTAATTCACGCGCTTCAAGGGGTCGAGCTTCTGCAGACTCGGCGACGCTGTTTGGAAGGTTGAGCTCATATGGTTGACTCCCCGCATCGTAGGCCGGTTTGCAGAGCCAGCGCGTCCCTTGCCGCCACCATCCGGCCACGCACGCTCCAGGGCGGGACGAAGCTTAGATAAGAGCCTCCCAGCGAGCTCTGATCGAGCAGCAGGGCCGCGAAGCGACTGCTGGGACCGACCACGGTCTCAATCCCGACTCTGGCCTGTCCGGCACAGAAGGCCGCCCAGTACAACTTGACGTCGAAATCAGTGTGTGCCGGCTTTTCCTGCTGCACGATGCGGTGCGCCAGATTCGCACGCTGCATCTGGGTCGTTGCGTCATCTTGCAATTGCACCGGCACCAGGACGGTGAACCAGTGCGCATTCTGCTGAGCCGGCAGCACGGCAGAAACAAACAGGATCCAATCCTGAAGGAACACGCCGCCAGAGGGCAGCCCACTCGCCAGACCAGCCCAGAGCTTGGCCTGCACATCGGAGAAGTTAGTGAGCGCCGAACTGCCGGTCAGCCCATAAGCTGCGTTGACGGCAGCCGGTTGCTGATAACGCTGCGAGAGGAAGCTCTCATAGAGCGGCTCGTCCGCGTTCGTCACCAACGCATAGGTGAAGCCCAGGTCCGTCGCGATGAACTGGCTCCAGTCGGCGGCCTCCGCGGCGGGCAAAGGTTGTAGGGCTGGGAAGCGCAGCGACGGGTCGGAGAAGCCGCTGAAGGAGGTGCTCCAGGCTTGATTCAGGGCGCTAATGCTTCCGTATTCGGCGCTCAGGAAAGCCCTGAACTGCCGGTCGAGGGGCGCCGCGCCCTGGGAGGGCGTCCAGTCCCCGCCGGTCGCGATTGCGCCGGGCGCCTGCACGTCGCCGGGATCTCCCCAGGCCACTCCGGGCGCGCTCTGCAAAAGATACTGTTCGATGATGCGGACCGAGAAATGCTCGACGTCGGCGGGATCGAAGAGCGATTCATCGGCGCACTGATCGAGCGACATCCTGATCATCCGCACCACTCCATCGAGGGTGCCACGGGTTTGGAAAAACCGCGGCGCATTGGCCAGGAAAAAGCGCTGCAATGCCACACTCCAAGTGAAGTCGAAGCTGATGCCCAGCCAACTCGCAAGCCACGGCAGATACTCCGCCGGCGCCGTGCGCGGGTCGAACAATTCCTGCACTTGCTGGACGCGCCCTTCGATGGCGGTGAAGAAACCTTCGGGATTGGCGAGAAAGCGTTCGAGAAAGCTGGCCGAATCCGTATTGTTCTGGTAAACCGCAGGAAGGTAATTTTTCAAGTAAGAAAACCGGGGGTAGTAGGCGCGCACGGCTTGAAGGCGCGGTGTGCTTCGTCCGTTGCCACTGAAGGTCAGTCGCAACTGAAGGTAACGCCCCTTGGCGGCTTGGAAGAGCAATTCCCAAGTGCCTGTACGGTCCGAGGAGCAACTAAGGGCTGGTTGATAGTACGGCAACTCCGATCCGGTCGCTCGCAGGTAGGGCAGAGGTTCGCTGTTCCACGGTGCGTTCGAGACCGCGGCTTTTGAGTCCGCAGCCCGGCCCTCCACCAGCACCTGAGTGCCGGCAGGGATCGTGCCGTCCATGAGCAGGCGGTGCCATACGCAACCGGGCTCCTTGCCGTCAAAGGCTCGCAGCACGGGGCTCGTGGTTGGATCCGCATCCCGCTGCGGAAGTTGCCACACTCCCTGCTCTTCAAAGAGGGCTCGCGGTTGGGCGACCAGCGGCGTCCAGCGTTGATCGAAGTCGTAGCTGACTCCCGATGAACCGGTCACCAGGCCCTTCCCGCCGAACCGGAGCATCGGCAAGAACTGGGGAAGCGGTTCGTTGGCCCAGTCCGAGTTGACGGTCGAATAAGCGAAAGCAAACGTCTGCGCGCCCAGCGCATCGGCAATGTACAACGTGCCCTGTAACGCGGATCCTTGCGGCTGCGAGGCTGACGGCAAAAACGCCAGGTCCTGGCCCAGCAGCGAATAGGGTGTCACCTCTCCAACATCAATCTGATTGAGAGCCACCGGGGCTCCACGCATCTCCCGGAGGTGGTAGCGGTAGATCTGCGAATAGCCCAGCGTGGTCTGGCTGTCCAGGATCAACACACTTCCGTCGGCAAGAGCCGTGATCCCGATCGGCGCGGCGGCGGCTATCGCCATCGCCTGGTCCGGCGCGACTGTCTCCCCGAAATCGCAGGGCGGAAGGATCGGCAATTCGCCGCTTGCGGGGTGGAAATCCTGTGCTCGCGGCGGAGTTTCCTTTCCTCCCGGTGGAGCGACCACCCGGAAGTAAGGGTCGAGGCCCCAATAGCAGCGGTTGGCGCGATCCAGAATCCATGCTCCGCCTTCGGGCGCGGCAGCCAGATCGAAAGGTACGAAGGGGATCCCGTCAGGCCAGCGGTATTCAAGGGGCTCGGCGCCGGCATATAAATCGAACAACAGCAATCCGGCGGGCTGAATCAAGCCCACCAGAAGATGATGATCAGTCGTGACCGCCAACCCACCCAGGATGTAAGTTGCCGCGGGCGTAGACGACATCGGCAAGAAAACTCCCAGGTTCCTCTGAGGAGAAGCGGCCGCGAGGTCGCTCGCCGACCAAAAATGCTGCGCCTGTTGCCCGCCCGAGGCCAGAAACAGAATCTCGTCTTGCGCGGGCGCGATCCAGTAATAGTTTCCGTAACGATCTTGAGCTGCGCCGCGGCGGTCGGCCGCGCTCAGCTCGGGCGTCCCCGGAGCTACCGGGAACACGAGCACCTTCTGGGGCAGCCCTACCGTGGCGTCCGAGGCGCGCCACACCAGTTCAGACGCGGGCGGGGAGCTAGTTCCCCCATCGCCGAACCAATCAGCCTCGCCGAAAACCAATTGGAACCGAGTTCCGTTGGCGTCCAATCCAATCTCCTAACAAACCTGCGGGGTCACGGGCACCGGCACCAAGGTTGGCCCGCCGGTTACAGGTCCGGCCTGCGTCAGATCCTGAGGGTTGCCGGTGTTGGCGCTAACTTTATCCAGCCGCGGCAATTGCGTATTCACGATGGAAAGGGTCTGGATGGCGTTGCCTGAGCCGTCCCACATCAGAACGTTGGTAATATCGCTCACGCCGTCCACGCGCGCCGCTTGCGCCAGAAGTTCCCGATCCACGACCGATTTCTGCAAGGGCCACCCCGTCCCGGCCTGTCCCCCCGTCAGCGGCGAAAGATAGTTGCTGATCGCGGCCGTGATGCCGGCCTGAACCGTGGCCACATCTTTGCCCGCCACGATGTCGAAACCCACCGAGACGGTCAAATCCTGGTAGTCCGGCCCGACGACGTGCACCTCTGTGGTCAGCAGCCGCCGCGGTTCCAGGTAGTTACACACGGCCTGAAGGAAGTAACTATCCGGAACCGGCCCTTGTGGCGTGGTCGGGTCGTTGGGAATCACTAAAACTGTCACCACGCCGGGCGTCGAGACTCCGGTGTCCGGCTGATAGAGCGGCAGCACTTCCACGCGCCCCAAATCGATTCCCGGAGTACTCTGCACGATGTCGCTAAAGTCTTGGGCCGAGACCGCGCGGTTGGCGTTCTGGACATACTGCGGGATACGACTCTCGGCATCGTCCAGAGTCTCGCCGGCCGTCCCGCCCGAGGTAGGTAGTGGATTGGAGACACTGAAGCCCGCTGGGAGTTGAGGGCTCGCATTTATAGAGGCGATGCCCACGTTCCCCGCCACTCCTCCCCCATAGCAATAGCTGGCGAAGATCTTCGATCCAGCCGCCGGGCGCGCCCCCTGCACACCGGTGCCGAAAGTGATCGCACCCGAGGCGCTGTCGGCGATGAAGACCTGAGAGCTCACCGAGTCCGCGACTTCTGACGGCGCCGCCAAGAGATCATCCGTCAAGGTCCACACGACGCCGTTGATGGTGATCTGCAAGGTCGAAAGGATCACCGGCGTACTCACAAGTGAATAGCTCTGGTCGGGTTCTCCGGTTCCGGTTCCTACGAGCTCAACCGGCACCTGAATCTGTTGCGTCACCTTGCTCGCGTTGATATCGAGCCAGTTGAACTGCGCAGAGGCGTTGGAGGGAGCCTGCGCGTCCGCAGGCAGTGGCAGGCGGACGCGAATCCACGTCACTAAACGTGAAGCGACGCTGGGCTGGTCCTGAAGCGAGGGCGGGAAATCGCCGACTCCCTCCTCGAGAGGTCCCAGAGTCCAGGAGCCGATTGAATCCCGCGCCGGCAGCGTCAGTTGCACCAGAGTCGGCACGGTCAGCGGGTCGCCGTCCGCAATACTGGTGAGCGTCTGGTACACCGGCGCGTCGTTGTTCAACTGCCCCGTCGCAATCTCGTAGACCAGTGGGGAAGTGGACGGCGCCGTGGCGGCGGTGGCCGGCTGGAGCACGGCTTCGGTAGCGGTCGGCGCCGGAACGATTCCCAGGGTGAGGGTCTTGCCGGCAATCTCGTCCAGGACTGCGCTGTTAGCCCCGGCGTCGACAGAGCGCGTCAGCAGGGCAATCCACAAAGCCCGGTCCACAATGCTGCCGTCGCTGAGATTCGCCACGGGCAGGTTGGACGCGCTGGACGGGGGACCAAACGGTTCGGTCTGATAGAACTGCAAGGCTGTCGAGGGGGTTTGGTACACGGCGTAGAGTTGCGTGTACGTCTGGGCGGCGGTTTGTTGATCTGCCTGAGAAAGCGCAACACGCATGAAGACCTGCGTTTCCACCGGCAGCACGGCCAATCCGTCGGTGGTCGCGAAGCCCGTTGACCCGGAATAGACCGGCAGTTGCGGCGGGAGCGTGACGGCTTGCAGCGGCCCTCGATCATTGCTGATTGTGACTATCCCAGTCGCGGCTTGAGGCGCCTGCAAAGGCATCCCAAGAAGGTTCAGAAACTTAATGTGGTTCTGGTCTGGGATTTGGTTGCACAGGTACGAGAGGTTGTCCACCATAAAGGCGAACAACTGCAGGATAGTCACACCGGGATCGGTGTTGTTCTGATGGTTCGTGTACTCCGGATTGTACACGGGTATGCGGATCAGCGCTTCGTCGAGAATCTGCTGAAAGGTCTGCGGTTGTAGAACGGGCGGTGTGAGTGACATAGATTAACCTTGCAACTGCAGGGTCAACGTAATCTGATTCGGGAGTTGGTTGGCCACCAGCCGGTACTGGATGGAGGCGACGGCCCCTTGCGCGTTAGACGGATCGACGGTCACTGAGACCGAGTCAATGGAGATGCGCGGTTCCCAGAGCTGGAGGACTCGCGTGATCTCTTCCTCGATCGATTTCCGCGTAGCGGGATTGTTCGGTTCGAACAAAAATGTGCAGAGCGAGGAGCCATAGGTCGGATACATCAATCGTTCTCCGAGACGCGTGAGCAGCAGGATCTGGATGGATTCACGCACGTTTTGCGCGCCCGCCGAAGTGGCCCATTGCCCAGTGGCATCCAGGTGCGGCGGAAACGCCACTCCCTGCCCGAAAATCTGGCCTTCATCGAGTGGCATCGCTATGACCCCTTCCCTTTCAGCCCCGGTACCGGGAGACAAATCCTGAAGAATGGGAGCCAAAAGAACACTAGATTCAATGCGATCACAATCACAAAAAGCAGAATCAGTGCGCAGATCGTGATGATCGGAATAGAAAACGAGCAGATCCACCCTATAGGAATGGTGCCCGCCGGGCCGATGTTGCCTTGCGCGAGGTCCTGAAGGCTGGCCACCCGCGACATCTGGTTTCTCAGTTCATCCGACATGAGAAAGGAGACGCCCTTGTCGTACTTGCGGAACGACGCGGCCGAGGTATCAAGGGGCAGCGCCACCTGAATACGCCGCGCCGGCGCATCCGAATCGAAATAGGACGCCAGCTGAAACGGCTGGCTAGGCGGGCTGATCACGTTGCATCCGCACTTCGGCCTCAGGTAAACGCAGCGCACGATGAAATAGTAGTTGCCCACCGCGTTGGAGGGTTTTTGCGGAACCGGTTGCGGCGCGGGCGGCTGGCTGACCGTACTCAACGGCGGCAGCGCCGCGGTAACCGGCGCCACGAGCGTTGAGGGGTCGATAAGATTGGCGGTGTCGGTGAGCGCATAGGCTGTGTACCCAGTGGGTGGAAATGCGGCCGCGGGGCTGGCCGACTCGAATTGAGGATCGAAGTGATAGGCGTTCAGAATAGCCTGCCGCAGCGGCCCACCGAGTGCGCTGTAGAGAGCCGTCTCGGCGGTATTGATGGCGCTCACCTTTGAGCTGTCCTCAACGGCCGCCCACACGTTGGGTATCCACTGGAGAAGGAAATTGGCGAAATCGGCCAGGATGAGCGCTGATGATTGTTCCGCACTCTGCTGGTAGTCGCCCTGCACCTTGCTCGAGGAATTTTGGCGGTCAGACTGGCTGTTCGCCCACCAATCCTCCAGCAGGCACCACGGGGTCACGACTTGCCGGTTGAACATGTCAGCGCGCGGATCTTGCGCTGGCGCGCCACCGCTGCCGTTGCTTCCGCCGCCCGAGCCGCTCAGCGTTTGCGCTGCGATGTACTGCTGCTGCCGCGAAGCCGGAATGAGTCCCACCCAAATGCGCCGCGAGGTCCCGTTACTTCCAGTCAGCGAAGGAGCCAGCGGAATCTGCTGCTCGCCAGGCATCAAGCTGGTGATTGAAGCAGGCGGGACCCGGGTCCATCCCGGTTGGCCTCCCGAAGCCGCCGGAGCGGAAGAAGTCCAAGCATATTCAGTGCATTTGATTGGATCATAAACCGCGCAGTCGGCTACCGAATAGCCCGTGTTCGGCCGCAGTTGGCGCACCACAAAGTCCACACCCTCGCCCAACGGCGTACTGACCGTGTGGTCCGGCAGTCCGGGCTTACGGCAGGTGAGTGAAGCCGCAATCATGTAGAAGCGTGACTGCACCGGCTGGAAGAGTTTGAGCGGCAAGGCGCCGGCATTATCCAGTCCGGCCGCCGGGTTGCTCCAGGTCTCCCCCTGCGCGACGTAATTTCGCAGGGTTTGCGGCGCACTCTGGAGCACTGTCTGCAAATCCGACATGAACGTGTCGGTAGCAAAGCGCAGAATGGCCGGCCGGCGATACGCGGTCAGGTCTGTCGCCCCGCTCAGTTCTCCCCAGAGCGGTGAAGGCGTCAACCATTGCACCTGTGGATTCATCGGTTCACCAGATGTTCCCTGCGCCCGGCGTATAACTGGCGCTCACTACGCTATTGGTTATCACCGTGTCCGCATTCACGACGCCGCTGAACACCGACATACCTGCGTTCACGTTCACCATGCTGGCGCTCACCTGTGCCTGCGACGCCGTGATCGAGACTTGCGAAGAAGTGTTGATCGTAATCCCGCTCGAATTCAGTTGGATCGAATTGCCGTTGCTGTCCTGGATCATGATCGAGCCGGGGCCATCCTGCATCGCAATCGTCTGCCCGCCCGGCGTTTGTAGCGTGAGGCTTTCGGAACCCGGCGTATCGTCGAGAGTAATGGCGACGCCGTTGCGCGATCGGAGCTTCTTAATGTTGTTGCTGCCGGCGCCGTCCATCGATTGGGGCGGCGTGTCCTGGCCGTTCCACAGTGCCCCGATTACCACCGGATGCCGCGGATCGCCACCCAGAAAAATCACCAGCACCTCCACGCTGACGTCCGGTATGAACCAACTCCCCTGGTTGTTGCCCGCCATCAAGGTCGCGACGCGCGCCCACACCTGATACGACGACCCGCCCGGGTCCGGCGACCACGGCAGCCCCACCTTTATCTTCCCCTGGTTGTCCGGGTCGCGAACGTCCAGCACCAAGGCGGGATACGCGCCATAGAAACGCCCCCCGTAGCCTTTGGGGACTCGCGCCGTCACGATTTCTTCCAATTCGATCTGCGCCTGCATCACCTCCATCCAATTCCCGGCCGCTCCACCGCAAACCAGGTGCGATAACCTGTCTTGGGTTCGAAGACATGGCGCGCTGCCGTCACATAGAAACCGCCCTCAAAGAGATTTCCCAGGCCTTGCAGGTTGAGGTTTGTGCCGACCTGGATACGGCCGTCTCCGTCGGCGATTCCGGTCCCCGTGACGAACCGCCTAGCCCAGCGTCGGTAGTGAGCTTCGGCCAGCGCCTGGGTTTCCTGGGTGGTGAACGGCATCTGATGCACCACCTGCTGATCGCGCTGTCCGAAGGCCTGTTGCAAAATAGCGCTTCCGCCGATGTCCCCGTTCAACTCCCCGCCCAGCGCCGTACCGGTGGCGCGATAGCTAAGCGTCTGCTTTGCTGCCACGTCCCACCCGCTGACAGTGAAGCTGGAGGACTGGTCCGCCAGATCGGCTATGCACGTGAACTCGAAGAGTCCCTGGCCGTAAGTCAGAGTGAAGCTGTTGGTTAGGCGTTTGCTCCGTGAGACGACGCTGAGCTGTTTGTCATCCACCCACAACTCGGCGTCCGCCGCGCGAGCCCGTTCCCGCAGAAAGGCCAAGTCGCTCTGATTGACCTGGGCCAGCACCGGGTAAGTGGGTCCGCTCGCGTCCACGTTGGCCTGCAACCCCTGCTGGGAAGCGATCTGTTGGAAGACATCGGCGTCGCTGATGTTCTCGAACGTGCGAGTCCGCCGCGTCATGCGAAGATCCTGGAGCCGGTCTTCGGCCTTGATCAATATCTCCGGCGGACGGAGGTGGGGAAACCGGCCCTCGAGCGCGGTGATCGCACCGGAAAAAATCGTTGCAACCGCCGGCCCAACGCCCATCTGGATGGTGATGGGCTTGCCGAAGTCCAGCACTGTCCGGTCGAAGTAGGTGAATCCGAAGCCGTTGCCGACGCGGTCAAAGTTGGCGAACGTCAGCTCCGCGCGATAGAGGCCTTCGACGTTCTCCTCCACGCACAGCTCCAACAGCCTGTCGCTGAGCAGAGTTTGTACCTGCCCGCCCACCGTCAAGACGGGCCGTGAGCCGTAATTCGTTGAAGCTTGCGCTGCGTCCGGCATAGGCTTACCTTAATGCGCCATCAACCTCAGGTGGTTGCGCTGCTCACGGTCCAGCACCATCAGCAGATCCAGCGGAGTTAAGGACGGCTTTTCGGGCGCTGGCATCCCCTCGCCGGTTTTCGGCGTAGCTGCTTGCGGTTCCAACTCGATTTCCAGTTCGTTGATGATCACGGCCATGGGCTGTCCCCTCGCTCTTTACGCTCTACACTGTCACGCTTCCCTGCGCGGAGGCAGCGACCGACAGCGCAGGGAGACTCGTCGAAAGGTTTGCGCTCACGCCCCCTGACACGGATGCGGTGAGCGACAGGTTGATCATCGTGCCCGCTTGCAGCAGGCGCGGGTTCGAAATACCGTTGGCTTGCGCCACGCCCTGCCAGTTGCTTATACCCGCCTTAGCTGCCATCTGCGCCAGCGAGTCGCCTGCCTTGGCTTGTGCCAGCGGTGTAGTTCCCGGCGGTGTGGACGCCGCGGCCTGAGACTGGGGCCCCCCTGCCTGTGCGAACTCGAAGTTCAGGTCGTGCTTGGAAATGCTGATCGCAACGCTGGCGCGCAACGGGACGCCGTCCGGCGAAAACAGGTCGATGGTTTCGTCCAGCGTGTCCATAGTGCCGTTAAATAGGAACGATCCCCACTGGAATTTCAGACTGGGAGGGACCCGTGTTTGCTGCTGGGGGGCTTTCGGATTCTGCACGGTCATGAAGTACGCGATTAATTGGGTCAGTTTGCGCACGTCGCCGTTGGGATCGGGAAGACCCTCCGGCAGAGGCAGGGTGACATCGAACCACAACTCCAGGCTGAGCTTGGTCGTGCTGGTACCCACAAATTGTGTCGACGAACCTTGCGGTTGGTTTCCACTCCCCCACTGGTTGGAGAAGGTCAGCTTCAAGGTCTGCGGGTTAAACTGCACCGGCACGTCTTTGCCCGTGCCCGTTACATTCCCCTGCGCATCTTTAAACACCTCGATCAAGTGTGCTTTCTTCAAGGTTTGGGGCTGCGGCATGTTAAGATCCTCACGAGAGCGGCTTCCAGGTCATCAACTCGTAGACGAGCGACATCTCTTCGATCGCCACGACGCCGTCTTTGGCGTTCAGCGCCGGGGCTTTCAGTCTCACCGGCAGGCAGCCGGTTAACTGAAATTGCACTTTCTGCGTGCCATCGCTTCCCAGCATGACAATGTGAGCCGACCCCCGCTTCCCGCCTCCGCCAGGGGCCGCCACCGCGTCGAACCAACTCCACAAATCGAAATTGGATGTCATTCCGCGCTTCAGGGTGAGCTGTCCGTAACCCACCTGACCGGCCATATGGACCGGCCCCGTGTTGCGGCCGCCTTCCCGAATAGTCTTCGGCTCGAGGTTCATTTCCAACCCGTCCACGTCGGAAAACATCGCTGCGCAGACCATGTTGGAGACGCCCGCCACATCGATCTCCACCAAGAAGTTGAAGCTGGTAAACGGCAAGGCTGGGGAAGGGCTTCCCATTTTACGCCTCCACCAGGGCCAGTTGTCCGCCGCTTTGCACCAACCGCACCGTTAGGTAGGACATCGGCACCGACGGAGCTACTTTCAGTTCCACGATGAAACGCCCCAGATCCATCGAATCCAGTGTGTTCACAGAGGAGTCTGCGATCACCTGGTAGGAATCCTGCGCGCTCGATCCGGCGAACGCGCCCCGCTCCAGCAATAGTTGCATCCACTCCTCGAATTGCCGGGTCACTGCCCGCTGAAGGGACGTCGAGTTGTTTTCAAATACATACCGCACGCCTTCGCGCAGCGCCAGGCGCCGCAGCAGGATCATCAATCGGCGCACGTTTAGCGGTTGCAAAGGATCACCCTCCGGCATGAGCGTATCCTGACTGGTAATCATGAAGCCTTCCGGCTGCTGCGCGATCAGGTTGATCTGGGCTGCGGTGAACGCCGCCGCCGAGTCGCTTTCCAGATTCGGCGCGAGCGCCACGGCGTTCTCCACGGCCGCATTCGCGGGCGCGATCCAGGCCCCGGAGGCCAAGGTGGTCGCGGCGATCACTCCACAAACCGCTCCATCCGGGACCAACCTGCGCAGCGACTGGGGTGGCATGTTTATGCTATCCGGCGTTACGATCCACGGATGGTAGATCGCCCCATAGCTGGGCGTGGGCAGCGACGAGCCTTGAGAGTCTTGATTGGCGAGACCGGCCAACATACTTTGATAGGCGACGGCGGCGTCCTTTCGGTATGAGTAGGGCAGGCTCAAAACCGCTACCTGATCGCCTCGCGCCGCCGCCATCACTAACAGTGCCATGTGCACGGCGATCAGCACGGGCGGAGGATTGAATGGCTCGAGAGCCGATGTGGAGGTTGACAAGGGAACTACTTCCCAAGGCGAAGCCGGCGCCGGCGTGGTATTCACGGTGTTTGACCAGGGGCCCGACTGTCCGCTGCGCTGCGCGTTCACCCGGAAATAGGATGGCGGGCCAGGCGTCGTCCAGTATTGCAGTCCGGTATCCGCTCCGAGGTAGAGCGTATAACCCGACTCGAAAAGTGGATCGCCCGCTGTCTGTAACGTGTAAGCATCCACTGTACCCGGCGCCGGAAACCAATTGAGTATGGCCCGGTTCCCTTCCTCGATGAGTTCCAGTTGCGGAGCCTCCAAGGGCGTCGAGTCGGCGGTCGTGAAGTCCCCCGTTCCCAGCTCCACCTGTGCGGTCTCCGACCATGGGCCGGTTCCTGCCGAGCCATACGCCGAAACCCGGTAATACAACTGGATAGGGCACTGGGTGTTGTTCGAGAATGCGATCGAGTTCGCTGCCCCGGCATCCTGCGAGGTCACACCTGTCTGGAATGTTGGGTCGCTCGATTCCGCGAGTGTGTATCCGGCCGCGCCCGCCACGGGCGTCCATGAAACTGTGTAGTTCCCCCTCTCGTCCGGAGTCGACGCTTTGACGGGATCGGGCGGCCCCAACATCGGCGTCGCAGTGGAAGCTCTTGTCCAACCACTGTGAATCGCGTCCGGCACAGCAATCATGCTGATTTCATCGATCCCGAGGAAGGCATGCAGGCCGCTGAGATTCCCGGTGTTTTGCGCCTGATATTGCAGGTAGTAAGCGGTCTGGAGCAGCGTTGATGACGTGGGGCCGGTCCACTGCCGCTGGCTCGGCAGCCACTCGCCGAAGCCGGGCTCGATAAAGAGGCCCTGGTCGAAGGATGCCAGTCCATCGCGGTCCAGCGCTGTCAATCCCGGCATCGTCGCACCCTGCGTGAAATCATCCTGCACGAGAGCGGTCATGCCCAGGGGGAGCCCCAATCCGGAAGTCGCAGGTCCTGCCAATGGGAATCGCGGATTATCGATCACTGCGGCCAGCGCTGCATAGGGCAATGGCGCGGGCTGGGTGACCTGCGTGTACAACACAGCGTCGGTCGGCAGCAGTCCCCAATACTGCGGGTTCTCCTCCGAGAAACCCAGACCGGCGATTTGTAGGGCGGGAGCTCCTTGAGGCCACGCCCACAGCTGGAAGGTCACAATCGATGCTTGGAAGGCCTGTCCACGGCTGGCCGCCCATGCTGCCGCCGGCTCACACGCCCACCAGGCGAGAGTGCTGGTTAGAGTCGCCGTTTCCGTCCCGGGAGGCGAGGCGGAAGTGCTGAGCCCCGCGTCCATGGCTCCCACCTGCATCAGTAGCGTTTTGCTGCCGAACTTTAATCGCAGCCAGGAGCCGGGCGGAATCGTCGCCGCCAAATCCCGGCTTAAGCCCACCATGAACTCGCCGCTCTGAATCGAGAAGCTCGAAAATGCCACGGCCGAATCGGACCCTGCTCCGAGAAAGAAAACCTGATCGGGCTGTCCTGGGGCTGACGACGCGGGCTGGAACCAAAACCACTGTGCGCTTGAAAAATCGTAGTATGCTAAGGCGCCGGTGCCAGGGAAGAAAACCTGCGCAAGATCTCCCGGCTCCAGTCCCGCTGGCGGTTGCGGCAAAGCGCCTTTTCCCGGCCACCCGGAACCTTGTGGCGGCAGCGGGCTTTCCAGCAGCGTGGCGTTCACCGTTAGTTCGTCGGACCAACTCCCCTCCGAGCGCGCCTGCACCCAGCCCGAATGCAATTGACCGGCCGGGTCAATCTGCAACAGCCCCGGGATCGTCCAGGCGTTGAACATCGCGCCTCGCGCCAGTCGCAAGACCCAGCAGCGGGTTCCACCGTTGCGGAAAAAAGTGCGCAC
>Ga0181532_10000850_pt1 | contig 30487 bp, 29 predicted proteins | sample PEATcosm2014_Bin_33_FD_119768 | JGI IMG/M metagenome (GOLD analysis project Ga0181532, IMG submission 119768) | Peatland microbial communities from MTU Mesocosm Facility, Houghton, MI, USA - PEATcosm2014_Bin11_30_metaG | ecosystem: Environmental > Terrestrial > Soil > Wetlands > Peat | place...
GCGGAACTGGGCCCCGGGACCGAGCACCTCGAGCGCCGCGATCGCGGTGGCGATTTTCTCGGTGGACGCCGGCGCGGTCATCTCGCTGCCGCCGCGGGAGTAGATGATGTTGCCCGAGACATCGGCGACGACCGCGGCTACTCCCGGCCCCAGCGCGGATGAGGACAGCAGACTGGCCAGGGCGCTGCCCAGCCCGGAACTCGTGGGCATCGGGCCGCCGGTCGCGGTGGCCAGCACCGGGCTGGCCCCGACCTCGGGCCGGGCGGCCACCACGACGGGCTTGAGCAGGGCCAGCCGCGGCGGCAGCATGCGCGCGAGCACCACGCCGGCGGCCAGCGTGAAAACGTTCAGCATGGCCAGCGTGATCAAGGCCACGCTGCGCGTGCTGCGCAGCACCGTGCATCCACCTTCCCGAAAGAGGATTCTGGAACGAATCCGGTCTACCCGTGCGGGGGCATACCGGGGGACAATCGAGTCAACCATTTACCGCGCAAGGTGTGGGGGCAGCACTGTGGACTTCGACGTGATCATCGAGATCCCGAAGGGCCAGCGGAACAAGTACGAGATGGATCACGCTACGGGCCGGATCCGGCTGGACCGGATGCTGTTCACCTCGACCCGGTATCCCTCCGACTACGGCTTCATCGAGGGCACCCTGGGCGACGACGGCGACCCGCTCGACGCGCTGGTCATCCTGGACGAGCCAACCTTTCCCGGCTGTGTGATCAGCTGCCGGGCCATCGGGATGTTCCGGATGCGGGACGAAAAGGGCGGCGACGACAAGGTCCTCTGCGTGCCGGCGAACGATCCCCGGTGGGAGCACCTGCGCGACATTCACCACGTCTCGGCGTTCGACAAGCTGGAGATTCAGCACTTCTTCGAGGTCTACAAGGACCTCGAACCGGGAAAGTCTGTTGAGGGCGCAGCCTGGGCCGACCGGGCCGCCGCCGAAACGGAAATCGAGGTGTCCCGCAAGCGCGCGGGGGCTTCGGACTACTAGCCGCGGTGGCCGCTGTCGCCGCCCTGAGGGCTTTCCGCTAAGGCCGGACCGCGCCGATCGGGTCACCCGGCGCGTAGATGCTATCGATCCGCACGTCGACCCCGGTGTAGGGCGCGTCGACCATGTCGCCGCCGCCGATGTAGATACCGACGTGATGAATCGTGGCTGGCTCACCGTTGTTCGTCGCATAGAAGAGCAGGTCGCCGCGCTCCAGGCTGCCGAGCGGCACCTGCACCCCTTCGACCCACTGATCACCCGTGTAGTGCAGCAGCGCGACGCCCACCTGGGCCCAGGCAACCATCGTCAGCCCCGAGCAGTCGTAGGTGTAAGGGCCCGCACCGCCCCACTGGTAGGGACGGCCGATCTGGCTGAGCGCCCAGTCGGCTGCGATGTTGCCCTGCTGGGAGCTGGCCGCGGAATTGGGGAACGAGACGGCCAGGCCGGGCGAGGAACTGCCGGGTGACTCGGCCCCTTGCTGGGCCGCCGCGGCCGCCGCGGCCGCCGGCGCGGCGAGGGCGGCCTGGCGCTTCGACGCGAGTTACTGCTCCGCAGTCTTCGCGTTCTGCAGCAAGCCGGACAGCTGGGTGGTCACCGACTTGGTGCTCTTGACCGCCGCGAGCTGGCGGGCCACGGCCGCCTGGATGGCCGTCTTAAGCGCTGCCGCCTGGCGCAGGTCCGAATGCTTCTGCCTGAGCGCCGTCCTGGCCTCGGACCGGAAGACCCCGGCGACCACGCTGTCCGCGCTGTTGTTCGCCAGGATGTCGGTCCCGCGGGTGGCGAATTCCTCTGCCAGGCCGACCTGGTTCAGGTAGGCCTGCACGCCGTGCGCGTCGCCCAGCATCGCCGCCATGGGATCAAAGCCGCCCTCAGTCTCGAATTCCTTGGCCGCCAGGTTGACCAACTGGCGCTGGCTGCTCTTCTGCGCGGCTTCGGCCTGCACGAGATTCTTCACCGCGGTGCTATAGGCGGACTCCGCCTGCTGTTCCGCGACGACTGTCTTGTCGTAGTTCTCGGTCAGGATTTCGGCCTGCGTTTCCAGGTCGGTCAGCTTGGCGTCGGCCGCGGCAAGCTTCTCCTCCTGCTTGCCGAGCGCGGCCGCACCCTGATCAACCTTGTTCTGTGCCGCCTGGACCTGACCGGCGCTCGGCACGGGATTGTCGTCAAGTTGCGCGCGGGGCGGCGCCGCCATCAGCCCGGCCGCCATCACCAGACCGCACCCGGCCAGCGCCCATGCGGTCCTGGGCACCCTGAAGTAACCCCCCGGCCCGTCAGCCATTCCGTCCCCCGGAAATGATCAAGAGTCCCCGATATTCGCTTGTGAGAGACTTAATGTAATCGTTCGACTGCAAAAAGTGACGAAAATCGCTTCGTGGCGCGCCCCGGCACCGCCACGGCCAGATGACAGTGCTCCCGCACACACATTCCGTCTGCGGATAGTCCACACTTAGAAGGCACAAGGAAAGCGAGGAGGGACCGGTGGAAAACGCCGGAGAGGTGCTCGGGCGGGCGCCGCTGTTCGAGGCGCTCGACGAAGACGGCTCGCGCGAACTTCGGCAGACCATGAGCCAGCTCAAGCTGCACCGCGGCGAACGGCTCTTCGACGAGGGCGACGGCGGCGACAGTCTCTACGTCGTGCTCGACGGCAAGATGAAGCTGACGCGCGCGGCCGGTGACGGCCGGGAGAACCTGCTGAGCGTGATCGGCCCGGGCGAGATGTTCGGCGAGCTTTCGCTGTTCGATCCCCGGCCGCGGACGTCGAGTGCCAGCGCCGTCACCGATGTGACGCTGGCCGTGCTGCCGCACGATTCGCTGCTGCCCCTGCTGCGCAAACGGCCGGAGATCTCGCTGCACATGCTGCGGGCACTGGTACAGCGGCTTCGCCGCGCCAACGACGTGACCGCAGACCTCGTCTTCACGGATGTTCCCGGGCGCGTCGCCAAGGCGCTGCTCGACCTGGCGGAGCGATTCGGCCAGCAGACGGACGAGGGCCTTCAGGTTCACCACGACCTGACCCAGGAAGAGCTCGCGCAGCTCGTCGGGGCGTCGAGGGAGACGGTCAACAAGGCGCTCGCGGACTTTGCCGCCCGGGGCTGGCTGCACATCTCGGCCCGATCGGTCCTTATCGTCGACGCCGAACGCCTGCGCAAACGCGCCCATTAGCGTTCAACCGAGCGGCACGGCCGTCCCCGCGCCCCCGGTAACCGCGAGTCCATCTCCGCGGCCCGGTAACCGCGGATCCCGCTCGCCGCGGGCGGCGAGATAGTCCAGTTGCGCCTGGACGGACAGCTCGGCGAACCGGCGCACGCCCGGGTCGACGTCGTGGTACACGCGGGCCACGATCTCCTGGGCCGTCGTATCGCCCGCCGCCAGGGCGGCGCGCACCTCCGCCAGCCGCTCGGCCCGGTGCTCGATGTAGTACGCGAGGGTCGACGACGGGTCGGAGAGCAGGGGACCGTGACCGGGCAGCAGAACCCGCACCGACGCGGTGTCCGCCAGTGCCTTCATCACCTCCAGCGTGCGCAGGTAGTCGGCGAGGGACCCGCCGCCGGCGATGACGGTCGTGCCGCGGCCAAGCACCGTGTCCCCGGTGAGCAGGGCACCGTCCTCCGGGAGCAGCAGGCTCAGGGAGTCCGCGGAATGGCCCGGGGTCCCGATGACGTGCACCTCACAGCCGGCCACCGTCACCACATCGCCGCCGGTCAGGCCCTCACTGCCCAGCCGGTGAGCCGGATCGGCCGCGCGCACCGGCGCCCCGGTCAGGGCGGCGAGCCGCCGCGCCCCGGCCGAATGATCGCTGTGCCCGTGGGTCAGCAGGATCTGCGCCACCCTGCGGCCCGCCTCCGCGACCCGGTCCATGACCCGGCGTAGATGACCCTCGTCCTCGGGCCCGGGGTCGAGGACCACCGCGGACGATGACCCCGGGGCGGCGATCAGCCAGGTGTTCGTGCCCTCCAGGGTCATCGGCGACGCGTTGGGCGCGAGGACACAGGTCGCAAGCGCAGTGCCGGAGCCGTCAATCGTCATCGCGGGCGTCCTGATCGTCTGGGATGGTCAGCCACGCCTGATCGCCGGTGAACGTGACCACGGGCCGCCGGGGCACGATCCGCCGCCGGGCCGCGAGCAGCGCGGCCACGTCAGGCTCGGCCGCGAGCTCTCCCAGCGTGATCGCGGTCGGCGGCATCAGCATCAGCTCGCCGGCATCCGCCGCGGCGAGCGCGGCCGGCGGGCGCAGCCACGCAGCCAGGTCCGACTCGCCGGCACCGCCCAGAGCGCGCTGGCCCTCCGGCAGCCGGGCCACGAAGAACCTGGTGTCGTAGCGCCGTGGCTCCGCCTCCGGCGTGATCCACCGCGACCAGGGAGTGAGCAGGTCACTGCGAAGCACCAGGCCCCGGCGGATGAGGAGCTGAGCGAGCGAGAGCGTCCCGTCCGCCAGCGCCTGCCGGTCGGCTTTCCAGGCGTCGCCCGACGTGTCGCCCACCGCCGTGTCCGCCGACGGGCCTGCCAGCAGCACCCCGCACTCCTCGAACGTCTCCCGCACCGCCGCCCGGATCAGGGCCTGGGCGCCTGCGGCGGACCGGCCGAGGGCCGGGGCGAACTGGTCCGGGAGTGGGCCGGCCCAGCCGTGGCCGCCTTCGGCGTCGCTGGCATCGACGCTGCCGCCGGGGAAGACGTACGCGCCGGGCGCAAACGCCATCGATCGCTGCCGCCGCAGCATGTATACCTCGGCGGCCGGCCCCGCTACCAAACGGACCAGAATGACAGTGGCCGCGTCGCGGGGCACCACGGGGGTCAGCCGCCCCTCGAGGATGTCACGGGCCCGGGCCGCGACCTTACCTGGAACTCGCAGCCGGTTCAGGCCCCGCTCCCCCCGCCCGTTCCGGCGCTGCCCACCTCGGCGATCAGCTCGACCTCGACCGGCGCGTCCATCGGCAGGACCGCCACCCCCACCGCACTGCGGGCATGCTTGCCCGCGTCCCCGAACACCTCGGTCAGCAGATCGCTCGCCCCGTTCACGACCTGAGGCTGGCCGGTGAAGCCAGGCGCACTGGCGACGAACCCGGTGACCTTGACGATCCGCGTGATCGCGGACAAGCCACCGGCGGACGCGGCCGCCGCGGCGAGGGCGTTGAGCGCGCACGCGCGGGCCAGCGCGACGGCCTCTTCGGCGGTTACGGCCTCACCGACCTTGCCGGTGGCCAGCAACTTGCCGTCAGCCAGGGGCAACTGCCCGGCGGTGTAGACGAGCATGCCGGTCCGGAGGGCGGGAACGTACGAGCCGGCCGGGGTGGCGACCGGCGGCAGGGTGAGGCCCAGCTCGGCGAGGCGTTCCTCGGGCGTGCTCACCGCGCCGCCCGGGTGCTGATGGTCATCCCTTCGGCCGCTTCAGGTAGGCGATCAGCTGTTCGGGGTTCGGGCCCGGGATGACCGCCACGAGCTCCCATCCGTCGTCGCCCCAGTTGTCCAGGATCTGCTTGGTCGCGTGCACGAGCAGTGGCACGGTCGCATACTCCCACTTCTCCATGGAGATGACCTTAGCGGCTGGGCGGCGGCTACTCCGGCGTGGGCTCCCCGGCGGCGTTGGCCTCGCCAGTCGCCAACGGCTTCCGGGCCACAGTTGGGGTGCGCGGCTTGCGCTCCCCGGTGGCCCGTGGCCTCCGTGGCCCGGCCGACCTGGTCTTCCCGCTGTTGCCGCCGGCACCGTTCGGCGTCGCGGAGCCCGCTGGGCCCGCCGTGGCATCCGCGGCCCCGGGGCCCGGGTCGGTGACGCTTCCGGTTTCGCCCACCGTGGTACGGGGGAGGTCCGCCGCCGCGAAGTCGGTCGCGGCGGGGAATTCCTGGGTCGTCTCGGCCGCCGATGGCATCCGGGGGGCGGGCGGAGCCTCAGCGACCGGCGGAGGTTCCGGGACCGGCGCGACGTCCGGTGCTGGCTCGACCTCCGGGACCGGCGCGATGTCGGCCGGCGGCTCCACCGCAGGGGCCGGCGGAACGGCGGCCTCGCCCAGCTGCGGGACCGGGGCCTGGTCGAGTTCCGGCACGTTGGCCATGGAGATCTCGGCCTCGGCCTCGGCCACCTCGGCGTCACCGAGATCCTCTGGCTCCTCGGCCACTTCCGGCGCCCGCGGCGGGCCGGGGGCCATCTTCTCGAAGAACCGCAGCAGCTCCACCGGTACCGGCATGATGAGCGTGCTGTTGCGCTCACCCGCCACCTCGACCATCGTCTGCAGCAGCCGCAACTGGAGCGCCGCCGGGTCCCGGGCCATCACGTTGGCGGCGGCCGCGAGGCGCTTGGATGCCTGGTACTCACCGTCCGCGGTGATGATGCGCGCGCGCCGTTCCCGTTCGGCCTCGGCCTGACGGGACATCGATCGCTTCATCCCCTCCGGCAGCGAGACGTCCTTCACCTCGACGCGCTCGACCCGGATCCCCCAGGGGCCCTCGGTCGGCTCGTCGATGATGCGCCGCAGCTCCCGGTTGACCGATTCGCGCTCGGCCAGCAGCTGGTCCATCTCGGACTGGCCGATGATGGACCGCAGCGAGGTCTGCGCCTGCTGCGCGATCGCGAACATGTAGTCCTGCACGTTGACCGTGGCCTTGATGGGATCCACGACGCGGAAGTACACCACCGCGTCTACCCGGACGCTCACGTTGTCCCGGGTGATGCCGTCCTGAGCGGGCACGGTCATGGCCACGATCTGCATGTTGACTTTCTGCATCCGGTCGCCGATCGGGCGCAGGTACGTCAGCCCGGGTCCCCGCACCTCGGGCAGGACCCGCCCGAAGCGGTACACGATGCCCTTCTCATACTGCTGGACCACTCGGAAGGTGCGGCCGGCCGCGATCAGGCCGGCGATCACGAGTATCACGATGATGACAACGATTGCGGCCACCAGGATCACCTCTCTCTACCCCCAGCCTAATAACGAGAGATACCTCACGCGCGACAGGAGGCCCGCCGTAAGAAGTGTCGGGGCGGAGATAGCCTCGCAATGATGAGATCACGGGACACCGACTGGGAAGGCGTGCGGCTGCACGTCGTCACGGGTAAGGGAGGCACGGGCAAGACGACCGTCGCTGCCGCCCTGGCTCTCGCGTTGTCTTATGACGGCCGGCAGGTGCTCCTCATCGAGGCCGAGGGGCGGCAGGGTATCGCGCGGCTCTTCGACTGCCCCCCGCTGCCCTACGCCGAGCGCAAGGTCGGCATCGGGATCGGCGAGGACGGGCGGCCGGGCGGCGATCTCTACGCGCTAGCCGTCGATCCCGAGGGCGCGCTGCTGGACTACCTCGAGATGTTCTATGGCCTTCGTCACGCCGGCCAGGCGCTGACCCGGCTGGGGCTGGTCGACTTCGCCACGACGATCGCGCCCGGCCTATCCGATGTGCTCCGGACGGGGAAGGCCACCGAGGCGACCCGGCGCCAGGCCGGCGGCCGCGACGTCTATGACGCCGTGGTCATGGACGCGCCGCCCACCGGACGGATCGGCCGCTTCCTCAACGTCAGCGTCGAGGTGTCGGGCCTGGCCAAGGTCGGCCCCGTGCGCGCACACGCCGACAGCGTGGCCCGGGTGATCCGGTCCCCGCAGACCGCCGTTCACTTCGTCACCACCCTGGAGGAGATGCCGATCCAGGAAACCCTGGACGGCCTGGCGGAAATGCGCGGCCTCGGTATCCAGGTGGGCGGGATCTTCATCAACATGGTCCACCCCGATGGCCTGGAGGAAGCACACCTGAAGGCGGCCGCGGAGGGGCGCACCGACGAGGCGGAGATCGCCCTCGGGCTCAAGGCGGCCGGGCTGGCCGACGCCCAGACCCTCGCTGCGGGGCTGGCCATCGAGCTGGCGGAGCACGCACGCAACGTCGCGCTGCAGGAGCGCGAACGGCGTGAGCTGGCCGCCGCGGGCCAGCCGCGCTATGAGCTTCCGGCCATTACCGACGGGATCGACCTGGGCGGACTGTACAAGCTGGCCGAGGTGCTCCGGGATCAGGGGGCGGCCTGATGGATGGGCGCGTGATGACTGGCTTGCGCCCGTGGTACCGGACAGCCCGATGAACCAGCCGTCCGTGCCGCCCCGGCTCGATGCCGATGCGCTGATCGACGACCGTCGGACGCGGATCATCGTCTGCTGCGGGTCCGGCGGTGTCGGCAAGACGACCGCCGCGGCCGCGATCGGCCTGCGGGCCGCCGAGCGAGGGCGGCACGTGGTCGTGCTGACCGTGGATCCGGCCCGCCGGCTGGCCCAGGCGATGGGCCTGACCTACCTGGACAACACCCCACGGCCGGTGGACACGGGCCTGTCGTCGGGCGGCAGCCTGCACGCCATGATGCTGGACATGAAGCGGACCTTCGACGAGATCGTTGAGGCCCACGCGGACCCCGACCGCGCCGCGCAGATACTGGCCAACCCGTTCTATCAGTCCCTGTCGTCCAGCTTCGCCGGTACGCAGGAGTACATGGCCATGGAGAAGCTGGGCCAGCTGCACCGCACCGACGAGTGGGACCTGATCGTCGTCGATACGCCCCCGAGCCGGTCCGCCCTCGACTTCCTCGACGCGCCGCAGCGGCTCGGCCGGTTCCTCGACGGCCGGCTGATCCGGCTGCTGACCGCCCCGGCCAAGCCTGGCCGCGCGTATCTGAAGATGCTGAACGCCGGCTTCTCGCTCGTGACCGGAACGCTCACGAAGGTGCTCGGCGCCCAGGTACTCAAGGACATGCAGACGTTCGTCACGGCCTTCGACACCATGTTCGGCGGCTTCCGCGAGCGGGCCGAGACGACCTACCGCCTGCTCCAGACACCGGGAACAGCCTTCATCGTGGTCGCGGCGCCCGAGCCGGATGCGCTACGGGAAGCCTCGTACTTCGTCGAGCGGCTAGCCGGGGAACGCATGCCGCTGGCGGGCCTGGTCCTGAACCGGGTGCATGTACCCGCCGCGACCCGGCTGTCCGCGGCCCGCAGCATCGCCGCTGCGGAAACGCTCGAAAATCACGAGATGCCGAACGGCACGGTGGAAAACGGCACTGCGGAAAACGGCACTGCGGAATCGGCCAGTCCTGCACGCTATGCGCTCGCGGCCGGGGTCTTGCGGCTACACGCGGAACGGATGCAGTTGGCGGTCCGGGAACGGCGGGTGGCCGAGCACTTTACGGCGGCTCATCCCACCGTTCCCGTCGTCGAGGTGGCTGCGCAACCCGAGGACGTCCATGACCTCGAGGGCCTGCGCGCCATTGGTATGGGCCTCGCCAGCCAACCGGCAAGCGGTTAGCGGTTCAGCTCGCCACCAGGTCGTCAACGTCCTGCTCGTAGCGCTCACGAGCCTGCTCGAGCAGCTCACGCCAGGACTTGACGTCCGGCCGCCGCCGCAGCAGGGCACGGCGCTCCCGCTCGGTCATCCCGCCCCAGACGCCAAACTCGATGCCGTTGTCCAGCGCGTCGGCCAGGCATTCGGTCCTGACCTGGCAACCCCGGCAGATCAGCTTGGCTCGGTTCTGCGCTGCGCCCTGGACAAAAAGCTCGTCCGGGTCGGTTCCTTTGCAGGCGGCGCGTGTGGTCCAGTCAGTGATCCACATGTGCCCACTCCTTTTGATCGTCGCGTACTGCGTACTTGGACGGTCGCTGGCTCGATGGCGGTTGCTTGCGGTCCGGCTCCGCGGCTGCGGGACCGGGTTACCGGTTCGTGATAAAGCAACATACGGAAGCCGCGGGGTAGCTGCCAAGGCCCCGGTGTGCCCATTTACGGAATAGTCCTCTTGGGCCATACCGGGTGGGGTGGCTAGTCACCTTCGGACGCCATTGGCTCCTCTGGGTGATGGACGGCAGCTTAGACGCTTTCGTCCGATTTAGGAGAACCCGCAGCTTACGGCGTCTTTATGCGAGGCGTGGGGTAGGTGCGCCGCTCGGGACGTACCCTGATGCCGTGCTGTCAGCCGAAGTAGCAAATAAAACGGGTACCATAGGCCGCCTCATCTCGATCTCGGCGGTGGGCGGTGTCATCGCGGCTGCCATGGCCCTGCCCGTCATCGCAACGACTGGCGTGGTCCTGCGTGACCAGGCGAACGAGGCGGCCGGGCCCACCGCGGCGAGCGTCGGTGATATCCCGCAGCGCTCGGAGATCCTGGACGCCAACGGTCACCTGATGGCGTACGTCTACGGCGTGGACGGCGGGCCCGGCGCCTCGGCCTCCGGCATTGACCGGCAGCCGGTCAGTTACGCCCAGATCTCGCCGGTCATGCGGCAAGCGGTCGTGGCCATCGAGGACAACCGCTTCTGGCAGGAGGGCGCCCTGGACGTCAAGGGCACCCTCCGCGCGCTGGTCAACGACCTGCAGCACAAGGCGGTGCAGGGCGGTTCCAGCATCACCCAGCAGTACGTCAAGAACATGCTGATCCTCTCGGCGCCCAACGCGCAGCAGGCCCAGGCCGCCTACCAGGAGACGCTGTCCCGGAAGCTGCACGAACTGCGGCTGGCCATCACCGTCGCGCACCAGCAGTCCAAGCAGCAGATCCTCGCCGGGTACCTGAACGACGCCTACTTCGGTAATCTCGCCTACGGCATCGAGGTGGCGGCGGAGACCTACTTCAACACCTCCGCCGCGAAGCTCACCCTTCCCCAGGCCGCCCTGCTGGCCGGGATGGTGGAGAATCCGACCGGCTATGACCCGTTCACCAATGCCTCCATGGCCATGGCGCGCCGCAATACGGTGCTGGCCAGAATGGTCCAGACCGGCGTGCTGAGCAGCACGACAGCCGCCGCAACCGAGAAGCAGCCCCTGGGCGTGCAGGACGGGGTACCCGAAAACGGCTGCACGCAGAACATGGCCGGCTCAGCGGCGTTCTTCTGCAATTACGTGGAGCAGGTGGTACTGCAGGACCCGTCGATCGCAAAGACCACTGCGGACCGGGCCAAGCTGCTCGCCACCGGCGGCCTGAAGATCTACACCACGCTGGATGAGAAAGACCAGAACGCGGCCAATCTAGCGGTCAATTACACGCTGCCGGAGTACAGCCACGTCTACAACCCCAACGGCAACGCGGACACCGAGGTGATGGTGCAGCCGGGCACCGGCGAGATCAAGGCGATGGCGGAGAACCGGAAGTACGGCGAGAACGATACGACGATCAATTACGCCGTCAACTCCAACTACGGCGGCAGCAGCGGCGTCCAGACGGGTTCGTCGTCCAAGCTGTTCACGCTCGTCAGCGCGCTGGAGCAGAACATTCCGTTCGGCTTCACCGCCACCGTGCCGGACAGTACGACCGTGCAAGGGTTCACCAACTGCGCGGGGCAGCCGCTCACCCAGGGTTTCCCGGTGCAGAACGACGAGAACTCGACCAGCGGATCAACCACGTACAGCCTTTACGCGGCCACCGCGCAGTCGATCAACGTGTTCTTCGCCGAGCTCGAGCAGAAGGTCGGGCTGTGCAATGTGGTCAAGACGGCCGCGAATCTCGGGGTGACCTGGGCGGACGGAACCCCGCTGCTCAAGGCGCCCAAGGGCGGGGTCTCAGCCGACAACATCACATCCTTCACGCTCGGCTCGGTCACGGTCTCGCCGCTGAGCATGGCCGCCGCTTACGCGACGATGGCCGCGCGCGGCAAGTACTGCGCCCCGGTGGCGATGACGCGGATCACCACCGAGACCGGCGCGTCACTGCCGATCCCGTCGGCGACCTGCCGTCAGGCCATCTCCCGGCAGGTCGCCGACGCGGTCAACTACGTGCTGCAGGGCGTGCTGAACTTCCCCGGCGCGACCGGCGCCGGGCTCGGGCTCAACCAGGTGGCAGCCGGCAAGACCGGCACCGCGAACAACTCCGAGTACGCCGCGTTCGGCGGCTACACGGCCAATCTGGCCGCCTACGTGTCGGTTTTCCACCCCGCCGATCCCGGCAACAACCTGATGCTCGCCCCGGTGAACAGCTGCTATGAGCAGCAGGGCGGTGCCCTCGCCTGCGACAGCGAGATGTTCGGCGCGGACGCGCCCGGCCATACCTGGCAGCTCAGCTTCGAGCACGCCAACCTCGGGCCGGACGCGGGCTTCGTTCCCGTCCCCGGCGACAGCCCGCTGATGAGAATGGGCAATGGCCAGAGCGCGCCGCGGGGCGGTAAGGGAAAAGGGAACAAAGGGGGCGGCGGAAACGGCAACGCCAACGGGAACGCCAACTGCGTCTGCTTCTTCTGCAGCGGCGGAGGTGGCGGCGGAAACGGCGGCGGCGGAAACGGCGGCGGCGCCAACGGCGGCCCCGCCCAGGGGTAACCGGGGGCTGCCGCACTGCGGGTCAGCCGTCCCGGCTGCGCGGCCCCCGGCGGCTCAGCGGGGCGCGGCGAGCCGGGCAGCAAGGTGATCCGGCGGCACCTGTTCCTGGGCGCCGGAATCCATGTCCCGCACAGTGACCAGGCCAGCGGCCCGGTCCTGCGGGCCGTAGATGAGCGCGTAGCGGGCCCGCCGGTCCGCCGCCCATTTGAGCTGCCGGGCCAGCTTGCGGCTCGAACCAAGGTAGACCTCGGTACGCAAGCCAGCCCGTCGCAGCCAGGCGGCGAAAACCATCACGTCGGCGGCCGCGTCGTCGTCGATGACGGTGATGGCCACGTCCAGGCGTGGCGCGGTCACCGCCCCGTCGCTGAGCAGCCCGATGATCCGTTCCACGCCGAGCGAACCACCGCACGCCGGCACGTCCGGGCCGCCGAGCGCGGCGATCAGGTGGTCGTAGCGCCCTCCGCTGGCGATGGAGCCGGGCATCCCCGCGGCCACCACTTCGAAGATGACCCCGGTGTAGTAGTCCAGGCCCCGGACGAGGCTGGGCGTGAAGGCGATCCGCTCCGCGCCGATCACCGGAGCCGCGAACTCGATGAGCCGGTCCACCTCGGCCAGCCCCTCGCGTCCCTCCTCGGCGTCCACCAAGACCTTCCGCAGCCGATCCACCGCGTCAGGAGCGGTAAGGTCCGCAACGAGTCCTTCGGCCGTGGCCGGGTCCAGGGATCGCGTCTGGGCAAGCTCGCGTACCACCTCGTCAGGTGCCAGCTTGTCCAGCTTGTCCAGCGTGATCAGCACGCCGCCGCCGACAGCCGACGGGATGCCGTACACCTGTAGCAGCCCGGCGAGCGCGCGCCGCGAGTTGACCAGTATCGAGAAGTCACTCACGCCGACCGCGCTCAGGCCGTCCGCCACGGCGCAGACCACCTCGGCGTCGGCCAGCGGGGACGCGGAGCCGACGACGTCGACGTCGCACTGGGCGAACTCGCGGAAGCGGCCCCGGCCCGGGCGGTCAGCACGCCACACCGGGCCCATCACGTACCGCTTGTAGGGCACCGGCAGCTGGGAGCCGTAAGCCGCCTGGACCCGGGCGAGCGGCACCGTCATGTCGTAGCGCAGCGCCAGGTCCGCCTCGCCGGAGGCCTCGTGCTCGCCGCGGCGGAGGATCTTGAAGATCAGCTTGTCGCCCTCGTCGCCGTACTTGCCCGTGAGGGTCTCCATGCGCTCGAAGGCCGGCGTCTGCAGCGGCTCGAACCCATACCGCTCGAAGACGTCGCGGATCGCCGCGAACACGTGCTCCCGTACCCGCAGGTCGCCCGCCAGGAAATCCCTCGTGCCCGAGGGGGGCTCGAACTGCTGGGACGCCATGGTTTAACTCCTCCGCGCTCCGCTGGCCGCCCTGCCGATGCTACTGGCCCCCGCCACCCTGACCGCCCTGGTTTTCCGTTCCCGCTCACCCTGGCCGGAGAGCGGAGGTGCCTCTGGGGCCGGTGTTCGGTCGCCGGATTCTGCGGCGAGGATGGGAGCTGCTGGACGAGGTGAGCGCGCCCGACACGCCTGACTACCCCTACGGCGAGAAGGGCCAGATGCAGCGCAGCCGCCGGATCAGTGGCGGCCTTTTCCAGGGCCGGAGCGGCCATTTCCAGGGCCGGAGCGGCTGCCCGGGCCTGACCGGTCGCTGGCCGGTTTCCGCCATCACGGCGGAAACCGGCCAGCGACGGGCGGAACGTCTAATCCGCGGTCTGGTCGTCGATCTCGGCCGACGGCGCGTTCGTCTGCACCGACTTGATCCCGTTCAGCGCCGACGCCTTGCTCTCGTACGCCTCGCTGGTCGCGATCACCTGGCCGTTGCCGGCCACCAGGTTGAAGTGGAACTTCCCGGTTGAGCCCTTTTTGAGCACAAACTTTCCCGCCATCTGTCTTCCCCCTCGGTCCGTAACTACCTTGTTCCGGCTTGTTCCGGCGGAAGCTATGTTCCCGGCTGAACCCGCATGACACCCGCCGGGTGAATCCAAGATCGGATCAAGACGGTCCGGCGGTCAGCCGGCGCCCCACCTCGGCGGCGACCCGGCCACCCTCGGCGCGTCCCGCGACGCGCGGAGTGACGGCCTTCATGACCTGCCCCATGGACGAAATACCGGCCGCCCCCGTCTCGGTGACGACCTCGGCCACGATACGCGCGAGCTCTTCATCGCCAAGCTGAGCGGGCAGGTAACCGCCCAGCACCTCACCCTCGGCCTGTTCCGCGGCCGCCTGCTCGGCCCGGCCGGCCGAGCCGAACGCGTCCGCGGCTTCGCGGCGTTTCTTCGCCTCTTTGCCCAGAACCTTCAGCACTTCGTCGTCGGACAGTTCCCGCGCCGCGTTTCCCGCAACCTCCTCGTTGGTGATGGCGGTGAGCGCCATCCGCAGGGTCCGCATGCGTACGTTGTCACGGGCCCGCATGGCCGCCGAGAGGTCGGTCCGCAGGCGCTCCTTCAGTTCAGCCATGAAAACCATCCTCCCCGACGTGGCACCATGGGTGGGTGCGAGCACGAGCCATCCTCCCCCTAGGCGCCGCAGCGGCCGGTGCCGCCCTGGCCTATTCATCAGTCATCGAGCGGAACTGGTTCGCTCTTCGCCAGGCCGAGGTGCCGGTCCTGGCCGCGGATGCCCGGCCCCTCCGCGTCCTGCACATCTCGGATCTGCACCTGACCCCCGGCCGCAAGCGGCTGATGGCCTGGGTCGCATCGCTGGCCGGCCTGAAGCCTGATCTGGTTGTGAACACCGGGGATTCGATCGCGCACCCCGACGCCATCCGCTATCTCGTCGACTCCCTCGGACCGCTGCTGGAGGCGCCCGGCGTGTTCGTGTTCGGCTCCAATGACCTGTACCGGCCCATACCGGGTAACCCCGCCCGGTACCTATGGGAAACGAGCGCGCGCCGGTACCGACGGCACGAACCCGACCTGCCCTGGCAGAAGCTCGGTGACACCCTGACCGGCGCGGGCTGGATGGACGCCAACAACCGGAGCGGCCGGATCAAGGCCGGCGGCCTCGACATCGCGGTGGCCGGCGTACACGACCCGCACCTCAGGCGCGACCGCTACGACTGCGTCGCAGGGCCCGCCGACCCTTCGGCCGACCTGCGGCTCGGCATCATGCACACCCCTGAGCCACGGATGCTTGACCGCTTCACGTCCGACGGCTATGACCTGCTGTTCGCCGGGCACACCCACGGCGGCCAGCTGTGCATTCCCGGTTACGGGGCGCTCGTGACCAACTGCGAGATCGACCGGGCCCGGGTCAGTGGGCTGCACCAGCACCCGGCCGAAGGCACACCCGCGCCCGACGGGCACCGTGCCTGGCTGCACGTGTCCGCGGGTCTGGGCACCTCTCCCTGGGCCCCCGCGCGGTTCGCGTGCCGCCCGGAGGCGACCCTGCTCACGCTGGTACCGTCCCGGGACGACTGACTCGCCGGGCTCCCGCCGGGCACGTGCCGGATCTAATCGCGTGGCCGTGCGCGGCGGGGCCCGGCATCCGCTAGACTTTGCGGGCCGGTCGGTGAGTCTCGCTGAGACGGGCCACGTGACCAGCCGGGGTGTGGCGCAGCTTGGCAGCGCGCTTCGTTCGGGACGAAGAGGCCGCCGGTTCAAATCCGGCCACCCCGACCAAATAATCGCATGTCAGCGCTCTGACTTGCGATCATGCTGGCTTGCGACGTCCGTGTTGTCCGATTTTGGGAGCGGCGGTGTCCGATTTTGGGAGCCGATCTTGAGGCAGGATCGGCGCGGACACCCATGAACGGTTCGCGCGTTTGAGCCAGAGCTGAACTGATCACAGAAAGTGGCGGCCACGCGGCCAGATCGCCGAATATTTGCTTACCATTACCGTGTGGTGCTGGTGGTACTAGGAGCGCATATCAGTCGCTCGGGCGCACCGATATGCGCGAAGGCTCGCCTCGCTCAGATACCGAGAGCTGAAGATGAAGGCCGGGTTCTTTTCAAAAGCCGGTGTGCCGCGAGCGATGGAGGTCGCCTTATGGGATAGGTGGCTGAAGTCGGTGCTGCACGGAAGATGAAGGATTGTAGGCCCTTCGGTGCCGCCCTTTAGGGAGGAGGCTTCAAATCCCCGTGAAGCAGAAATTTGAGTTAAACTTCCCCGTACCGGTGACCTTATTACCTTGTTATGGTCTGCCCCACTAGAACCATTTAGACACCTAAAGAAATACCTCCTATCGGTCACTGGGAGTGTGGCCGTCGACGGCGGGGATGGGCGCGAGCGGTGGGGTCAGGCAGGTGGAAAGCCAGGCGAAGGCGGTTAGTTCTTCGGCGCGCCAGATGGTGAAGTTGTGTCCGCCGTGGGCCAGACTGACCACCGAGACGTGAATGGGTGGGATGGGAGCGGCAGCCAGGGCCCGGTCGTCGCGGAAGCTTTCTTTGTCGTCGTAGGTGTCCATTAGCAGCAGGTCGAGGACCGGCCGCGGGAGGTACCGGACGCGCCAGATGGTGGTGTTCTGGTTGCGCAGCCTGGAGCTGCCAGCGAATAGATCGCCGGTGGTGCGGTCGTGGGCGGGTGCGTTGTAGCCGGCCAGGGAGACTGCGGCGCGGTAGCGATCGGGGTGGCGCAGGGCGAGGTTGACGGCGCAGTAGCCGCCGGTCGAGTAGCCCATGTCTGCCCAGCCTGTGGTGGTGGGCTGAGCGCGGAAGGCATGGGTGATGGCGTTGGGCACGTCTGTGGTGAGATAGGTTTCGGCCTGCGGGCCGCCGGCGACGTTGACACATTCGGTGTCACGGGGCGATGCGACGGTGCTGGTGGGCATGACCGCGATCAGCGGGCTAACGTGACCGGATTCAATGGCCTGGTCAAGCACTGCGGCGACATCGAGCTGGTCGACCCAGTTCCGCGGATGACCGGGATAGCCGGGCAGCAACTCAACCACGGGAAACGTACGGTTCCGGTAGGCAGGGGCACCATATTGGGGTGGCAGATAGACCGCAGCCGGATGGCTGCCGGCCCGGCTGAGCAAGCCGGGAATGGCCAGCCACACGATGGCGCCGTGCCCCGTCCGTGCGGCCCGCACGATGCGCGGTTGCAGGGTCTGGTCCTGGCTGCCGGGCACAACGGACGGGCTGGTTACGTGCGGGCGCTGCAGGCCTGCCACCTCCTGCCACGAGCCGTAAAAGTTGTAACTGTCATTGAGCAGCACCGCGGCCAAGAGCACCGCGCTGAGCTGGCCGGTGAGGATCAGCACCGCCCGGAACAGCCAGGCTAGCCATCGCCGGCGGCCCCGGTTCCAGCAAACGACCAGGATCAGCGGAAAGGTGAGGCAGACCAGCACGCACAGCGCGATCGTCCAGGGCCCGGTCAACGTCACCGCAGCCACTCCAGGGGATAGCCGTCATCCGGCGACCTTGATGTGGTGGCGTGCTGGCCAGGCTGGCCACTGTACCGATGCCAACCGCCCCGGCCGCCCAGGTGGTAGTCGCGCCGGCACCTGCCACGATGATCACAGTGACGGCGGCAGGCGTGGTCGGCAGAGGGCGGGGGTGGACCGGGCGAGGCGGTCATGGGAGGAAACCTCCGGCCCGCCCGGCCGCGAACGAGATGACGGGCAGATCGGCCGGCCTGCGGAAACAGAGGAAACGGGGCTGCCCGCGAGGCTGATATTCCACATTCGCCCGGCAGCGGAATTCCAGCTGCCACCAGCGTGAGGCCACCAGCAGTATGCGGCGCTGCGCATGCAGCACCGGACCGGCACCGATGCGCGTACCGGTTTCGGGCACCGCCCGGCACATCGCAAGAGTCCAGCGCTTGGCGGATCACTCGCATCGCCCGGCCCTGCAGGCTGAAGTCAGCAACCTCGACCACGGCCTCATCGCCCCGTTCCAATGCGTCCACCCGAGCACCCGCCGGTAAACCGTGGCGGCCTGCGCGCTGGCGCCAGCACGCCTGGCAGCACCAGATGCACGGCGACCGTGGCCCAGAACCAGCCCGGCCAGTCTCGCCGCCCGGCCCCGGCCAGCAGCCAGAGCGCCACCAGGCGGCCTCGCCGCAAACCGCTAGCCAGCACCACCAGCAGCACCGCAAACCCGATGCTCGGCATAGCCAGTACCCAAGTCACGATCGAAGCGTAGTCCGGCAAAACGAGAAAAAAGCATCAACGGCGAGAGATGACCCGCCTACCCAGCCCGCGCCACGCCGGGCCACCGCGGCAACCCCCGCACCGCGCCGCACCCGTCAAGTTCCTATCGCGCCTTGCGGGCACAGCCCTCCCGGCTTGGACGGCACAAGTGTTGGCGGCCACCCGGATCCGGATCTGCCCACTGGCGGCCACGAAGAAGACACCACGGCCATCACAGAATGTGTCCCGATTCACTAGTAGTCGCGGCGCCACACCGCCACGAGCGCCGAATACTTTGACCTCTCCGAGGGCGGCCATCATCGCCCTATCGCTTACAGATCAGCCCGTTCGGGCGGCCTTAGCGCTATGCGCGACCGGCGGACTCGTGCGGCACCCCGCCGCGGTTTCTCCCGCGCGATCATGGGACGCGGCTGTCCCGGTAGACGATCGGCCTAAGGGAGTGCCGGTCGCTGCTGCACGGAGCCGGGCAGGACAACGCCTGAGCTCGTCCAGCCCGAGGCAACAGTCCTGGCACGAACGACTGGCATCGAACGACTTCCGCTGGGTCGCTCCTACAGACGGAGTCACAGTGGCGAACTCAAGACCATGACCACCACCCTCGTCACGGGAGCCACGCGAGGCGTTGGCCTCGAGCTGTCTCGGCGCCTCGCGGAGGCCGGCCATACCGTCTACCTCGGAGCGCGGGACCTTGGACGTGGCCGTGAAGCGGCCGAACCGATCGGCGCGCGCGCCATCTCGATCGACGTCACCGACGACGCCTCGGTTCGTGCAGCCGCCGGCCACTTGCGGCAGGAGGTCGCGGCGCTTGACGTCCTGGTGAACAACGCCGGAATCTCCGGCACGCAGCGACCGCCGGCGGAGGCTGACGTCAACGACTTGCAAACCGTGCTCGCAACGAACGTCGTGGGCGCGACCCGGGTGCTCGTCGCCTGCACACCCCTGCTGGAGGAAAGCGCGACCCCAGTCGTTGTGAACGTCAGCAGCGCCGTGGGGTCGCTGACGCTCAATGCGAAGCCGGACGCGATCTGGTCGATCGTGGCCTACCCGATGTCGAAAGCGGCACTGAACATGCTGACCATCCAGTACGCCCGGGCCTTCCCTCGCTAGCGCGTCAACTCGGTGACACCGGGCTTGACGTTCACCGAGTTCACGGGTCGCCCCACCGACTCGGTCGACCTGGAGGCGTTCCGTCGTGCTGGCGGCAGGACGGTGGACGAGGCGGTAGCGATTCTGGTCGCGATGGCCACCGTCGGCCCGGACGGCCCCACTGGGACATTCGCCGGGAACGACGGGCCGCTGCCCTGGTGACGTCGGCTGCGAAGTCAGCCTAGGAAGTCGGCGTCGGCCAGCGAAGACGTGGCTCGTGCACCGACCGGCTACCGGGAACGGTGGCCGTGCCGCAGAGGGAACCTGATACAGGAACACCTCACGTCGGAAGAGAGGCCCGCGAGAGGCCGTCCCGTAAGACCCGCCCGGTGAAGATTCCCGCATGGGTGCCCTATACGGGACACCGGACAAACGCCCGAGGACCCTTCCGCAGCGCCAGGCGGAAAGGTCCTCCGTAAAAACCATTTACCGATGACTCGAGACGGGCAGCAGTCAGACCATGGCTGAGACCCGCCCGCAGTCGACGCCTGCGGACGCCCAAGCCAGAAGTATGTGTACAGAACAGCCTGGATCTGCGCGGCTCAGCTGGTGACCGCCGAGGCAGCCCTGACCGCTCCGAACGGCGGGTCGGCGCGCGTTCTCCTCGAGCTTTCCGATCACTCAGTGTGATGCCATCTGACTTGCCCAATGCCGACCGCCGATTCGACGGGGGCAACCGGCTGTGGCACGCAGGCTCGCCGCGCGTCAGGCCTAGCAAGATCTCGCAGGCTAGGCCGGCCGGATCATTTCTCCCACTTCAGCCGTAGCCTTCGCCTGAGTTCGCGAGCGGCCGCGGACCTCTGCCAGTTACGGTCATCCCGGGCCACGGACGGCCCTGGCCGGTCCCGAGCGCCGGGTGCATGCTTGGAAAGCGTGTTGCTGTCGCCGCCGATCTCCAGATGGGAGACCAGTAGGCAGCGCTCTGGGGCGGTGCCCGATTCTGGGAGCGAAATGGGAGCGGAGGCCTTCCGTCAGGTGCGCTCAGACACGGTCTAGGAAGCCGACCGGGGGTCTGTGACCTGCGCAGACGCCCGTGAGCTGACCTTTTGTACGTCAGTGCGGCCTGTTCGGGACGAAGAGGCCGCCGGTTCAAATCCGGCCACCCCGACCACGAAACACCAGATCAGGGCCTGTGTCCTTTCCGGGCGCACCGGCCCTGAGCTGGTTTTCCGGTGGGTCTGGAGAAATCCTGGAGAAGATCTTGGAATCCGTCTCCAGGGCGGGCCCTACTCTCCGGCCTTCAGCAGGTCGTTCAGGACGGCCACGGGCGACCCGGGGCTCATCGCCCGGCGCACGTCCAACGTCTCCTCCCACATCTCGGTGAGCGCGGCTATAAGCGCCTGCCGCATCCCTGGGGTGATGTGGTCGTAACGGGACTGCACCGAGCCGTCCTCATGACCCATGCGTTCGTCCATGAGCTTCGGCGGGGTCCCTGTGCCGCTCGAAAATAGGATTCGGTCGGGCGACCTGCACGCTCTTGCGGACGTCAGGCGGCTCGCATGTACTCGTTAATCAGGCCGCTGAGCACGGGTTTTCGGCGGATTTGGCGAGCGTCGAATTCTGCCACAGTGACGCGCGGAGGGTGGTGCTGGCTGTCGGGGACGCGCTGGGCGATGCCCTGGTGCGGCCGGGCGGCGTTGTAGTGCATCTGGTATTCCGTCAGGACGGCGCGCAGATGCCGCTCACCGACGATCAGCATGCGGTCGAGCAGCTCGTGGCGCAAGGTGCCGATGAGGCGCTCGCAGGTAGCGTTCATTCGGGGAGCCTGAATGGCGGTGCACAGGATCGTGGCGCCGGTTGCCTGGAAGACGGCATCGAAGGAACGGGTGAAGTTCGATCCGCGATCGCGGATCAGGAACCTGATGTCCTCGAACCGTTCGTCGAGACGGATCGCCAGGTTGCGCGTCGGGGCCAGGTACAGGCCGCTGAGCGGGTCATAGCCCGGTTGCTGAAGCAGGGTCCAGTCCCGGCGCAGGACCGGGGTGCCGATGATCCCGGCCAAGGTCGGGACGCTGGGCCACTCAGCGCCGGCCAGCGCGGCGGACAGGACCGCGGGACCGGGGGTGGTTTCCTTCGGTGAAGACCGGGCGGCCCCCATCATCGGTGCCGGGGGCTCCGCGGGAGCCTGACCGGGCGTGGCATCGAGCTGTGGCCTGGTCAGCTGCCGGGCGGCAAGCCCCAGGGGAGCTGGTCTACGGGGCAGGCCTCGCCTGGCGGCGGCGGCTTCAGCGAGATCAGGTAGACCTGCTTTGCCGCGTCCCGGCAGGCACTTGGCTCGGAGTACTCGCTGGTGTGGCCGTCGCCGTCGACTCTCAGCAGCCGTGCGTTGCCGAGCTCCCGTGTGGCCGCGACGGCTCCCCAGTAGGGAGTGGCGGGATCGTACAGTGAGTTGATCACCAAGATGGTGGTCTTGGACCTGCTCCACGGGCCGTCGTAGGCGTCGGTGTGCAGCGCCGGCCAGGTGGCGCATGGCGTCATGTCGTAGGTCGCGAGCAGGCCGAAGCCCGGGACCTTCGCGTCCTCGCTGCCCGCGAGGCTGTCGTAGGCGGATTCCTGCGTTGGCGCCTCGATGTCCGCGCACTGGGAGATGTAGTACCCCTCGTTCCCGTTGCTTACCGGGTAGGAGTCGTCAGCAACGGCCGCGGAGCGCGCCGAGGCTCCGGGGACGGCGGCGTAGAGGCCCTGGAGCAGGGTCCCCAGGCCGGGCCACTCCAGCATCGGCTTGTACAGCCAGTAGTAGGTGATGGCCACCACCGTCGAGTAGAGGTACGTCCCGCCGTCGTACTGGATCGGGTTCGCCCTGGACCGCGCCAGCAGCGCCTGCCACTTGCCCGGCAGGTTGCCGCCGGCGGCGAAGGCGCACCTCGTGGCGCCCGCCCTGGCGCACAGGCTCAGGAACCGGCCGAGCACGTCCTGGGCCGCGACATCGATCCCGTTGCGGACGTCGACGGGGAGCGTCAGCGCGTCGCCAGGAGCATCGCCGGTGGCGTTGCCCTGGAAGTCGACTGTTCCGTCCAGCACCATGGCGCGGACGCTGCGCGGGAACAGGTTGGCGTAGATGGCGCCGATGACCGTCCCGTAGGAGAAGCCCATATAGCTCAGCCTGGCGTCGCCCACGTCCTGCCGCAGCAGGTCGAGGTCGCGGGCGGTGTCCTGGCTGGACATGTGCGCCAGCAGCGCGGCGGCGCGCTGCTGGCAGTCCTGGCCGAGCTCAGCGTTGAGCGACCAGAAGCCGGCGTCGGCCGACGAGGGATAAGGGAAGTACGGCACCGACCCGAAGTAGCCGCTGTCATCCTGCTGCGTCGCGAAGCACCGCACGGCCGTCGACAGGCCGGTTCCCCTGGTGTCCCACGAGACCAGGTCGAAATGGTCCCGGATGGCCTGGCTGAACACCGTGGTCGCGCGGCCTGGCAGTATGGCGGTGCCCGCCCCGCCGGGGCCGCCGAAGTTGATGAACAGCGAGCCTATCCGCTCCTTCGGGACCGCCGCGGGAAGCCGGATGAGCGCCAGCTCGATCCGCGCGCCACCGGGATCGGCGTAATCCAGCGGTACCGGTGCGGTCGCGCACTGAAACGGGGCCGACGCGACCGACGCAGGGCAATCGCCCCACCTGAGCTTCACCAGGTACGCGCTCAGGGCTTGCCCGCCAGACGTGAGCACGGTCTTGATGCCGCCTGTCGTGCTGGCCTGCCCGGCGGTCATCGGGACTGCTCCGGCTAGCGCGCTCGCGAGGACCGCCACGAAGGCAGTCGTTAGCGTGCGTTTCCCAGCTCTCACCGCGCAGCTCCCGTCTGATTAGATCAATCTCACCCGTCTTTGAACTATCTCACCGCATTTCACGGCACGCAGGGTTCACCGTGTTCGGCGAACTCGCCTGCACCCTCAAGAACCCCAGGAACTCCTGGGCCGGCCCGGCCACCCGCGCGTGCTCGTCCAGCACCGTCCACGTCACCGCCGCCCGGCAGCACGACGCGCTGCACCCGGCTCGACTCCCCGTCACCATCCGTCACATGCTGTAACCTAATGCTCAGAGATCATCCGCCACGTGACAGACACGCCGACAAGATCAACGGCCCCACACCCGCCGCAACCGACGGCCTCAAACGAATCCCGGATTACCACCGAGATGATCCGGTCACCCGGTCGTAGCCGTTTGCCCTGGTAGTAGCCCTGGTAGAGGTCGAGGATGACGGTGGCCTTGGCGGCGAAGTCTGGGTCGCGGACTCCCGCGCAGCCGCAGCTCGGCCATGGCTTCGCGAAGCTCGTCTGCGCGTGCCAGCAGCCTGCACCCGAGCGGCCAATCAGCCATGCAGCAGCTTCCGCGAGCGACGATCGATCTCTGGAGAAATCCTGGAGACGATCTTGAGATTGCGACCTCTGAGTACCATTCCATACCAACGCAGGCCAAGGCCTTGACCTGCATCTTTGGCAATGTCTACAGGTCGGCGGCCTTCCAGGGCCTAATTCGGGACGAAGAGGCCGCCGGTTCAAATCCGGCCACCCCGACCCAGCTCACAGGCCACTCCCCCAAGCGGGACGTGGCCTTTTTCCATGCTGTACAGCAGCAAAGTACAGCAACGCCTACGAGCCAAGCTGCCTCCCGAGCCGCTTGAGCGCTTTGAGCGTCTTGGCGTCTGAGACCTCGGTGTAGACGTTCATCGTCACGTCGATCTGCGCATGGCGCAGGATCCGCATGGCCACCCGGGGATGCGCATCGAGCGCGGCGAGGAGAGTGGCACAGGTATGCCTCATGTCGTGCACAGTGATGCGGCGGACGCCAGCCTTGGCGCAGCGTGTCTCGAAACGACGATTCAGGTTCCGCGGCTCGACTGGCGTACCGGCCCGGGTCGTGAACACAAGGCCGCCCTGGATCCAGGAGGCGCCCGCCGCAGCTTTCGCGGCGGCCTGGTCCTTCTCGCGGATCCGCAGTGCGGCCACGCAGATGCCCGACAGCGGCAAGCTGGCCTCCGAGGCCTCAGTCTTGGTTTCCTGGTGGAGGAGCTGGCGACGGACCCGCTGGGGCTGCCAGCCGATATCCAGCTCACCCCGGTCCAGGTTCACGGCGGACCAGGGCAGGCCGACCACCTCGCCTTTGCGCAGGCCCATCACGAGAATTAGCACGTACGCGGCGTAGAGCGGATCCTGGTCCCGCTTTGCCGACTCCAGGAACTGGCGCGCTTCCTCGGCCGTCCATGGCTTCACTTTGCGCCTGCGGGGTTCGGAGTTATCACCCACACATACGCGGCGTAGCCATTGCGGTACGGGAAAATCGAGCCTTCTCCGTTGGCCCGTTGCCGACCGCGGGTCATCACGCGGCACCTTTCGCGAGCTGGGTGACACACTCATTGAGCGCTTCCCGTTGCCCTGACAGCGGGAGGAATCCACATACGGAGTGGCCATCAGCCCCTCGAACTCCACCGCGGTGAACGGCGACCCGGGCGCCGGGGACGGCAGCACCGGCTGAACGGTCGCGGCGATCTTCACCTTGACCGTCCGCTGCCGTGCCGCCTCATCCGCGTCGATCACCTCGACCACCCACAGCGGCAGCCCGGTGACCTCGTCGATCTGCTGGACCACCCGGTCCCCGCTGGACCGGTCAAAGTCCCGCACCATCTCAAACTTCCCGGCCGCATACGCGCCGTCCGGGAACACCGCCCCGAACTCCACCCGGATCGCACCCTGAAACGCCATCATGTCCTCCAGTCTCTAGCCTGTCATGCTGACATCCTAGGACTACAGGACGACAGGCGGAAGACGTTGGAGGCTTACCGGGGGGCTAGGATTTCGTTACTTCAGCAGTGACCGCAGCTCAGCGGCCTCGGCCAGCAGCACGGGCTCGGGAATCCTGGCGTCCGGCGCCTGCGCGGACAGCGGGAACGGCTGGCCGGGGCGAGGATCGGCGGGGTACCGCGGAACCAGGTGCGTGTGCAGGTGGGGCAGCGAATTGCCCAGCGTCTCGTAGTTCATCTTCAGCGGGCTGTACACGGTGATCAACGCGCGTGCCACGTCCAGGACTTCCGCCCAGTACCCGCTGGCCTCCGCCTCGTCCAGCTCGGTGGGCTCGCTGACGTGCCGACCGCGCCAGATGACCAGCGTGTAGCCGCGCTGCACGTCGGCGCGCTGCAGATAGGCGTCGGAGTAAGTGCCCTTGCGGATACGGACGCCGTAGCGGTCGGCTTCCGGGCGGCCCGCCTCGCACATCTCACAGCCGAGGCCGCGGATCAGATCGGGCCAGTTACGCGGCCACTCACTCATCCGGGACCGCCTCGTCCCCTTCCGCCCACTCAAATGCGAATTCGTGCCGGTCACCCGCATAAAGGTCATCGGCGACCAGCAGAGTCCGGCCGTCCGGGGCGTAGTCGATGTGCAGCATCCGCACGACCGGAACGCCCGCCTCCAGGTCCAGCAAGCGGACCTCTTCGGGAGTCGGCATCCGCGTGCGGAGCAGCTCGATGCCATGAGCGAACTGATGGCCGAGCCGTTCGATCAAGTTGTCCGGCCCCTCCGGCAGAGCATCCGGCGACTCCAGCCGGGTCCCTTCGGCCAGCCACAGCGGGTAATAGCTCGTCGAGATCACCGCGGGCGCGTCATCGAGCAGCTGCAGCCGCTTGCGGATCACGGCTTGCTCGCGCGCCGGGGAGCCAAGCCAGTCCGCGACATCGGCCGGGACCGGGCCACGGCCAACCGTCAGCATCCGCCGCGAAGGAATCTGTCCCTGCGCGAGGGCCTCGGTATCAAATTCAGGCTTTCCCGACGCCCGGTGCGAGGCATGACGATGCGTGCAGGAAATCCGCCGCAGCGGCGGCCGGTCCCGGACATAGGACCCGAAGCCCTTACGCGTCACCACCAGGCCCTCAGCGGCAAGCGTCGCCAGCGCCGCCCGGATCGTGGTCCGGCTCACCCCATAGTCATGCTGAAACTCGCTCTCGGTCGGGAGCTGGCTCCCCGGCCTGCGAAGACCCTCCTGAATCTCTGCCCGCAGCGCATCCGCCAGTTGCAGCGCCAATGGGCGATCAGATCGAGAGTCAAGGCGCTGCGTCATCATCCGCCCTGCTGTGCCAGATATTCGCCTGTAGTGCTAGCACTACAGGCCAGCGTACCGCCTCACCACCAGGCACGCCCAGCAGGCGCGCTACCCGCAGCAGCCGAGCAGAACGCCCACACTAACCTGCTGCCACAACGCGTTGCCGAATTGAGCCGTATTTGATCAAGGCGGCGCCCGGTCCCGCCCGCGCCGGGCTGCGGCCCTGCCGGGCCGACCCGGCGCAACGGGCCGGGCTATGCCTGAATGGCTGTCGCTGCCCAGATCGGCTCGCTAGCGCTAGCGCATCGTCGCGGTGCTTGCGGCGCTGGCTGAGTGGGCTACTCACGGTACTGTTATCCGCGCGCCCCGGCTGGCGCTCGCCTGCGCCCGGCTAGTTGGCCTGGCTCGTCCGGGGGGCCTTGTTGAGGACCATCCAGTACATGCCGACGTCCTGGACTGCCTGCCGGAAGCTCGCGAAGTCGACCGGCTTGGTGACATAGCTGTTCACCCCCAGCTGATAGCCCTGGGCGATGTCGCGTTCCTCACTGGAGGAGGTCATGATGACCACGGGCATCGTCGCGAGCCGCTCGTCGGCCCGGACCTGCCGGAGCACCTCGAAGCCGTCGACACTGGGCATCTTGATGTCGAGCAGCAGCAGCCGGGGCCGGTCGGTACCGGTCCGGCTGGCGTAGGGGCCGCGGGTGAACAGGAAGTCCAGTGCCTCGGCCCCGTCCTTGACCCACACGATGTGGTTGGCGGCCTTCTTGCGCCTCAGCACCCGCATGCACAGGTCAGCGTCGGATGGCTCATCCTCGGCGAGCAAGATCTCGACCGGTTCCGCCGGGGCGATGCTGTTGCTGTCGGTCACGGCGTCTCACCGTTTTCCGTCGAAGGGGCCGGGAGGGCGAAGGAGAAACACGCGCCGTCACCGACGCGGCCCTCGGCCCAGACCCGGCCGCCAAGGCGTTCCACGATGCGGGCAACAATGGCCAGGCCGATGCCGGTGCCGGGGAAATCGGCGGGATGCAGGCGCTGGAAGACCCCGAAGAGCTTCCCGGCGTAGGCCATGTCGAAGCCGACGCCGTTGTCGCGCACGTGGTAGATGACTTCCCCAGCGGCCTCCTGGGACTCCACGCTCACTTGGGCGTCCGGCTGGTTCGCGCTGAACTTCACGGCGTTGCCGATCAGGTTCTCCCAAACCTGCCGGATCAGCTCAGGAGCGCCGCTCGCATCGGCCAGCTGGCCCACCGCGATCGCGGGCCAGGCGCCCGCATGGCCGCGCCGCAGGTCAGTCACCACCGATTCCGCCAGCGCGGTCATGTCGATGCGCACGTGCCCGAGGTCCTTGCGGCCGATGCGGGCCAGCGCCAGCATTCCCTCGATCAGGTGCCCCATCCGCACGGCGTAGCGGCCGACGTCGCCGAGCAGGACCTGACCGTCCTCGTCGAGCTGCGCGGCGTGCTCATCGAGCAAGATCTGGCAGTAGCCATCGATCGCGCGCAGCGGCGCCCGCAGGTCATGGGCCACCGAGTGGCCGAAGCTCGCAAGTTCCTGGTTAGACCGCACAAGATCGGCGGTGCGCTCCCGGACCCGGTCCTCCAGTTCCGCCGCGTTACGCCTAAGCGCAACGGCCTGGCGGGTCATCGTCTCCTCGGCCCGCCTGCGCTCGGCCACATCCCGCCAGGTGGCCACGATCCCGTCGCCGAGCTTCACCACCCGGATGTCCAAAGCCCGGGAAACCCGCCGCCCCCCGTAGACATCCTCGTAGTCGACATCCTCCCGGGTGAGCGGCTCCCCGGTCTCCGCCACCAGGGCATATGCGGCCAGGAGTCCCGAGGTCACCGACGCGGGGAACAGCTCCGTCAGGGTGTGCCCGACCGTGTCTTCCCGGGACCGCTGGTCCATCCGGCACCCGGCCTCGTTGATGTACTCGTAGCGGAAGTCCGCGATGACTCCGGCGCTGTCGCGGATCGCGGAGAAGACGGCGAACCCGTCCTGCAGGGCCTCCACCGAGGTCCGGAACCGCTCCTCGCTCGCCCGCAGCGCCTCCTGAGCCTGCCTGGCCTCAGACACATCACGGGCGGCGACGAGGAGCCCCTCATCGCCAGGCGTCACCGACAGCTCGAACAGGCCCGCCACGCCGTGCTCGTTGAAGTACGGACTGTCGGTCCTGGCCGTCGTCCCGGTCTCGATCGACTCAACATAGGTGTCCCAGATCCCGAGCTCGCGGACGGAGGGAAACAGCTCGGTCAGCCCGTGCCCGACGATGTCCTGCCGGGGCATCTGATACAGCCGCTCGGCGGCCCGGTTGACGTACCGGTACTCCAGCTCGACGATCTTCCCCTGGTCGTCGCGCACCGGGCCGAGAATGAAGAACGGGTCCATCAGCGCGTCGAGCGCCGACCGGAACCGCTTCTCGCTGGCCTGCAGCGCCTCCTGAGCCTGCCTGGCCTCAGACACATCACGGGCGCTGATGATGAGTCCCTCATCGCCAGGCGTCAGCGACACCTCGAACAGGCCCTTCACGCCGTGTTCGTCGAAGTACGGAAGGTCCACCCTGGCCGGGGTCCCGGTCTTGATCGGCTCCAGATAGGTGTCCCAGATTCCGAGCTCGCGGCCGGAGGGAAACAGCTCCAGCAGCCCGTGCCCGACGATGTCCTGCCGGGGCATCTGATACAGCCGCTCGGCGGCCTCGTTGACGAACTGGAACTCCAGGTCGACGATCTTCCCCTGGCCGTCGCGGACCGGTACGAACATGAAGAACGGGTCCATCAGCGCGTCGAGCGCCGACCGGAACCGCCTCTCTGACGCCTCCAGGTCCTGCTGCACCCGGTACCGCTCGGTCACGTCACGGAAGTTGTCCAGGAACCCGTCACCCAGCCTGGTCATCCGGATGTCGAAGGCGGCGGTCACGGCCCGCCCGTCGATCACCTCGCTGTACACGAAGTTGTCCAGGGTGATCGGCTCGCCGGTCTCCATCAGGTACAACATCATTCCCCAGATCGGGCTTCCGGCGGCGGACGGCCATACGTCCAGGAACCGCCGGCCCACGATCTCCTCCGCGGGGCGCTGGCCGATCTCCGCAACGGGTTTGATGTAGTCGACGACAAAGTCCACGATCCGGCCGTCCTCATCACGGACAGCCGTCGCCAGCATGGCACTGTCGAGCATCGTCTCCAGCGCCGCACGGAACCGCGAGTCACCCGCGATCCCGTCCCCCGCCGCCCGTGACCCGGGCCGACCGCTGTGCCTGCCGTCAGCGTGAGTCTCCGGGCCGGTCATCCCCCTGGCAATCGCCTCAGTCCTCCCGGGCATGTGTCCCGGCCGGTAGTCGGCCAGCCCCCGGCTCAGGCAGGCGCGAACGGCCCGATCGGGCACCTACCGGTGCGCTGGGCAGATCAGTCGGCTGCCGCAGCCCCATTGAGATTACCTATCGTGATACCCTCGTTGCAAATTGCAGCATTCGCCTCGCGGACTGACGGACGGCAGCGGGCTCAGGCGTCTTCGCTGAACGCCCGGAAAGGTCTGACCTGCAGATACGTATTCCAGCGCACTGGCCGGACACCCCGCACTGGTCTACGGACCAGAAGGTCTTTGGCGCGGCGGGCGGAAGGTGCAAGCGCCTGGCTGGGCTCAGATCCGGGGATGGCCCGCTGAGTGTCCGTGTCCGCCCCTCCAGCCTCAAGCGTGACTGTGCCCGCAGGACAACGAAAACAGGTGAAAAGAGCCGGGTGCACGTACACGCGAAGTCACGCTTGACCCCGGACTCCTCCGGCTCGGCCTCGCACTCCGCGCGCTCGTGTTCCCCGCTCGATGGCGCGCATCTCGGCCTCATCGTCGGCGCCCAGCATCTTGAGCGCCTCGGCCTCATTGGCGGCGTACTGTGCGATCTCCCGCGGCTCCGCCAGACGCTCCTGGCCCTCTTCCCCGCGCTCATGCCGGGCCTCGTGCC
>Ga0181532_10000853_pt1 | contig 30434 bp, 20 predicted proteins | sample PEATcosm2014_Bin_33_FD_119768 | JGI IMG/M metagenome (GOLD analysis project Ga0181532, IMG submission 119768) | Peatland microbial communities from MTU Mesocosm Facility, Houghton, MI, USA - PEATcosm2014_Bin11_30_metaG | ecosystem: Environmental > Terrestrial > Soil > Wetlands > Peat | place...
AAGCAATTTACTAGCCAAAGATATTTGAAATTTTTGGAGAGGGGCCACCGCCGGCCAATCCCACAAGAAAATCAGAGAAGGCTTACATGGGCGGTTCAGAAAATTTCAAATATCTTTGGCTAGGATTAAGATTAAGATTAGGAACCAGAAAAGGCCACCCCAAAAAGGAATGCACCCCATGATCATTCACCGCGGCAATTTGAGATACTTTTCCATGCGGCAATCGAAACCGCCAAAATCAACCGCCTGCCGGGACAGCAATTGAAACGAGCGGGGCGGCTTTTTCATGGATACGGGATTGGCCAGGACCAGCCTCCCACCGGGGCGCAGGACCGTGGCGGCGACGTTAAAAAGGTCCTCCATCAGCCCGCGAAGATCAGGGACGGGAACCCGCATGCCCATGGGGGGGTTGGTGATGATCAGGGTAACGCTGCTGGGCCCCAAACTGCCGCTGGCGGCATATTCACGAAAGTCCCGGCAGACGAAATTCGCCGGAACCGGCTTCACTTGCGCGGCGGCGAAGTTGTCCCGCGCAATGGCAATCGCCGCCGCGCTGAGATCTGTTCCATGAATGCCGCGCACGCCGCCCAGCAGCGCGCGCTCTATCAGTTCCAGGCCTGAGCCGCAAAAAGGGTCCCAAACGATTTCATTTTCAACCCGTCCGGCCAGCCGCGCCATGCAGGCGGCCAATTGAGGATGCGACGCCGCGGGAACGTCCCGCCGGCGATAATAAAAGCGCGGATCTGGCGTCAAGTTCGGGCGCAATTCAACGGAATTGCCGCGTCCGACCGGGTAAATGTCCATTGTCCAGGTGACATGGCGCGCGTCATTAAGAATTTCCGGGCAGAGGGCATAGACGCGGCCGGCCAGGAGCCGCACCGCGCCTCTTTGGTGGCCCCTGGCAATAAAATTCAAGCGATAGCGAATCGATCCTTCCGTGAAAGCCCGCAAGACACGCCGCGACAAGGGCGACGCAATGACCGACGCCAAGGCCTCGATGGACTCCGCCTGATTTGAAACAGGATCGCCGCCAGGAACAAAGCCAACGGCGCCGAAACATCTGAGCGCATAAATGTCGGCCAGCGAAAAAGGAGCCACGGGCGTGAGCGCGACCAGTCCGCCGCTGACTTCGGAGACGCGGAACTGGCCGCGCGTTCTGATGGCTTCCTCCGCTTCGTCACGCACCACTGCCTCCAAGCCCCTGCGTCCGCGCAAATGGATGCGCAAGCCGGCGAAATCGGAGAGGAGGCCGGCCATTCGGATTGCGCTGGGACTTTGGCTGCGGGCGACACTGGCTTTAAGCCTCTGTTCCGTGAGTGGAGGCAGGGCATGAGCGCCCGCCTTCATTGTTTCCAAGGTGGCCATGCCACCGACCTTCTCCAGGGCCTGCGCCAGGAATTTCTTCTCACGCCCGGACGATGTCGTGCGCAACAAGGAAAGCAGTTCCGCCTCCTCATCCGGGCCGGCGCCAATTTTGGGCAGGGCCGCCATGGCGTAACGCCGTATCTTCTCACAAGGATCGTGCAGCAGACCCAGAAGCCACAGCTTGACCTCCTCCTTCCGTTCCGGGCCGCCGGATTCGGAAAAAACGACGCCCACCGCGCGAACGACCGCCACCCGTTCGCTTCGTTCTTTGGGAGAAGCTTTATCGAAACGCGGAACCTCATCGGTCCACAACTGTTCCCACGACAAGGCGCGCAATTGATGGTAAAGAATCTTGCCGGCGTTTTTTTCTCCACTTTTCATGCGGGATTTATTGTCGTGGGGGAAACGCGGCAAGGATGACTCACTCGCTCTCCAAACCAAGTTGCCGCAATGCCTCGCTTGCATTGATGATTGGAATGCCTTGGAAGGATTGCATGGTCAGCAAGTCTGCGTCTCCGGAAATAATGGCATCGGCGTGAGCTGCCACTGCACAGGCGAGGACGTGCAGGTCGCCCGGATCACGCAGTTGGGGCGGGAGTGGGAGGAAAATGGGGGCAACGATCGTGGCCTCCTCCGCCAATTTCCGCGCCAAGTCATCGGGCGTTGCAGCTCCAGCCGCAACGCGCGCCGCGAACTTGGGCCGCGAAACCACCTCCGCAAACTCCGCCAACAACTCGGGGGACAAAACCAACTCCACCTTTCCGCGCGCCGCCGCCTCCAAAAATCGGGCGGACGGTCCTTGCCACAGCGAACCGGAAATCAAGGTATTAGTATCAACGACGACCCTCACGCGCGCGTCTTTCCGCCCGGACTGCATCCACCTCTGCCTGGATTTCTGTCATGGTGTTCGGCTTGCCAGGTTGGGCGCGGATTTCGCGAACGACCTCGAAGAAATTGCGCCGATCCTGCCCTGAACTCAATTCCCGCGCAATGAGACCGGCAACCCGCTTGGGATCGAGCAACCCCCTCGCTCTAGCCTCGGTGGCCACGGACTCCGGCAAATCAATTTGGACGGTGACACTCATAATTCCATTTTGGCAGAAGGATGCGCGATTTCAATTTTCCCACGCTGACAATATAAAACACCGGATGCTCGAAAAAGTCAAATGGCAGAGCGAACCATGATGCCACAACTAAATACTCGTGTCCGCCATTGGCATCCCCTATTTCTATGGCGATGGGATTGAAGATAAAGGCTGTTGCGCTCTTTAGCGCATTGTCGGCCATCACTTTTGCCCACGCCGCCGCCGGGGCGGACGCGGACGATCAGGCGCCGCCAATTCCAGCGAGCGCCACAAATTCGGCAGGTGCGGCTGACGCGCGATACGGACTCTTCAACTGGCTCGACCACCGCAGTGCTTATACGCAGGAGGTTTTTCCCGAGCCGTTTCTGGTGAATGACATGGCCTTGGAGGACAACGAACTGGAGTTCACCTGGCTGCACACGAAAGGCCCCGGCCAACAAAGCGACACCGGCTCGGTCGAAATCCAAAAGGGGTTCGGCCTGCTGACATTGCAAGCGGAAGTTCCCTATGAACGCGATGTGTCGCCGGATCAAACCGCGCACGGCGTTGGCAACATCGAGTTGGGCGCGCGTTATCCGTTGTATCAATTCGTTTCGGCTGACCGGTTTGTCGATGCCACCTTCGGCGCGGCGATGGAAGGCGGCATTCCGGCCGACTCGACGGTCAGCCGGAACGCGGAGTGGGTTCCGCAAATTTTTAACGACCTGAAACTGGGCGATCATTTTACTGTCCAATCTGTGTTGGGCTACTCCACGCTGTTCGGCGGCGGGGATGATGGCGGCTTGCGGACGTTTGAGTACGGCTTCAGTTTCGCTTATGCGATTCCGCATCGCGAATGGCCGCTGCCGGGCGTGCAACAATTCATTCCCATGTTCGAGCTTGTCGGAGAAACGGAATTGAACAAGGCCGACCCCGGCCAAAACAGCCTTCTGGGAGACGTCGGATTTCGCGCCAAATTCAACCCCATCGGAGAGGTGCAGCCGAATTGGGGACTCGGCTGGGTATTGCCAATTGACAGTGGAGGGCGCGCGGAACTCCATTGGGGTTTTATCGTGAGCCTGATATTTGAATTTTGAAATCATAGCAGAACGGTTTGGCGGAGGGCCAAAAAGTGAAGCCAGCGTTTTGTCACCGGACGCCGATGGATGCGTTCGAGGGCCCGGGCATAGAGGGCGAGCTGCGGGCGGTAGGCCCTGATCTTTTCCTCCAGCCCGCCGGCCGGAAAGTGATCCGTTTTGAAATCGAGCAGCCAGATTTCGCCGGGCAGGATCGCCACCAAATCCATCACGCCCTGCACGACGACAAATTCTTCCGGGCCGACACCGGCAAAGTCCGCGCAACCCAATTGCTGGAGGTCCGCCGCGCTGAAACGCGCCGTGAAAGCCAGTTCGCGCCGCAGATGGGCGGATTGACCGAGCCATTGCCGCCCTGCCTCCGATTGCCAAAAGGCCGCGAGCGCGTCAAAATCCAAACAGTCGATTTGTTCGCGGGTGAGAAGCTTCTGCCGGCCCAAGCGGGCCGCTTCCGCTTTGAGCGCGGCGGACGTTTGCACTTTGTCCAACGAAACCCATTGCAAAAACGCGTGATGCGCCGAGCCGATTTCCGCCGCGCCCAACCCCGAAAGCTTTCGGGGTTCCGCGCGCGCCGGTGACGGGGCAAACATGGGAAAGGACTCTTCGCCGTCGGCGTCCGCGATTTGCCGGCGTATCGTCGTGACGGAAGTCTTGGCCGGCCGCACGGTTTCCGCCTGGAGCGGATACCGCCACGACAATCGGTCGCGCAGTTCCGGCGCAATGTCCTGCCCGGCCGGTTTGACTTCTGTCGCGGCGGGTTCAGCGGCGTCGCCGGCCTGGGCCAGGCGCGGGTCGTCCTCGTCGTAAAGCGTCCAACTCAGCAACGCGTGGTTGCCTGAAGCCGTCAAGGCGGTTGTACCCGCGGTCTTGAGGAGCCAAGGCCCCAGCCAGTCCAGATAATTGCGGCAAGCCAGGATTTCCGCCGCGCTGCGGGCGCGTTGGGCCTGGAGCGGCCATTTTTTTTCCAGGCCGTTCCTGCCGGCGGTGCCGGCCAGGATCAAGCGTTGGCCGGCGCGGGTCATGGCCACGTAAAGCAGGCGCATTTCTTCGCCCAATATTTTCCGCTTCTGGCGGCGGTGGGCCAGCCACCAGGGCAGGCTGGGGTAGAATTGGGGCGATTCCGGCGGCTGGATCTGGGGGGACAAGCCGTATTCCTCGTCAAGTATAATTCGGTTGTAAATATCGGAGAGGTTGAAGGGCTTGCCCAAATCCGCCACCGCCACAATGGGAAATTCCAATCCTTTGCTTTGATGAATACTCATCAGGCGCACGGCCTCCGCCGCCGGCGCGGCGGCCGGCTCGACGGCCACTTCGCTTTCCTGCTGCGCTTCGACAAACCTCAAAAAGCGATAGAGGCTCTCTCCGTCATAAGCGTCGAACTGGCGCGTCAATTGCAGCAGCCGCTCGACGTTGGCCCGCTTTTGCTCACCGCGCTCCTGCGTGGCAATCCAGTCGCCATAATGAGTTTGGTCGATGACGGATTCCAGGCAGTGGGAGACGGCGGATTGGCGGGAGAGCCTGCGCCAGTCCTCGAAGCGCCGGAGGAATTCATCCGCCTTTTCATAAGCCGCGGCGCGAATCTCCGTGGTCTTGTGCCACTGCAGCAGCGCGGTCCAAAAGCGCCCGTGCCCGCGCCCGATGCGGATGACCGCCAGTTCGTCAGCGGTCAGGCCCACCAGCGGCGAGCGCAAAACGCCCAGCAATGGCAGGTCCTGCAACGGATTGTCCAGCACTTGCAACAAGCCGAGCAGATCGCGCACTTCGAGGCTTTCGTAAAATCCCCCGCGCGTGGCGGCCAGGGGAATGCCCAGCCGGCCAAATTCCTTTGCATAAGCTTCGACCTTGTGCCGGGGGGAGCGCAGCAAAACAACCATGTCATTCCACTGGACCTCGCGCTGCCGGCCCGCGCGATCAAATATGAGTGCGCGCTGGTTTTTCAATTCCATCAGCCGCCGGCCAACCATGCGCGCCTCCTTTTCGGCGTCGGAAGCGGCTTCGGCGGCTTCGGTGTTTTCGCCATCCTCGCCCTCGCGCCCCAGGCAGCGCAGATGCCATTCCACCGGCGGAGGAGACGCCGCATTGGCCGCCAGATGCGCGCGCCCGGCGGCGTTTCCGAAGAGCAGGCGGGCGTCGGCGTCATAGTCCACGCCGCCTGTGTCCTTGCGCATCAGCCCCGTGAACAGGGCGTTGACGAAATGGAGAATGGCCTCATGACTGCGGAAGTTTTCCGTGAGCGGAATGACCTGCGCGGCCGGGTCGGCTGTCCAGGCCTCCTGGTATTTGCTGAAAATGCGCGGATCGGCCAGGCGGAAGCCGTAAATACTTTGCTTGACATCGCCCACCAGGAAACGGTTGGCATCGGCGCCCTCGCGGCCCAGGGCTTGAATAATGGCTTCCTGGGCTTCGTTGATGTCCTGGTATTCATCCACGAAAACCAGGCGGAATTTTTCGCGCCATTGTTCCGCGATGGCGCCCGGACGCCCGTTTTCCCAGAGCAAGCGCAAGGCGAATTGCTCCAGGTCGTGATAGTCGATGCCGCCCTCCTGCCGTTTGGCTTCCTGGAAAGCCCGGGCAAATTGCCCCGCCAAATCGAGGAGGGCCAGCATCGGCGGACGCGCCCAATGCCAATCCTCCACCAGCGGATCGGTCCCGCCGACCACGCACAACGAACGCAGAAAATCCGCCTCGTCAAATATATTTTTAATGGGATCGCGCCACAGCCCCTTCGGCCTGGGCCAGTCCGCGTCCGCGCGCCCGATGGCCTCGAGGGCGGAGGCGAACCGGGATCGCTCCGGCAATTCGGGCAAGCCGGCCAGGGCCCGGGCGCAAAGGGCGACATTTTTGTTTTCGGCGGGCTGGGCCAGCAACACGGGCGGCCACGCTTTCCGCCAGTTCGACAATTCGTCCATCAGCCAACCGAGCCAGGCCGCCGGTTCGGGCTCTTGAAAGCGCGCGGTCTGGGCCGCGAACCAGGCCTCCGGATCGCGCAACGTTTGCGAATAATGGTGCAAACGCAGGATCAACTCCCGCACCGGCAGGTCCCAATCGCCGCCTTGCGCCTGGATGAGCTGCTGAATGGCGAGGGCGGACGGGGTTTCACCGGCGTAGGTTTTATCCAGGACAAGGTCCAGGCTTTGCCGTTCCAGCAGCCGCGCCCTTTCCTCGGGCAGAACGCGGGCCGTCGGGTCCAGACCCAAGTCGTAGAAATGGCGGCTGACCAGATGGAAACAAAAACTGTGCAAGGTGCAAATATGGGCGGTGTCGAGCAGCGCCAATTGTTCGTCCAAACGGGGCGACGGCGAACCGGATTGTTCCAATCGGGCCTGGGCCTCTTCCAGGCTTTGGCGGAGGCGCTGGCGCATTTCCGCCGCGGCCGCCTGGGTGAAAGTCACCATCAGAATCTGGTCGATTGACCCCGCATTGCCTTCATCCAGCAACCAGGCCAGACAGCGATCCACCACGGTCTGCGTCTTGCCCGCGCCGGCCCCGGCCACGACCAGGACGTTGCCCCGGGCGGAAATCGCCCGCTGCTGTTGCGGCGTTGGAGCAGGGGAGTTCACAGTGATCCGTTCATGTTTTCGTTAGCCTCAGTGTGAGGCAGACAACCGGCCTTCGCCGAGTTCAAAATCCGCATAAAAAAATGTTTCAGAATGGTGCGATTTGGTTGGATTTGGTGCGATTAAGTTGGATGAAGTTGGATTTTTTGGCCCCCAAGATGTCCTTAATCAAGCCTTCGTAATCAATTTGATTCACTTTGACTGAGTTTGACCGGCCCGGACGCCTGATTATTTGCAAGTCGTTCATTATTAAATATTTGCATACGATTTGCCCCGGCAGGTTGACCGGCCGCATCGGTTTGACCCACTTTGACTGACTTTGACTGGTTTGAGCGCTCTGAAACCAAAAGGCCAAGTGAATTGGCGCCAACGGAATGGCCGCCAAAAAGCGCAAAAGTCGCAAAATGGGATTTCGATTCTTGTGCATTTTGAGCCTTCTCGCGGCGCTCTTCTGCGCTTCTTAATCCATCCTTCATAATTCCGCGTTTTCCATAATGGCCTTGTTGAGCCGATCATTACTAAAATATGATAGCATACAAATGTTATTTTGTACACAGTTATTTTAAACTAATTTTGTAATCGATGCTTCCCGTGGCGATACATCCTGTAAGCCAATGCGCGGCAAGGACTTATGAATAACGCAAAGGCGCAAAGTTGCAAAAACGCGAGGAAATCATTTCCCTTTGCGTCCTTGCGTTGGTCTTTTCGGCGAAGGGGTTCGGGTGGCGCCGGACTTGTCGCGCCGGGGCGACTGCGACGGCGGATTTGTTGGTGGACAGAGGGGGGCGGGGCGCTAAAGACAAGGTGGCGCTGGCACGCCGGTTGCGCCATGAAACGAGCACGACGTTGAACTGGATTCCAGAACGATTGAACCTGGGTGCTGCGGGCTCTTTGGCGAACCTGCTGCTCGATACAGAAAGGAAAAGATGATAGGCGATTATGCGGGACGGACCTGCTTACAAAACCAATGGACTTTCAGACATTGTTTATTCGAAAATCACCTTTCAAAGAGTTGGCGTTTATTGTTTCCCAGCCATTGCACAAGCAGCCACGCCATAAGACTGTCGATTATCACGTCGGAAAAAAGCAACCGTGATTGAGGCGCTTTTGGAAAGTGGAGGAACTCCGACCACAAGAGCAGCACCACCATAAAGGCGAAGTAAACCACCAGAAACCCTGCCAATATTCGCATTTGAGTGATTAGCAAAACAATTCCAAAAACTGCTATGGCGACGAATTCCAAAGTGCGCGAAAGACGATACAGGTTCGGATTCAATATTAATATGTGCAATATTTGACATACGGCCTTTCCTCCACAGACACTTGCCACTAACAACAATTCAGGTCCACTTTTGCATCCCATAACCCCAAGTAATAAAAGCATCGCTAGAACACAAAGAAAACTATATTGTACACCCCCAATACCAAGTGCAATGCCGGCAATAATAAAAGGCAATAACGACGATGACTTCATCACGTAAGTTTCTTACCCTGTATTGCGGGTGCGACCAAGTTAATTCTGAAATCGGCGAGCGCACGCCAAACTTTGTCCAATTCCTCGTGTGAGGCGTCAGACCTTTCTGTTGCCAGGAATTCGTCGTTGTGATTTTATTTTGCAGCCTTACACCGGCGAAAAGTCCATGAAACGTACAATAGTGTTGGAGGCCCCTTGACGATCAGGAAATCGTTTCGCCCGGGCACAACAGCCACGCATTCGGCGCGCGGCTGAAGCCGGTGCGCGGATAGTATTCCTCGGCGGCAGGGGCGGACAGCAGCAGAAGGCTCGTTTTGGCGCCGCCATGGATTTGCGTCTGCCGCATAAGTCCCTTGCCGATCCCTTGCTTCTGATGCGAAACCCGTACCGCCAAATCCGCGAGGTAGGTAAAGAAATTGAAGTCCGTCAGACTGCGCGCAATGCCGACCAGCATCCCGCCGTCCCAAGCCGTGATGACCAGATTCGCATTTTGCAGCATGCCGGCAAACCGTTCCCGGTCATCAATCGGCCGGCGTTCACCCAAAGTCGAAGCCCGATAAAGTTCGATCACCTGTTCCAAAACAAGATCATTTCCGACGCGATAATTAGTCACGCCGTCCATGATGGATCAGGGCGGGAAGCGTGAAAACCAAAAAGTCCCCCCGACCTCGCGGAAAAAATTGCCGCGGGCTGGGAACTTGACTTGCGCGAGTTTGCGCGATGTTGTGACTTGCCCGACGGGCATTTTTGTGGATAATTATCCCATGAGCACTCATGAAATGCTGCTTGCGGAAATCAAGAACCAGCCCGAACCAGTGCTGCGCGAGGTCTGGCACTATTTGAGATTTCTCACCCGGCAGCGAGAGGAGGAAGCTTGGGCCGATGTGCTGCCCTCGCGTGAAGTGGAACAGGAAGTATTAAACATCCTCGATGGCAATGAATCCGCGTCACGGTGAAGTCTGGTTGGTGGACATGGGCATGGCTGCCAAGACCCGTCCTGCGGTGGTGCTGCTGGCTGATAACCTGAATGTGCCGCGTTCGCTTATCATTCATATCCCCATCACGCGGCAAAATCGCGGCAGCGAACTGGAAGTGCCGCTGGGCCATTTGCCTTTTCTCGACCCGGAGTCCGTGGCCAATACTCAGGGCATTGGAGCTCTTCCTTCAATTCGATTTGAAAAGCGACTTGGTGTCTTGCCTGCAACGGAATTAAAAGCTGTCAAAACTTCGCTCGTCAAAGCCTGCGCTTTGGGAACTTGACTTGTGCGCGGGGCGGGGACATTTTTCATTGCCTGTTAAATCAATTCTGGAGAATGCCATGATGACGACGAACTTTGCCGCTGTCGGCAATGCGCGGCCCGTTGCCGATCACCAGGAGGCCCTGGTGAGGGTCGATGATTTTCAATACCCGCAGGGCTGGACCCCGCCCGCCGCCGCCGCGCGGTCGCGCCAATGTTGCGAACAGTTGGAGGCGGGCAAAGTGCTGTTCCTGGATCGCATTCCTTACTCTTTCCCCCAGGCCGACCGCGAGTTTCTTCTCTTGCAGCGGCAAAGCGGGTCGCGCCTGCACAAGAACGTCTCCTATCGGCCGCAGCAGGACGTGTTGCGCGGCGCGGCGGGCGACGGTGCGGAACAGACGCGTTTGCACGACATCATGCGCCGTTATTCAGCCGAGGTGGCGCGCTTTTTGGGCCAGTTGTTGCAGCCCTACGCGGCGCATTGGACATTGGATTACGCCAGCTTCCGGCCCGAGGAGGAACAGGGGCGCGATTTGCCGGTCCATAAACGCAACGATTTGCTGCATGTGGATTCTTTTCCGACGCGCCCGATGCATGGCCGGCGCATTTTGCGCTGTTTCAGCAATATCAACCCCGCCGCGCCGCGGGTCTGGAACACGACGGACGAATTTTCCGTCCTGGCGCAACAGCACGCGGCGGACGCCGGCCTGGCCGGTTTTGCGGCCGGGGGAAGCGCGCGCGGCAATCCGCTCGTGCGCGGAGTCAAGAAGATGTTCGGGCTGAAGGGCGTGGACCCATCGGCTTATGACCGTTTCATGCTGCGCTTCCACGATTACCTCAAGGAAAACACCGGCTTCCAGCAGAATTGCCGCAAGGTCCGGATCGAATTCCCGCCCGGCTCCACCTGGATTTGTTTTACCGATTCGGTCCCGCACGCCGTTTTGTCCGGCCAATACGCGCTGGAGCAGACCTTCATCATCGGGCTGCGCGGGCTGGTCGCGCCGGACAAGGCGCCGATCCGCGTGCTGGAGAAAATGGCTGGAAGACCGTTGGCCAGCGCGGCGTGACCAGGGTTCCGGCTCCTAATCATAATCGTAATCTTAATCCCAACCTCTTCTCGGATTAAGAAGATTAAGATTAGGATTAGGATTAAGATTAGGAAATGCGTGATGCGCGCTGCTGAATGGCGGTCCAGATGGCCTCGGGCGTGGCCGGGACGGCCAGCGGAGTCTGGCCGTTGGGCGGGCCAAAGGCCGCCACGGCGTCGCGAATGGCTTCGCGCACAGAGATGGCCAGCATCAAAGGCGGTTCTCCCACCGCCTTGCTGCCGTAAACCACGTCCTTTTGCGCCGCGTTTTTCAGCAGTTTGACATTGAACACCGCCGGCGTGTCGCCGATGGATGGGATTTTATAAGTGTCAGGACAATGGGTCAGCAGCCGGCCCTCCTTGTCCCAGAGCAGTTCCTCGCCTGTCAACCATCCCATGCCCTGGGCAAATCCGCCCTCGACCTGCCCGGCGCTGATGCCTTCGTTGATGGCCGCGCCGGCGTCGTGCAAAATGTCCACGCGCAACACGCGTTGCATCCCGGTGAAACCGTCCACCTCCACTTCCGCCACCGCCGCGCCGCAGGCAAAGTAATGGAAAGGCTTGCCGCGTCCCGCCACGCGGTCCCAGTGAATGTCGGGAGTGGCGTAAAAACCCGTTGCGGACAAACTCACCCGCTCCAGCCAGGCCCGCCGAAAAACTTCCGCCAACGGCAGCCCGGGTTCCTTTTTCCCGCGCATAAGAATTTCGCCATCGGCAAACAACAAATCCTCCGGCGCGATGTTCTGCCGGAACTTTTCCTTGAAGAGCGCCACGGCCAGCGGCAGCAACCGCGCGCGCAAGGTTTCACAGGCGTTTTTGACCGCCGCGCCGTTGACGTCGGTGCCGACGGAGGCGGCGGTGGCGGAGGTGTTGGGCACTTTGTCGGTGCTGGTGGGCATGATGCGAATGTCCTCCGGCTTGAGGCCCAGTTCCCGCGCGGCAATGGCCCGGATGTTGGTATGCAGGCCCTGTCCCATTTCAGCGCCGCCATGGTTGATCTGGGCCGAGCCGTCCAGGTAAAGCAAAACAAACGCGCCCGCCTGGTTGAGATGGGTCACGGTGAAACTGATGCCGAATTTCAACGGCGTCATGGCCAGACCGCGTTTGGCGCGGGGATGCGCTTTGTTCCACGCGGTGATTTCCCCGCGCCGGCGCTCCCACCCGCTCGACTCCTTCAACTCCCGCCAAATGATCCCAATGCGGTTGTCCCCGATGGGCTGGCCGTAATGGGTGGTGTTGGTCTCGCCGCCACCGTGATAGAGATTGCGTTCGCGCACGACTTCCGGCGGCAGCCCGGTCTGGCGGGCGACGCGGTCAATGATTTCCTCGATGATGACCATGCCCTGGGGGCCGCCGAAGCCGCGCATGGCAGTGTTGGAGGAAAGGTTGGTTCTGGCCACCTGGCCGCGAAATTCCACCGCCGGGATGTAATAACAATTGTCAAGATGAAACAAGGCGCGGTCCGTCACGGCCTGCGACAGGTCGCGCGACCAGCCGCCGTTGGACCAGAGGTGGATTTTGGCCGCCAGCAACCGTCCGTTGCTGTCAAAACCAATGTTGAACCGGGCCAGGAACGGGTGGCGGTGGCCGGTCAGCATCATGTCCAGATCGCGGTTCCAATGGATGCGGACGGGCCGGCCCGTTTTCCAAGCGGCCAGCGCGGCCAGGGCGGCGGGCGCGGCGGCCTGGGTCTCCTTGCCGCCGAAACCGCCGCCCATGCGCGGCACTTGCACCACCACATTGCAGGCCGGGATGCGCAAGACATGCGCGATGACGTTCTGCACCTCCGTCGGGTGTTGCGTCGCGGACGTCACATGGAGGGAGCCATCCCCGCCGGGCGCCGCCCAGGCGGCGTGCATCTCGAGGTAGAAATGTTCCTGGCCGCCCAATTCGAATTCCCCCTGCAAGGTCCGCGGCGATTGCTGCAGCGCCTTTTCCACGTCTCCCCGGCGGATAAAATTCGGTTCGTTGTGAAAACTGCCCGAGTCCAGGGCCTGGCGCAGGGTCAAAACCGGGGGCAGCGGCTCATAGTCAACAATAACTTTTGCGGCGGCGGCGCGGCAGGCTTCCTGCGATTCGCCCGCGACCAGCGCGATGATCTGGCCGTGAAACGAAACCTCCTTGTCCGCCAGCAAGATTTCGTCCTTGTGCAGCGCGCCGACGTCGTTGAGGCCCGGAACGTCCTCCGCCAGCAGCACGGCGTGAATGCCCGGCATCTGCCGCGCTTCGGCGGCGTCGCGCTTGAGAATCCTGGCCCGCGCATGGGGCGAACAAACCGGCCAGACTTCCAGTCCGCCTTGGTCCGCTGCCTGGTCGTCGGTGTATTCGGCAGCGCCGGTGACGTGAAGATGGGCGCTTTCGTGCGGGGGAGACGTTTCGGACGAGTTGGATCTGCCGGACGAGTCGGACTTGTCGGACGGAGCAGGCTCTGCAAAAAACTTTTCGAGCAGGGCGGGCACCAGGCCGCTGCGGTAGGCGGCGCTGCCACGGACATCTGTGATGGGCGTGAACTCAGCCCGCAAGACCGGCAGAACGGCTTGAATGGTTTCCGCGCTCCATGACTTGCCGAGCAGCGCCTGCTCGGCGGCCCGGGCGCGGCTCGAGGTGGCCGCAACGCCGCCATAGGCCAGCCGGACGTGCCGCACGATGTCCTCGCGGTCGAGATCGACCGTGAAACACGCGGCCACGGTGCTGATGTCCATTTCGCGCCGCTTGGAGACTTTGAACCAGGCGCACTTGCGCGCCAGGCCGGAGGCGGATGGGCCGCGCGGCAGGAGGATGGTTTTCAGAACTTCCCCCGGTCGCAGCGCCGTCTGGCGATAGGCGATGAAGAATTGATCGATCGGCAGCGTGCGCTCGCCTTCGGCCGCGGCCAGCACCACGCTGGCGTCCAGCGCCAGCAAAACCGGCGCGCTGTCGCCAATGGGCGAGGCGGTGGCCAGATTGCCGCCCATGGTGGCCCGGTTGCGGATCTGTCGTGAACCGAAAACGCGCAGCATGTCCGCCAGGGCGGGATACTCCGCCCCCAGCTTTTCCTCGATCTGCGTGAGAGTGGCCGCCGCGCCGATGCGCCAAAGCGAATCGCTGCCTGTGATTTCCCGCAGCTCCGTCACCCCTTCCACGGAAATCAGGATGGGCAAGCGCTTGAATTTTTTGGTGATTTCCAGGCCCACTTCCGTTGCGCCCGCGATCAGCCGGCCCTGCGGATATTGCCGCCGCAAACAAAGCAATTGCGCGAGGCTGGCCGGGCGAAGAAATTTTTCCCCGGCAAAGTCGTAGGCGACTTCGCGGGCGGGCGGCGGCGGCTGGCGCAAGCGCGCGGCGAAGGGGTCGCCGTCGTCGCGCCGTTCCTGAAAGGCTTCGAGGGCGGCGTCAAGAATAGGACGGTAGCCGGTGCAACGGCAGAGGTTGCCGCAAAGCTGGTCGTCAATTTCATGGCGGGCGCGGAGGTTGCCGCGGTAGTAGCCCTCGAAGAGCGAGAGAACGAAGCCGGGCGTGCAATAGCCGCATTGCGAGCCGTGATGCCCGACCATTTTTTGCTGGACGGGATGCAGCCCGCGCGGGCCGGCCACGCCTTCCACCGTGACGATTTCGCGCCCGTCCAGAAGGCAGAGCGGGACCAGACAACTGTTGATTGCCCGCCAGGCGGCACGGCCCCCGGCATCGCGGTCGAGGATGGCCACCGAGCAGGCGCCGCAATCGCCTTCCGCGCAACCTTCCTTGGAACCCGTCAAGCCGTCGCGCCGCAAGTATTCCAGCAGGGTGAGATTGACGGGGCAATCCGCCAGTTGAACGGGCCGGCCATTGAGAACAAATTGGATGGTGGAATTCATAAGGCGGACACGATCGGCTCGGCGGATCGCGGGGCGGCGATGGATTTTCCGGCAAAATAATCCGCCCGTTTTTCGACGTATTGGGCCAGGATGCTCACGGCAATTTCGTGGACGCTGACCGCGCCGATGGGCAGGCCGACCGGACAGGCCACCCTGGCGAATTCTTCCGCGGTGGCCAATTTTCTCTTGATGAATCCCTCGCGGATGATGCGCGCCTTGCGGCCGCTGCCGATCATCCCCAGGAAAAGGAACGGCCGGTGAATCCATTCCGCCAGCACGTTGGCATCGTGCTGATGGCCGCGGGTGACAATCAGTCCCAGGGCCGGCTGCGGCGGGAAGGGCGTTTCCAGTAACTCGCCCCAATTACCCACGCGCAGGCGGGTGCCCGGCGGGAAGTAGTCGAAATTGGCCAGCTCGGGGCGGTCGTCAAACACTGTCACATCGAAATCCAGCGTCGAGGCCAGCGGAGCGACCGCCTGCGCGATATGGCCCGAGCCGGCCATCCACAAAGCCAGCGGCGGAGCCACCGTTTCCTGGTAGAGCCAGCCGCCCGCGGCTTTGTCGTCGAACCAGGCGATGGAAAAATCCCCGCGCACGCCCCAAGTCCGCACCTGATCGCGTTGGGCCAGGGCGGACCAGATGGGCAGCGCCTCGGCGGCGCGCGGCAGAATCAGCCCGCGGACCGTTCCGCCGCAGATTAATCCGTCATCCCAGCCGAAGTCGTGATCGAGCGTTAATTCGAAAGTGGCCGGCTGGCCCGAAGCCAGGGCCAGGCGGGCGCGGCGGCGAATTTCCGCCTCCAAACACCCGCCGCCCAGAGTGCCGACCATGCGGTCATCCGGCAAAAACAAGGCCTTGGCCCCCTGCTTCTGCGGACTGGAGCCTTTGACCCCGGAGATGACGCCAAGGGCCAGGCGCGGATTGCTCCGCAATTCGAGGACAATTTGTTCGTAAAAATGAACCATGCACAAGCCGTTCGGCTGATTGGCAGCTTATACTTTTGCGCTGCGCAAATCACCTAAAAACTTGCAGCCGGTCACAAGGCGAGCAGGAGTTTTTTGATCTCGTCCAAACGCCCCCGCGCGGTGGTTCTGGTCAGGCGCGGGAATTTGCCGCGCGCCATCACGAAATCGTTGTTCCGTGTCAACATCAGTTTGTCCCCCTGGGTTTCGATCATGGTGACGCCCCGCTGGCCGGCGGCAATTTTTAAATCGGCGACCCTGAGGAGCAGGTCCACCGCCTCCGGCAGCGGCCCGAAGCGGTCGCGCAATTCATTCTTCAATGCGCGCCAGGAGGCGGCATCGTTGACTTGGGCCAGTTTCCGGTAAATCTCAATGCGTTGCTGCGCCTCGGGTATGTAGCTGCCCGGAAAGCAGGCCGCCGGCTTTTGCGCGGGGTCTTCATCCGCGCTGGCGGCCAGAAAGTCCAGGCGCACGCTGACATCGAGGCGGGGCCGGACTTTTTCGCCCTTGAGTGAGCTGACGCTCTGCTTGAGCAATTGACAATACAACTCGAAGCCCACCGCCGCGATATGCCCGCTTTGTTCGGAGCCGAGCAGGTTGCCCGCGCCGCGGATTTCCAGGTCGCGCATGGCGATTTTGAAGCCGCTGCCGAGGCTGGAATATTGTTTGATGGCGCTGATGCGTTTGCGCGCATCGGTGAGAAGGCCGGCATGGCGCGGCAAGAGCAAATAAGCATAGGCTTGGTGTTTGAAACGCCCGACGCGGCCCCGCAATTGATAGAGATCGCTCAGGCCGAAACGGTCGGCCCGGTCAATGATGATGGTGTTGGCGTTGGGAATATCCAGGCCGCTTTCGATGATGGTCGTGGAAAGCAGGACGTCGGTCTGGCCGTTGACAAATGTCGTCATGACTTCTTCCAATTGGTCGCTGTGCATCTGGCCGTGGCCGACGGCGAGGCGGGCTTGGGGAACCAGGGCGCGCAACCGCTGCGCCACCGCTTCAATGTCGAAAACCCGGTTGTGCAGATAAAAGACCTGGCCGCCGCGGTTGAGTTCGCGCTGAATGGCGTCGCGAATGAGGCGCTCGTCGTATTGGGCGACGAGCGTTTCGACCGGCAAACGGTCCTGGGGCGGCGTTTCGATGGTGCTCATGTCGCGCGCGCCCGCCAGCGCCAGATAAAGGGTGCGTGGTATGGGCGTGGCCGTCAGGGTCAGCACATCCACCAGGGTGCGCAGGCGCTTGAATTTCTCCTTGTGCAGGACGCCGAAGCGTTGTTCCTCGTCAATGACCACCAAGCCCAGGTCTTTGAAAAGGACATCGCTTTGCAGCAGGCGATGCGTGCCGATGACAATATCAACCGAGCCGACCGCCAAATCCCGGATGACCCGGGCCTGATCGCGGCGGGAGCGGAAACGGGAGAGCAACTCAATGCGCAGGGGATAATCGGCCATCCGCTCGCGGAACGTGTTGAAATGCTGCTGGGCCAGGACAGTGGTGGGGACGAGCACGGCGGCCTGTTTTCCGGCCAGGGCCGATTTGAAGGCGGCCCGGATGGCGACCTCCGTTTTTCCATAGCCGACGTCGCCGCAAATCAGGCGGTCCATGGGCTTTGGGGTTTCCATGTCTTTCTTGGTGGCGACAATGGCGCTCCATTGATCGGGCGTTTCTTCGTAGATGAAACTGTCTTCAAATTCGTGTTGCCAGGCCGCGTCGGGCGGGAAGGCGTGCCCTTCCTGGGTGGAACGAACAGCTTGGACGGAAAGCATTTCGCCCGCCAAATCGCGCACCGCCACCTGTGCTTGCGCCTTTGTTTTGGCCCAGCGCGTCCCGCCCAGCGCGTTCAAGGGCGGCCGCGCCCTGCCCGCGCCGACATATTTGCTGACCAGGTGCGATTGGCTCACGGGCACGTAAAGCTTAGGCGCGGGCTGGAGCGGATCGCCGGCCGCGTATTCGATGACCAGGCATTCTTCGCCCTCTGCCGCAACCTGCGTGTTGCCTGCCACGGCTTTCTGGCCCAGCGCCGCGGGCAGAGTGCGCAAGCCCAAATACCGCCCGATGCCATGCTGGAGGTGGACCACGTAGTCGCCCTCCGCCAATTCGGAAAAATTGATGTCCAACAATGATTTGCCCAATTGGGCTTGAGGCGATTTGAGGCGCCGGGGCCGCTGCACTTTATAGCGCCCGAAGATCTCCGCGTCGGTCACCACGGCCAGTTTCGCCGGCTCAAAGAGAAAACCGCGCGCCAGGGGGCCGAGGTGCAGGCGCAAGGCGTCAGGGCTGCCCAGGCCGTATTCCCGCCAGATTTCCTGGAAACGCCGCCGCTCGCCGTCATTATTGCAAAAAAGATGCACCGCATATTCCTGCCGCAGCCAGCGATGAAGCTGGCTGAAGAATTCCTTGCGTTGCGCCTCGGCGATGTGCGGCTCGGGCCGGCGGTCGCCAATCGGACGGAAGACCTCGAGGCTTTGCCATGTCATCCCGTCTTTGCCTGCAAAGTCCGGCGCGCCTGGAAGGACGTTCTCGATGAAGACATTTTCGATTTCGCTCACGGCGACGGAGACAAGGCCGCGCCGGGTCATCTCTCCCTGGAATTGTTCCCACGAAATGAAAAATCGGTCCCCTTCCTGAACCTGCGCCTCGTAGCGGCCGGCCTGTTCGCGCAGGAGTTCCGGCTCGCACAGGAGAAAAATGGCCCCGGTCGGAAGATATTCCAGCAAGCTGGCGATCGGCAGCCGCTCATCGGCCTTCAACAGCCCCAATTCGCCGCCCGGCGGAATGACCAGCGCCGCCGTCTCGTCGCGGGACATTTGTGTCAGCGGATCGAAGTGGCGCAAGGATTCCAGTTCATTGCCAACGAACTCGAGGCGGACCGGCCAGGGGCTGGTCAACGGCCACAGGTCCAGGATGCCGCCGCGCATCGAGATATCGCCTTTCTGCGTGACTTGCGCCTCCGGTTCGTAGCCTTGGTTCTCCAGCCATTCGACCAGATCCAATGGATCCAATGCATTCCCGCGCTGCAACGTCCGCATGCGGCGCGCGATTTCGCCGGCTTGAAACGTTTTTTGCAGCAAGGCCGTGACGCCCGCCACGATGATCGGCCCCGGCTTCGTGGCAGCCCGGTTGGAAAGGCCGACCAGGGTTTCCAGGCGTTCGCTCACGACATCCACATGCGGCAGGCGCGGTTCGTGAGGCCATACCTCCCACGCGGGAAAAAACAATGGCCGGGCCAGGGGCGCGGCGTTGTCGTGGCGCGACTCCGCCACCCACGTTTCAATGTCCTGCTGAAAGATTTCCTGTGTCCTGAGACTTTCCGTCACAACAACAACCGGCCTGGTGGGAAAGAGACGGGCCAGCAAAACGGCGAAGAACGGCTGGGCCGCCGGGCTGACCGAGGAAAGAGACAACGATTCCCCCCGTTCCACGCGTTCGCGCAGGGACTGCACGACGGGAACCGACGCAACGACCGAAAAGAGATCACCGGCCGCCAATTCTGACCGGCCTTTGGCCAAGTCATGAAAGTTCGCCGCGCCGGGCGGAAACGTCAAGCAAAGCCGCGTGATTTTGAGAAAGTCGGAATCCGGGGAATTAAGAATTGGCGCGAAAGCCCGGCGTTCCTCCGTCGGTTAGCAAATCTTGCCAGGATCGTCGCAATTTTGTGCTACACCTAGTGTGAAAATAGTTTTAGGTTTAATTTGACTTCCCGGTTGGCCAGGTCTTAAATCGGTGTTGAGATATAAAAAACCTATGAACCCTTAACTGACATGCATATGATTAAATTTCCTTCACTCAAGGTTGCCGCAATTGGTTTATCCGCCGTTATTTTCAATTGCCTGACAGCTCATGGCCAGGCGGTGGGGAATGTCGTAATCACGGAGCAATCTTCCACGGTATTAACTGAAACCCTCAACGGAGCACCAATAGGCGAATGGGTCAATTTGTCCAACGGCTCGTCCCCATATGATTGGCTTGACAATTCTGTTGCAGGAACGGTTTACTCCACCGCTTTTTCCGTCATTGATTTTATCGATCCCTTAAACCCGTCGGATATACTTGTCCTTTTCCCTAACTATCCCACCATGTCTGTTTACTCGGACGAGCCTGCTTCGCTTGTTAGTTATCCGGGTAGCGGACCGGCGGGCCCCCTTTCTGATTACGTTCCATATGCTTCCGGGAACACGGAAATAACGACGGTGGTGGCTGGCAATTCTGTTCCAATGGACGTTAATATTACTGTCCAAGGACCGCAGGTGGTGCCTGAGCCGTCCACTTGGGTCCTTCTGATTTTCGGGTTTGTTGCCGCCCTGGCGGTTCGGAGAAACCACTGCTCCATCGGCTAAGACCAAGGCACGATATATATATTAGTCGTTAGTCCATGGCGCACAGGGAGATGTCACCCCCTCGCTCTGACCCAATCCGAGTCATTAATGGGTGGTTCGGCTTTGTCTTCCATGTTTCTTAATTCAAAATTCATACTTCTTAATTTTTTAAAATGCGGTGTTCACCCCATAGACGGAGTCCCGCAACTGGCCTAAATTATTGACATTAATTGAGCACCAATATTTGTAGCGCACCAGCAGCCATGAAAAAAATCACGGTCCTCCTGGCGGACGACAACCGGCTCGTTCGCGGGGAATTTAGAAAAGTGCTCGAACTGGAAGACGATCTTGAAGTGGTCGCCGAGGCGAAAAACGGCTGTGAGGCGGTCGCCCTGGTCAAGAAACTTCGTCCCGCATTGGTTCTGATGGATGTTGCCATGCCGCTGCTTAATGGTTTGCAAGCCGCCCGCCAGATTCTCAAAGCCAGCCCCGCCACCAAAGTGCTCATGCTCTCGGCGCACAGTGATGAAGCCTATATCATCGAGGCGATCAACGCCGGCGCCATGGGCTATCTGATCAAACAAACCGCCGCTGACAGTGTGTGCCACGCGATTCGGGAAGTCCAAAAGGGGAACACCTTCTTCAGCCCCTCAATTCCAAAACGTCTTCACAAACGGAAACGGATAAAGGAAATGGATTGGGCCGGATTGCCGAAGGCGCGTCTGGCCGCTTGACCCTGAAAATACGTCCCCGAACTTGTTCGGGAGGGCTAAGCCAGCACGGCCTTCTTCGCTTTCAGATATTTCTCTATGGTTTTTATGCAATTGCAGGAATTGGGGACGCGGACGGCGTTGAGCTTGCCCAATTTGTAATGCACCAGCAATTTGCCAACCATTCCCACTTTAAGTTCTGCTTCCGCCATGCGCCAGAGTTGACCGGCTTCCAAGGGTTGTTGGCGAATGCGGCGGGTGGACTTAATTTTCTTCATGGCCCATCCTGCGCTTTGTCTTTCGATTACACCAGCTAAATCGGAGCCTCAGAAGTGGCACGCCGATTCGTCAAATTGTGTCGAACTGTGTCGGACTGCCTTACAGTTCCTTCAGGGGATTACTAATGGCGTTTCCATTTTATGTTAATGTTTCATTATAAATGCTTTATGCAATGAACAAATCCTGTCGAGGCTTGATGAGGCCAGCCCAACTCGAAAAAAGTGTCGGATTACTTTCCATTTGGCACTTGCGGACGCTGGATGCCGGAAGCATGCGATGGAGGGCTAATCAGTTGGATGACAATGAGTTGCGTCAATTGTGACTCAAACTGAAAAAAACTGGCACGAAACTTTCTCCATAAGAAGTGTCTCTAAAAACCATAGAGCAAGCGCCCGCCGAAAGGCGGGCGTTTGTGCTTTCTGGCGCGGGCAACGCATTGCCAATATCCAGTAAAAAGATGGCATCGGACTAGCTATGTTCTCATTGTGGAGAGACGAGAATGAGCGGAATGGTGACAAGAAAATGACTGAATGTGCGACATTGACGAAAAAGATACGATTTGATTTTACCGCGGAAACATTGCCGGAACACCCTCTTTTTACCGGCCTGCCGATCCAGTTCCGGCAAATCCTGGCCGATTGCGCGATGCGGGCGGACTTTGAACCGGGGGACATGGTGGTCGAGGCGGGGCAACCCGCCAGTTGCATTTATCTGGTCATCCATGGCGCGATTGATTTGGAAACCCCAGAATCGCAAATACCGGCGCGAGTGCAAACGATCGGCACAGGAGACATTCTGGGCTGGTCCTGGCTCTTTCCACCCTATTATTGGCATTTCAACGCCCTGGCCAGGGAACCGACCCGGACCATTTTTTTCTATGGCTCGCGCTTGAGCCAGCAATGCGACCGCAACCATGAGTTTGGCTATGAATTGATCAAAGGCATGTCACAAATCCTGATCACACATTTGCAGGCCGATCGGGAGAGATGGATCGAAGCCGCTCACATCGCGCCGATCGGATCGGGCATCTTGACGGACTATTTGGTGATTTAAACCTATTTGATTGGCGAATAATCGGTCGCGGTCATAAAAAAAGAATCGGGTTTCCCGGTAACGAGGGGGCCGTTCTTTTCAGTCTCCGCCTTCACCGCGTGCCATTCAATATCGTCGGAAAACTCCTTCCATGCCTTGTCGTGCGCCTCGCGGCTGGGGAAAGCGAGGATGTAAACCAGCGTGTTTTCGTACTGCCCCTCTTTATTCATGGGAACCCAGAAGCCGACAATCTCCATGCCGTGTTTGACAAAGAGTTTGTTGGTGAAGTCGCGGAAGCGGGCGTGGAGGGCCTCCAATTTGCCCGGAGCCGCGTGATAGGTGCGCATTTCGAAGAAACGCGAACCTTTGGCCAGTGACGGCGATGACGGCGAAGTTTTAGCCGCGTCGTCCGCGAAGGCATTCAGGGCGGCCACGACGGCGATAATGGACAACAGGTATCGTATCATGGGCGCATCTTACCGCGGGCGGGCTGGAATGCAACCCCGTCGATCAGGGTTATAAACGACGTTAATCCCATGATGCACATTATATTAGCACGCATAATAACTTCGTAAGAAATGATAATCAAGCTTGCATTCTGCGGAGGTTAAGTACAAAAGTAAACCAAAGCTCGTTCTGGCCCGCGCCTTGAGCTGGTGTCCGGTCCAAATGCCGGAAGTGAGTGGAAATCAACGTCAACATTGAGAGATTTAACCATGAGAACGCGTCTGTCAGAATTCGATTGTTACAATCCGGTTACGATGTGCGGCTTTTTCCGGGAGCGGGCCCGCGCCGGCGCCGTTCGCTTCGCCGCGGCGCTGCTGCTGGCGCTGCTGCTCTGGATGCCCGCCGGCCTTCTGCGCGCGGATTCCGTCACCGTGACCATAACCGTTGACAACGGCTACGGTTTTGGGTTTGGCGACCAAAATGGCATTTACGCCGGGCAGTATTACGGGGGCATTGACAACTGCACTTCCGCGCAGATCTTCGGTTCCCCCTGCTACGTGTTCGTGCCTCCGGATAATCCAACCGCCCCTACGGATACAGGCGCGGAGATTTACAACATCACCGCCGCCACCAACGATTATATCTACATCGTGGCCTGGAGCGATGATTATGAGTTGCAAGGAACAGTGGCCAGTTTCACGGACAACACCACCTCTGTCACCGTCACCACAAGTCCGGCCTGGCCGTGGCAGGTGTTCGCCACGGGCACAAACTGGGCGCCCAATTGCACTGGCTCCGGCACACACGGACCGCCCTTGACCGGCTTCCCTTACGCGATTAGCAACCAGATTGCCCTGGCCAACGCCAGCGCCGGAGGGCCGGGTTCCAGTGTCACCTGGGTCAGCAACACCGCCAGTGCCAATGGGCGTCTGGATTTCAGCGGTCAGTATAATGGCAATGTCTATCCCTACGCGGCTCCGGCTTGTATCGCATCCGGCTCCCTCTGGATGGAGTACAACCCCGAACCCGCCAACCCCGCTTGCAATCCTTTCGCATGGGGCAGCGTCCCTGATTACACCTCCATTCCAAACTTCCTGCGCGAGTACCTCATCTACCGCATCGGGCCTCTCGGCCGGCTCGTCAGCTCCAATTGTTTGCAGGTTCAATGCCCGACCAACAAGACGGAGCCGTGCGGCACCAACTGGACTTTTGACCCGCCGACGGCTTCGTCCTGCTGCCCCAACGAGTTTGAGACGTTGGCCGGCACCCTGACCAACGTGCTCATCATCCCGACCACCTTGGTGACCAACGGCGTTTGCCCGACAGTCACAATCACCCAGACCTGGCTGATTACCGACGGGTGCGGCGACACCACCAATTGCAGCCAGACGGTGACGGTTACAGGGTGCTGCACCAACTGTTTGCAGGTGCAATGCCCGACCGGCAAAACGGTGCAATGCGGCAGCGACTGGACGTTTGACCAGCCGACGGCTTCGACTTGTTGCACCAACGAGATCTACACATCGATGGGTCTCGCCACCAACCTGCTCATTACCTCAACCGGCATCGTCACCAACGGCGCCTGCCCGCAACTCTCCATCACCCAAACCTGGCAGATTACCGACGGCTGCGGCGACACCACCAATTGCAGCCAGACAGTCGCGGTTTTGGGATGCTGCACCAATGAGTGTTGCGGGCCCAGCCTTGGCGCGCAGACGATTCAATGGCTCCAGCTTCCAACCAATGCCTTCCTCCTCCCCAATCCTTCCGGCAGCAATGCGGGCGGCACCTGGATCATCACCAACCTGCCATGTTACGGAAATGTGCTGGTCGTCCAGGACGCTCCAACCAATGTCGTAGCCATCTGTTCCAATGGTGATTTCGGCGCGTTTCATTCAATTTCAAGTTTCGCCTTTGCTCCGAACACGAACGGGAGTTTTGATTTTACCGAGACTCTGCCCGGCCCCTACGGCCCCTATTCGTGGGGAGCCACTCCCGGCGCTCTGGAGCTGGGTTATCATTATCCCTATACGAATTCGAGCGGGCAGGGCGCGCCTCTTCCCGGCTACACAGTCACTTTCTATTTCCTGGACGGCCAGCCGGACCCCTGCAGCCTTGTTTTCTCTGCCATCGGCCTTGCGCAGAATACCACCAATACCTTGTCCCAACCCCTCACTTTCAGGACCGAGTATGACCTCTCAAACAATCCCGTTACCTATCCGCACGGGCCTTCCGCCGACACCATGCTGGGTGGCATTTTTGGACCGCCATTGGCTTCAGATGTCAGTGGAACGGTCGTCGGCAGCGCCTACGCCGTCAATGGTGGCGACGACTTTAACACGGGCTGGGCGGTCCTCCAACCGACCAACTTTTTGCTGACGACCAATCTGCCGCCGGGGAGCGGGACTGACATCAATGGAAATCCCTATCCCGCGTTGAACACTTATCCGTACCTGACCGTTACCGTTAACCACGAGCTGGATGACTTCTTCAGCCTCACGGTGGGCTACATTTGTTGCCCGACCCGTGGCACCAACTGTTTTCAGGTTCAGTGCCCGGCCGACAAAACGGTGCCCTGCGGCAGCGCCTGGACATTTGACCAGCCGACGGCTTCGTCTTGTTGCCCCAACGAGTTCTACTCGCCGGTCGCCCCTCCGACCAATGTGCTCATCATTCCGGTCGGTTTCGTGACCAACGGCGTTTGCCCATATGTGGACATCACCGAAACCTGGCTGATATACGACGGCTGCGGCGACAGCAACTACTGCAGCCAGACGGTGACGGTTACAGGGTGCTGCAGCACGAACTGCATCAACTTGACCTGCCCGTCGAATATCGTTGTGTCCACTTGCAGCAATTGTGTGCCGGTCTTCTACTCGGCCAGAGCGAGCAATGCGTGTTGTTTCAGCAATGTGGTGTTGAATTACAACCCTCCTTCGGGCGCCTGTTTCCCTCTCGGAACCAACACCGTGCAAGTCACCGCCTATGATCCTGACTGCGCCAGCACGCCCCCGGCCACTTGCAGTTTCACGGTCACTGTCGTTCAAGGCACCAACTGCTGCACCAATCAATGTTGCGGACCCAATCTTGGCGCGCAGACGATTAACTGGCTCCAGCTCCCCACCAATGGATCAACGCTTGTCCCGGATCCTTCGGGCTTGAATGGGGGCGGCACCTGGATCATCACCAACCTGCCGTGTTATGGAAATGTGCTTGTTACGCAGGACCCGGTAACCAATGTCGAAGTCCTGTTTACGAAAGACACGCCTTTCGACAATGTGCCGAACACCTCCGGCGAGTTTGAGTTTCCGATGGCCGGATACGGGCCGTATTTGTGGGGAACCCTTCCCGGCTGGCTGGACCTGTATTATAATGCGGTTGGAAAAGTTCCCGCTTACAATGTCAACTTTTACTTCCTGGACGGCCCGCCGAACCCATGCAACCTGGTTCTGGCGGTCATCGCGGTCGCGCAGTACACCACCAATACCGTGTCCCAACCCGTCACTTTTAGGGCCGAGTATGACTTGACGAACTCCTCCGGCCAGTTGCTCTCAGCCTATACCATGCTGGGTGGCATATACGGATCAGCCCTGGTTCCGGGTGTCAGCGGAACTGTCGTGGCCAGCGCCTACTCGGCAACCAACGTAGGCAATAGTTTTAACACGGGCTTTGCGCTCTTTCAGCCGGACGCTGGTTTGCTGACGACCAATCTGCCGCCGGGGAGCGGGACTGACATCAATGGTAATTCCTATCCAGCGTCAAACACATATCCATATTTGACTCTCACGGTTAACCACCAGGCGGGAGACTCCTTCGGCCTCACGGTCGGTTATATATGTTGCAGCCCGTGTCCGACCAATTGTTTGCAGGTTCAGTGCCCGACCAACAAGACGGTGCCATGCGGCAGCGTCTGGGCGTTTGATCCGCCGACCGCCATCTCCTGCTGCTCCAACGACTATGATGCGCCGCCCGGCACCACCCCCACCAACGTGCTCATCACACCCACTGGCACCGTGACCAATGGCGTTTGCCCAACGGTTGAGATTACCGAGACCTGGCTGATTACCGACCTGTGCGGCGACAGCACCAATTGCAGCCAGACGGTGACGGTTACAGGGTGCTGCACCAACTGTTTGCAGGTTGAATGCCCGACCAACAAGACGGTGCAGTGCGGCAGCAAGTGGACCTTTGACCAGCCGGCGGCTTCTTCCTGTTGCGCCAGCAACTTTAGCGGCACCACAACCAATGTGCTCATCACCTCGATCGGCGCCGTCACCAACGGGGTTTGTCCGCAGATCATTACCAATACATGGCTGATTTCCGACGCTTGCGGCCACACCACCACCTGCAGCCAGACGGTAACCGTTGTGGACACCACTCCGCCGGTGATCAACTGCCCAACCAACGCGGTGGTTGTGGCATTGAATTCCAATTGTCAGCTTGTCATACCCTGGATTTCGGTCACCGCCACGGACAACTGCACACCCGTCTGCTCGTTGGTGTACTCGCAGTCGCCAACAAACGGAACGATTGTTGCGGGGACCTCCGCTTATGTCACCGTGACCGTGACCGACCTCTGCGGCAATTCGAGCCACTGCGTGGTTCTGGTCGAGGGAGTGGATAGAACCGGCCCCGTGGTGACCTGCCCGGCAACCATGGCTGTGACCAACTGTCTCGTGCCTTGTGTGCCCGTGACCGCCACGGACAATTGTTGCCCGCAATCATCGCTGACCATCACCCAGACGCCGCCATGCAACACACTGCTCGGCCCGGGAATTAATACCGTCACCGTCACCGTCACCGATTGCCACGGCAATTCCACCACCAAGGTGGTTCACCTGATCATTGGCGGTCCGGAATCCTTCCTGTCCAATTTGACCAACACCGGGGTTGGGCCCGGCGGCGTTTTGCTGCCGGACGACACGGTCGATCCTTGCTATTCGCTTCCGCCCGCCGCCGTGCCCGGAGGCATGCCTGCCGACTACCTCGGCAATGCCGTCGCCGTCTCTGATATATGCCATGCCACGGGCAACGGTTGCGCCTGGTTGGACAATTACGTGAAATATACTTGTTACGAGTACACTCCATGGAGCCTGCCTCCGGACCCGGCTCACACAACCGCCGCCTCCAAGTGGATCGCTCCGGATTACACCAACAATGGCTGCTGCCCCCCTGGCAACTACACCTACAAGCTGAACTTCGTTTTGCCGGCCGGCTTTAACCCTTCCACCGCCACCATCTCCGGCCGGTGGGCGGCGGACAACGCAGCTTCCATGAAGCTCAACGGCGTGCCTGTGCCGGGGCTGCTTTCGCCCGGTATTGCCTATTGGACGTCCTTTACCATTCCACCTGCCAGTGGTTTTGTATCAGGCGCCAATTCACTCTCGTTCGTTGTGGATAACTACGGCGCTTGGACCGGCCTGCGCGTTGAATTCACCAACGCCTATGCCAATTGCCTCGACTGCGCCCCGCCGGTCATCCATTGGATCACTCCTTCGCAATCCTTGCAGGCGGGCAGCACGGCCACGTTCAGCGTCACGGCGGGCGGCACGCCGCCATTCACTTACCAGTGGTTCCATAACAATGTCAGCCTGGCCGGTGACACCAATGCCACCCTGCAACTCCACTCCATCGGCTACTCCGACGCCGGGCTCTACTCCGTCGTCATCTCCAATCCTTGCGGCGTCGTGACCGGATACGTCCGGCTGGCTGTCACGCCGCCTTGGTGGTGGCAGTGGGGTTGGTGGAACCTTCAAGTGGTCACCAACCCGCTGGCGGCCACCGTCGGCCCCGACTTGAATCTGGTTGGGTCGGGCTTCGCCACCAATTATGGCATCGCCGCCGGCACCACGGAAGACTTTGGCCTGCCCGGGCAGGGCGGACGGATCGTCAACGTCATGGACATTAACCCGCAGGCTGCCGCTTCCATTGAAGTGCCCCTCATCGCCCCGTCCGGCAGCGTTTCTGACAGCAGTTACACGCTCATCATGGACATCTACGAGCCGGACACTTCGCTCGGAACTCCCAGCACCATCTACCAAAGCATCGCCTGTTGTGTGAGCAACCTCAGCAGCGGCGGGCAGGACGGCGTTGCCTTGACCCTGGACGCGTCCAACAACCTGCACATCGCCGGCTCCGCTTCCGGAATGCCGTTTGACGCCGCCTCGGCCGGGCCTCTGCCGGTGGATGTCTGGAATCGCGTCGCCTTGGTGGTGGACAATCCCCAGGACGGCAGCACCGTCACCCTCAGTGGCTTTATCAACGGCCTGAACGTCATCGTCATCCAGCCCTGCATCTGCTGCGTCGTGCCCTTTGCCGGCCCGGCCATCAACTGGACCGTCAGTCCGCCGACGCTCTTCAGCACCCCGGCAAACGCCGAGGCCCCCAACGGTGAGTTCTACGTCTCAAGCATCCAGTTCCACGACATCGCGCTCTCTTCCGAAATGATCGCCGGCATCGGTTCGTCTGACAATGGCCCGGCCCCCGCCAACGAGACCTCCGCTGGCCCGCCGCCCGTCATCCAAGCCTCCTCGTCCAATGGCGTTGTCAACATCACATGGACCGCCAGTCCGTATATGCTTCAGGAAACCACCGACCTGTCCAGCGGCGTCTGGGCGGATTCCGCGCTGCCTTTCACGGAAACCGCAGTCAACGGCAACATCGTCACGACCGCCGTGGTCACCCCGACACCCAGCGCGCCGAGCAAGTTCTACCGCCTGATCTTCAGTCCGTGATCAGGTCCGTTGTCCGGCCGCCTCACAGAACACATGGGCCGCGAAGAGAATCCTTTTGTATAGCCTCTGTGATCTGACACGGTTGCCAGAGTGACTCAACCGGCGACGGCGGACATCGAGCCGCAACTCGTATTCATTCATCCGTCTGCCTCGCATTCGTGTCCAAGAACAGCTTCCTCTTTGTGATCTTTCTGTTCTTTGTGGTTAAAGAATCCGGACTTCATAATTCTTGCTTTCCTCACGGTGGAAGCGGCGTCCCGCCGCTGCATCCTCAGAGCCGGGACGGCTCTGCCACTCTCCTGTTTTTCATAATTCTTAATTCCTAATTCTTAATTTTCTTCACTGTGGTGAGGTGACGTAGAAGCGGGCGTTGTAGTTCGGGGCGTTAGTGTCGTCGAATTGCATCAGGCCGTTGGTGTCCGCCGTCACGCTCCCCAGGTCCAGCCACGATTGCAGGTCCGCGCTGGCCTGGATGTCGAAACTTTCCCCGGGCGACCCTTGCGTTTGCAGCAAAACCGTCCCGTCCGCCCGCCGTTGCAGGGTCAGGGGCGAGTACTTGATGGTGACAATGTCCGTGCCCCCGCTCGCGTTGGCAGAGTAGCCGGTCACATAAACATTGCCATTATTATCCACCGCGATGGCATTGCCGGCGTCATTGCTGTTGCCGGGGCCATTGTAGCGTTGCACCCAGATTTGATAGCCATTATTGTCATACTTGATCGTGACAATGTCATTGGCGGAGTTTGAGCCAGGGGAGTAGCCGGTGACGTAGCAGTTGTTGGCTGAATCAACCGCGATGGCTTGGGCGGAACTGGGCGGCACAGGCCCTGGTGGAAAAAGGTTCGTCCACAGCCAGGACCCATTTGTACTCGCCTTATAGGTTCCATAAGCAAAAGTTCCGTATGAATCATTTGGACCCAGGTAAGCGAATTGGCCTGTTAAGAGAATATTTCCAGCGCTGTTTAAAATCAAACCGTGTGCAACATCGGGACCAATATTCTCATCTGGATTACCCGCAGTCCATACGCCGCTCCCGTTTGCCGCATATTTGATAACGGTAGATGCGGAAAAATAAAAATTTGCCAGAACATAGATGTTGGCCGCATTGTCGAGCACGAGCCCCTCCACTTGCACAGCATCGTAATTCTGTTGCATATTGCCCTCAGCCCAAATCTGATGTCCATTGGCATCGTACTGAGCCAGAAGCATTTGATAGTAGCAACCATACCCATAACAATCCTC
>Ga0181532_10000854_pt1 | contig 30431 bp, 24 predicted proteins | sample PEATcosm2014_Bin_33_FD_119768 | JGI IMG/M metagenome (GOLD analysis project Ga0181532, IMG submission 119768) | Peatland microbial communities from MTU Mesocosm Facility, Houghton, MI, USA - PEATcosm2014_Bin11_30_metaG | ecosystem: Environmental > Terrestrial > Soil > Wetlands > Peat | place...
CTCGAAACCTCGCCGGTCCGCACGGATCGGATTGCTCACTCAGTCGGGACGTGGCTCAGCCTGGTAGAGCACTCGCTTGGGGTGCGAGGGGTCGGCAGTTCAAATCTGCCCGTCCCGACCAATCTTTTTCGCAAATAAGAGTGTGGGCCGCATCGACAGGCTTGACCTCAGCCCGATCGACGTCTCTTGGCTCGCGTCATGGTCGCAACTTTTTTGTTAAAGAGTCTTGAATCCTGGCCGCGAATGGCTTCCAGCAGAGATAAGACAATCAGTTGGCGCGAGGTTGTCGAACTGTTCAGCACCTTTGCGATCAGGTCTCGCGCGACGATCTTCTCCACTTCCTGACGGCTTAGGCGGGCTGAATAGAGGAACCTGCCGCCGACGCTCTTGCGATTCAAAATTCCCTTCTGGTACAGGCGGTCGAGGGTTGTCATTATTGTTGTGTAGGCCCGCTTGCGAGACATCCTCCTCAAAACGTCCCGCACACTACATTCCTCCGACTCCCAAATAATGTCTAGGGTCTGACGCTCCAGCCGTCCCAAAACTATTCCCGGCAATGTGGTTGGCATGACGGTCTCCTTTCGAACAAACTGACGCCCAGGAAAGATCCTTGGCTTTGTCGTCAAACAGAAGGTCGTCGGTGCGCACGCCGACTGTCAGCAGCCCGCAGTGAAATGTCTGACTCAGGGGTCAGCAGGCTCGCTGCCGGCAATTCGGCTTGGCCTCCGACGTGAACAACGAATCTGTCTTTTTCGAGGAGCGAGACTCAAGTTAGATTGAGGCTTCTTACATCAAACTGCCATCAACTCTTATCGGGTCCGAAAAAGGCGCCCTCGGCCAGAGGAAATGCGGGTTAACGTAAGTACTACCAGTTAACCGCCTGGCCGTATCGAGGAGTCTATCCTCAATGCATACGAAGTCAATAGGAAAAATGATAATTTTCGCTACACGTTCCAAAATTGAAACGCAGAGTTCGGGATATAGCGCGACTGCCAGGTCCTGATCTCACCAATCGAACATGTAGGGCAGCGCCGAGGCGACGATCATGGCCAGGACGATGAGCCCACCGCCGAGGACCTGTCGCCCCGTCATGGGCTCCTTCAGCCAGAAGACGCTGAGGATGGCAGCCGTTACCGGCTCAATGCAGAAGAGCACGGCGGCCTCGGCTGGCCCGAGCCGCGTCTGGGCCAGTGCCTGTCCCCAGAACGCAAACACGGTGGAGAACAGTGCCAGGTAAATTGCCGGCCCGAACACCGTCGCCTGCCTGAGCGTCTGCGTTAGATTTTGGAAGCCGTAGGGCGCAGGCAAGCACGTGCTCAAAGCCACGGACACTACACCGCAGACCGCGACTTGCGATCCCGCCAGCAGCCAGGCATCGGAGCGCCGGGTAAACACTCCCATCATGACAATGTGGGCCGCGCACAGAATGGCGCACAGCAGGGTCTCCAGGTCCCCGCGATTCATCTGCGCAAAAAAGCTCCAGGGGCCGTTGCCGCTCCACCCGCCCGGAGGATGCACCAGCAAATAGAGGCCGTAGCTGGCAATGATCGCTCCCAGTATGGACGCGAGCTTCACGTGCTGGCCTACGACGATGGCGATGAATGGCGTAAACAGCACGTAAAGCCCGGTGATGAAGCCGGACTTTGCCGTGGTGGTGAAGCGCATGCCGTCGGTCTGCGACCAGAAGATGGCGGCCAGCACCAGTCCCAGCCAGACGCCGTTCAGCACGCCGCGCCGAACGATCGGAATGCGCCTGACGCGAATGATGATGAGCATCAGCAGGCCAGCCAGCACAAAGCGCACGCTCATCAGCGCGCCGACAGAGATGCCGCCATCGAGGGCAAAGCGCGTCATGGGAAAGCCGAGTCCCCAGATGACAGCCGTGGACGCGATCAGAAGGACCGCAGTTGGGTGGGAGATGATGGCGGATTGAGACGAGTCGCGGTGCATGCGCTACAGGCTCGACAGAAGATTCATCCTAACCTGAGATGCGCGTCTCGTTCATTTCGCATTGTTTTGTCAAAGCCGGCAAAGAATGGGCATCTGACAAAACATTTACTTTGAACATAATTCGGTTTCGTGCTCTCATGGTGACCTTGTGACTGACGCGCAGGGACAAGTAACTGTGGAGGCAGTGATGAGCGAAGGAAACTACCCGAGGCTCTTGCCGCCGCCCACTCGGCGGCAAATGATTATCGGTGCTGCTGCCGCATGCGGTGCTATCGCATTGAGTCGCGCGCCGGCTTGGGCTGGCGACGACCTAGGCATTTCTCACACCTGCGCAGAGATTCACCAGGAGGTCGTGTTCAAGGCCAGTCCCAAACGCGTTTATGAAGCATTGATCGACGCGAAGCAGTTCAATAGAGTCATCCAGCTGAGTGCGGCCGTGAAGTCCGGCGCGATGTTAGGAGACAAACCCACGGAGATCAGCCGGGAAGCAGGCGGCGCCTTCACGCTCTTCGGTGGCTACATCACGGGACGGCAGATTGAACTGGTGCCCAACCAGCGAATCGTCCAGGCCTGGCGTACGGCGGGCGGGGACCGGGGTATTTATTCGATTGCCGGATTCCAATTCACCGAACAAGGCTCAGACGCCAAACTCGTCTTTGACCATACCGGTTTTCCGGAAAGCCTGGCGGAGCACCTAGCAACAGGATGGCACATCAACTATTGGGAGCCCCTCGCGAAGTACCTCGTATGAGGTCGAGCTACCGCCAGCGAAGCTATTTCGATTTAGCGTCCGCATCGCTGTTCTTCGGCAGCTGAACGTAAATGAGTGCAAAGTGAGTGGACGTTGGTTGAGACTTATCAATCCCGACCACGCGAAAATTATGGAAAGTGCCGGCGCGCAAATCGTGATCGGTAGAATCGGCGTGGGCGTTAGCCTGTGAGTTTCCGCTCCGCTCGTCAGAGCAAGTAAGTCCGCTACGGGTGGTCTTGAGTTTACCGACAGGCTTGCCATCCTTGCATTCCAACACCTCGCCATAGCGAGAAAGCGGTTTTCGATAGAAGTCCAGAATCTCCGCCGGAGAGTCACTGGTTATGTAATTGGCGACCATCAGCCTGAAGTGGGAGTCGCCCGAGCTAAATCCCAGATCGAATGCGGCGTCATTATCCAGCTCCTTATAAGGCGAGGCGCCGGGATAGCTGGGCAGGCCGATATCTGCCGCTGTGGCATGGTCATTGGCATGGAGTGAAAGATCGAGGCCGGAATTCTGCGCGTACGACGACATTGCGCCACAAAACAGAATGGCTATGAAGAAAGCGCTTGCGGCGCGGGAAACAACAATCCGGCGGATAGGCAGGGGCATACAGATCCCTCTTCAAGTCTCGACAAAGGTACGACAGCGGTCGGACTCAAGTTCCCCAGATGATTGACCTATGTACTCGTATATCCGATCCAGTCGTGGTGATCATCGTCGTCACAAACTTGTACTCTTGCTCTCAAACAGCCCCTTCACCCGCTCGGCAAACACCTCCACCTTCACCGACCCCTCTGCTTTTTCCTGGCCGCGGACGCGCACGTTGACCTCGCCGGCCTCCGCCTCGCGATCGCCGACCACGAGCTGAAACGGCACCTTCTGCATGGCGTGCTCGCGGATCTTCGCGTTCATCTTCTCGTTGCGCACGTCGACATGCACCCGCACGCCGGCAGCTTTCAGTTTCTCGCCGACTTCATTGGCGTAGGCGTGATGCTTCTCACCGATCGGGATGACGACCACCTGCACCGGCGACAACCAAACCGGAAACGCTCCGGCGTAGTGCTCGAGCAGCACGCCAAAGAAGCGCTCCTCCGAACCATAGAGCGCCCGATGCACCATCAGCGGCTGGTGGCGCTTGCCGTCCTCGCCGACATATTCCAGACCGAAGCGCTCGGGCAGCGTGAAGTCAAACTGCACGGTAGAGAGCTGCCACAGGCGGCCGATCGCGTCCACCAGCTTGATGTCGATCTTCGGCCCATAGAACGCGGCCTCGCCAGGAATGAGCTTGTATCCGATGTTGCGCCGCTTCAGCGCCTGCTCCAGCGAGCGCTGTGCCAGTTCCCACTGATCGTCGCGCCCGGCGTAGGTCTTGCGGTCGTTCGGGTCCCACGTCGAAAGTTCCACTTGGTACTGCTCGAAGCCGTACGTGTGCAGCGTAGCCAGCGCGAAGTCAATGCAGCCAACCACCTCATCCTCGATCTGCTCCGGGGTGCAGAAGATGTGAGCATCGTCCTGTGTAAAGCCGCGCACGCGCAGCAGGCCGTGCATCACGCCCGAGCGCTCGTAGCGATAGACCGTGCCCAGCTCGCCCAGCCGCACCGGCAGGTCGCGGTACGACTTCAGCGAGTCGCGATAAATCAAAATGTGGAACGGACAATTCATCGGCTTCATGCGATACACCGCGTCGTCCAGCTCCATCGGGGTGAACATGTTCTGCGCGTAGTAGCCCTCGTGGCCAGAGGTCTTCCACAGATCGACGCGCGCTACGTGCGGCGTATAGACCAGCGAGTAGCCGCGCTTCAGGTACTCGTTGCGCATCCAGTCTTCCATCTCCTTGCGGATGAGGCCGCCCTTGGGATGCCAGAAAATCAGCCCCGGCCCGGCGAGTTCCTGAATGGAGAACAGGTCGAGCTGCTTGCCCAGCACGCGATGGTCCCGCTTCTTGGCTTCCTCGATTTTATGCAGGTAATCGTCCAGGTCCTTCTTTGAGAAGAACGACGTGCCGTAGATGCGTTGCAGCTGCGGATTCTTCTCGTCGCCCAGCCAGTACGCGCCCGCGATGCTAAGTACCTTGAACGCCTTGATGCGCCCGGTGGACGGGATGTGCGGCCCGCGGCAGAAGTCGGTGAACTTGCCGGTCTTGTAGATGGAGATCTTCTCGTCGGGCGCGGTGAACTGCTCGATGAAGTGACACTTCATGAAGTCGCCTTCCGACTTGAAGCGCTCCAGACCTTCCTGGCGCGGCAAAAACTCGCGCGCGTAAGGCAGGTCCTGCTTCACCAGTTCCTGCATTTTTTTCTCGATGGCTTCCAGGTCTTCCGGCGTAAACGGCTTCTCGCGATAGAAGTCGTAGAAGAAGCCGGACTCGGTGGCGGGACCGTGGCCGAGCTTGGTCTCAGGGAAGAGCTCAAGCACCGCGGCCGCCATCAGGTGTGCCGACGAGTGACGATAAACTTCCAGCGCCTCGGGATCGCGATCGGTGAGGATGCGCAGCTCGGCATCCTGCTCCAGCGGACGCGCAAGGTCGACGAGTTGGGCACCGTCCTTGGCCGGGGCATGGGAGCTGGCAGGTGCGAAGGCCGGCTGGTGACCGTTGCCCCCGCTGCCGTTACCGTTCGAAGCCAGCGGCTTGATCTGCGCAGCCAATGCTGCATCCGCCAGACGCGGGCTGATGCTCTTGGCGATATCGAGTGCGGAGGTCCCGCGCGGCACGTCTCTCACGCTGCCGTCGGGCAATTTCACATGAATAGTTTCAGACATAATTTCGGACCTGTGTGCAGCTTTCACTACGGATCATGAAGTTTGAGTCTATCGGAGTGAAAACGATGCGGCAATCGCCGCGCCGGCGATAGGACTAGAGGGCTGTTCGTTGACGGCGGGCGCGCACTTCCAGTACTGCCGATCCAAACACAGCTATGCAGCCGGCCAGGATGGCGACGGGAATTGCGACGTGTTTGTAGGCGTTCGTCATATCGATCTTGTTACCACTTATCATGCCATAGATCACTGTTCCGACGATACCCAGAAACAGCCCCGCGCCCATGCCTCCGGCGGTAAAGAGCAGCGTGGTGAAGAACACGCGCACGGCCGAGGTGAAAGCGACGGAAAACTTGGAACGGCGTCGGGCTGGCACGGCATCGCTGTACGACATACTCAGTACGATTCTAACGGGATGAGGCGCGCCTGTCAGGTGCTCGCGGAGCGGTGAGCTATCGGGAGTCATCTGCCGCCGCTGTTAAGAGGTGGGTTACAATCAAGTATTCATGTCCTCGACATCTCAATCTATAACCCGAACCCCCGCCGAGGTAGTGCGGATGGCGCCGGTTTCCCAGGCCGGAAACGGCATTTGCTACTCAGTTATGGGAGAGATGACCGCTGGCGTCGCCGACCTGGAGCGCATGGTGAACGCTGTGCCGCGCACCATCGCGACAGCGCTCGATCGCAAGGCGTACTATTTCGTCCCGCTCACGCTGAACCTGGGTGACGAGACGATGATCGCCGATCGCTACGACGTCCAGCTCTCCGACAGCGCCGTCTGCCATCGCAACCAGACGCTGGGCGACTCACAGTGCGTCTTCATCTCCACCCGGCTGATGGAAGACAGCTTCGCCATCGCCTTCGAGTTCTTCATCAACGTGGGCCACAACTTCGTGGACCGCGTCGGCGTCTCGCAGGAGTTCACCGATTTGGTGTGGAAACAGGTGGAGAGCCGGGTCCGCGGCGAGACTTCGCTTGATGCCTATGAGTTGCGAAAGGTCGCGACCACCAACGGTCCCGAAGCGGAGAAGGCGCGCCACGAGTACCTGCTGGCGACATTTTCTGACTCCATCGCGGTGTACATGCTGTCGGTTTATCTGGACGTGGATTACCAGGACCTGCGCGAGCGCGACTATCCTTTGCTGGCCCCCGACGCGCTGGCCGAACGCCTGCGCAAGATCAACGAACTCTTCCCCGCGAATCCGGGCTTCGAGTTCGCGGTGCATCGGCGACGAAGGCAGCAGTAATCAAATCACCGCTGCCGCGCGGCATCATCCCCGATGCCGGTGGATATTGACAGCAGGCTTCCGCAACTGCATAGTCTGTTCTTTAAAGAAACAGCGAGAATCCGCCTCGGATAGAGATACCTCTTTATTCCTGGCAGCCTGCCAACAAGGGTGACCTGGATGTGTAAGCAACGGCTTGCTCTGATCGTGATCATTGTTGCTTGCCTCGCTCAAAGAGGTCAGGTGGCTGCTCAACAAGCAAGCAGCTCTGCGGTAGTTCCCGTAGGGGCGTCAACGTATCGGCTTGTCCTGACTGTGACCGATCCACCCGCCCCGGCGGATTGGATTCAGACCACGGTGAGCACCGCCGGGGTAATAACCACCCTCGTCACGCCGGATGGCCAGAAGATCACGGCTGAAAACGCGGAGTCTTCCGGATTCAATTGGGCGCAACAGTTTGCTCATCAAGCACCCCTGGGATCAGACGATCGTGGCCAGTACACAAAGGTTACCTTCCGCAAACCTGCGCCTACCGGACGGTACATCCTGGAGTTTGCCTTCAGGCAACTACAGGAGTCGGCAAAGGTGGAGGCGCACTTCACCTCGAGGATGGCGGAATATCTTCACCTCCTACAATCGACGCCAGGAGCCCAGATCTCAAAGGCTGTGCCTTTCAGGCCATCGGCGACCGTAACCATCGATCTCCCGAAAGAAGAAGATGAGTTAATGTTCGACGTTGTCCTGCCCGATGCGAGCACCGATGTCGTTCTGGTGCTGCCAGATGGTCGCAAGCTTCGGCGCGATGACGCCAAGAAGCCCGATGTCGAGTGGAACGTAGTAACCAAGCCTGAAGAATCCCCTCTCATGGATTTTGACCTGTTGCTCCCTGTGGAGAGCGCTCATCAGGTGATCGGGTTTAAGAGAGCAGCAAAGGGTCGCTATGAGATACGCGCCACACCGAAGACGGCCACAACAGGGGAGATGCGAGTAGCGGTTGTTCCGATTATGGCGGTCGCGAAGGCAGCTAGGGCAACTTTCGAGGCAATGCAGCTAGAAACGGGCGAGATATCGAGCTCGGGCGGAATCAAGATTCGCCCTCAACCCCTGCCTTACGAGTGCTTCGTAGGCGACAGCCTCCCTGTCGAGTTCGAACTGGTGGGCGACGTCGGATCACAATCGCCTCAATTTGAAGTGCGAGAAGAGCGGAGCGCGTGGCTGCGGGACACGGACGCGGGCGTCCAATACGCTCCCCCCGATCCCGTGGAGATATTGCCCGTGCAATTAACCAAGGTCGGGCCCCAGACCTACAAAGGCACGGTAGTCCCAACTAAACCGGGCTCAGTTCGCATTACCGTAAGGGCCACCGGTAAGACTGCCTCGGGCCAACCCTTCACGACGGAGACTCTCCTCACCAACAGCAGCATGATGGTGAGGCCCGTAGCGGCGCGCTTTCTCGGCGTCACCGCAAAAGCAATGGCTCCCGATGGAGGTTCCAAGTTCGATCGCCTTGAGGTTACGGCGGCTCTTGATGTGTTGATTCCTGGCGATTACTTGATGCTCTTCGGCGTTCGCGATGCAGTCGGTGCACGTCCCGACGGACCAGGATTCAGTGGTCGTTCGACACTTCAAGCCGGCCGCCAAAGTCTGACGGTGTCCGTGCCCTCCAGTCGCATCTGCAAAGATCTACGGGACGGCCCTTTCGAGATTTTCAATGTCCAGATTTCTCGAACCCAAGAATCCACGCTGTCGTGGATTAACGTTTCTACAGGAAACGCAGCGTTCCAGACACCAGCCTACCGGCACGACCAGTGGGATCCGGGGCAGGTCTATGGCGCAGACCATGTAACGGTACACGGCATTGATCCAACCGCTTCCGGACGGTTCCGCTTCGCGGAGGTGGAGTGGCAGGTCACGACTCCGGGCCTCCTATGCAACTGGAACGGCAGTATGCGCGGCGTCTTCCGGCCGCCTTACACCAATCCCCAGCCGGGGATCGACGCGACGCAGGAAGCGAGACTACCTTCCGGCAAAACCAAAGTGAGTTTTATTTACGATGGCGCAACCATCCACCGCTTCGGCAAGCAGGACTGGACACTCTACGCCGTACTGAACTGCGGCGATTCTAAGTACTCTGTCAGTCGCAACCCGCCGTTCCGATTCTTTCTGACTCCCCCGCAGAAGATAGAGCTCAACCCCGATGATTATGAGCCATCGCACGGGAGCTTTTCGGTAAACGTGCAAAGCATGCTGCGACTATCGCCGGGAACTTCACGCAATGTCACTGTCTGGGTACCCGATAAGACGTCCAAGGATGTCCAGTTCGCTGTGAAGGACCCGCCGAAGGGCGTGGAGGCCAAGCTTACTCGTCCATTGGATCGGGAAAAGTTGGTTGAAAGTTCCTTGCAGATCACGACCTCTCCGGAAACAGCGCCTGGGCGTTACTTCGTGAGCGTGTCTGTCACATCGGGAAGAGAAGTCCAGACGAGCGCGGTGGTGGTGGACGTCATGCCGGAATAAACGGCTGCCTCAATTCTGAGCAACTAAACGCACGCGACCGCCTTCGCCGCCTCGACTGTCGCCATTTACAATGTGCACGTGATTGCACATTTGCGCGGACGGCTGATCTCCAAACATCCCAACCAGGCCATCGTCGAGGCTGGCGGCGTCGGCTACGACGTCACCATCACCATCCCAACGTTTTCCGAACTGCCCGCCGCCGGCTCCGAGGTCGCGCTGCACATCCACACTCACGTGCGCGAGGACGCGCTGGCGCTCTATGGATTTCTGCGGCCGGAAGAGAAGCAACTGTTCGAGAGGCTCATCACCGTCAGCGGGATCGGACCGAAGCTGGCGATAACCATCCTTAGCGGCATGGCGACGGCCGACATGGTGGGCGCCATCCGGGGCAACGATTTTGCGCGGCTGACGAAGATCCCCGGCATCGGCCGAAAGACCGCCGAGCGCATGTGCGTCGAGCTGCGCGACAAACTGGAGGGCTTCGGCGCGCCGCAACCGGTGGTCTCGCATTCGGCCGTCGAAGAAGATGTGATCTCCGCGCTGAGCAATCTTGGCTACCAGCGCGCGATGGCGGAGAAGGCCGTCGAGCGCGCGGTGCAGTCCGCCGGACGGGAGAACTTCGATGCCATCTTCCGCGCGGCCCTGGGTACCCTGTCGAAGTGAGTCTCAGAAAACAATTTCACCACAGAGGACACAGAGAGCACTGAGTTAGTCTTCGAGCATTTCTAATCATTGAGTTTCCCCACAGTCTTTGCCCCAAAGACGCAGCCTGCAGGGCGTAATTTGTTTTAGCCGTGGGCGTGAGCCCGCGGCCAGGGAAAGGTACGCGTCGAGCCGCGGAGCGGCGCCACGGCTACACCCAAGCTCAGTGGCTACGCGCCTTGATCTGATAGCTGCTCACTTTGGCCAAACACCCTACCTGCATCACGCCTGATTTAGCGGGCGTGAACGGGCAGAATTCAAAATCTCCTACAACCTCATGGTCGAAGTCGCTGAGACTTTTTTCCAGCGCGGCGGGCAATTCGGTCCCATCGCGCAGCCCCAGCATTCTTTTAGTCCCAATGACCCAAATCCGTCTGGTGGGATTGCCGTTCCAGTTCGACAGCCGGCCGTGAACCTGGAAGCAAGCTGCAATTACGCGAGGATCGTTGCGACAAGACGAGGTTCCCGTGTCGGCGGCGTCGAGTACAACAGGTAGCAGGAGAAAGGACAAGGCGAGGGTTGCCCTCGCGGAAAACTTTACAGCCATAAGCCAGTTCGTCGCTGTTTCGATCATCGTCCTTTGCCGTACTATAACCCCGTGCGCGAGAAAGTCCTCCGATATATCCGCGAACAGGCCCTGATACGGGCGGGCGACCGCGTAGCCGCGGCCGTCTCCGGCGGCGCGGACTCGGTTGCCCTCCTGCGCGTGCTGCTGGAACTTCGCGCGGAATTGGGCATCGTGCTCACGGTAGCGCACTTCAATCACTGCTTGCGCGGCGAGCAAGCGGACGCGGACCAGGCGTTCGTTGCCGAATTGGCCAGAGAGCACGGCCTGGACTTCTTTGCCGGGCATGGCAACGTTCCCGACTACGCCTTCACCACCAAGCTGGGCATCGAGGCGGCGGGGCGCGAGCTGCGTTACCGCTGGTTCGCGCAACTTGCCGAGCAGCAGCGCTTGGATTCGGTCGCCACCGCGCATACCTTGGACGATCAGGCCGAAACCGTCCTGCTGAAATTCTTACGAGGTGCGGGGACAAAGGGCTTGGCGGGGATTTATCCAGTAATCATCGCGGGCGCCGAGAGGAAGATGCGCATCGTCCGTCCTTTGCTGGGCGTCGCGCGTGACGAAGTTGAAACTTACCTTACTGAGCTCGCTCAGGGCTGGCGCGAGGATGAAAGCAATCTCGACCATCGCTTCCTGCGCAATCGGCTGCGCCACGAATTGCTGCCGCTACTGGAGCGCGACTACAACCCCAAGATCCGTCGCTTGCTAAACGATGTTGCCGATACGTCGCGCGCCGAAGAGGACTACTGGCGAGAGCTCGTCGAGCGCGAGGCAGCGGCCCGCACGATTCCGAACCAATTCAGCGTGGAGGGCTTCGCGCAATTGCCCCTGGCCTTACAGCGGCGCGTGCTCAAACGTTTCGCTGAAAGTGAAGGCGTGACACTGGACTTCGCGCACATCGAAAAACTGCGGCGCTGCGCGCTGGGCGAGCTAACCCGGGCAGAACTTCCAGGCGGCCGCGTCGTGGTGCGCAGAAGAGAATCGTTGCAGTGGCGCGCGGTAGGGCCGGAAGCCGCTTCGTATTGCTATGCGTTGTCGGTCCCGGGTGAGATTCAAATCACCGAGCTGAGACTGACATTGCGGGCGGAGATTGTGCCCGAGAAGTTCGCCTGCGAACTACCGCCAGAAGAGCTCCTCAACCCCGATCTGGTCGGCGCGGAATTGGTAGTTCGCAACTGGCGCCCGGGAGACCGCTTCTGGCCCGCGCACAGCCGATCTGAGGAGAAAGTGAAACGCCTGTTCGCGGAGAAGCACATTGCGGCAGACCAGCGTCCGCAATGGCCGGTGGCCGTCCACGAGGACGAAATCATCTGGGTGCGAAGCTTCCCGGTTGCACAAACACGGCAGTGGAAAGGCAAGGGCGAGGCGTTAAGGATTGAGATCGTTTCTCATGGACCCTAGCGGCGCGATCCACCCTCTCCTGTTGACACTCGACAAGAATATGTATTATTGTCGATTGTCGACAGGAGACTTGTTTTGCCGTCGCAATCTTCCGAACTTCTGCAGGGAACGCTCGATCTGCTCATCTTGAAGACCCTCGCCCTGGAGCCGATGCACGGATGGGGCATCGCGCAACGCATCCAGCAGGTATCGAAGGAGGTGTTGCAGGTTGGGCAGGGCTCGCTCTATCCCGCGCTGCACCGCCTGGAGGCGCAGGGCTGGATCAGCTCCGATTGGGCCGCGTCTGACAATAACCGCCGCGCCAGGTTTTACTCGCTGACCCGCAAGGGCAAGAAACAACTTGAGTCCGAACTGGCGAACTGGGAGCGCGTCTCCGGCGCTATCGCGCTTATCCTCGGGCGGATTTGAGGAGGTTCTTTGTTGAAGCGGCTACTATCACGTTTGCGATCGCTACTGCCGGGCCATCCCCCTGCCGAAGTGGATGAAGAGTTGCGCTTCCACATTGAGAAGCAAACCGAAGCTAATGTCGCGGCTGGCATGGCTCCGGATGAGGCGCATCGGCAGGCGATGATCGTCTTCGGCGGCATCGAGAGAGCGCGCGAAGCGTGCCACGAGCAGCGGCCGCTGTCGTTCTTTGAAACAGCGTTCTATGACGTACGTTATGGACTGCGCGGATTCCGGCGCAACCCGATGTTTGCAGTCACCGCCATTCTCACGCTGGCGATTGGGATTGGCACTACCACGGCGGTGTTCAGCGTCGTCGATCGTATCCTGTTCCGGAGCCTTCCCTACGCAAACTCGGACCGCCTGGTATCGGTTGGTCTGGTGGCGCCGATTGAGCCGCAGGAGTTCATGTTGGGCAGCTCATAGTACGAATGGCGCGATCACCAGACTCCGTTCCAGGCGTTTACTTCGACCGTTGGCGTCGATCAGTGTGACTTAACGGAGCACAATCCGGCGCGACTCAGCTGCGCCGGGGTTGAGTCCACATTCTTGCCGGCCTTTGGCATTGAACCTATGCTGGGGCGGAACTTCACCGCCGAGGAAGACCGGCCAAACGCGCCCAATGTCGTGCTGATCTCCTATGACCTCTGGCGCTCGCATTACGGAGGCGATGCCGCTATCGTCGGCAAAACCATCTCCATCGATGGCCAGACTACCCGCGTGATCGGGGTGTTGCCGCCTGCGTTTGAGTTTCCCACGCTGGAGCACGTTGATGTGATAGGCCCGCAAGGCCTCGATGAAGCTGCGCAGCTCAAGGCAATGCCGGGAGCGGTGATGTTTGTGTTCGCGCGCCTGAAGCCGGGAGTCAGTATCGAACAGGCGAGCGCCGCATTGCAGCCGGAGTTTCAGCAAGCACTGAATGCTGCGCCGCCGCAGTTCCGCAAAGAGATTCACCTGCGGGTGCGCCCGTTGCGCGACCGGCAGCTCCATGACGCGCGGCTGGCTGCGTGGGTGTTGCTGGCGGCGGTCATCGCAGTGCTGTTGATCGCATGCGCCAATGTGGCAAGCCTGCTGCTGGCGCGGGCCGCGGCGCGCGAACGTGAATTGGCGGTACGCTCGGCGCTGGGCGCAAGCCGCGCTCGCCTGGTTTTGCAGACGCTGACAGAAAGTCTGATGCTGTCCTTCGCCGGCGCGCTTGTAGGCAGTTTGTTGGCGCTGGCGCTGTTGCATGTATTCGTTGCGATCGCCCCGGAAGGCATTCCGTTCCTTCAACGGGCGGGCCTCGACCTGCGGATTGTTTTCTTTACCATCGCCATCTCCGTAATCTGCGGCCTTCTGTTCGGGATGGTCCCGGCGCTGCAGCGGCCGCGTGCCGAAGCGCTTGCGGGACGCGCGTCAGCGGGCATCCGCCATCACGGCTTGCGACAATCGCTGGTGATTATGCAAATCGCTGTGAGCCTGGTCTTGCTCGCCTGCGCCAGCCTCTTGCTGCGCAGCTTTTTGAATCTGCGCAATCAGCCGCTGGGAATGCATGCCACCAGCGTGCTCACCGCGTCGATCTCCCTTGGCTATCAGCGCTATCCCAAGCCGGAACAGCAGATGGCGTTTGTCCAGCAAGTGGAAGCCCGGCTGCGTCGCCTGCCGGGCGTCAATGTTCTCGCGATCGGCGACTCACTTCCGCCCGGAGGCTGGCATCATGATCACATCCTCGCTGCCATCAGGGTTGCCGGACGGCCACTCCCCGCCGAAGGCACCGGCGGTACCGTGGCGTGGCGCTGGGTCACGACTGACTACTTTCGCACGCTCGCCATCCCGATCGTTGAAGGACGTCCGTTCCGTGAGGAGGACGAAAGCTCCAGCGACCACTTCATCATCGTCAGCAAGCTGCTTGCGGAGCGCATGTTTCCCGGCCAAAATCCGGTCGGTCAACACCTCCAACCCGGTCTTGACGGGCCGTGGTATACCGTTGTCGGCGTTGCTCAAGATGTGAAGAATAACGGGTTGGCTGCCGATAATGAGCCGGAGTACTACCGCCTGCGCCGCGACCGCGCTGAAGATTGGAGCCGAGACTCTGCGGTAATCATCCAGACGTCGATGCCACCGCGGGCGATCGGCAACTGGGTTCGCTCGGAAATTGCGGGCCTCGATCCTACGCTGCCGGTCAACATTCAAACCATGGACCAGCGCGTAAGCCAGATGGCTGGCCGGCCGCGCTTCGAAACTGCCTTGCTGGGTCTATTTGCCCTCGTAGGTGTGCTGCTGGCGGCAATCGGAATCTATGGCGTGATCTCATTTATGGTCACACAGCGCACCCAAGAGATCGGAGTGCGAATGGCCCTGGGCGCCACGCGCGCGGATGTGCTGAAACTCATAACCGGCTGCGGCGCCCGATTGGTCGCCATTGGCGCGGGCACCGGACTGCTGGCCTCGCTGCTGATCGCGCGTCTGTTGGCGAGCCTGCTGTTTGGCATCGGCCCAGCCGATCCGCTGACTTTCATTGCAGTGGTGTTATTTCTCGCGGCGGTTGCCCTTGTGGCGACATGGATTCCTGCGCGCTCCGCCGCCCGCGTCGACCCGCTGGTGGCGCTGAGGTACGAATGAGCGAGAGCCATGTGATCACCGACCTTGCCTGAACCGCCCGCTCCGATTTACCTTCGCGGTTCGGAGTTCATATGATTTCCCGTTGCATTCTGGTTTGTGCTGTTTTCTGCAGCATGGTCGGCAACACTCTGGCTGCTTCGCCCAAAGTAGAGCGCATCGGGCCGTTGCCAGCCGCTGGCGCGTCCGACGTCCTTCGCCAGGCGGTTGACGATAAGGGCTATCGGGTGACGCTCGACGACGGCTGGACTGCCGAGTTCTGGTTCGCCAAAGAACTGAAGACCGTCAAGAAGGAAGTCCCTGGCGCGCTATATCCGCAACTCTCCGATGGTGAATTCGTTGGCGTGGGCAACTTCTCGCAAGGCATGTCGGACTCTCGCGGACAACGCCTGGCTGCCGGACTGTACACGCTGCGCTATCAAACCCTGCCGCAGGATGGAAATCACATGGGGGTGGCTCCCAATCCTGACTTCCTGCTGGCCAGTCCGGCGGCGAATGATTCGCGCCTTGACGATAGCTACGTCTACAAGCAGCTGGTTGCGCTGAGCGCCAAGAGCACCGGAACGAACCACCCAGCCGTCATCGCGCTGGAGAGCGCGGGCGAGCCCGGAACCATCGCCAAGGACGAGCCCGGGGATGTCGTATTCTCAGTCTCCATTCCCTCTGCCGGAGGAACAGGCGAGAAGCTTGGCATCGTGCTGAAGGGCACGGCAGCGCAATAGCCACGTCGATTCTATCGGCCCAACCGTCCGCGTCAAGCACCCAACAGCCGAAAAAAATGTTGTCAAGCACCTGCGGTGTTCCTTTGCTGTTGTAGCAAAGCGCATCACTGCCGATGCGAATCGCAACATAGCCAGTAAGCGGCTAAACAAACGATCTAAGTCACTGATTCGGTAGCCCGCAAATGCTCAATTACTAGTATGAAATCGTCTCTTGTGCGGATCTCCGATGCAGAACGCAACGAGAATCGCTGTTGCAGAATGCACCTTCCAGCTCGATGAGTTTCACAACACAGCCGCGCAACTCCTATCACCTCTGTAAGTTGCAGACGCAAACCACAACAGCATTCTCCTCTGACAACTTTGGTACGACGAATGCCTTATGAAAAGTGTCAGCGCAGGAAAGAGAAAGTGCGACAAGGTTAATAAACAGGAGGCACGCCATGACAGTCCTACTCGTTCTTATGATGTTCGCCATCTTTCTGACCATTGACTTCTTCTACGCGAAAGCCAAACATCCCGCTCTGCAGGTCGCGCCTGCGATGAGCAAAGAGGCGGCAACTGCTCCGCGGTTGAAACCCAGCCTGGTCGGTGGTTTTTCCGTACCCGACAACCTGCGGTATCACCCCGGACACACCTGGGCGCTCAGCGAGAGTCCAAACCTGGTGCGAATCGGCATCGACGACTTTGCCTCGAAGCTCGTTGGCAAAGTGGAGCATGTCACGCTGCCGCAACGTGGGCAATGGATTCGCCAAGGGCAAAAAGTTTGGAGCGTCATACGCAATGGCGTGAAGGTCGACATGGTTTCGCCGATCGAGGGCAGCGTGTCCGACATCAACGAAGCAGTAGTCAACGATCCATCGCTGGCGACCAAGGACCCATACGGCGACGGCTGGATGATAACCGTTCAGTCTCCCGATTCGAAGACCAACTTCCGCAACCTGCTGGGCGGCGCACTGGCCCGCTGGTGGACCGAGGAATCTTCGATGCGGCTGCAACGAGTGATGCCGAGCGCACTCGGAGCCCTGGCGCAGGACGGCGGCGTGGCAATCGACGATCTGGCCAGCACCATGCCCGATGAGCAGTGGACCAAGATCACCCGCGAGTTCTTCCTGACCTAGATCGAATGTAGATCAACCGCCCCGGAGGTACCTCCTGCTCCGGGGCGTTTTCTTTTGCATGCAACTCTCTCGGCCGCGCGGCTTCGACGAACCACTAGCGAAGCGCGCGGCCGGAGTTTATCGTCACGCTTCCCACGGCATCCAAGTCGTATTGCAATCGAGGTGTTATCGTCTATCTCGGGGCAATGATCAGGCTGGAGCAACTGACCGCCAACCCGCGCGTTACGGTTCGCCGCCCTGGCGCAGCTGCACCCGGCGGCGGTTGCGTGGTTTACTGGATGCAGCGGGCGCAACGTGCCTTCGACAATCCCGCGCTGGATGTGGCAGTCGAGGTAGCCAATGCGCTCATGCAGCCGGTCGTGATCTTCTTCGCGCCGGTGCCGTTCTATCCGCACGCCAACCTGCGGCACTACACATTTCTGGCGCAGGCGATTCCCGATACAGCGGAGCGCGCCCGCAAGCGCGGTATAGGCTACGTGCTGCGGCGCTACCCCGAACATTCGCTGCTGAAGTTTTGTGAAGAGGTCAACGCTTCGCTTGTAGTTGGCGACGAGAACCCGATGCGCGAGCCCGCCCACTGGCGCCAACTCGCGGCGAAGAAGCTCTCCGTGCCGCTATGGACGGTCGACGCCGATGTCATTGTTCCCACGAAGCTACTGGAGAAAGAGCAATATGCGGCGAGGACCATTCGCCCGCGCCTGCAACAGCGGCTGGAACAATTCTTGACGCCACCATCGAACGCGAAAGCGAAGATCGAATGGGACCAGCCACGTGGGCTTAGTGCCCTGCTGGATGATCGTTCTGTTGACTTTACGGAAGAGTGGAAGGACCTCGATAGATCGGTACAGCCGGTCAATTCCTTCCGAGGCGGAACCACAGAAGCTCTTAAGCTATTGCGAGACTTCATCAGTCATAAGTTAGCGCACTACCCCGAACGGCATGGTAAGCCGGAAATCGATGGAACCAGCCGGCTCTCACCGTATCTTCACTTCGGACATATTGGCCCGCATACCGTTGCCCTGGCAGTCGAGAAAAGTCATGCACCGCGCGGAGTCAAAGATGACTTCCTGGATCAACTGATAGCCTGGCGCGATCTATCGATTAATTTCGTTCACCATAATCTGCTATACGACTCTATCGAGAGCGCTCCCGACTGGGCGCATCGAACGCTCGCCAAGCACGCCCATGATAAGAGGCCGGTCGTGTACTCGCGCGAGCGATTGGAACGTGCGGAGACGCACGACAACTTATGGAATGCCGCCCAGCGTCAGATGCTGCACGCGGGGTGGATGCATAATTACATGCGAATGTATTGGGCTAAGAAGATACTGGAATGGAGCCCGTCGCCAGCGGTAGCCTACCAGACGGCCGTCTATCTCAATGACAAGTACTTCTTGGATGGCCGCGATCCCAACGGCTATGCGGGAATTGCATGGTCGATCGCCGGCAAGTTTGACCGCCCATGGTTTGATCGGCCCATCTTCGGCACTATTCGTTATATGTCAGGCCAGGCTGCGGCGAAGAAGTTCGACGCCGAGAAATACATTGCACAGATGGCAGAACTGGCGGGCGATCCCCAGAAGCTGAGCACGGGAAGTTCATAGCTTCGTCAGTGACCTTCATCACAACTTGGGCACAATTCTCCAAGGCATTTTCGCGGCTTCGGACAGTCCTCCGGTGCTAGAATTTTACTGTTATGCCGTTCCCAACTGATCGTCCCCGCCGCTTGCGTCGCTCAGAATCGATGCGTTCTTTTGTTCGCGAAACGCGCCTCAGCCCCGAAGGTTTTGTCTATCCGCTGTTTGTCTGTCCCGGCGAAGGTATTCGCAAGGAAGTGCGCTCCATGCCCGGGGTGTACAACTTGTCGATCGACGAAGCGGTGAAGGAGTGCGCCGAAGTGAAGTCGCTGGGCATTCCCAGCGTCATCCTGTTCGGGCTGCCGGAGTCGAAGGACGAAGTTGCAACCGGCGCATGGGCCGAGGACGGCATTGTGCAGAAGGCGACGCGCGCTATCAAGCGCGAAGTGCCCGGCCTGCTGCTGATGGGCGACGTCTGCCTGTGCGAGTACATGTCGCACGGACATTGCGGCCTGGTCGACACTTCCGATCCCAACGCCAAGGCGCGGCAGGAGGCGCTGGAGTTTGTGGACGAGCTGAAGTCGAAGGGCAAGTTGTTAATCACCACGCAAGCAGCGTCTGCCGCGGCCGCAGTCACAGCTGCCGGAATCATGACCGCGTCAGCCGAGGACTACGAGATCCTGAACGATCCCACGCTGGAACTCCTGGCGAGGACCGCGGTTGCGCAGGCGAAAGCGGGCATGGACATCATTGCGCCGTCGGACATGATGGATGGCCGCGTGAACGCCATCCGCACCGCACTGGATGAAAACGGTTTCCAGAACACGCCGATTCTTTCGTATGCGGCGAAGTTTGCCAGCGGCTTCTACGGGCCCTTCCGCGAAGCTGCCGACTCGGCGCCGCACTTCGGCGATCGCCGCTCGTACCAGATGGATCCTGCCAACCTGCGCGAAGCCATGCGCGAGATCGAGCTCGACCTGGACGAAGGCGCTGACATGATCATGGTGAAGCCGGCGATGCCGTACCTCGACGTGCTGCACGAAGCGCGCCTGCGCTTCGATGTGCCGCTGTCTGCGTATCAGGTGAGCGGCGAATACGCCATGATCAAGGCCGCCGCGCTCAACGGCTGGATTGACTACGAGCGCGTAATGATGGAGTCGCTGCTGTGTATCCAGCGCGCGGGAGCGTCGATTACCCTGACGTACTTCGCCAAGGAAGCGGCGAGATTGCTGGCGTAATGCGGGGCCGAATTTTCCTGACTTTCAGCCCTGGGCGATTCGTTCGCTTACCAGACGTGCGGCCTTCACTGCGCTGACAACTTTACCCGAAAAAATGTGAATCTCGCCCGGCGCCGTCTCCTGCACGTACAACGTCCTGCGATCCTGCTCGGGGTTGTTCTCCACCACGCGAATGGTGAAGCGCGATCCAAGATAGACCGCCTCCGCTGAGGCAGGCACCGCCAGCGTCGCGTCCTGCCGCATCGCTTCAAATCTGGTCCACGAGATTGGCTCAAACCCAGGTCCGTTCAGCAAGGCACGGTACTGTTCCGGGATGGGATCATTGGAATCAGTTGTGGTCCAGTGGTTGCTATGTTTGGCGGAGCCCCAAAGCGAGCGCTCCGAGCTGCCATAGGGATCGAAGGCGGTGAACGGGCCATCCACCACCACCAGCGAGATGCCGCGCAACTGGGGCGGCAACTGGATCAGGATTTTTTCCGCGACCTGATACTTCACCGACTCGAACAATCCGCGCGAAGGGCCGAGCCCGTACGTCGCCCACACCACGAAGTCGTACTGCTGACGCATCGAGGGAAGGAATTCCTGCTTATGGAAGCTGATGCCGAGCGATTGAATCTGTTTCGTCAGGACATCGCGCAGGATTTCCGGATCGTAAATCTGTTCGTCGACCTGGTAGCACTTGTCGATGAAATCGAAGTTCATCCACTCCGGGCGGCAGGGCTGTAAGGGGATGTTGTGCTCGGCCATCACCTGCTCGAACAGCGCAGGCGGGGTCTGCGAGCCTTCGTGCGGGATGGCGTAATAGTGCCGGCTGTTGCGGACGATGGCTGGCGCGAAGGTCTGGAGAAATTCTGCCCGCGCTCCCATGGTTTCGCGGATGGTCTCGGGACTGCGGGGATAGTGGTATCCGGAATGAATGCGAAACTGGTTGATGCCGGAGGCTGCATTCAGAATGCCGAGCGGATCGAAGAGGTGAACGTCGTGGCCCTGCTCGGCCAGGCGGATGGCAGTCGTGCCGCCGTAAACTCCAGCGCCGGCAATCGCGATTCTTGCTTTGTGGTCAGTCATGATTAAGTTTCAAGTTGCAAGCGCCGAGCTTCGAGCCGCGAGCCAGGAGCTTTAAGCGTCACAACCGACCCTCGAAACTTGAAACCAGAAGCTCGGGGCCCGGCGCTCGAAGCTCGCAGCTACTTCCCGTGCGGCGTGCCTGCGGGATTTACCGGCACCAGAATTCCATCGCGAATGTAATAGTCGTATCCGCGCCAGCGGATGACATCCCGGCCAAAGCTGGTGGTCCAGATCATGAACGCCACTGCATCCCACAGTGGGATCAACAGCATCTTCGGCCAAAATCCCTTCTGCCGCATCCCGTGGATTCCGATCAGCCAAGTGAGGACAACGCGCAGCACGATATAAGTGCCCAGGTATCCGATCACGATGGGAAGCGTCGGGTGGGTTGCCACCGCGATCAGCGCCCAGATCAGGCCCCAGGTGAAGATGAGGCCCTGATGTGCACGCGGGCGCATCATGCGCATCACCGTCATCCAGCGAACGCGCTTGTAGAACAAATCCTTCAGATCCTGGAAGTCGGCAACGGTTTTCACGGTATACGGCAGCAGCTTGACCTCATAGCCCTGCGCCGCCACCAGGCGGCCCACGTTGAGGTCGTCCGCCGGGCGGTTCTCAATGACCTCGTATCCGCCAAAGCCGGCGATGCGCTGGCGCGTGGTCACAATCGATTGTCCGAACATGAAGTGGATGCCGTCCAGTTGCCAGGCCACCAGGATTCCGGCGAAGAAGTCGGAGATCATCCCCACCGACTGCAACTCCTGCACGAAGGTCGTCTCTTCGGTGGAAACGTAGAGGTTCGTCGCACCGCCGACCTTGGGATCGCGGAAGGGATGCGCCACCGTGTGCAGGTAATCGGGGCCGACGCGAATGTCGCCGTCAGTGATGACCAGCAGTTCGTATTGCGCCTCTCGGACCAGCCGCACCAGCCGCCCGATTTTGTCGTTGATGGCGTCACGGCCGGAGCCGAACAGCAGGCGGATCTTGCGCTCGGGGAAGTCGGTGACCAATTTTTCCAGTACGGGTAGCGCCGGGTCGCCGGGATCGACGCAGAACACGATTTCGTACTCCGGATAATCTTGCCGGCAGAAGCTGGCGTAATTCTCGTAGGCGTCCTCGTCGAGGCCGCGGATCGGTTTCAGGCAACTTATCGGCGGAGTGAAGTCGGTATTCGGGGGGTTCTCGCGCCGGGCCACGCGGAAGTAACGCGCGGAGCTGTAGATCGCCAGCAGGTAGTACACGCCGGGAATGGCGGCCACCATCAGGACTATGCAGCCTGCGATCCGCAATGCTTCTTCTCTCGGGGTCTTGGATTAAGCCGCTTCACTGAATGAACCAGAGTGGCCGGAAGAACTGCGGGACTTTTCAGGGCCGCAACTCGATTGGAAAACGAAAGTGTAATCTAACACACGGGCAAAGCTCGGTCGAGGACACCTGAGACCGCATCGGTCGCGAGGGTCATACGGGTGGAGCACGCCTTGACCGGCTGCTATGGCTTGGCCGGTGTTGGGGAAGCACCATTCTGTTTGGCGAGCCTGACGCGCGCGGTTTCCAGTTCCTTCTGCACTCGAGCGACACTGTCTGCGTCAACCTCGGCTGGAATGGTCTTGTTCCACTCCTCCAGCGAGCGCTCCCAATATGTCGCTGCCAGCTTCAGGCGACCGGTCTTCTGGTAAAGATCGGCGAGATGTTCGTGAATGGTGGGATCGTCCGTCGTCCGCTCAGAGGCGCGGCGCAGATTCTCTTCCGCCAGCTCGTAGTTGCCCATTTTGTAGTAGGCCCAGCCGAGGGAGTCGAGATAGGCGCCGTTCTGCGGCTCCAGGGCCACGGCGCGGCGAATGTAGCCGAGCGCCTCATCCAGCCGCGTACCGCGGTCGGCGAGCATGTAGCCAAGATAGTTCAAGGCCATGGCGTTCTTGGGATCGTCGGCCAGCACCTTGTGGAAAGCCTCTTCGGCCTTGTCGTACTTCTTCTGCCGCTCGTAGATGGAGCCGGCGACGAAGATGGCGTAGTCCTTGTCTTCCTGCTTAGTCGCTAGATCAATCGCCTTGTTGATGTTATCTTCTGCGTTATTCCAATCCTGGACACGGCTGTACATCTGCGCCAGGGCAACGTAGACCTTCTCATCGTCAGCCGGATTGCCCTTGAGCAGCGACTTCACGCGCTCGATGGCTGGACCAGTGCTGCCCATGTCGGCCAGTTGCGAGGCCGCAACCATCTGCAGATCGCGATCGCCGGGAAACTTCTTGGCCGCTTCCTCGGCGACATTGGTAGCTAATTGCCACTGCTTATTGTCGCGATAGGTTTCGATGATCTCCTGGTAGCCGCGGACGGCGTTCTCGTCACCGAGGTCGAGCATTTTGCGGAAGGTGTCGACCGCCAGCTGGGTCTTGTTGGTTTCGCGATAGACGGTGCCCAGGCGCTCCAGGAACAGGGCACGATTGTTCTTGTCCGACACGGTGTAGTCGACGTCATCGTGCTGGGTCTTCTGGAGCAACTGATTCAGGATCTGGATGGCCTCATCGTATTTGCCCTGGGCTTCGTCGACGATGGCGATGTTGTACTGCACTTCGAGCGAATCCGGAACCACCGAACTGGCCTTCTTCAACGCGTCCATTGCCTGGTCGAACTTGCCATCGCGGCGATCGATCTCGGCAATGAGCATGTAGGTTTGCGCGTCGGAAGGATCGGCGTCGACAATCGCCTTATACTGCTCCAGAGCAGCTTCGGTCTGGCCGTCATTCATCAGGTTCTGAGCCAGGCCGCGCACGGCGTCCAGGTTGTCGCGGTCCAGTAGCGTGGACTGGCGATAAGCCTCCACCGCCCGCTTGTATTCCTTCTGCTGCTCATAGGTGTAGCCGAGCGCCGAGTACAACTTCGCAGTCCGCGCGGTTTCCGGAATTGCGTTCAGCACCTGCAAGGCGCGATTGGAATCGCCTTCCTCGTTGTAGAGATAAGCCAGCGTGCTCACGGCTTCTTCGGAATCGGGCTGGATCTGCACCGCTGCCTTGAATTCACTCTCGGCCTTCAGCAGCTCGTTATTCTGGCGATACAGACGCCCCAGGAGCAGATGGTCTTCAATGCTCTTGGGATCGAGCTTGACGATCTGTTCATACTGCTCGATCGCGAGCTTCAGAATCTCCTGCGACTGCGTGCCCGCCTGCATGTCGCCCAGCGAACGCAGATAGATGCTGCCCAGCAGGCGTCGAGCCTCCAGATTGTTGCCGTTGCGCTTCAGGATGTCCTGGGCTTCGAGGACCGCGTCGCGAATGCGTCCCATCTTGGCGTAAATTTCGGCCAGCCCGGCATTCAGATAATCGGAGCTTGGATCATTTTCGATGGCCAGCCGGTACTCTTCGATGGCCTTGTTGGCGTAGTCGGAGCGGCCATACATCGAGACCATCTCCTCATAGGTGTGCGCCATCATGAAGTGGTAGTAAGCCGCAGCCTTGTCCGGTGCTTTTGCCGGGGCCGTTGGTGACGGCTGTGGCGCAGCAGCCGGCTGCGCGGCGGGGGAAGAATTCTGTTGTCCACTGGTCGCGTCCGGAGGGGTCGCCGGTTGAGCAGCAGGCGTGGAATCAGAGGGTGAGTTTTGAGCTACGCCGGCGATGGAGCCAGCGAACAGCAGAGCCAGAATAGAGACACGGATATGTTTTAGGATCATTCAGGACCAGCCACTACAGCGATTGGATGCCGCGCCTCACACTGGAGTCTACATATATTCTAGCCGTTATTCCCCGATTGCGGGAGAACGATTCGTAGACCCTCGCAGGATGGTTTCAAACCGCCAATTCGCGAAATACCCTATTTTGGACGTAGCGGAGGGCGAAAGGTCAAAGCCGTGTCAAAAAGCGGGGATCGTCTCCCGCACTCGTACTTTCGAGAAGTTCTCCTCAGAAGCGAGCAGCGCGACGTAATGCACGGTCGCATCTTGCGAGCACTTCTCCCAACTGCGAATTCAGCATTCAGGCTTTCTCGCAGGCGCAGTCTTTGAAGGCCGCCCCTTTTCAAGCGCAGACTTAGTCAGAGTTGCCATGGATTCCTGCGGTAACAATTACCCTCCACTGCTCTTTCCTACTCAATGGCTGAATTGCTTTCCAATGTGTCCCATTGAAAGCAAATGGGTTAGAGGCCAACTTGCAGGCGCGGAGTTTGGCAACGTACCTGTAATAACAAACTGCGTGGCCGTGTGATGGCTATCGGGCAGCGGGAAAAGTCCGACAAGCAGACGAGCCGACCATTCTTATAGGAGTTCCTAACATGAAGATCTCGATGCTATTCACGTTGCCTCTAGCTGCGGCGCTGGTGCTGCCCGCGGTCGCGCAACAGACGACATCTGATGACAGTCAGCGGCCGGCAGCTGTGGCGGCACCGAGCACAGCGCAGTCGAGCCAGAGCAGTTCGCAATCTGCCCAGACCGCGCCGGATGCCAACTCAGACCAGAACCTGTCCGCGCGCCAGCCGCTGCAGCCCGAGGTGCGGGAAGGCTTCTGGGGCAAGGTGAATCCTTTCGCCCGCAAGAAGTACGTGCAGCGCCAGCTCGCTCCGATTCGTGACCGGGTGAGCGAGCTTGACGACCTGACCGCTGCGAACGCCCGGCAGATCAAGGATGTGGACGCGCGCGCGCAGGAAGGCATTCGCCTGGCAGATGCCAAGGCCACGCTGGCCGATCAGCACGCGGTCGATGCCGGAAACCGCGCCCAGCAAGCGAATGAGACCGCGACTCAGGCGAGCAACCGCCTGAACACGGTTGAGCAAGTGGTCGGCAATATTGATCAATACAAGCCGGCGACGCAGACCGAAATCCGGTTCCGCTCCGGCCAGACGGTCTTGAGCAGCAAAGACCGCCAGGCGCTGGATGACATGACCGCCGATCTGAAAGATCAGAAAGGCTACATCATCGAAGTGCAAGGGTTCTCGCGGGGCGCCGGACAAGCGGGGATACAGAGCTCGCAGGCAATGGCCAATTCGGTGGTGCGTTACCTGGTGGAGAAGAACGACGTCCCGGTCTACCGTGTCTTCGTGATGGGAATGGGCAATGCGAAGCTGCCTGCGGAGGACGGCAGCCCAGCCCGAGCCGGCAATCGGGTAGAGATCAGCCTGATGAAGAACAATGTGGATCAGTTGGCTTCGGCCACGCGGCCCAACGGAGAGATGTCCGCGGGTATGGGCGCCGAGGACAGCGGCTATGGGGCGCAACCATCGCAGCGGCAATCCGCCCCGATGCAGCAGGAGTCCAGCGTCGCGCCGAACAGTACCCCGCAGCAGTAGGTTGAGGTCAGTCCTGTGTTGAGCAGCCCCTCGCACGTGCGAGGGGTTTTTTGTTGGGGCCGAAAGAAGTGTGGATGGAAGCGTGTGCCGTCCCTACGGTGCCTGTGTCGTAGCAGTGCCGCCGCTCCGCGGCTCATCTTGTTCTCCACTTCACCGCGGGCTCACGCCCGCGGCTAACTTCATTCCGCCGCGTTGCGGCTGGTTTGAGGCAAATCTCGAGCGATCGTTCCACCGCACGAATGAGATTCAAGCTACGACACAGGCACCTACGGGACTCGGCCTCATTTCTCACGCTGGAAAAAGGGTGTGGCGATCTTGGAGACGCGGACGCTACGTTTTCTCCACGCGATCAGGATCGCGCGGGCAATGCCGATGCCAGGACGAGTGCTGTTCCGGCGTAGAGCAATGTGTCAAAAACGTAATTTATCGCCTCCATGATCTCCGGCGTTGTTCCGGCGTGGGCGAGGACCCAGATAGGCAGATATAGGAATACGGTGAGGACGGTCATGAGTGCGCCAATCGAGGTCGCGGCTATCCGGGATTTCTTGTTCAGGGCCAAGGCGATGCCAGCGGCCAGCAGGATCGCTCCGGTGAGGTATCCCCATACGCGGGGGAATGGAACCCATGAGGGCGTCAGCTTTTCCAAAGGAAAGCCGGGCGCAAACTCTGGATGAAGAAAAAATTGTACGGCAAAAAAAATGGCAGCCGTCGCTATGACGATGCGCCCAAATGAAATCATCCACTTCGATTGTTGCGGCGAGGATGCGCGACTGTGCAGTCCGGCGAGGGCCCACGCGCCTGCGGCAAAAGAGAGGTCTCTGAGCGCGTAGGTCCACGCGAATCGATTCTCAGGGTCCCCGATCGCATTCGGGATATGCATCATGCAGACAAATAAAAAAAACATCAATCCGAGCAGGATGGACGACAAGCGTACGAACTTCCTCACCGTAAGACTGGTAGCTGCCGCGAACAACGCACATCCAACAAAACACGCCCAGAACAAGTGCCAGGGCATCCAGGACGGGATCATATCCGAGACTCGCATGGGGCCGCCGAAATGCTCGGGCGCGAATACAGCCAGTGACACGGCGATGAAGAGAGGGCCCCAGATGATGAGCTTGTCCCAGCCGCGAGCCGCGCTGATATCTTTTCGAAGTATTAAGACTCCGGCGACAAGATAGATCAGCCCGACAAAAGACATCCAGAAATTTATTGATGAAAGCATCAGAACCTGTTTCGCGAGGTGCTGCGGCGGAGATTATATCCCGGTCGCCGAGGGCCTATTCAGGCATTGTGGCCGAATGCAGGTTCAATAACTTAAGCGGGATCAGCATGGGGATGTGCTGCGATAGGTTTTTTGGCCGGACGGAAGATATCGAGAAATTTTGGGCTGTTGCTGCTGGGGATAGCAGACCATCGGGAGCGCTCCCCGATGAAAAGTCGTTTCACAGTGTCGCGAACAGGCGAAACGGGTGTACTATGATGCCGTTTTCAAGATCAAAAAGGAAATTCCGGATAAGGGGGGATGATGCTGTCCGCAAACCTCCGCTCTGCTTCTTTGCTTCCACGGGTAACATCACTCCGCAACCGTAGCCTGTTTGCCCTTCTGTTCGTCGCCCTCGCGACGGCGATCGCCTCCGCACAGGTGACGGGCTGGCCTGAATTTCAATTCAGCAATAACCGGCTCGGCTTCAATCCGCTCGAGGACACGCTGGGTTTGTCCAATGTCAATCAGCTGGGAATCGTTTGGCAGGCACATCCGGTCGGTGACGTGATTTATGCGTCGCCAGCTGTAGCCAATGGCCTGCTATACGACATCAGCTTTGATTCGGGCCAGCTTTTCGCCCTCGATGCTAGTACCGGAGCCATCGTATGGCGCCAAACCTTGCAGGGCCAATTCTTCCAGTCCTCGCCGACAGTAGTCGGGAACGTACTCTACGTCGGAGTGGGGTTCTTTTCGCCGTACTATACCGGCGCGGTGTACGCAATCAATGCCCTGACCGGTCAGGTGCTTTGGAGTAATGGAAGCGTAAACGCCATCCAGACAGCACCAACCGTCGGAAACGGACTAGTCTACGTTGCCTCCGACTTCGGCGTGATTTACGCGCTCGATGCTTCTACAGGACAAGTGCAGTGGAGCTACGACACCACGCTGGGAAGCGGAACCGGTTCGGCGGGAGCGCTGGCCAACGGCGTCCTGTATATGGGCGTGGGACAGTTCTTGTTCGCCCTCAACGCTTCCGACGGAACGCTGCTGTGGCGACAGGAAACCAAGCTACTTTATAGGCTCCTCGCCAGCAGTACAGAACGGGGTTGTTTACATCAACTCGTATGACGGCGGGGTGTATGCGTTCGATGCCGGTACCGGAGCGGTGATCTGGCATCACGCGATCCGCATCCTGTACTTCACTTCGATGTCAATTGCTTACGGAAACATCTATCTATGCGGCTTTGACGGTGCTCCCGGCCTTACTGCACTGGACGCGCGGACGGGTGACACGGTGTGGTTTCGCTCTGTGGTGCATTGTAATTACTCATCGCCGACTGTGGCCAACGGAGTTGTCTACGCGGGGTGGGAGTCGCTCGGCGCAATCAATTCTCACATTCTGGCATTTGATGTCAGCACAGGCGCACAGCTGTGGAACCAACTTGTCGGCAGCCCCATCTACGGTGAACCGATCGTGGTGAATGGAAAACTCTACATCACGACGTACAGCGGCGAAGTCACGGCTTTTGGGCTCAATCAAGATTGATCGAAGCCCGGTGCCCCGTCGTTTCGCGAACCTCAGACGAAAGGGGTGGGAGGAAACTCAACTCAGGTTGAGCGACGCGGATGCGCGACGTCAAACAAAGGTGAGCGATCCCAACCGTCATATCCTAGATTCTGTCCTGATCCGCAGCCCGTGAAGCCGTGTACCTGCCATTGTTTCTGCAGCTTACGATCCGGGCGGAGCTGGCTGGGTTGTATCGGAGCTGCCGGTCGATCCCGGCGGCGGTGCTGCCGCCGGCTGCTCGCGCTGCGGTGGCAGCGGATAATATCCGTGCTTGGCGGAGATTTCCAGGCCGGGCTTTTTCACGCGGACTTCGATGTCACGATAGTTGCTGGATGGCTTCTGCACCGTGTTGTAGCCCAATGTGTATTGGAAGCGGGCTTCCATGGTGATCCGCTGATAGGCGCTCTCGATTGATTCCTTCGAGAACTCGTTCAGCACATCGCCGCCGGTGGCATTGACGTAGCGCGGCAGGATATTGCTGTAGCCGAATCCGGGAATGTGCACCTTGGAGATCGGCTTGTTAAGCATCTCTGCCGTGTCCACGCCGATGGCATATACCGCAATGCCGTCGGTCAGCAACACTTTCAACACCTGGGCATAACTGGCCCGGCTGCCATACTCCTGACCGTCGCTGATGACAAAGATGATCTTGCGGGTGGTAGGCGCGCGATGAGCGAGTTCCTGCGCCGCCATCAGAATCGCGTCGTTCAGGACATGGGATTCCGGGGTTGGCGTTATCACCTGCTTCGCACCGTCCATCGGTTTGCTGTTGGTCTGGGGCCCCGATCCAAAAGGGCCACCTACAACCGACGCACCAGCATTGTTTCCGCTCTCATCCTTAATGCGCTGGAGGGCCATCTGCATGCGCGTGGAGTTGCCGAAATCCTGACGTTTGCTCACCGTATTGCCATAGGTGAAGACGGCTACTTCATCGAACGGGCCGAAGGCGCCGCCCAAGGCTGAAAAAGTCTGGTTCACTTTACGAAGCACGGGGTCGGGCAGGCCCTGGTCAACGATGAGGGCCGCCGACAGAGGAAACGGGTCGCTGGTGAAAAAGGTGAGCTTCTGCAGTGTCCCGTCTTCATAAATACTGAAGTCTTTGGCCAGCAGGCCTTCCACCAGCTTGCCTTCATTGTCCTTTACGGTAACCGGGACGGTGACAAAGCTGACGGTCTTGGTGAGAGTCATCAGCTCATCGCGTCCATTCTCGTTGCTGGGCACGCTGCCCGGCGGAACGGTCTTGATCTCCCGCGATCCGGGAGGCGGCGGCTGCGGATTGGTCTGCTCGGGAGCTTGTCCCGCGGGACGAGTATTTGCCGGCTGCTCCGGGTTTCCAGTGGAGGGCGAATTTCCCTGATCATCGGCGCTACTGGGCGGCGGCAGATTAACGCTTGGCGCCGGCGCATTGTTCTGTGGTGCAGGAGCATCTGGTAGCTTCTGATCCTGGCAGATGGCAGAAGCTGCAGCCAGTGCAAGGACCGCCGTGAGAAAGGCGCCTCTCATGCAGGAGCTCAAGGGGCGAGGGAACATGGGTGTCTGCGTCTCCAAGACTTGCCGGAACTCTGCACAGTATAACCGTAGTCGAGCTTCTCGGCAGCTTTCATCGCCGATTTCTCCGCCGTGCACTAGAATGGATACATCCGATAGGAAAGAGAAGCTATGCCGATGCATCGGTTTCGCCAAAGTGTCATCGTCGGGTGCCTGATCCTGGGTTGCTGCCTCTGGCTGCCGGCGCAGCAGCAGAATCCGCC
>Ga0181532_10000856_pt1 | contig 30423 bp, 33 predicted proteins | sample PEATcosm2014_Bin_33_FD_119768 | JGI IMG/M metagenome (GOLD analysis project Ga0181532, IMG submission 119768) | Peatland microbial communities from MTU Mesocosm Facility, Houghton, MI, USA - PEATcosm2014_Bin11_30_metaG | ecosystem: Environmental > Terrestrial > Soil > Wetlands > Peat | place...
CCGACCCCGGCATCCCTGGTGACCCCGGCATCCCCGGTGACCCCGGCATCCCCGGTGACCCCGGCATCCCTGGCGACCCCGACAGCCCCTCGCTGCGCGCCAGCCTCGAGGCGATCCTGCTGGTCGCGGACGAGCCCGTGCCGGCCGTGGTGCTCGCCCAGGTGCTGGAACGGCCGACCGGGGAGGTGGCCGGCCTGCTCCGCGGCACCGCGGCCGAATACGCGGCCGAGGAACGAGGATTCGACCTGCGCGAGATCGCCGGCGGCTGGCGGTTCTACACCCGGGAGGACTGCGCGCCCGTCGTCGAGCGGTTTGTCAGCGAGGGCCAGGAAGTCCGGCTCACGCAGGCGGCGCTGGAGACCCTGGCCGTCGTCGCCTACCGCCAACCGGTCAGCCGGGCGCGGGTGTCCGCGGTGCGCGGCGTCAACTGCGACGGCGTGATGCGGACGCTGACGCTGCGCGGGCTGGTGGAAGATTCTGGGACCGACCCGGAGACCGGCGCGATCATGTACCGGACCACCGGTTACTTCCTGGAGCGACTCGGTCTGGCCGGCCTGGAGGAACTGCCTGACCTGGCGCCGTTCCTGCCGGACAGCATCGAGGATGTCGACGACGCCACGGATCTGGGCCACGACCGTGCCCGGCCGTAACCCGCGCGGCCGCGGCACCGGCCACCCGGCCGGCCACTCCACCGGAGGCGCCCCCAGGGGAGGTGCCCCCGCCCGCGGGCGCCCGTCCGCTCCCCAGCCAGTTGACGATGGCGATAACGACTTCGGTGCGGATTTCGGCGAAGAGCGTGACAGCCTCATCGACGTTCCCGGTGGCGTGCGGCTGCAGAAGGTCCTGGCCGCGGCGGGCGTGGGCAGCCGACGGCACTGCGAGGAGCTGATCGGGGCCGGCCAGGTCGAGGTCGACGGCGAGACGGTGCGCCGTTTCGGCGCCCGGGTCGACCCCGAGCACCAGGTCATCCGGGTGGACGGCAAGCGCATCCCGTCCCGCCAGGACCTCGTCTACCTGGCCTTCAACAAGCCGCCGGGCGTGCTGACCGCGATGTCCGATCCGCGCGGGCGGGCCACCGTCACCGACTTCCTCGGCGACCGGGCCGAGCGGCTATTTCACGTGGGCCGGCTCGACTACGACAGCGAGGGCCTGATGCTGCTGATGAACGACGGTGAGCTCGCGCACCGCCTCGCGCATCCCGGCTTCGGCGTGCTCAAGACCTACCTGGCCGAGATCCAGGGTCCGGTGCCGAAGGATCTCGGCCGGACGCTGATGACCGGGATCGAGCTCGACGACGGGGTGGCCGCGGCGGACCGGTTCCGGGTGGTGGAACGCTCCGGGCCGCGCGTGCTCGTCGAGGTCACCCTGCATGAGGGGCGCAAGCGCATCGTGCGCCGGATGCTCGCCGAGGCTGGCCACCCGGTGCTCCGGCTGGTACGGACCGACGTCGGCCCGATCCGGCTGGGTGGCCTGAAGCCAGGCGGTGCGCGAGGGCTCACGACGCGCGAAGTCGGCGAACTGTACGCCTCGGTGGGCCTATAGCCTGGGGGCATCAGCCTGAGATGGCCCGGCAGTCGATACTGAGGAGGTGGGAACGTGCCGGTCAGAGCGATCCGGGGCGCGGTGCAGGTCGAAGCCGATGAGCGTGCGGCGATCCTCGACGGAACGGCCGAATTGGTCAGCGAGGTCATGACGCGGAACGACCTGGTCCCCGACGACGTGATCAGCGTCCTGTTCACGGTCACCCCGGACCTGACCACGGAGTTCCCGGCGCTGGCCGCGCGCAAGATCGGTTTTCACGACGTGCCGCTGCTGTGCGCGACCGAGATTCCGGTGCCGGGTGCGCCCCCGCGCGTGGTCCGGCTCATGATGCACGTGGAGACCAGCCGCTCCCGCGGTGAGATCCAGCACGTGTACCTCCGCGGCGCGGCGGTCCTCCGGCTGGACATCGCGCAGTGACCCAGAGGCCGGTCCCGCGGCAGGTCGTCGTCATCGGCACCGGCTTGATCGGGACGTCTGCGGCGCTCGCCCTGCGGCGCCACGGCGTCGACGTCTGGCTCTGGGATCGTGATCCGGCCGCCGCGGTGCTCGCGGCCGACCTGGGCGCGGGACGGGTCCTGGCCAGTCTGGAAGGCCCGGAAAGAACGGGAAGCCGGGACGCAGCGGGAAGCCCCGGCAATCCGGCCGGCCCCGCCGACGTGGCGCTGATCGCGGTGCCGCCCGCCGAAGTGGCCGCTGTCCTGACGACAGCGCAGCGCGCGGGCCTGGCGCACTGCTACACGGACGTCGCCAGCGTGAAGGCGCTGCCCCTGGCCCGGGCCCGGGAGGCCGGCTGCGACATCTCCCGCTACGTGCCCGGACATCCGCTGGCCGGCCGGGAACGGTCCGGGCCGGCCGCAGCCCGCGCGGATCTCTTCCTCGGCCGGGCCTGGGCGCTGTGCCCGGCTCCCGAGACCTCTGGCCTAGCGGCGGCCACGGTGACCGCGCTGGTGACGGCGTGCGGAGCCGAGCCGGTCGTAACGGACGTGGACACCCACGACCGCTGGGTCGCGCTGATCTCACACGCCCCGCACGTCGTCGCCGCGGCCATGGCGGCGCAACTGGCCCCAGAATCGGTGCCGCCGGAGGCCCTCAGCCTGGCCGGGCCAGGCCTGCGCGATGCCACCCGGATCGCCGTCGGCGACGCCGGCCTGTGGACGCAGATCCTGACCGGGAACGCCGCCCCGGTCGCGGCGATCCTGGCTGCGGTGGCCGGCGACATCGCGGAGGCCGCGCGGATCCTGGCCGAGGTGGCCCCCATCCCTGGCCAGCGCGGCGACCCGGCCGGCGCGCCCGCGCCGGAGGCCAGCAAGGGCCTCACCGTGCTGCTAGAGCACGGCCGCGCGGGCGTGGCCCGCATCCCCGGCAAGCACGGCGGCCCGGCCCGCGCGTTCACCGCCGTGCAGGTGGTCATCAGCGACCGACCCGGTGAGCTCGCGCGGTTGTTCGCCGCGGCGGCCGAGGCCTGCCTCAACGTGGAGGACGTCAGCATCGAGCACTCACCCGGGGCGCCGGTGGGCGTGGCCGAGCTCTCGGTCCGGGCGGAATCCGCCGGGCCGCTGATTAACGCCCTCACGGCCGGCGGATGGCCCGTCCGCCGGTAGCCTTGCGGGTGTGAGCATTTCTGCGGACAGCCACGGCGGATCATCGGGCAGCGGAATCGTCATCGCCGTCGACGGTCCGTCAGCGTCGGGAAAATCGAGCACCTCGCGCGGGGCGGCCCGCGCCCTCGGCCTCCGCTACCTCGACACCGGCGCCATGTACCGGGCCCTGACCTGGTGGCTGCTGGCCCATGGCATCCCGGTCGGCGACGCTGAGGCGGTGGCCCGGCACGTCGGTGATCCCGTCATCGAGGTGGGGACCGACCCCGACGGCCCATGGGTGACGGTCGACGGCCGGGATGTGTCGGCGGCGATCCGGACCCGTGAGGTGTCCGGCGCGGTGTCCGCGGTGGCCCGGATCCCGCAGGTCCGCGCGCGGCTGACCGCCATGCAGCGCGAGATCATCGCCCGCGCCCGGGCCGAGGGGCGGGGCATCGTCGCGGAGGGGCGTGACATCGGCACGGTGGTCGCGCCCGACGCGGTGGTCAAGGTCTTCCTCACCGCCAGCGAGGTGGCCCGGGCCAGCCGCCGCAGCGCCGACCTGGCCGGCGACCCCACGGTGACCGTCGCCGCGACCCAGGCCGAGCAGGCCCGCCGGGACCGGATGGACGCGGCGCAGATGGCGAAGGCCCCGGACGCGGTGGACGTCGATTCGACGCTGTTCTCGCTCGCGGACGTGGTGGAGATGATCGCGGGCCTGGCGATTCAGCGGGCCAAGCTCCCCGATACCGCGAGGACGACACGGTGAGCCCGGACGACGAGGCCGCCGCCTCCGGCACCGACGACGAATTCGTCCCTGGGGTGCCGGAGGTTAACGACTACTCCCCCGACGACGCCGCGGACCGCGAGTACCCCCTGGACGACGAGTACCCCGCAGACGGCCCGTTTGGCGGAACAGACGACGATGAGATGGCCGAACGGCCCGTGGTGGCGGTGGTCGGCAGGCCGAACGTCGGCAAGTCCACGCTGGTCAACCGGATCATCGGCAGTCGGCTGGCCGTCGTGGAGGGCACCCCGGGCGTCACCCGCGACCGGGTCGCCTACGACGCGGACTGGCGCGGGCGGCAGTTCACCCTGGTCGACACCGGCGGCTGGGAGCCGTCAAAGGAGAAGACGGGATCGCTGGCGGCGCGGATCGCCGGGCAGGCCCGGATCGCCGCGAAGACGGCCGACGCCGTGCTGTTCGTCGTGGACGCCACGGTGGGGGCCACCGACGCCGACGACGCCGTCGCGGACGTGCTGCGCCGCTCCGGCGTGCCCGTTGTGGTCGCGGCCAACAAGGTCGACAACGCCGCCACCGAGCTGACCGCCTCGTCGCTGTGGTCGCTCGGGCTCGGCCAGCCCTACCCGGTTAGCGCGCTGCACGGGCGCGCCAGCGGTGACCTGCTCGACGCGGTTCTCGAGGCACTGCCCGAGCCGCCGCCGCAGCCCCGCACCCGGCCGTCCGGGCCGCGCCGGGTGGCCCTGATCGGCCGGCCCAACGTCGGCAAGTCCAGCCTGCTGAACAAGCTGGCGGGGGAGCAGCGGGTGCTGGTTGACGCCGAGGCCGGCACGACCCGGGACCCAGTGGACGAGCTGATCGAGCTCGGCGGCAAGACCTGGCGGTTCGTGGACACGGCCGGCATCAGGCGGCGCTTCCGGGAGAGCCAGGGCGCCGACTACTACGCGGCGCTGCGGACCGCGGGCGCCCTGGAGGTCGCCGAGGTCGCCGTGGTGCTGGTCGACGCCGGCCAGCCGCTGACCGAGCAGGATCTGCGGATCATCTCGATGGTCATCGAGGCCGGGCGCGCCCTCGTTATCGCGTTCAACAAGTGGGACATGGTCGACGAGGAACGGCAGCACTACCTGGAACGCGAGATCGACCGGCAGCTGTACAACGCGCGCTGGGCGCCACGGGTCAATATCTCCGCCACCACCGGGCGGCACGTTGACCGGCTGGTCCCCGCGATCGAGACGGCTCTGGCGGGCTGGGAGACCCGGGTCCCGACCGGGCGCCTGAACAGCTGGCTGACCGGCCTGATCGCGGCGACCCCGCCGCCGGTGCGCGGTGGGCGCCAGCCGAAGGTCCTGTTCGCCACGCAGGCCGGGATCCGGCCCCCGCACGTCGTGCTGTTCACCACGGGGTTCCTGGAGGCCGCCTACCGACGGTTCGTGGAGCGGAAACTGCGCGAGGAGTTCGGCTTCGAGGGCAGCCCGCTGAAGGTATCGATGCGGATGCGGGAAAAGCGCGGGCGTGGCTCATCGTCGCGGGGCCGCAGCACCAGCCGCCGATAGTGCTGTGCTGGCCCGGTTCGCTGTGCTGGCCCGGGGGGCGACCCCCCGGAACCCCCCGCTGCGCTCCGCGCCCCGCCGGGGTACTTCGCCGACACACCGGCCACTCACCGGGCCGTTGGCCCGGTTCGCTGTGCTGGCCCGGGGGGCGACCCCCCGGAACCCCCCGCTGCGCTCCGCGCCCCGCCGGGGTACTTCCCGACACACCGGCCACTCACCGGGCCGTTGGCCCGGTTCGCTGGGCCGGTCACGAGCGCCTCGCCGTAGCCTGGCCGGATGCGGACCACTCAGCTCCTTGAGACCGACCGGCTGCGCGTCTGGCACCCGTACGCGCCCATGCCGGGCACGCATCCCCCGCTGCCGGTGGAATCCGCGTCCGGGGTCCGGCTCCGGCTGGCCGGCCCGGACGCCCCCGAACTGGTGGACGGAATGTCGTCGTGGTGGGCGGCCATCCACGGGTACCGGCACCCGGTCCTGGACGCGGCGGCCCGGTCGCAGCTGGGCCGGATGAGCCATGTGATGTTCGGCGGCCTGACCCACGAGGCAGCGGTACGGCTGTGTGACCGGCTGGCCACGCTGACCCCGGACGGCCTGGAGCACGTCTTTCTGTGCGATTCCGGTTCGGTCGCGGTCGAGGTCGGGATCAAGATGTGCCTGCAGTACTGGCGCTCACGCGGCCAGCCGGCCAAGCGGAAGCTGCTCACCTGGCGCGGCGGGTACCACGGCGACACGTTCTGGGCGATGTCCGTTTGCGACCCCGACGGCGGCATGCATCGGATGTGGGAAGGGGTGCTGCCCCAGCAGGTCTTCGCCGGCCTGCCGCCGGCCGGTTTCGCGGCCGGCCTGGACCCCGGCTACGCCGCCGAGCTGACCGGACTGATCGCCCGGCACGCGGACGAACTGGCCGCGGTGATCGTCGAGCCGGTGGTGCAGGGCGCCGGCGGGATGCGCTTCCACGACCCCGGCTACCTGCGCGTGCTGCGGTCCGCCTGCGACGAGCACGGCGTTCTGCTGATCTTCGACGAGATCGCCACCGGCTTCGGCCGCAGCGGGATGCTGTTCGCGGCCGGCCACGCCGGGGTGAGTCCGGACGTGATGTGCCTGGGCAAGGCGCTGACCGGTGGCTATCTCACGCTGGCCGCCGCGCTGTGCACGCCGGAGGTCGCGGCGGGCATCTCCGGCGGGGAGGTGCCGGTGCTCGCGCACGGGCCGACGTTCATGGGCAACCCGCTGGCCTGCGCGGTCGCGACCGCGTCGCTGGAGGTGCTGCTCACCGGGTACCCCGGCGGCTGGCAGGCGCAGGTCCGCCGGATCGAGGCGGGGCTGCGCGCCGGGCTCGCCCCGGCCCGGGCGCTGCCCGGGGTCACCGACGTCCGCGTGCTCGGCGCGATCGGCGTGGTTCAGCTCGATCACGGCGTGGACATCGCCGCGGCGACGAAGGCGGCTGTCGTGGAGGGCGTCTGGCTGCGCCCGTTCCGCGATCTCGTGTACACCATGCCGCCGTACGTCACCGGCGACGATGACCTGGCCCGTATCTGCGCTGGCGTGCTCGCGGCCGTGGCCGCGGCCTAACCCCCGCGCCGGGCGCACCTCGATCGCGTTCACGGCCGGTCCCGTCCGCCGGGGGACACCTGGATGACGTTCCGCGCGCGGTCGCGGCGGTCTGCGGCCGGGCGGGCGGCGTCGCCCGCTGGATCGGCCTGGGGCCGCTGCCGAACCTGGCGGCGGTCCTCGGGCCCGAACCGGCCCTGGCGCGCTAACCGGCCCAGTTGTCCATCCCGGGGAGGATCGCTCCCGGCGGCGACCTGGAACCAGACGGTCGTCCCCGCGCCGTCCTGAACGAAGCCCCACCGCGCCGCGAGCTGTTCGACCAGGAAAAGCCCGTGGCCTCGGGTGGCGTACCGGTCCCCGCTCACCTCGGGGCCGCCGTCCGGCGACCCGTCGTCGACGACCTCCACGAGCAGGCCGTCGGGTACGTCGCTCACCACGACCGTCACGGTGCCGCCGTCGTGGCCCGAACTCGTGTGCAGCACCGCGTTGGACACCAGTTCCGAGGTCAGCAAGGCGGCCGTCTCCGCGGCCGGCCCGGCCAGCGCCGTGACGAACGCTCTGGCCCTCGACACCTGCTCGGGACGTCCCCGGATGGTCAGGCTACCGAGGACGACCGCTGCGGGCGTCATGGCTGGCTGGGTCGATCATCGCCCGCTGGCGTCTGCTCCATGCCTTATTCCTCCCCCTATGACCATGGATGCGCTGTTCGCAGCCCGGGACAGCATTAGGTAATAATGCCATCACCGTGCGTTAGAAACGATGATGGTACGCATGGCGGCGCGGCGCAAGTGCATGAAACAAATTTATCGGATGAAATCCCGAATGGGATTTCATCCCGAGCACTGGTGTTGTATCGTCATCCTTGTCAACGAACGGTACGAAGTGATCTCGTTACCGTGTGCTATCCAATGGCCGGTGATCTGAGCGCACGTGCTTCGGCTCCCAAAACCGAGTATTGTGCGGCCGGATGCCTTGAGGGGGTGAGTCGCTCATGACGATGGGTCCGACCGTGCGCCGTCGGCGGCTCGGTTCTGAGCTACGCCGGCTACGGGAGTCTCACTCCATCAAGCTGGAAGAGGTCGCCGAGCACCTCGGTGTGGCCGCGTCCACGCTGTCGCGCATCGAGACGGGCAAGGCGCCGACCAAGTCGGTGTACCTCAGCGCGATGCTCGAGATGTACGGAGTCACCGATCCGGCTCAGCGCCAGGTCCTGATCGACATGGCGCGCGAAGGTCACCGCAAGGGCTGGTGGTCGGTCTACGACGACGTGCTGCCGACCGGGTTCGGGATTTACGTCGGGCTGGAGGCCGAAGCCGCCGGACTGCGCAGCTTCGAGGCCGAGGTCGTGCACGGGCTGTTCCAGACGCAGGAATACGCCCAGGCCGTCCTGCGGGAAGTGAACAGCCGGGACACCGACGAGCAGATCGAGCGGCTCGTCGATCTGCGGATGAAGCGCCAGGAGATGCTGGACCGGAATCCGCCGCTCGACGTATGGGTGATCATGGACGAGGCCGTGATCCGGCGCACCATCGGCGGGGCCACGGTCATGAGCGGTCAGCTCGCGCGGCTGACCGAGGCGAGCAAGATGCCGAATGTCACGCTCCAGGTGCTGCCGTTCGACAGCGGGTCGCACGCGGGTCTGAGAGGGCCTTTTTCCATCCTCGAGTTTCCTGAGCGGGCCGATGCCGATGTGGCGTACGTCGAGTCCCTGGCCGGGATCATCTACCTGGAGAAAGATCGGGAAGTGCGCACCTGCGCGGAGGCGTTCGACCGTCTCCGGGCGGCGGCCCTGTCGCCGGGTGCGTCTGCTGACCTGATCTCCGGGACGGCGGAAGATCTCGTATGACCAATGCCGGGGGCCGGACGGGCGACGCATCGTCCCGGCGGGCCTGGGTTGCCCGACAGCAGGGCTAGGTTGCCCAACAGCAGGTCCAGATAGAACCGCGTTAGTACATCGAAAGGAGAGGCGGATGGAAACCGACCTCACAGGAGTGCGCTGGTTCAAGAGCAGCGCGAGCAGCACCGGCGGGTGCGTGGAGATAGCCCACCTGCCTGAGGGTGGCGTGGCGGTCCGTGACACCAAGGACCGCGCTAAGACGCCGCATGTGTTCGATCGGCACGAGTGGGAGTGCTTCCTCGTTGGTGCCAAGAACGGCGAGTTCGACCTCCCTAGCTAAAGATCGTCTTCGACCTTCCTAGCTGAAGATCGTCCCGGGGCCTTTACTCCGGGCGTTGGGGGGGAGGGGGGGTGACGGGTCCCGCTGAGGGGTAGCGGGACCCGTCACATCTATCCGGTTAGGTCCCCGGGCGCACGCCCCTGATAACGCCGTGGATGAACTCGTTCCACTCCGCGCCGGTGAAGATGAGGGCCGGGCCGTCGGGATGCCGGGAGTTCCGCACCGCGATCCCGCCGCCCGGCAGGACGGCCATCTGCACGCAGTTGCCCCCGGTGGGACCGCTCCGGCTGCTCTTTACCCACGTGATGCCCTGCAGCTCACTGGCGCGCATACCGTTGCGGATGTGGCTCATCGCCGCCCATCCAGTTCGCTGATGATCGACCGCAGCAGGGCCGGAGTCGCGGACGGCTGCGCGCTGACGATGCTCAGCCGCTCCATGGCCAGCATGTACTGGTCGACGTCGGCCTGCTTGTCCAGGTAGAGGGCGCTCGTCAGGTGCTCGACGTAGACGATGTCGGGCAGCTCCCGGTCACCGAACCGCAGCACGCTGAACCCGCTCGGCACCGCGTGCCCCCCGACGCCGTACGGCACCACCTGAAGCGTGAGGTTGGAGCGTTCGCTCGCCTCCAGCAGGTACCTGATCTGGTCCCGCTGCGTGCGGGCATCGCTGACCGGGCGCCGCAGCGCGGGCTCCTCGATGATCACCCACAGCTTCAGCTCGCCGCTCGCGAAGCGCCGCTGCCGTTCCTTACGGACCAGCACGTGGCGTTCCGCCTCCTCGGGGGAGAAGTCGCCCAGGGCCAGGACGGCCGTGGCGTAGCCCTCGGTCTGCAGCAGACCGGGAACGAACTGCGGCTCGTAGATGCGGATGGACGCCGCGGATTCCTCCATCCCGACGTAGGACTGGAACCACTCGGGCAGGATGTCGGTGTGGCGGTGCCACCAGCCCGGGCGGTTCGACTGCTCGGCCAGGGTCAGCAACTGCTCGCGCTCGTCGCGGCCCACGCCGTAGTAGGTCAGCAGGTCCAGGATGTCGATTTCCCTGATCGCATTCCTGCCCAGCTCGATCCGGCTGATCTTGGATTCCGACCCGCGGATGACCTTCGCCGCCTGCTGGGCCGAGATCCGCCTGCTTTCGCGCAGACGCCGCAAGTGCGTGCCGAGAAGGATGCGAAGGACGGTCGGTCCGTGTGCCGCCTCCATCATCAGACTCACCTGTCCTCTCCTCGATCGCCCCAGAGCGATCCGTCCGGGCCAACGGCCACTTCCCGAGCCCGGATGCCGTCGCCGCCAGGACAGTTCTGTCACAACCGGCTAGACTGGTGTCCGGACAAACATGTCGCGAATAGTCAAGACAAAACTGTCACCCAGAAGTGCCCTATCTATGCACATCATTGGCGCAATTGCGTTCCGCCGTACAGCACTTCGCCGTGCCAAGGCAATGATAACGCATATGGGATTTCACGCCATGCTCTCGCGCGCCCGGCCAGAAGGTTGCGCCGCGCAAGTTGTGAATCCATTAAATGCGTTTTCGCCCGATTGCCGCTCCGCCGCCGCGCGCGGCCAGCCAGGCCCGCACCGCCGCGGTCGGCCGGGCGGACCGTGCCGCGCGGACGTCGATGTGCTCTCACCAGGCAATCCTTGTCGTACGCAGCGTGATCATGCGGCTACCGAACGATCCCGGCCGGCCGGTGCGCTGACGGCTGGGCCGTCCCCGGCCCGGCCGGCGCGCCCGACGCCGCCGGCCAGCCGGGCGTGGCCGGCTAGCATCGAAGGCGAGATAGCTGGATTCTGTCCGATAAGTCGGATATGTACCGTTCGGCTGCATGCGGCGCCACACCCCCCTCGGCGCGCCGTGATAACTGATCCATTTACGTGCGGCCACCTGCGCCGTAATGCAAGTGTTCAGCGCACTTTCCTTATCACGGCTTTCGGGGAGTAATGCGGTGACCGAAGATGAGGGCTGGAGAAAAAGGTTCAGACCGGACATTCCGAGTACGGCGCGGATATATGACTACCTGCTCGGCGGGAAGGATAATTACCCGGCCGACCGGGCGGCCGCTGAGCAGATCGCCCAGGTACTGCCAAACGTCCGCACCGCCTGCCAGTGGAACCGCGCCTTCATCGGCCGGGCGATCCGCTATCTCGCGGTCAGCCGGGGCATCCGGCAGTTCATCGACGGCGGCGCCGGTCTCCCGACCGTGCGCAACGTGCACGAGGTCGCGCAGGAGGCGGCGCCGGGCAGCCACGTGGTCTACGTGGACAACGACCCCGTGGTGCTGGCGCACGGCCGGCACCTGCTGCACGGCGTGGCCGGTACCACGATCGTCGAGCACGACCTGCGCCAGCCGGACGAGATCCTGGCCGACCCGGAACTGCGGGCGCTGATCGACTTCGAGCAACCGGTCGCCCTGCTGCTCGTCGCCATCCTGCACTTCATCCCCGATGACGACGACCCGGGCGGGCTCATCAGGAAGCTCCTCGAGCCGTTCCCATCCGGAAGCTACCTGGTCATGTCGCACGGTACCGCCGATGCGACGCCGGAGGTCAACGAGGCCGCCGAGGTCTACGACCAGGCCACCGCGTCGGCGCACGTGCGCAGCCGGGACCACATCCTGCGGCTGATCGAGGGCCTCGGCCTGGCAGAGCCCGGGGTGGTGTGGCTCCCCGAGTGGCGCCCCGATCCCGGCCGCCGGCGACCGCCGAACCCGGCCGAGGCCTATGGCTATGCCCTGGTCGCCCGCAAGCCCTGACGCCCGCACCCTGGACGACTGGGTTCCCACCGCCGAGCACCGGGCCGAACTGGACAGAATTGTCCGGCCGCCGGAAGAGGACTACTGACCGGTGGACCCCTCTGGGGCCCGGCTCCCGTCCCGGCCGGCGCCTGAACCTTAGCTGTCCGCCTCGGCCGTCTTGTACAGCGCGGCGACGTTCTGGCCGAATACCGCCGAGTAGGACACGGCCGGGTCATCGCCGCCTTGCTCGTAGCCGCCGATAACCCCCATCACGGTGCCCTGCCCGGTGGCCTTGTCCACCCCCACGAGGAACGGGCCGCCGCTCGTCCCGTTCGGGTAGCCGCCGCAGTCGAACTCCAGCTGCGCATTGCTGAACGCCTTGGTCCAGTTCTGGCAGATCATCGGCTCGCTCGCGCCGTTCGGGTAGCCGACCACCTGCGTCAGTTCGACCTCGGGCAGGTCGATGCCGAGCTGTTCCGCGCCGGTGACGTCCTCGATCGGGATACTGGTGTTGTTCTGCCCAACCTGCAGGAAGGCGACGTCATCGTCCTGGCTGGTCGAGTTGTTCCAGGCCTGGTCGGTGAATACCCGCGCGACGTCCCAGATGCCGTAGGGAGCCTTGCCGCCCGCGTATCCCGGCACGAACGCGATCATGCCCTGCGTGCCGGTGACGCAGTGCGCCGCGGTCACGACCAGGTCCCCGTGCGGGCTGTGCACCACGCTGGCCGTGCAGAAATGCGTCCCGAGCTCGCCGTTGCTGGTGGTGAACAGTGCGCCGACGGCCGACGGCCCAGCGGACGGCGTCCCGGTGCGCGCCGGGGACGACGCGAACCCGACGATGTGAGCGATGCGCGCGGTCAGGACGCCGGTACCCCCGTCGGCGGGGGTGGCGAAAATGATGGCCAGCGTCGCGAGCATCGAGGTGCTGATGAAGCGAGCGGACGGCTTGGCCAGCCACCAGAACCAGCGTGATCCCCGCGGCCGGCCCGAAGGCCCTGGCTCGTGCGCCCCCTCGGTCTGCCCGCTCTGCGGACGCATGGTCTCCCTCTCCGGGCGCTTGTCCCATTACGTTTGGTTCCCATTGGGCCGATATTGATGCTGAATCGTGATGATCTTCAATCATCCAGCATGAAGCCGGGGCCGCCCAGGTAAAACGCCTGTGAGGTTGCTCAGAGGTTTCTGGGGACTTGCATGCTCCGCTGGGAGTCGACGGCCGTCACCAGCGCGCGTGGACCTCGGCCCGGAAGTGCTTGTCGTACAGGTTCTCGATCGCGCCAAGGGTCGCGCCGTCCAGCGCGGGCAGGTCAGCGGCCGCGGAGTTCTGCCGCGCCTGGCCGGCGTTGCGTGCCCCCGGGATGACGGTCGTGACCCCGGGCTGCTGGATCACCCAGCGCAGCGCGGCCTGCGCGGGCGTCGCGCCGGGCTGCGCCAGCGCGGCGAATTCCCGCGCCGCGTCCACACCGGCCTCGAAGTCCACCCCGGAGAACGTCTCGCCGAGGTTGACCCGGGAGCGGTCCGTCCAGGCGCGGAAGTTCTCCAAGCCATCCCAGATGTGAGTGATTTCAATTGGATAAGGCCCGGGCGATTGCCTCAAATGACGCATTTGCCTCCGGCGTTAGCCGCGAAGGCCGAGTGAAGGCCTAGCGGTAGGCGTCGAAGGCGAGCTTGATCGCGAGGGCCAGGCCGGCCAGGGCCACGACAATCCGCAATCCCGGAGCTGGCATCCGGCGGACGATTTTCGGCCCCGTCCAGCCGCCAATCAGGAAACCCGCCGCCAGCGGGACCACGAATGACCATCGCACCGGCGCAAAGATGGCGAAGGCCGCCGCGGCGACGAAATTGGCCAGCCCGCTGATCACGTTCTTGACCGCGTTGAGCCGGGCCAGGGTCTCTTCCACCATGACGCCGAGCACGGCGAGCAGCAGCACCCCGCCGCCCGCGCCGAAGTACCCCACGTAGACCGCCGCGCCGAACAGGGCCGCGTTGAGCGCGATGCTGCGCTCGCCCCCTGGCCGCGCCGAGAGTCTCTTGATCCGCGGCTGGATGGCCAGCAGCACGGACGCGCCCGCGATCAGGAACGGCACCACCAGCTGGAACGTCTGCGCCGGGGCCAGCAGCAGGGTCGCCGCGCCCGCCGCGCCGCCCAGCGCCGTTACCGTGCCGAACCGGCGGACGCGGACGCCCTGGCCGGCCAGTTCCGGCTGCGAGCCGGCCGCCGAGCCCGCGCCGGTCAGTACCAGCGACACCGTATTGGTCAGGTTCGCCACCAGCCGCGGCAGGCCGAGCGCGAGCAGGACCGGATAGGACACGAGCGAGGCGAGGCTCAGCACGGTGCTCATGACGCCGGCCGCCATGCCCGCGGCCAGCAGCACGAGCCCGTCTGTGACGGTCATATCGAACCGCTCACCGTGGCCGTCCTCCCCTACGCCTGGCGCACGGCAGCGAAGCCGGCGCCCCGTCTCAATATGTGCCGTACCCGGCTCCTCGCTTAACATCCGCCGCCACCCTGCGCGATCATGGTGCCGCCAGCCCCTCGAGAAGGAGGCCCAATGATCTTCATCACCGCCAAGTTCCTGGTGCGTCCCGAGGACGCCGACCGCTGGCCCGAGATCTCCCGTGATTTCACTGCCGCGACGCGGAGCGAACCTGGCTGTATGTGGTTCGACTGGTCCAGGAGCCTGGACAACCCGGCCGAATATGTCCTGGTCGAGGCCTTCCGGGATCAGGACGCCGGGGTGGCGCACGTGTCGTCGGCGCACTTCAAGGAGGCGCAGAAGACGCTGCCGCCGCACCTCGCCGAGACACCCAAGATCGTCAGCGTGACGGTCGAGCAGGATGGCTGGTCCGAGCTCGGTGAGATGGCCGTCAACTAGCCCTCGGTACCGGGCCGGGGTACCGGGCCGGGCCACGAGGCCGGGGAATTAGGCCCGGGTACGCCGCTGCCGGGCCGCCTCGTACAGCAGCACGGTCGTAGCGCTGGCCGCGTTGAGCGAGCTGGCCGAGCCGGTGATCGGGATCCGGGCGATCCGGTCGCTGGCCGCCCGCCAGGCCTCGCTGAGCCCGCTCGCCTCGTTCCCGACCACGATCAGCGTGGGCCCGGTGAGGTCGTGGTCCGCCACGTCGACGTCGCCCTTCTCGTCGGTGCCGAGGATCGTCACCGGCACGCCCGACCGGTGCTGGGCGCGGACCCAGGCGAGCGCACCGACGGGGGAGCCGTCCCGCACGACCGGCACCGCGAACAGCGATCCGGTGCTGGCCCGGACCGCCTTGGGATCGTACGGGTCGGCGCTGTGCCCGGTCACGATGACCCCGGACGCCCCGAACGCGTCCGCCGACCGGACCGCGGTTCCAATGTTGCCTGGGCTGGACGGCCGGTCCAGGGCCACGCCGAGGAAGTCCGGACGGACGGGGATGCGCGTGTAGTCGTCGGGAGGCATCGCCACCACGGCGATCAGCTCCGGCACCTCGTCGGCCTTCTCGCCCAGCTCACCGAGCAGCTCCCCGGCCATGGCGACCTGGGGTGCTCCGCCGGCCCGCACCGACTCCGCCCACGCGGACAGCGGCCGGTCGCCATCGTAGATCAGCGCCCGGATGGGCCAGCCGTGCCGGATCGCGAGCGTGACCGGGCGGACGCCCTGCACGACGAACTCCCCGGACCGCTGCCGCTTCCTCCGGTTGGCCAGGAGTGCCTGCCACTCCTGGAAGCGTGCGTTCCGTGTCGTGATCCGGAGAATTTTGGGGTTCACTCACTCTCCCGGCAGCGCAATCCCTGGGAGCCTATACGGCACCGGGTTGGCGGATGCCCCCCGAGATTGCCCGGAACCGCCTAGCGTAAAGGGGAGAAGTCAGACATCCGCGTCCGATGAATACCATTTTTGCCCAGTTCTCGTTCGGGACCAGAAGTAGCTTTTCGGCACCAGAAGTAGTATTGCGATCGCAATTAGTGACAGTCCGCATGCGATCCGGCCGAACGGGTTTCCGGGCGGTGAGCTGGCCGAGGGGAAGCGCGCGACCTGGTGCGGCAGGAGCGGACATGAACCAGCAGAACCCGGCCGGCGGCCGGCGGGGTCCGGCCACCGCGGCGCCGTGGCCGGATCCGTGCGACGTGCTCACCGGCGAGTGGGTGTCGGCGCTGGCCGTCAGCCGCGACGGGTGCATCTGCTCAGCCGGGGCAGCGGCGGCCGCAGGCGCGACAGCGGGCTCAGGCGGGACAGCGCGCTCAGGCGGGACAGCGGGCTCAGGCGGGACAGCGGGCTCAGGCGAGACAGCGGGCTCAGGCGGGACAGCGGGCTCAGGCGGGACAGCGGGCTCAGCCGGGCTGGCGGAAATCCTGCGCCCGCTGGCCGAGGGCCTGCTGGCGATCGCCCGCGACGTCCCGTTCCAGCCGGAGCACGCGGCCGAGATCGGCGCCGGCCTGGTCGGCGCGAACCTGGTCGGCCCGGACGCCCTGGGCCGCAGCCTCACCGTCATCGGCCGCTCCCTAGCGTCCGCGTGCTCCCGGGCCCGCGCTGGGCCCGACGGTTCCCCCGACGCCACTCCGGTAGGCGGCACCTCGGTGAGCGCCATCCAGGAGGCGGTGGCCGCGGGGTACGTCCGGGCCCTGGTGACCTATCATTCCCAGCACGATCCGCTGACCGGGCTGGCCAACCGCGCGCTGTTCCTGGACCGGCTGGCCGCGGCGGTGGCCCGCCCCACCGGGCGGATCGGCCTCTGCTACGTCGACCTCGACGGGTTCAAGCCGATCAACGACACCCTGGGCCACGACGTCGGCGACGGGCTTCTCGTCGCCGTCGCGCGGCGGCTCACCTACCCGTTCGCGGGACTGGCCGTGACCGTCGCCCGGATGGGCGGAGATACGTTCGCGCTGCTCGTCGAGGATCCCGGCGGCGCCGAGGTCATGGTGGCGCTGGCCCGCGAGGCCCTGACCCGGATCGAGCAGCCGTTCACCATCGGCGGCCATCGCGTGGGCATCACCGCCAGTATCGGGGTCGTCGAGCGGCCCGCGGCCGGGACCCGGACGCCAGAGGTGGTCAAGGACGCCGAAAGTGCCCTTCACTGGGCCCGGGCCGCCGGACCGGGGCGCTGGGCCGTCTACGACCCGGCCCGGCAGGCCGACGACAACACCCGGATGGCGCTGATCGCCTCGATGCGCTCCGCCCTGGAAGCGGGCCAGTTCAGCATCGTGTACCAGCCGATGGTGGGCCTGCCCGGCGGTGAGTTGCGCGGCGTCGAGGCGCTGCTGCGCTGGAACCACCCGACCCTGGGAATGCTCTCGCCCGAGACCTTCATCACCCTGGCCGAGGAAAGCGGCGTCATCACCCCCATCGGCCGCTGGGTGATCGACACCGCCTGCCGCCAGGCGGCGCAGTGGCAGTTGATCCGCCCAGGCACCGCGCCCTTCATCAGCGTCAACCTCTCCCCGCTGCAGGCCCAGGACCCGGGTTTCGTGGGTGATGTGGCCCGGACCCTGGCCGATACCGAGCTGCCGCCCGAGTTGCTGCAGCTGGAGCTGACCGAGAGCGCCCTCGTCGAGGCCGACAGCCGGCCGCTCGAGACCCTGCAGAAGCTGTCGGCAATGGGGGTGCGGATCGCGGCCGACGACTTCGGCTCGGGCTATTCCAACCTCGCCTACCTGCGCCGCCTACCCGTCGACGCGCTCAAGCTGTCGGCGTCCTTCATCCGGGAAGTGTGGCCGGACGGGCCGGCCGACGAACCGATCATCTCGGCCCTGGCCGGGCTGGCCCACACCCTCGGGCTGAACCTGACCGTGGAAGGCGTCGAGACTAGCGAGCAGGCCAGCCGCCTGGCCGCGCTTGGCTGCGACACCGCCCAGGGCTGGTATTTCGCCCCGGCCGTCCCTGGTGATCAGCTCACGGCCCTGCTCCGGGACAACCTCACCCCCCGATTCCCATCCCGAAGACATGCAGGGCGCTGAGGCTGTCACCGACGCCGTGGCTGACGCTGGCGCCGGGCAGCACCCCCGCCCGATTGGCTACTACCGCCGCCGGGCTGATCACTGTTCGGCAGTTCGCTTGCGCCGGCCCCCGCAGCACCCGTACGCGGTCCTCCCGGCTCGTCCGCGGCTCTATTTGCCGTATCGGCTCTATTTGACGTGTCGGCCGGGCCCTGGCCTTCGGTGTCGGCCGGGTCCGCACCTTCGGTGCTCTGCCGAGCAGAGGAATCCTGGCTGGCCAGGACCAGGGAAGAATCCTGGCCAAGCAGGACATCGAGGTAGGCGCGGACCCGGAGCTGGTCCGTGGTCCCGGCCATCCCGGCCGCCTTGAGCTCCAGAGCACGGCTGCTGATCATCTGATCGGCGGCCAGGGCTTCATCGGGCGGGAGTCCGAACCCGCACAAGGCGGCGGTTCCGACGTCTTCACGCCACAGCTCGACCCTGGCATCCCGTTGCGCTTGCTCTCGGCGTTGCCGGGCAGCGTCCGGGTCGACCCGCAGGACCGTCCTGTTCAATGGCTTGTATAGTACGTCGATTCTATCGAATAAAATATCGATAATACAAGCATTGTGGCGACATGATGAGACTGTCCGGGGATGGTCACGCTGCCGGTGGCCCGGTGGCCGCGCAAGGCCCTGAAACCCGCGTCCCACGAGACGACCCGGATGTTGAACTTCGGCCCGCCCAGCGCTTGCATGAGGCGGCGAACATCAGGAAGTAATGCTCGGGGCCGCGCGGCCTGCCGCATTTCATCCCGGCCCAGGTCCCCCCGGGGCCTGCTCTGCTCAGCGGCCGCGGCGCCAGCGGGGCTTGCGCTTTCCCAGGAATGCCTTCATGCCCTCACGCGCGTCGGGTAGCTGGCTGGTCGCGGCCATGACCTCGACGGCGTAGGCGTAGGCCTTCGGCTGGTCCAGGTCGATCTGCGCGTACAGGGCCTGCTTGCCGATGCCCTTGCTTTCCGCGGATCCCTGGGTCACCCGGTCGAGGAGGTGCTGGACGGCGGTGTCGAGCTGCGCGGCCGGCACCACCTGGTTGACCAGCCCCCAGTCCAGCGCGGTCGGGGCGTCGATGACGTCCCCCGACAGCGCGATCTCGGCGGCGCGCTTGCGGCCGACGTTCCTGGCCACCGCCACCATCGGCGTGTGGCAGAACCAGCCGCCCTTGCCGCCGGGCGCGGCGAAGCCGGCGTCCTCGCTCGCCACGGCGAGATCGGCGCTGGCCACCAGCTGGCAGCCGGCCGCCGTGGCCAGCCCGTGCACCCGCGCCACCACCGGCTGCGGCACCTGCTGGATCAGTGTCATCAGCTCGGTGCACGTCATGAGCAGGGAGCGGACGGCCGGCAGGTCAGCGTCGGCGACGTCGGCGAAGTCGTGCCCGGCGCAGAACACCGGCCCGTTACCGGCCAGGACGATCCCCAGGGGATCGCTGTCGCCGAGGTCGCGGAACGCGGTGATCAGCTCGCGCATGTGCGCCAGGGACAGGGCGTTGCGGCGCTGCGGCCGGTTCATGGTGACGGTCGCGAAATCGCCCGAACGCTCGACCAGGATGTGCTCAAACTCCATGGCAGCCTCCCGAGCGCAGCCTACGCCTTGCGCGGGGGACGGCCCAGGCCGCCGGCAACCTACGCCAGCTCGTCCGGCGCGAACGGCTCCCCGTGCCCGGGCGCGATCCGCGCCGGGGGTTCGCAGCCGGAGCCGTCCGTGTCGTGGGCGGCTTCGGCTGCTTCGCAGGCGGCGATTTCGGGGTCGACCGGGCCGGGAGCGTCCGCCGCGTCCTGCGCGTGCCTGGCGTCGTAGGCCGTCTGCGCCGCGTGGATGTCCGCGACGTGGCTGTCGGCCCAGTCGATGAGCTGCTCGATGGTCTGCAGGAGGGTCCGGCCCATCGGGGTGAGCTCGTAGTCGACCCGTGGCGGGATAACCGGGTGAATGGTCCGCGAGACCAGGCCGTCGCGTTCCAGCCCGCGCAGGGTCACGGTGAGCATCCGGCCGGTGATCCCGTCGATCCCCCGGCGCAGCTCACTGAACCGCATGCTCCCCTGGCCGAGCCGGTCGATCACGAAGACGGACCACTTATCGCCGACCCGGTGCAGGACCTCCCGCGCCCGGCACCCCGACAGCAGCGGCCGCCGGGTAACGGTTTCCGCGGACGCGGGCAACGACCCGGGCAAGGACGCGGGCACCGACCCGGGCGAGGACGCGGGCACTGTCGCCCCCGCAGCCAGGCGCGACGCGTCGGCGGCCGCCCGCATTGCCCCATCGGTACCGGTTACTGCCATGTAACGAGGATACAGGCTTAGCGGGAAAGGTTTAAGTTTCAAACAGAATAACTTGACGCTTCAAATAATATGTGGTTACTATTGGGAACCTAAGCACGGTTGAGAACCTGACAAGTACAGCACCACCATAGGAGAGGCCATGAGCACTGCTGCTACCGAGATCCCCGGCTACATCGCGGGTGCGTGGGCGATCGACCCCATCCACTCCGAGGTCGGCTTCAGCGTCCGGCACATGATGGTGAGCAAGGTCCGGGGCAAGTTCGAGAAGGTGGAGGGCACCTTTACCACCGGCGCCGACCCGCTGCAGTCCACGGTCCGCGCCGTCATCGACGCCCCGTCGATCACCACCAGCCACAACGACCGTGACAACCACGTTCGCAGTGCGGACTTCCTGCACGTCGAGAAGCACCCCACCATCACGTTCGACTCCACGGGTGTCCGCCAGGACGGCGGCGACTTCCTGGTCGACGGGAGCCTCACGATCAAGGAAGTCACCCGGCCGGTCACCCTCACGCTGGAGATCAACGGCTTCGGCCCGGACCCCTACGGCGGTACGCGGGCGGGCTTCTCCGCGAAGGGCGAGATCAGCCGAAAGGACTTCGGCGTGAGCTTCGACGGCGTCATCCCCGGCACCAACGGTGCGGTCGTCGGCGACAAGGTGTCCCTCGACCTCGAGATCGAGGGCGTCCTCCAGCCGTAACTCCCGAAACTTCACCCCACGGTGGCGTCATTGTGGTCGCGCGAGCGGCCATGGTGGCGCCACCGTGGCCGTGTGCAGGGGTCCGGGGGGCGTTCATGCCCAGGGCCGCGGGGCAGGCCGTCCTAAGATGGCGCTAGCGGGCGATCCCCGAGCATGCGGAGGCGAGCGCGATGCCCTCAGGACCCACCTTCGTGATCATTGGCGCCTCGCTGGGCGGAGTCCGGGCGGCGGAGGCGCTCCGGGACGAGGACTTCGGCGGGCAGATCGTCCTCGTCGGTGCGGAGCCGCACCACCCGTACGAGCGGCCGCCGCTGTCCAAGGGCTACCTCCAGGGCGCTGAGGAACGGCAGTCGATCTTCGTCCATGACGACGGCTGGTACGCCGAGCACGCCATTGACCTGCGGCTCGGCTCCGCGGTCACGGCCATCGACCGGAACCTGCGCCAGGTTGTCCTGGCCAGCGGGGAAACGGTCGGCTACGACAGGCTGCTGCTGACCACCGGAGCGGTGCCGGTCCGGCTGCCGGTGCCGGGAGCGGACGCCAACGGGGTCCTCACCCTGAGGACGGTGGATGACAGCGAGCGGCTGCGCGAGACTCTGGCGTCCGTATCGCGGGTCGCCATCGTCGGGGCCGGCTGGATCGGGCTGGAGGTGGCCGCCGCGGCCCGGGCCGCCGGGGTCGCGGTGACGGTCATCGAAGCGGCGGAGCTTCCGCTCCTGGGCGTGCTGGGCCCAGAGGTGGCCCAGGTGTTCCTGGACCTGCACCGCGAGCACGACGTCGACTTCCGGCTCAGCGCCCAGGTGGCCGAGATACTGGTCAGCGCGGATGCGGCCACCGGCGTCCGGCTGGCCGGCGGGACCGAGATCAGCGCGGACGCGGTGGTGACCGGGATCGGTGTGGCCCCCGCCACCGGCCTGGCCGACGCCGCGGGCCTGGACGTCGACGGCGGCGTCCGCACCGACGCGTCCCTACGGACCTCCGACCCGGTCATCTACGCCGCCGGGGACGCCGCACGCGCCTACCATCCACTGCTCGGCACGTACCTGCGCGTCGAGCACTGGTCCAACGCGCGCCACCAGCCGGTCGCGGCGGCCCGCGCGATGCTGGGCCAGGACGTGGCCTACGACCGGCTGCCGTACTTCTTCAGCGACCAGTACGACCTCGGCATGGAGTACTCCGGGTACGTGCCCCCGGGCGGCTACGACCAGGTGGTGTTCCGCGGGGACGTGGGCAAGCGGGAGTTCATCGCGTTCTGGCTGTCTGGCGGGCGGGTGCTGGCCGGCATGAACGTCAATATCTGGGACGTCAACGACCAGATCCAGGAACTCGTCCGGAGGGGCCGCCCGGTCGACCCCGGCCGGCTGGCCGACCCGGACGTAGCCGTGGCCGAGACGGCCTGAATCCCAGGCTCAGCGACCCGGGCGGTGCGCGTTGCGCTCCAGGTGCTGGCGCAGTGAGCAGGTCGGCCAGGCCCTCGCCAACCCGGTCGCTGGAGGGCACGGTGACGAACGCACCGCCGCGCGCGCCGACCCGGATCTCGACAAGTCCGCTCGATTCCAGCGTCCGTAGGGCCTCCCGGACGGTGACCCGGCTGACGCCGAAGCGCTCGCACAGGTCCCGTTCGGGTGGCAACCGGCCTCCGGGCTTGAGTTGCCCCTGCCGCATCAGGAGCCGGTTCAGCGGCCGCCCCTGCTCCAGGCGGCCGTGTCGTGGCTGCAGGCGGCGTACCGCTGGGCGGCGCTGACCACGGCCTGGTCCGACGGAAGGCCTGGGCAGGCGTTACCGGTGGCGACGACGGTGACCATGAGCCAGAGGGCGCCCAGCAGGCTGAGCGCCACGATGGAGATCATCATCGCCCGCCGGCCGGTGCTGGCCTCGGTCGCCGGCATGGCCGCCGGCGACGCCAGCTTGGCGAAGCCCGCGAACATCGATCTCAGCCCCGGATCACTCTGGTGGAGACTCTTCTCGATCTGGTCCAGGACCTTTTGCTGGCGCTCGGGCAGGCTCATCCGTTTCTCCGGTGCATCTTTGACTCCCGCTGCCGTGCCGCCTGGGCACTTGTCCGGGCATCTGTCCCTGCTGAGGCCTGCTTGGACGGGAACCGCAACCGTAACCGTAACCAACTATGACATGCCCCCCGGAAGCCAGATCATCCACGGTCACCTGCCTGGTAACCGCGGGCTGAAGTAATAGCCTGGGGTGCCGGCGGGCACGCGATCAGCCACGCTGGGTGCTTGGGAGGGCCGGATGCGTATCAGCGATGTACTTCGGGTCACGGGCACGCAGGTCGTCACCGTGACTCCGGACACGAGGGTACGGCGCCTTCTGACGGTGCTCGCGGAACACCGGATCGGTGCTGTCGTCGTCTCTCGCGACGGCACCTCGGTCGACGGGATCGCCAGCGAGCGGGACATCGTCCGGGCGCTGGCCAAGCGGGGCGCCGCGGTGATGTCCGAGCCTGTCACGGCCATCTACACAGCCGAGGTCCATACGGTCATGCCACAGACCCCCATCGAGGAGGTCATGCGCATGATGAGCAAGCACCGGGTGCGGCACGCGCCGGTCGTCGCTGACGGGGCCTTGCGGGGGATTGTGAGCATCGGCGACGTCGTGAAGAACCGTATCGACGAGCTCGAGGCCGAGCGGGTCGCATTGACCGACTACATCACAGGTATACGCTAACGCGCCGGCCCAGCCGACCGACGGCCGCCCGCCACCGCGCCGCGCTTAGGCTGCTGTTATGGCTGATATCCGGGTCGGGACGGCGTCGTGGACGGACAAAACCCTGATCGAGTCGGGCTGGTACCCGCCCGAGGCGAACAACGCCGAAAAACGCCTCCGCTACTACACCCGCCAGTTCCCGCTGGTGGAAGTGGACTCCTCCTACTACGCGCTGCCCGCGGAGCAGACCGCGGCCGCGTGGGCGCACCGGTCCCCGAAGGGTTTCACCTTCAACATCAAGGCGTTCAGCCTGTTCACCCAGCACCCCACGCGGGTGGCCGCACTGCCCAAGGATCTGCGGCCGACGGTGGAGAAGGCGGCCGACGGCAAACCCAACGTCTACCTCAAAGACGTCGACCCCGCGGTCACCAACGAGGCCTGGGAGCGTTTCCTGGCCGCGCTGGAGCCGCTGCGGCGGACCGGGCGGCTCGGCGCGATCCTGTTCCAGTTCCCGCAGTGGTTCGTGATCGGGCGCGCCCGCAAAGAGTACATCCTCCTCGTCGCCGAGCGGGTCGCACCGCGCCAGGTCTGCATCGAGTTCCGCAACAAGACCTGGATGAGCGAGGACAACCGCGAGGAGACGCTGAAGTTCCTGTCCGATCATCAGCTGCCCTACGTGTGCGTGGACGAGCCGCAGGGCTACCCCAGCTCCGTCCCGCCCGTGCTGGTCGCCACCGCGCCGCTCGCCGTCGTCCGCATGCACGGGCATTCGGACAAGTGGGACAGCCGCAACATCCAGGAAAAGTTCCGCTACCGGTACCCGGCGAAGGAACTGAAGGAATGGGCGCCGAAGGTCCGCGCGCTCGCCGCCGACGCCGACACCACGCACGTCCTGTTCAACAACTGCTACAGCAACGACGCCCAGGTCAACGCGCGCCAGCTGGCCGACCTCCTCGCGACCGAGCAGCACCTGGACCGCTAGATCACGGGCGCGGGCATGCCGTCCAGGCGCTGCTCGGGGAACTCCATCGCCGTGGGGTCGAAACCGGCCGACAGCGCCGACAGCGCCGCGTCGAGGTAGACGGTCAGGTCGCTGTCGGCCCGCGCGCTCCACCGCTCGTAGGCGGCCCGGCAGGCGGCCAGCGTCGAGCGGCCGACCGTCAGCGGGTAGAGCGACCAGGGCGGATGCCCGGTGCGGCTGGCGACGAACTGGCTGACCACGCGTTGCCAGGCGTCGTAGCGGACGGCGGCGCTGGACTGCAGGGAGGGCGCCGACGCGATCAGGTTCATCCGGGCGCGCAGTTCGAGGACGTCTTCGGCCCGGTAGTGGTTCGCGGCCACGACCGCCTGCCGGATCGCGTCCATCATCGGGACCGAGTCCGGCAGCTGGGCCAGGGCCTCCCTGATGACGCTGATCTCGGAGTCGAATTCACCCCACAGCACGCTGGCCTTGGAGTCGAAGTACCGGAAGAACGTGCGCCTGCTCACCCCGGCCTCCGCAGCGATCTGCTCGATCGGGGTCTCGTCGAAGCCCTGCTCGGTGAACAGCCGGAGCGCGATCAGTTCCAGCGTCCGCCGGCTGGTGCCCGGAGGCCTGCCCCGGCGCGCTGCGGGCCCGGCCGGCCCGGTGTGCGCTGCGGGCCCCGGGGGCGCTGCAGGCTGAAGATCGTCCATGAATTCTCTTTGATAGTAGTCCGGGCTCTTGATCGCGGCACCGTGTGACGTTAATGTAAAGGATATTCGTCACGCGGTGTCGAAATCCGTACGGCGCCCGTCTCCGCACGCAGAGGAGCTGGTATGAGCGAGCAGTCCCCGCCCGCCGATCCCCGTACCGATGGCCCGGGGCCCGCCGCTCCCGATGCCGAGACCGACGCTGGGGAACTGCTGATCGAGGAAATCTCGATCGACGGCATGTGCGGTGTGTACTGACACCAGCGGCTGCCCCCAGGGGCAGCCGAGGTGAACGCGGCACCCCTGCCCCTGGTTGAGCAGTTCCAGTTTGGCCTGGCCGCCCCGATCTGCCTGACCTGGGAACTCACCTACGCCTGTAACCTGGCCTGCCGGCATTGCCTGTCCAGTTCCGGGCGCCGTGATCCGCGCGAGCTGTCGACCGCCGAGTGCAAGGCGGTGATCGGCGAGCTGGAACGCATGCAGGTGTTCTACGTCAACGTCGGTGGCGGCGAGCCGACCGTCCGGCCCGATTTCTGGGAGCTCGTCGACTACGCCACCGAGCATCACGTCGGCGTCAAGTTCTCGACCAACGGCGTCAAGATCACCGCGGAGGTGGCCCGGCGGCTCGCGGCCAGCGACTACGTCGACGTGCAGATCTCCCTCGACGGCGCGACCGCGGAGGTCAACGACGCGGTCCGCGGGGCGGGCTCATACGCCACGGCGCTGGCCGCGATGCGCAACCTCGCCGCCGCGGGTTTCGCCGGGTTCAAGATCTCGGTCGTCGTCACGCGGCACAACGTCGGCCAGCTGGACGCCTTCAAGGCGCTCGCCGACCGGTTCGGCGCCCAGTTGCGGCTGACCCGGCTGCGCCCGTCCGGGCGCGGCGCGGACGTCTGGGACGAGCTGCATCCCACCGCGCAGCAGCAACGTGACCTGTACGACTGGCTCGCCGCGCGCGGCGAGCAGGTCCTGACCGGGGACTCCTTCTTCCACCTGGCCGCGTTCGGCGAGTCGCTGCCCGGCCTCAATCTGTGCGGCGCGGGGCGGGTGGTGTGCCTGATCGACCCCGTCGGCGACGTATACGCCTGCCCGTTCGCCATCCACGACAACTTCCTGGCCGGCAACGTCCGCGGCCCCGGCGGGTTCGCCGTGGTGTGGCAGCAGGCGCCGCTGTTCGCTGAGCTGCGCCAGCCCCAGGGCGGCGGCGCGTGCACGTCCTGCTCGGCGTATGACGCCTGCCGCGGCGGCTGCATGGCGGCTAAGTTCTTCACCGGCCTGCCGCTCGACGGCCCCGACCCCGAGTGCGTGAAGGGCCACGGCGAGCGGGCCCTGCTGGCGCAGGCCGGCGCGCCCGCGCCGCGCCCGTCCGGCGACCACTCGCACCGGACCGGCCGGGCCCCCCGTCCCGCAGCGCCCGGACGGCCCGGCGGGTCCAGCCGCCCGGCGCCGGTGCCTGTGTCCATCGGCCTGCGCCCACCGCCATCCGCGCTTCGCGCGGTGCGGCCGCCGGATCGCGCGTGTGACGAGAACCCGCTGGCCGGCTTCACGCCGGGCGCTCCATTGAGCGCTCCTCCGGCCGCCTAGCCAGGCGGCTCCCAGCGCGCGCTGCCCTACCGCGGGCCGGGCCGCGGTTCCGGTGCCTGGCCCGTGGCCGGTCCCGTCTCACTGGCCGGCGCCTGGCCCGTGCCTGGCCGAGCGGACCCGGAGGTGGTGGGGGGAGCGCTTCCAGACGCTCAACGCACTGCCAATCCCGTATGTCGAGCCCATCGACATCTCCAACGCGCTGCTCTGGCTGGCCTCCGACGAGCGCGCTACGTCACCGGGGTGCCGCTGCCCATCGACGCCGGCGAGCTCGTCAAGTAACCGGCCGGGTATCAAGTAACCGGCCGGGTATAACGAAAGTCATTCATGCCACGAGGGGGTGACCGCGATGGCCGAACGGCAGGGCAGCAGCGTGCGCGGGGCCATCGATCCGGCCAAAGGCCGGCTTTGACCGACCTGGCCGCGCTGTCCTCTCCCGAAGCGGCGCACCTCGCCGACGAGGGCGCGCTGCTCGCGGTGCCCGTGGCGTCCACCGAGCAGCACGGCGCGCACCTGCCGCTGTCCACCGACACCGACCTTGCGGTGGCCCTATGCGCGCGGCTGGCCGAGTCCCGGCCCGGCGTCGTCGTCGCGCCGCCCCTGGCCTACGGGGCGAGCGGGGAGCACGAGGGCTTCGCCGGGACGATCTCCATCGGCCAGGAGGCGGTCGAGCTGGTGCTCGTCGAGCTGTGCCGTTCGGCCACGCTGACCTTCCCGCGGGTCCTGCTGGTCTCGGCCCACGGGGGCAATACTGAGGCGGTGCGGCGCGCCGAGGAACGGCTGCGCGGTGAGTCCCGCGACGTCTACGCCTGGCTGCCGCACTGGCGGGGTGACGCGCACGCCGGGCGCACCGAGACGTCGCTGCAGCTGGCTCTGGCCCCGCAGTCGGTGCGGATCAACCGCGCCCGGGCGGGCAATACAACGCCGATCGCCGACCTGATGCCCGCGCTGCGCGCGTCATCCGTCAAGGCCGTCAGCCCTAACGGCGTGCTCGGCGACCCGGCCGGGGCGTCCGCCGAGGAGGGGGCGGCGGTGTTTGCCGCCCTGCTGGCGGACCTGCTCGCGTGCGTGCGGAGGTGGTGCGTTGACTGACCCGCACCTAGCGCAGCCCCATGGGGCCCGGCCGCCGCCGCCGGCGGCCGTGCCGGTCACCGGGCGGCCGACGGGGCTGCCTACGGGGGCGCAGGCCGAGCCGCTAACGGAGCCACCGCCGGGGCCCGGCGGCGCGCCGCGCGTCGCCCTCGTGGCCGGGGCGGCCCGGGGGATCGGGGCCGCCACGGTCGCCGCGCTGGCGACGGCCGGATGGCGGGTTATGGCGGTCGACCGCTGCGCCGACGACCCGGCCCTGCCGTACCCGCTCGGCCGGCGTGCCGAGCTGGAGAAGGTGGCGGCGGACGCGGGCCCGGACGTGGTCATCGCCGAGGCGGACACCCGTGACGTGGCTGCCCTCGCGGCGGCGGTTGCGGAGACCGAACGGCGCTGGGGAGGGCTGGACGCCGCCCTCGCGGTCGCCGGGGTGATCGCCGGCGGCGTCCCCGCCTGGGAGGTGCCGGTCGGCCAGGAACAGGCCGTGCTCGACATCGACCTCGGCGGGGTGCTGAACCTCGCCCGGGTGGCGGTGCCCGCGCTGCTGCGCCGCCCCGAACCGCGGCACGGACGCTTCCTCGCCGTCGCCTCCACTGCCGCGACGCGGGGGTTGCCCATGCTGGCCGCCTACTGCGCTGCCAAGGCCGGGGTGACCGGATTCATCCGCGCCCTCGCCGTGGAGCTGCGGGGCACCGGGATCACGGCCAACGCGGTCAGTCCCGGCTCGACCGCGACGCCCATCCTGGACCAGAGCGCGCGGCTGTACGGGCTGCCGTCGGCCAAGTCGTTCGCCCCGCAGCAGCCGCTCGGGCGGCTGCTCGACCCGGCCGAGGTCGCCGCCGTGCTGGCGTTCCTCGCCGGGGACGGGGCTAGCGGCATGACCGGCGCGGTCGTCCCCGTCGACGGCGGCCTGGCCCTGTGAGACAGGCCTGGTGTGGGTGGGGATCAACACCACGAGTTCCGGCCTGGACGGCGGCCCGGGCGCCTACCTGAGCGGCGCGATCGTGGCCCTTGTGGTCTGGCGGCCTGGACCTCCTCTTCGGGCGGAACCTGAGCTTGACATCGGACCGGAACTAACCTACAACTGAACTTGTAGGTTCCTTGGAACCAGAAAAAGTTCTCTACGAGTATTCGGAGGTGGGCGATCATGGTGCTGACGTCGATTGACCCGTTCGTCCAGGAAATTGAGCGGCAGTTCGACCGGCTGGCCCAGCGGCCGTTCGGGCAGGGCTCCGGGGCCGGGATGCCGATGGACGGCATCCGGCGCGCGGGTGAGGTTGTGCTCCGGTTCGACCTGCCGGGCGTCGACCCGGATTCCATTGAGGTCGCGGTGGACCGCGGCGTGCTCTCAGTGAGCGCGACCCGCGATGAGAAGTACGGCGAGGACGAGCACCTGTTCATCCGCGAACGGACCATGGGTACCTACACCCGCCGGGTGTACCTGTCGGACCACCTGGACACGGGCGCGATCGAGGCCGCGTACAACAACGGCGTCCTGGCGGTGCGCATCCCCGTGGTGGAAAAGGCCAAGCCCCGCAAGATCGAGGTCCAGCGGGCGAACGGCACGGCCCACGCGGACCGGGATGAGCACGCGCTCGGCAGCTGATCCGGCTGAGCAGCTATCTGGGCTGATTTGGGAAAGGGCCTGGCCGGTGAGCGACCGTTCACCGGCCAGGTTCTATCGTCTGCTCAGGGGAAGGGAGTGACCGGGATGCGGCTGCCCATGCTGGATGACGAGCACGCGCCCTTCTACACGGTGGGCCAGGTCGCGGCGATGCTGGCGGTTCAGCACGCGTTCCTGCGCCGCATCGACGACCAGCAGGTGGTGACCCCGCAACGTTCACCGGGCGGCCAGCGCCGGTACAGCCGCTACGATATCGGGCGCGTCCAGCGGGTGGTGGTGATGATGGGGGAGGGGATGACGCTGCCCGCGATCCGGCGCATCATCGAACTGGAGCGGCAGCTCGCGGAGGTCAGCCGGCAACGGGACGAGCTTGCCCGGCGGCTCGCCGCGTTGCGCCAGGTCGGCCACTCCTGACGAAAGGGACGCCTGTGCCGCCGACCCCGCCGCCGGCCAGGGCGCATCCCTACCCGGGGCGGTGGCCAAGGCCACCCCGCCGGGCTCTTAACCTGTGCAATCCTGCGCGTGGTATGAAGGTGGCCATGGCGGCAGTGGTGCAACACGCAATCGGGGCCGGAGCCATGAGCACCGACGGTTCCTGCGGCCCGGTGTCTCGCGCGCCCGCCGGCCGGTAGCCCGGGATGCCGCGTAACTACGTGGTAGTCGGGGCCGGGGTCCTCGGAGTATGCGTGGCGGCCTACCTGGCCGAGACGGGCGCCGACGTGACGCTGCTGGAGCAGGCCCAGCCCGGCCACGCTGCCACCCGATCGAGTTTTGCCTGGCTGAACTCCAACAACAAGACGCCCCGTGCGTACCACGACCTCAACTACGCGGGGATGCGGGCGTGGGCGGAGCTTGCCCGGTCGGCCGGGCCGCCCGGCTCCGGCGCCTCCCCGTCCGCCGATGGCTCCCCTTCCGCCGGGGCCCCCCTCTCCGCCGGGGCCTCCCCGTCCGCCGATGGCTCCCCTTCCGCCGGGGCCCCCCTCTCCGCCGGGGCCTCC
>Ga0181532_10000858_pt1 | contig 30379 bp, 29 predicted proteins | sample PEATcosm2014_Bin_33_FD_119768 | JGI IMG/M metagenome (GOLD analysis project Ga0181532, IMG submission 119768) | Peatland microbial communities from MTU Mesocosm Facility, Houghton, MI, USA - PEATcosm2014_Bin11_30_metaG | ecosystem: Environmental > Terrestrial > Soil > Wetlands > Peat | place...
CATATCTTTAGCGAAATCGCGCGCGACCTTTTCGTCGCCCATGGCGTGACCGCCGTATTTCACGACGACGATCGCATCGTCGTAGTGGAGCATGTGCGGCAGCGCCTGCATCAGGATCTTGGCTTGTTCCTGGGCTTTTTGCTGGTCGCTGGCGATTGTCGCTTCGTTCATTTGGTCCGTCCGGATGGAATTGCCGTTATTTATTCGCTTGTTGTGACAATCTCAACGCGGCGTCAGAGCTGTTTCGCCACGAAAAGCTCTAGGAGCCGCGTTCGGCCAGAAGCTTCGCGATCGCGGCGCGCAGATCGGCGATGCCGGCGGCGCTTTTCGCGGAGGTGAAGATCACCTGCGGATAGGCGGCCGGGCGCTTTTCCAGCGCCTTCAGAGTCTCCTCGATGCGCTGGTCCTGCTCGGCGGCCTTGACCTCGTCGCGCTTGGTGAGGACGATCTGATAGGACATGGCGGAGCGGTCGAGCAGGTCCATCATCTCGGCGTCGACGGGTTTGAGGCCGTGGCGGCCGTCGACCAGCACGAAAACCCGCGCCAATGGCGCCCGCCCGCGCAGAAAATCCTGCATCAAGCCGGTCCATGACGCGATCTTCTGCTTCGAGGCCGCAGCATAGCCATAGCCCGGCATATCGACGAGCCTGAGCTTCGCGGACGTCACGTCGCCGCCGAGCCCGAAGAAATTGAGTTCGCGCGTCCGCCCCGGCGTCGTCGAGGTGCGCGCCAGCGTTTTGCGGTTGGTCAGGGCGTTGAGGAGCGACGACTTGCCGACGTTCGAGCGCCCCGCGAAGGCGATTTCGGGCGCGGCCGGCGGCGGCAATTGGCTCGCCGCGCCCGCGGCCCAGAGGAAATCGCATTCGAGCGCGAAGAGCTTGCGCCCGGCCTCAACGAAATCGGGCTCGACGGTCGCCGCTTCGTCGCGAGCCTCACCTGTCAACTCGTGGCCTTTTTCTTGAACATGTTGGCGATATTGTCGAAGAGCTCGATTTTGACGCCGGCCTTTTTCATGATCAGCGTCTGCTGGGCGACGGAGAGGATGTTGTTCCAGGTCCAGTAGATCACGAGGCCCGACGGAAAGGTGCCGAGGGTGAAAGTGAAGATCACCGGCATCCAGGTGAAAATCTGCTTTTGCGTCGGATCGGAGGGCTCGGGGTTCGCCTTCATCTGGACGAACATCGATATGCCCATCAGCACGGGCCAGATGCCGAGCGCGAGAAAGTGGCCGAACACCGGGAGCTGCGTCGGGTCCCAGGGAATGAGCCCGAATAGAGTGAACACATTGGTGGGATCGGGCGCGGAAAGATCCTTGATCCAGCCGAAGAAGGGCGCGTGCCGCATCTCGATCGTCACGAACAGGACCTTGTAGAGCGCGAAGAACACCGGGATCTGGATCAGCATCGGCAGGCAGCCCGACACAGGATTGATCTTGTCGCGCTTGTAGAGCGCCATGGTCTCCTGCTGCTGCTTCATCTTGTCGTCGGGATATTTGTCCCTGATCGCCGCGATCTGCGGCGCGACCGCCTTCATCTTGGCCATCGACAGATAGCTCTTGTTGGCGAGCGGGAAGAACAATCCCTTGACGATCACCGTCGCGATCAGGATTGCGACGCCGAAATTGCCGGTCAGCCGGTAAAGGAAATGCAGCAGCCGGAACATCGGCCGCGTGATGAAGTAAAACCAGCCCCAGTCGATCAGAAGATCGAATTTCTTGATGCCCGGATCGACCTGATAACGATCCAACGTTTCGACTTCCTTGGCGCCGGCGAATACGCGGCTCACGACCTCGGTCGAGGCGCCTGGCGAAAGCGTCTGCGCCGCGCCGGCGAAATCGGCGCGATAGCTCTTCTGGCCGGACGGCGAGAGGCCGGCCGAAAAGCGCGCCTCGATCGGCGCCTTCTGGTCCGGAATGACGGTCGCCGCCCAATATTTGTCGGTGAAGCCGAGCCAGCCGCCAACGCCCGAAAAGGTCTTCGCGGCGCCGTCCTCTTTCTCGATCTTGTCGTATTTGATCTCCTCGACGCCGCCGTCGCCGATGACGCCGACGAAACCCTCATGCAAAACGGCGTAATTCGCCGTTTTCGGCAGGCCCTGGCGCGCCACCAGCGCATAGGGAGCGAGCGTCACCGGTTTGTCGGACTTGTTCTCGACGCTGTCATGAATCGTGAACATGTAGCGATCGTCGACGGCGATCTGGCGGTGGAAGACGAGCCCCTGGCCGTCGTCAAAGGTCAGCGTCACCGGCGTTTGCGGGGTAAGCGTGTCGCGATCGGCCTGCCACAGCGTGTCGGCGCGCGGCAGCGCCAGCGTTTCGCCCGACGCCGCGAGGAATCCGGCCTCGGCGTAATAAGCGTCAGGCGCGCCGGCGGGCGAGAACAGGACGATGTTCGGGCTCGAGGGGTTGGTCGTCTCGCGATAGGCCTTGAGGGCGACATCGTCGAGCCGCGCGCCCTTCAGGGCCAGCGAGCCGCTAAGAGCCGGCGTGTCGATCTTGACGCGCGGCGAGGCGGCGAGCGCCTCGGCGCGGGTCTTGGGCGCAGCCGCCTCGGCGGGGGCGAGATCGCGCGGAAGACTGACGGGAGCCCCCGCCGGCGCGCCCGCTGGGGCCTCGCCCGGCGTCACCTGCGTCTGCGCCGCCTGTCTCTGTATCTCGGCTACTCGCGCCCGATCGGGCTTCGGCGCGAAGAAATAGCTCCAGCCGACAATGACCAGACAGGACAGGCCGATCGCCAGATAAAGGTTCTTACTATCCGCCGTCATGACGCGCCGCTTTCGTAAAATCCGGATTAAGTATTGACGGCGTCGCAATGACAACGCCCTGGCCATAGAACCTCGGCGCCATCGCAAAGCGCCGAAGCATGATCACGTCGCCTCGCCGCCGCGTCGCGGCTCGCCCCCGAGCGCCGGATTCGCGTCCTGACGCCGCGACTTCCGGGGCGGCCTCTCCGCCCTGGTTTTTCCCGCTTCGATCCTGCCGAGCGCGCGAACCAGCTCCGCCTGCAACGCTGCAAACGCCGAGCCTAACGCCTCGGCCCGCGCGATCATGACATAATCATGGCCTGCGCGCGCGGGAAGCGGGTCGAGCGTCCGGACCGCTTCCCTGAGACGCCGGCGAATCCGGTTCCGCACGACGGCATTGCCGATTTTCTTCGTGACTGTGAAGCCAAACCGCGGCGGTTCGGCCGAGAGCCCCGATTCGCCTGTTTCGCCAAGGCCGGCCGGGCCGGTTTGCGCGCGCCGCGCGGCCTGCAAGGTGAATGCTTTCCCATGAAAGCGCTTGCCTGCGGCGGCGCGCAGAAAATCGGCACGGCGCTTCAGACGATGCGGCGTCGCCGGGGGCGAAGAATCGGACAAAAATCGCTCGCCTGTCTGTTTGGGCGCGTAATCTTCTGCAAAAAGCAGGGCTTGCGCAGATGCGCCCATCGATTCAGGCGGATCAGGCTCAAGCGGACAGCTTCTTGCGGCCGCGCGCGCGGCGCGCCGCAATGATCCGGCGCCCGCCCACGGTCGCCATCCGGGCCCGGAACCCATGCCGCCGCTTGCGCACGAGCTTGCTCGGTTGATATGTCCGCTTCACCGTTCCATTCCTTCAAAAATCGCGCGCAAATATTGCGCTGAAATCGCGCCGATGCGACCGACCGGACGCGGCGCCGCCCGCATTCACGGGCGCGGGCGCAACAATCGAGGCCGCCAGGGAGCGCGACTTATAAGGGCGCCGCGCGCGCGAAGTCAATTTGCCGGGCGGCGGCCAGCTCAATTCGCTGGTTCAACTGCCAGATCAGCGCGCGGCGGCGTCTTCGCGCGGCGATCCTCCGGTTGAGGTCTTCCGCTTGATCTCGTTTGCCTCGTCCAGCATGGACCGCAAGCCGGCGAGATCGACATAGCCTTTGGCGAAGCGCCAGCCCGCCAAATGGCGGGCGGGTCGGCCGGGTTCGCCGAGATCGCTCAAAACGCTGGCGCTTTCGCTGACATCGTCCGCGCTCAAAAAGAAGCTCGGCGTCGCGACGACCGCGAGGCCAGCCTGCCTCGCCGCGCGAACGCCGTTCGCTGAATCTTCGAAAGCGACGCAGGCCGAGGCGGCGCAGTCAAGTTCGCGCAACGCATAATCGTAAATATCCCGCGCCGGCTTCTTGGCGGGCACGATGTCGCCGGCGGCGATGACGCTGAACCACGACAGGGCCTCCCGCCCGATCATGGCGCCGAGCAGGGCCTCGACATTGCCGGGCCGCGTCGTCGTCGCGATGGCGAGCCGCAGCCCCGCGTCATGCGCCTCCGCGATCAGGCGCCGCACCCCCGGCCGCGGCGCGACGTCGCCGGCGCGGATAAGCTTTACGTAGCGCACGGTCTTGTCCGCGTGCATCTCGCTCACTTTGGCGCGGGCGGCAGCGCCGCCCGCCGGGGCGTAATGATCGATATAATGAAGGATGCGCTCCCGGCCGCCGGTGACGCCAAGGAGTTCGCGATAGAGATCGCGCGGCCAGACCCAGTCGAGCCCGAAGGCGTGGAACGCCTCGTTGAAGGCCTGCCTGTGCAGCTCTTCCGTTTCGGCGAGCGTGCCGTCGACGTCGAAGATCAGCGCCTCAAGCGGCATCGCGCCGCTTTCCCGCGGCGCCCGCACGGATCGCCGCGATATTCGCGGCATAATGATCTGGACCGCCCTTGAACACGCCGGAACCTGCGACGAGCGTGTCGGCGCCGGCCGCGGCGACGAGGGCCGCCGTCTCGGGGTTGACGCCGCCATCGACCTCGATGCGGATCGGCCGATCGCCGATCATGGCTTTGAGATCGGCGATCTTGTCGACGGCCGAGGGAATGAAGGCCTGGCCGCCGAAGCCGGGATTGACCGACATGACGAGCACGAGGTCGACGAGGTCGAGAACATGTTTGACGCTGGCCGCGGGAGTCGCCGGGTTCAGCACGACGCCGGCCTTCTTGCCGAGCCCGCGGATCGCCTGCAGCGAGCGGTGCAGATGCGGCCCCGCCTCGACATGGATCGCGATGAGATCGGCGCCGGCCTCCGCGAAAGCGGCGAGATAGGGATCGCAGGGCGCGATCATCAGATGCACGTCGAAGAAGAGGTCGGTATGCGGCCGCAGCGCCGCGACGATCGCCGGCCCGATCGTGATGTTGGGCACGAAATGACCGTCCATCACGTCGACATGGATCCAGTCGGCGCCGGCGGCGGCCACAGTGCGGACCTCCTCGCCAAGTTTTGCGAAATCGGCGGACAGGATCGAGGGCGCGATGACGAGAGAGCTCATGATTGGGGAGCCTTTGCTTCGGAAGACGGTTCGGAGTCGAAAACGCGGCTGCCGAGCACGTCGATGGCGTCGATCGTCATCAGGTCGTCGATCAGCACGGGGCCCTCCTGCTCGAAATAACGGTTGGCGTGCCTGAGCCTTGCGCGGTCGAGCGCGTTGCGGATCGAGCGGGCGTTGGAGAACAGCGGCTGGCGGCGGCGCGCCGCGATATAGCTCTCGAACGCGCTCGCGCCCTCGGGGCTGAATTTGTAGTGCTGCGCCGCCAGCATGGTCTGCGCAATCGACATCAGCTCGCCGTCCGCATAATCGGGAAAGTCGATGTGGTGCGCGATGCGGGAGCGAAAGCCCGGATTCGAGCGGAAGAACTGGTCCATGCGGGAGGCGTAGCCGGCGAGGATGACGACGAGATCCTCGCGCTGGTTCTCCATCACCTGCAGCAGGATCTCGATCGCCTCCTGACCATAGTCGCGCTCGTTCTCCTGGCGGTAGAGGTAATAGGCCTCGTCGATGAACAGAACGCCGCCCATGGCTTTCTTCAGGATTTCTTTCGTCTTCGGCGCCGTATGGCCAATATATTGGCCAACGAGATCGTCGCGCGTCACCGAGACGAGATGGCCCTTGCGGACATAGCCGAGCCTGTGCAGGATTTCAGCCATGCGCAGGGCGACGGTGGTCTTGCCGGTGCCCGGATTGCCGGTGAAGGACATATGCAGCGTCGGCGTTTCGGAGGTAAGGCCGAGCCGCCTCCTCACCCGATCGACGACGAGCAGCGCGCAAATCTGGCGGATGCGCGTCTTGACCGGGGCGAGGCCGACCAGTTCGCGATCGAGCTGGTCGAGAACGTCCTGCGCGTGCGTCTCGCGCAGTTCATGGCGCAGATCGATGGTCTTCGGAACGGCGGAGAGAGAAGCGCCATCGGCCGCATCGTCATTCAAAGCCATGTTCGCCTCCGCCGTGTCCGCCTCGCCTCGTCGGATGTGAGTACGCCCTCGCCCTTGTTGAAAACGCGCTTCCCGGCGAAAAGGCTCCAGAGCGCATGACGCGTTTCCAAACCGGCCTCAAAGCTCATGCGTCGTAACGCTCGGATTCGGGCCGATCGACCGCGTAGGATTGCGTTGAATAGATCTGGTTGCGGCCCGCGCCTTCGGTGCGCAGCAGCCGGAAGCCCGGCTCGTCCTTCGGCCGCTCGACGATGAAGGAGAGGCGCACGCTCTCCCAGCCAGGTGAGGCGTCGAAGGCCGAGAGGCGGATGTAATAGCGGCCGGCGTGGGCCTTGCGGCAGGCGTCGAGTTCGAGCAACACCCCCGCGGCGTCCTTGATGTCGAACATCGGCAAATCCCACATCTCCCAATAGGTGTTCCGCGGATGCGGATCGTCCGTATATTCGAGATTCACCGCCCAGCCCTTGTCGATGCAATATTGCACCTGGGATCTGATCTGATCGTCGGTGAGATCGGGAAGAAAGGAAAAACACCCTTGCGTGATACGCATTTCGAAACTTTCCTATTCAGCCGGCGTCACGGATGGAACGAAATCCGGAGAGTCCGTCGACGCATAATCGAAGGTGACGTCCTTCCAGACTTCCAGCGCCTGCCTCAAGGGCGCGCAGCTGCGCGCCGCCTCCTCGAGAATTGTCTGGCCCTCGGCCAGCGTGTCGCGGCCGGCGTTGCGGGCGAACACCATCGCCTCGAGCGCGACCCGGTTGGCGGTCGCCCCCGCCGCGATCCCCATCGGATGGCCGATCGTGCCGCCGCCGAACTGCAGCACGACGTCTTCGCCGAAATAATCAAGTAGCTGATGCATCTGCCCGGCGTGAATGCCGCCCGACGCGACGGGCATGAGCTTGTTCAGCGACGCCCAGTGCTGATCGAAGAAGATGCCATGTTCGAGCTGTTGCGGAATGAAATCCTCGCGGCAGATGTCGTAGTAGCCGCGCGTCGTCGCGGGATCGCCTTCGAGCTTGCCGACGACCGTGCCGGCATGGATGTGGTCGACGCCGGCGAGCCGCATCCATTTGGCGATGACGCGGAAGGAGACGCCATGGATCTTCTGCCGCGTGTAGGTTGAATGGCCGGCGCGGTGGAGATGCAGGATCGTGTCGTTCCTGCGCGCCCATTTGGCCATCGACTGGATCGCCGTATAGCCGATCACGAGGTCGGCCATGATGACGACGGAGCCGAGCTCCTTGGCGAATTCGGCGCGCTCATACATGTCCTCCATCGTCGCCGCGGTGACGTTGAGGTAGCTGCCCTTGACTTCGCCGGTCGCGGCCTGGGCGCGGTTGACCGCCTCCATGCAATAGAGAAAACGCTCGCGCCAATGCATGAACGGCTGCGAGTTGATGTTTTCATCGTCTTTCGTAAAGTCGAGGCCGCCTTTCAGCGCCTCGTAGACGACGCGGCCGTAATTGCGTCCCGAGAGACCGAGCTTCGGTTTGACGGTCGCGCCGAGCAGGGGGCGGCCGAATTTGTCGAGCCGCTCGCGTTCGACGACGATGCCGGTCGCCGGCCCCTGGAACGTCTTCACATAGGCGACCGGAAGACGCATGTCCTCGAGCCGCAACGCCTTCAGCGGCTTGAAGCCGAACACGTTGCCGATGATCGAGGCCGAGAGGTTCGCGATCGAGCCGGGCTCGAAAAGATCGAGTTCATAGGCGATGAAGGCGAACCAGGAGCCGGGCGAATTCGGCACGGGATCGACCCGGTAGCACTTCGCCCGGTATTTGTCGCATGCGGTCAGGCGGTCGGTCCAAACGACGGTCCAGGTCGCCGTCGAGGATTCGCCGGCGACGGCCGCCGACGCCTCGATTGGATCGACGCCGTCTTGCGGCGTGACGCGAAAGCAGGCGATGAGGTCGGTGTCGCTTGGCGCGTAATCGGGCTGCCAATAGCCCATCTTGCGGTATTCCATGACGCCTGCGGAAAAGCGCGAGCGGGCGGCGGGTTCCTTTTCAGATGTCATAGGACCATTCTCCGTTTGACGCTTTCGCCTGCGCGCCGGCTCTCCATGCTTATTCGGCGGCCGAACGCTGCAGACGCGCGCGCGGGTCGAGCCCGCCCGAGGCGTAGCGCTTGGCCATGGCGGACATCGGAAGCACTTTTATCTTCGACGCATTGCCGGCCGTTCCGAACTGCTCGAGACGCAGCTTGCAGACGGCGCGCATGGCGTCCATCGCCGGCTTCAGGAATTTGCGCGGATCGAATTCATCCTTGTGCTCCGTCGCGACGCGGCGGAACTGTCCGGTCATCGCGAGCCGGCAGTCGGTGTCGATGTTGACCTTGCGAACGCCATGTTTGATGCCGCGCACGATCTCCTCGACGGGCACGCCGAAGGTCTGCCGCATGGCGCCGCCATTGGCGTTGAAAATATCCTGCAGATCCTGCGGCACCGACGACGACCCATGCATGACGAGGTGCGTATTCGGCAATTTGGCGTGTATCTCCTCGATCACCCGCATCGAGAGGATGTCGCCGTCGGGCTTGCGCGAGAATTTGTAGGCGCCGTGCGACGTCCCCATCGCGATGGCCAGCGCATCGACCTTGGTGCGCATGACGAAATCGACCGCCTGATCCGGATCCGTCAGCAGCTGGTCGAGGCCGAGCTTACCTTCGGCGCCATGGCCGTCTTCCTGTTCGCCGGTTCCGTGTTCGAGCGAGCCCAGAACGCCAAGCTCGCCTTCGACCGATGCTCCGACGAGATGCGCGAATTCGGCGACCTTCGCGGTGATCGCGACATTGTAGTCGTAGGATGCGGGCGTCTTGGCGTCGGCTTCGAGCGAACCGTCCATCATAACGGATGAAAATCCATACTGGATGGCGCTGAGACAGGTCGCTTCGCTGTTGCCGTGATCCTGATGCATGCAGACCGGAATGTCCGGATAAATGTCGATCAGCGCCTCGATCATCTTGGCGAGCATGATGTCGTTTGCGTAGGCGCGCGCGCCGCGGCTCGCCTGAATGATGACCGGCGCATCGACCGAGGCGGCGGCCTCCATGATGGCGAGGCCCTGCTCCATGTTGTTGATGTTGAAGGCGGGGACGCCATAGCTATGCTCGGCTGCGTGGTCGAGCAATTGTCGAAGCGTGATTCTGGCCATGAGTTATTCTCCGTCGCACAGTGCCGGTTTCGGCTTCGCCGCCAGGCTCGTCCCGGCGTTGCAGCCATTCTGGTTGACGCCTCGCCCAATATCGCGAAGCGGTTCTGCCGATCGCGAACTATTCCGCGACAGCCGTCTCACCCTCCGCCGATCCGATCGATCTCCGCCGCATTCGTCGCGGCGGGCGAGCGTTATTGTTTTCTTTGCGCTGCTTCAGCCGCTGCCTTGGCCGCGATTTGGGCGTGGGCCGCGACGACGATCGCGTCGACCGTAATGCCAAACTTCCTGAAGAGGTCGCCGGCGGGCGCGCTGGCGCCGAATGTCGACATGCCGATGAAGGCGTCGTCGGGGGCGAGCGCAATATCCCAGCCCTGGCGCACGGCCGCCTCGACGGCGACCCGCGGCGCCGTTCCGATCACGCTTCTGCGGTAGGCCGGCGTGGCCGCTGCGAAAAGCTCGAAGCATGGCATCGAGACCACCGCCGTCCGGACGCCCTCGCTGGCGAGCCGCTCGGACGCCTCGACCGCGAGCGACACTTCAGATCCGGTCGCAAACAGCGTCACGTCCCGCTCGCCTTCCGGCGCGCGTAGAACATAGCCGCCCGCGGCGGAGAGATTTTCGGCGGTGTGCGCGCGGCGCACGATCGGCAGGTTCTGCCGCGACAGCGCGATGACGGACGGCGAGGTGCTGCTGTTCAGCGCGAGCTCCCAGGCTTCCGCGGTCTCGACCGCGTCGGCGGGGCGAAACACGAGCAAGTTTGGAATGGCGCGCAGAGCGGCGAGATGCTCCACCGGCTGATGCGTCGGACCGTCCTCGCCAAGGCCGATCGAATCATGGGTGAGGACATGAATGACGCGAATGCCCATCAGCGCGGCGAGGCGGATGGCGGGGCGGCTGTAATCGGCGAAAACGAGAAACGTGCCGCCGTAAGGAATGAATCCGCCGTGCAGACTGATGCCGTTCATGGCCGCGGCCATGCCGAATTCGCGAACGCCGTAATGAATATAGCGGCCGGAAAAATCGTCGGGCGTCACGGCCTTCATGTCGGCGGCTTTGGTGTTGTTGGATCCCGTGAGATCCGCCGATCCGCCGATCAGATTGGGCTGCGCCGGAGCGAGCTTGTCGAGCAGTTTCTGCGACGAGATGCGGGTCGCCTGCGCCGCGGCGCCTTCGCTCGCGGCCTTCTTGAACGCTTCGACGGCGGCGGCGACGCCCGGCGCGACCGCGCCGCTGATGTCGGCCTCGAACCGCGCTTTCGTCGCCGGGTCGAGACCGGCGAGGCGCTCCGACCAGAGGGCGTGCGCGCCGGCGGCGCGGCTCGCCGCCTCCGCCCAGGCCTTGCGGATGTTGTCGGGGATTTCGAAGGGCGCATGGGTCCAGCCGAAGAAGCTGCGGGCGCCCGCGACTTCATCCTTGCCGAGCGCCGCGCCGTGCGAGGCATGCGATCCGGCTTTCGTCGGCGCGCCATATCCAATTGTCGTCTTGCAGGCGATGAGGACCGGCTTCTGCGCCGCTTGCGCGGCCTGCAGCGCGGCGGCGACGGCTTCCGGGTCATGGCCGTCGACGCGCGAGGCCGTCCAGCCCGCGGCCTCGAACCGGGCCAGCTGATCCACCGAGTCCGCGAGCGAGACCTTGCCGTCGATGGTGATGCCGTTGTCGTCCCACAGCACGATCAGCTTCGAGAGTTTGAGATGGCCGGCGAGCGCGATCGCCTCGTGGCTGATCCCCTCCATCAGGCAGCCGTCGCCGGCGATGACATAGGTGCGGTGGTCGGCGATATCGGCGCCAAAGCGCGCCGCGAGCAATCGTTCGGCGATGGCCATGCCGACCGCCGCGGCGAGGCCTTGGCCGAGCGGCCCCGTCGTCGTCTCGACGCCCGGCGTATGGCCGTATTCGGGATGGCCCGGGGTTCTTGAATCGAGCTGGCGGAAGCGCTCGAGCTCCGTGCGGCCCATGTGTGGATAGCCGAGCAGATGCAGCAGCGAATAGAGCAGCATGGACCCATGTCCGGCGGACAGCACGAAACGGTCGCGGTCGGGCCAGGCTGGATCGGCGGCATCGAATTTCATGAAACGCGTAAACAGGACAGTGGCGGCGTCCGCCATGCCCATCGGCATGCCGGGGTGACCGCAATTGGCTTTTTCGACAGCGTCCATCGACAGCACGCGGATGGCGTTGGCCATCTCGGCGGGCGTCGCCAAGTCAGAAACTCTCGCCAGCACGTTCATCGATTTTCCGTCCCTGGGTCAGCCGCTTTCTCCGCTCGACCAGCTGGAGAATGAGCGGGGTCAATATCAGTTGCATCGCGAGATCGAGCTTGTTGCCGGGGATGACGATCGAATTGGCGCGCGACATGAAGCTGTCGCGGAGCATCGACAGGAGATATGAGAAATCGATGCCGGCCGGCCGCGCGAAACGGATGATGACCATCGATTCGTCGGCGGTCGGGATCCAGCGCGCCGTGAACGGGTTCGACGTGTCGACCGTCGGCACGCGCTGGAAGTTGATGTCGGTCTCGGTGAATTGCGGGCAGATGTAGCGCGTATAGTCCGGCATCCGGCGCAAAATCGTGTCCATCACCGCTTCCATCGTATAGCCGCGATCGGCCTTGTCGCGATGAATCTTCTGAATCCATTCAAGATTGATCACCGGAACGACGCCGATCTTGAGGTCGGCGTGCTTGGCGATATTGACCTTGTCGGTGACGGCCGCGCCATGCAGTCCCTCGTAGAACAGAAGATCGCTGTGCGCCTGCAGCGGCTTCCAGTCGGTGAAGGTGCCGGGCGGGCGACCATAGAGTCTCGCCTCGGCTTCATCATGCACATATTGCCGGGTCTTCGCGGTCCCGCGCGCGCTGTAGCTCGCGAACACGCTCTCCAGTTCTTCGAGCAGGTTGGCGGCCGGCCCGAAATGGCTGAAATGATGATTGCCCCTGGCTTCCTCCTCGGCCATCGCCTTGCGCATTTCCGCGCGATCGTAGCGATGGAAGGCGTCTCCTTCGATATAGTCGGCGTTAATTCCCTCGCGGCGGAAAATCTGCTCGAATGTGCGCTTGACCGATGTCGTGCCGGCCCCCGACGAACCCGTGACCGAAATGATCGGATAGCGTGTCGACATGACCTTCGAGCTTCCTTCCCGCGAACGCCGGCTATCCGCGAATCAAGCCTCTTGCGCCGAACAGGGGCGCGCGCTCGGCGGAAACCTTTGGATCCGAGCGATAGCGCGCGACGAGACGCACCGGCTCGGCCGAGCCGAAGACGAGAGGCGCGCGCTGGTGGATCGCGGTCGGGACGACGTCGAGAAGCGGTTCGACGCCATCGGTCGCGACGCCGCCGGCCCGCTCGACGATGAGGGCGACGGGATTGCCCTCATAGAGAAGGCGCAGCCGCCCGTCGGCGTAGCCGGGCCTCTGATCGCCGGGGTAGAGAAAAATCCCGCCGCGCAGAAGGATCCGATAGGCTTCCGCGACGAGGGACGCAACCCAGCGCATATTGTAGTTGCGCTTCATCGGCCCATCGGCGCCGCGCGCGCAATCCTCGATGAAAGAGCGAATCGAGGGCTCCCAATGCCTGTAATTGGAGGCGTTGATGGCATATTCCGCCGACGCGCGCGGGATCGGCCCGGCCGTGACCGCGTGGTAGAACCGGCCATCGCTGCGATCGAGCGTGAAGATCTCTGTCGCGTTTGCGCCGAGCGCGAAGACGATCGAGGTCTGCGGGCCGTAGATGACGAAGCCGGCGGCGATCTGCGCGCGCCCCGGCTGCAAAAAATGAGCGTCGAGGCTGCTCGCCGCGGGCAGCGTCGGAAGCACCGAAAAAATGGTTCCGATCGACACATTGGCGTCGATGTTCGAGGAGCCGTCGAGCGGGTCCATCGAGACGACGACATGCGCGGTCGGATCAAGGAGCAAAGGCTCGGGCAACTCCTCCGACACGACGGCGTAAACCGGCGCGGCCCGCAACGCCTCGACGAACATCTCATTGGCCAGCACGTCCAGCTCTTTCTGGACGTCGCCGTCGGCGTTGGCGCTGTCGCGGCTGGCCCCGAGGCGGCCGTACAATTGGCCAAGGCCGATGAGGTCCGACATCTTCACGGCGGCGGCGGCGACCTCGGCGAGCACCGCCGCGGCGGATTCCAGCCCCGCATTCGCCTTGACGCTTTGGTCGAGATAGGCCTGAAGGTCCTCAGCCCCGGAAATCCTCGGCATGTCGACACGTTTCCCTTTTTTGCTTGACGCGTTATCGCTGAACGCCGCCGAAAATAAAAGTGGATATCATTGAGTTTGCCGTAAGAAATATTTAGGAAAAAGACAATGAGCCAATGCGTCGCCTGACCTTAAAACACCTCGAAACCATCGTCGCCGTCGCGCAGAGTGGGACGATCGCCGCCGCCGCCGAGAATCTCAACGTAACCGCCGCGGCGCTGACCTCAAGGATCAAGCTTCTCGAGGATGACGTCGGGCTCGCCCTGTTCGATCGCACGGGCGGTCGCCTGCGCCTGACCAACGCCGGCCAGCAGGTGGTCAACGTCGCGACGCGCATTGACCGGGCGCTGGCCGAACTCAAGACTACGCTTTCCGCGCACAAGGACAAGCATTCCGGCCGCGTGACGATTGGCGTAACCTCTACCGCTCAATATTTCGCGCCCCGACTGATCGCCGCATTCGCGCGGGGGAACCCGCGCATCGATATCTCCGTAACCGTCGGCAACCGGGCGACGATCGTGGCGGCGGTGCGCGACCAGACAGTCGATATTGCGCTAATGGGCAGTCCGCCGGCAGATTTTCCGGTGGCCAGCGAAATATTCGGACCTCACCCCCAAGTCGTCATCGCTCCACCCGAGCACAGTATGGCAAAACGAGTCGGCATAGACAAGACGGAGCTCTGTCATGAGGGTTTCATCATCCGTGAGGAAGGCTCGGGCACGCGCAATGTATTCGACGCTTTCTTTCGCGGAATGGTGCTGCCGCCGCCACGCGTCCACATCGAGATCGGCTCGAACGAAACCGTCAAGCAGGCGGTGATGGCGGGCCTTGGCCTGACGCTCATCTCCGCCCACACCATCGAGGCCGAGGTGGCGGAGGGAAGGCTCGTCATTCTCGACGTCGTCGGCCTGCCGGTCATGCGCCAATGGTTCGCGGTCCGGCACGGCGCGCGCGAACCCGCGCCCGCGGCGCGCACCATGTGGGATTTCATCGTCTCGGACGGACGCGGCTTCCTGCCGAAGATCGCTCTGCCTAAAGAATGAGGGCGAGCGCCAAGATCGCCAACGGGGTCCGCTCTCAGCCGCCGGCTTTGGGCGCCGCCTCGTCCTTCAGCCGCGCCAGCCAGCGCCGGGCCTGCGCGCTAACATTCTCGGGCGCGGTCCCGCCGTAGCTTGTCCGGCTGCGGACGGATTTTTCGACGCCGAGCACGCCGAACACCTCCGCCGTGATGCGCGGCTCTTCGGCCTGCATCTGGCCGAGCGTCAGCTCTTCGAGGCCCTTGTCCTGCGCGGCGGCGGCGGCGACGAGGCGTCCCGTCACGTGATGCGCCTCGCGGAAGGGCAGACCGAGGCTCCTGACCAGCCAGTCGGCCAGATCCGTCGCGGTGGCGTAGCCCGCGCCCGCCGCCGCCTTCATGCGCTTGAGGTCAGGCGTCAGGTCGCCGACCATGCCGGTCATGGCGGCGAGGCAGAGGGACAGCGATTGCAGCGCGTCGAACGCGCCTTCCTTGTCCTCCTGCATATCCTTCGAATAGGTCAGCGGCAGGCCCTTCATCACGACGAGCAGGCCGGTCAGCGCGCCGATGATGCGGCCGCTTTTCCCCCGCACAAGCTCGGCGGCGTCGGGATTGCGCTTTTGCGGCATGATCGAGGAGCCGGTCGAGAATTTGTCGGAGAGGGACGCAAAGCCGAACTGCGGCGTCGCCCACAGCACGATCTCCTCGGCGAAACGCGACAGGTGAACGGCGCAGATCGAAGCTGCGCTCAAGCTTTCCAGCACGAAATCGCGATCCGAGACGCTGTCCAGCGAATTGGCGGTCGGCCGGTCGAAGCCGAGCGCCTTGGCCGTCGCCGCGCGGTCGATCGGAAAGGAGGTGCCGGCCAGCGCCGCCGCGCCGAGCGGGCATTCGTTGAGACGCTCCCGCGCATTCCGGAAGCGGGCGCGGTCGCGCGCGAACATCTCGACATAGGCGAGCAGGTGATGGCCGAAGGTGACAGGCTGGGCCGACTGCATATGCGTGAAGCCCGGCATGACGCTGCCTGCGTGGGCAAGCGCCTTTTCGGCGAGCGCCAGCTGCAGCGCGCCGATCTGGCCGTCGAGCCCGTCGATCGCGTCGCGCACCCAGAGCCGGAAATCGAGCGCGACCTGATCATTGCGCGAGCGCGCGGTGTGCAGGCGCCCGGCCGCCGGGCCGATAAGCGCCGCGAGCCGCGACTCGATATTCATGTGAATGTCTTCGAGCGCGCGCGAAAAAATGAACGTCCCGCTCTCGATTTCGGTTCTGATTGCGGTTAGGCCCTTCGCGATCGCGGCGGCGTCCTCCGCCGAGACGATCCCCGCCTCAGCCAGCATCGCGACATGGGCTTTCGAACCCTCTATATCCTGCAGCGCGAGCTTGTAATCGAAGCCGATCGAGGCGTTGATCTCCTCCATGATCGCGTCGGGACCGCTGGCGAACCGGCCGCCCCACATCTTGTTGCTCATCTTGGCGCGCTTCTTTGAAGATAATGGACTGGAAAAACGACAGCATGACGCAAAATGAGAGGCGCCAGAACCCCGGCCGGAATTTCACCCCCCGGTTGCTCATCGCCGCCGGCTTCGTCACGGCGGCGGTCGCCGCCTTCGTCCTTTACGCGATGAAAGCGCAGGACGGCAAGGAGGTCGCGGCGAACGCCGCCTGTCCCGGCGCGCGCGAGAGGGCGGCCGCGATGCGCCCGCTCGCGCGTGGCGAGGTCGCGGCCTTCAGCGTCACTGAGGCGCCGCGCCCGCTTCCCGAGCTGAAATTCGCCGGCGCCGACGGCGCTCCAACGCGCCTTGCCGATTTCAGGGGCCGAACCGTGCTGCTGAACCTCTGGGCGACCTGGTGCGTGCCCTGCCGGCAGGAGATGCCCGCGCTCGACCGCCTCGAGGCCGCGCTCGGCGCGCCGGATTTCGCCCTCGTCGCGGTGAACATCGACACGGCGCGACTGGACCGGCCCAAAGCATTTTTGCAGGAGATCGGCGTCAAGAATCTCGTCTTTTACGCCGATGGCTCGGCCGATATCTTCCAGACGCTGAAGGGCGCCGGCCAAGCGCTCGGTCTGCCGACGACGGTTCTCGTCGACAAAAACGGCTGCGCGCTTGGGGTCATGGCGGGACCGGCGCAATGGGATTCGCCCGACGCGCTCGCGCTGGTCGCCGCCGCCAGGGGCTGACGCGTTTCCGGGCCGCGTCGTCTCGTCTCGAAAGGCGCCTTCAGCGACGGCGCTTCAGGCCTTGGCCGGCTGCTTGACCTCAATGCCCTTGCCGCTGAGGTAGCTGGCGAGTTCGCCGCTCTGGAACATCTCGCGGACAATGTCGCAGCCGCCGATGAACTCGCCTTTGACATAGAGCTGCGGGATGGTCGGCCAGTTGGAGAATTCCTTGATGCCCTGCCGGATCTCGTCGCCTTCGAGGCAGTTCACCGGCTTATAGGGAACGCCGAGATAGGACAGGATTTGCACGACCTGGCCCGAAAAGCCGCATTGCGGGAAATTCGGCGTGCCCTTCATAAACAGAACGACGTCATTGCTGTCGACCGTCGACTTAATCTCGTCCTTGATGGCCATATTCTGATCCTTTCGGCTGTCTGTCCGGCAATTGTCCGGTGAATTCTTTGCGGTTATTCCGGCGCCTGCGTCGTGAGCTGCAGGGCGTGCAGCGGGCCGCCCAGCTGCGCCCCGAGCGCCTTGTAGACGATTTGATGCTGCTGCAGCTTGGTCTTGCCGACGAATTCGGACGAGGTCACCGTCGCGGCCCAGTGGTCCTTGTCGCCGACGAGATCGGTGAGGTCGATCCTGGCGTCCGGAATGCTGGCCTTGATGAGCCGTTCGATTTCAGATGATTCCATCGCCATTGCGGCGTCTCTCCTCGATTGTCGCGCCGATTGTCTCGTCCTCGCGGCCCGCTAGACGGCGCCGGCCATGTAATCGGGGAGCCATTCTTCGAAGTTCCCCACAAGATCACTCAATAATATGGCGGTCTCCCCGCCGAGGGTCAATGTCGGGCCGCCGGTCTCGCCGAGGCGCCGGCACGCGACCCCGGCGCTTTCCGCCGCAGCAAGGATCGCGCCGGTTCGCTCCGGCGCCGTTGCGACGATGTAGCGCGCCTGGTCTTCGCCGAACCAGAAGGCGTGAGCGGCAATGTTTTCAGGCGCTTCGACCGCCGCGCCGACGCCGCCGACGGCCGCCATTTCGGACAAGGCGACCGCGAGGCCGCCGTCGGAAATGTCATGAACCGTACAAACCTCGCCCGTCCGGATGAGGGTGCGTACGAAATCGCCGTTGCGCTTTTCTTCCGCGAGATCGACAGGGGGCGGCGCCCCTTCCTCGCGCCCGCAGATTTCGCGCAGATACAGCGACTGTCCGAGCCAGCCCTGCGTCGCGCCGACAAGCAGGATGTCCTCGCCCGGCCGCCTGAAGGCGATCGTCGCGGTCCGGCTCACGTCGTCGACGACGCCAACGCCGCCGATCGAGGGGGTCGGCGGAATGGCCCGGCCGCTGCTCTCGTTATAGAGCGACACATTGCCCGACACGATGGGGAAGTCGAGCGCCCGGCAGGCTTCGCCGATTCCCTCAAGGCAGCCGACCAGCTGGCCCATGATCTCGGGCCTTTCCGGATTGCCGAAGTTGAGGTTGTCGGTGACCGCGCGGGGCAGGGCGCCGACGGCGGTGAGGTTGCGCCACGCCTCGGCCACCGCCTGCCTGCCGCCTTCTTTCGGGTCGGCCTCGCAGTAACGCGCCGTCACATCGGTTGTCAGCGCCAATCCTTTTGGGCCATCGCCAAGGCGGATTACGGCGGCGTCGCCGCCCGGCGTCTCAACGCTATTGCCGAGAATGAGCGTGTCATATTGCTCGTAGATCCAGCGCTTGGAGCAAAGGTCCGGCGTTGCGATGAGGCGCAGCAGTGCTTCGGCGTTGGAGATCGGCGCCTGCGCATCGGCGGGGTCGATGGCTTCCCGCGCGGGCGTCGCGACATGGGGCCGATCGTAAAGGGGCGCGGCGTCGCCGAGCTGCTTGATCGGCAGGTCGGCCTTGATCTCGCCTCTGTGCCTGACGACGAAGCGAAGCGTATCGGTGGTTTTGCCGATGACCGCGAAATCGAGGCCCCATTTGACGAACGCCGCCTTCGCCTGCGCCTCCCTTGCGGGGTCCAGAACCATAAGCATGCGCTCCTGGCTTTCCGAGAGCAGCATTTCATAGGCGCTCATGCCGGTCTCGCGGCACGGTACGGCGTCGAGGTCGAGCTCGATGCCGAGATCCCCCTTGGCGCCCATCTCCACCGCCGAGGAGGTGAGGCCGGCCGCCCCCATGTCCTGAATGGCGATCACGGCGCCGGTGCGCATTAGTTCGAGGCAGGCCTCTAACAGCAGCTTTTCGGTGAACGGATCGCCGACCTGCACCGTCGGGCGCTTTGCCTCCGCATCCGCCTCGAAGGACGCCGAGGCCATGGTCGCGCCATGGATGCCGTCGCGCCCCGTCTTCGAGCCGAGATAGACGATCGGATTGCCGACGCCGGTCGCCTTTGCGTAGAAGATTTCGTCGGCCCGCGCGATGCCGACCGCCATGGCGTTGACGAGGATATTGCCGTCATAGCCGGTATGGAAGGCGGTCGAGCCGCCGACAGTCGGCACGCCGAAACTATTGCCATAGGAGCCGATGCCGGCGACGACGCCTGCGACGAGATGGCGCGTCTTCGGATGCTCCGGCGCGCCGAAGCGCAAAAGGTTGAGGCAGGCCACCGGGCGCGCGCCCATGGTGAAGACGTCTCGCAGGATGCCGCCGACGCCGGTCGCCGCGCCCTGAAACGGCTCGATATAGGAGGGGTGGTTGTGGCTCTCCATCTTGAAGACGCAGGCGTCGCCCCCGCCGATGTCGATGACGCCGGCGTTCTCGCCCGGCCCCTGAATGACCCAGGGCGCCTTGGTCGGCAGCGCGCGCAGATGCAGCCGCGATGATTTGTAGGAGCAATGCTCGTTCCACATCGCCGAAAAAATGCCGAGCTCGGTGAAGGTCGGCGCCCGGCCGATGAGCGCGAGAATGCGCTCATATTCGTCCGGCTTCAGGCCGTGCGCGGCGACGAGATCGGGCGTGATCGCGGGTTCTTCGAGCAATGACGGCTTCTCCAAAAACATGAGCGCCCCTTCTCCCGTGGGCGGGAGAAGGTGGCCCGACGAAGTCGGGTCGGTGAGGGCGGGTCGGATGAAGGAGCCCCTTCAGCCAGCCGCCAGACTCGCAAACAGCCCCCGACCATCAATCCCGCCGACTAGCGGATCGATCAGATTCTCGGGATGCGGCATCAGGCCCAGCACATTGAAGCGTTCCGAGTAGATTCCTGCGATGGCGTTGATCGAACCGTTCGGGTTGGCGCTTTTGGCGAGCTTGCCATGCGCGTCGCAATAGCGGAAGGCGACGCGGCCGTCGCCCTCGAGTCGCGCGATCGTCTCAGCGTCGGCGGTGTAATTGCCTTCGCCATGGGCGATGGCGACTTTGATCGCCTGGCCTTGCTTATATTGCGCGGCGAATTCGGTGTCGCTGCGCTCGACGCGGATGTGCTGCATGCGGCAGATGAAGCGCAGCTGCGCGTTGCGCATGAGCGCGCCCGGCAGAAGCCCGAATTCGACGAGAATCTGGAACCCGTTGCAGATGCCAAGGACAAGGCCGCCGCGCTCGGCGTGGGCGCGCACGGCGGCCATGATCGGCGCATGGGCGGCGATCGCGCCGCAGCGCAGATAGTCGCCGTAGGAGAACCCGCCCGGCAGCACGACGAGATCGGTTCCCTCCGGCAATTCGCTCTCGCCGTGCCAGACGATCTTCGGCGCGCCATGGGCTTTGAGCGCGCGGAAAACGTCGCCCTCGCGGTTGGAGCCGGGAAAGAGAATGATCGCGGCGTTCAAATCAGCGTCACCTCGAAATCCTCGACGACCTGATTCGCCAGAAGCTTTTCGCAGGCCTCGCGCAGCAGGGCCTCGGCTGCGCCGCGATCGGGCGCGTCGAGTTCGACGTCGAAGATCTTGCCCTGCCGCACGCTCTTGATCCCATCGACATGGAGCGACTTGAGCGCCCCTTCAATGGCCTTGCCTTGCGGATCGAGGATGCCGCTTCTGAGCGTGACGACGACCCGGGCTTTCATCGCTACTCCATCCTCCAGTCATCGAAACAAAGTTTCCGAAACGAAAACGGAGGCCGAAGCCTCCGCAGCGTTGGATTTGCGGCTCGCTGCAAATCCGGCTTTTCCATTTTCGCCGTGGGGAGGCGGTCAAGCCCCCGCCGACAATCTTACCGAACGAGTTTGGGGCCGCTCGCGCGGGGCGTCTCGTTCTCTTGCAGAATTCCAAGCCGGCGCGCGACTTCCGTATAGGCCTCTACGACGCCGCCAAGATCGCGGCGGAAGCGGTCCTTGTCGAGCTTGTCGTTCGACTTGATGTCCCACAGCCGGCAGGAGTCCGGCGAAATCTCGTCGGCGACGGCGATGCGCATCATGTCGCCTTCCCAGAGCCGGCCGCACTCCATCTTGAAATCGACGAGACGGATGCCGACGCCGAGAAAGAGGCCGGTGAGGAAATCATTGACGCGGATGGCGAGCGCCATGATGTCGTCGATCTCCTGCGGGCTCGCCCAGCCGAAGGCGGTGATATGCTCCTCCGAGACCATCGGGTCGTTCAGTTCGTCGTTCTTGTAATAGAATTCGATGATCGAGCGCGGCAGCTGGGTGCCTTCCTCGATGCCAAGGCGCGTCGAGAGGGAGCCGGCCGCGACATTGCGCACGACGACCTCGAGCGGCACGATCTCGAGTTCGCGAATCAGCTGTTCGCGCATGTTGAGCCGCCGGATGAAATGCGTCGGCACGCCGATATCGTTGAGATTCTGGAAGATGAACTCGCAGATTCGGTTGTTCAGGACTCCCTTGCCGTCAATGACCTCGTGCTTCTTGGCGTTAAAAGCGGTTGCGTCGTCCTTGAAGTGCTGGATGAGCGTACCGGGTTCGGGCCCTTCATAGAGGACCTTGGCCTTGCCTTCGTAAATGCGCCGGCGGCGATTCATTGGGATTAACCGTGGCTTGAGAGGATCCATTGGCGGCCGTGGCTCCTGTAAACGTCCTTGGCCGAGGTCCAGACAGACAAAGCGCGCTGTTCAGCCGCGGACGGTGTGAATTTCGGTCGAGTCAAGCCGCGGCTCTTGAGGGTCTTACACGCTTTTGGCTCCGGGAGACAACCCGGGCGGCAAGCCCCGTCGATCAGCGGCGTTCCACGCAAGTGTGACTCAAGGCTTTGAGAAATCGCTGAAAATCCCATCCCCCTTAGTGATCCGACTTTCGCTTTCTAGCAGACATCAAAGGTCGGATACAGATAAAGATACCGGTCCCGAATCCTCGACGTCCGGGACGCGCCACTGTGCCTCGGCGACCATGGCGTTTTCAAGAATTCATGCTAAATAAACGCCCGCAGAGCGCGAAAATCGAGGGCGCCGGCGATACGGGAAAATCTGATGACCACTTTCGACAAACGCGAACAGGCTTTTGAAGCTGAGCTTGTCCATGACGCGGAGCTGAAATTCAAGGCGGTCGCCCGGCGCGACAAATGGTTCGGGCTGTGGGCCGCCGAGCGGCTCGGCAAGACCGGAGCCGACGCCGAAGCTTACGCCAGCGCGTTGGTCCGCGCCGATATCGTTGGCACTGGCGGCGACGAGGTCTTCACGAAAGTCCGCGCCGATTTCGATGCGGCCGGGGTCGCCCAGACCGATCCCCAGCTCCGGCGCAAGCTTAACGATTTGTTTGCGGAGGCAGTCGCCGCGGTGAAGGCCGGCTAGTTTCCATCCGAAAGCATCGTGATCTAAAGCGGCCAAGGTTCTGCGGCGAGGTTAGCGCATCTTCGTCCGCTAATGGATTATTAGGGCGCGCGGGGCGATGACTGGTGCCATGTCTCGCGCCGCCGCACCCGCCGCCCGCCGCCCCTCGCAAGACGCGCCGCCGTTTCCACACGCCGACGCCGAACTCGCCGGCCTGGCCAAGGCCTGGTTCGAGCACCTTGCGGGCGAGCGCCGCGTGGCGGCGCTGACGCTCGAAGCCTACAGCCGCGACCTGCGCCAATTCCTCGCCTTCGCCGCCGTTCATTTCGGCGCGCCTGCCTCGGCGGCGACGCTCTGCGGCCTTTCGTCCGGGGATCTGCGCGCCTTTCTCGCGTCGCGGCGGGAGGCGGGCGTCGGCAGCCGCTCGCTGCTGCGCCAGCTCGCCGGCCTTCGCTCTTTTACGCGATTCCTTGAGCGCAACGGCAAGCCGCAAAGCGCGGCCTTCGCGGCCGTGCGGGCGCCCAAGGCGGCGCGGCGCCTGCCAAAGCCCCTGACCGCCGCCTCCGCCCGCGCTGTCGCCGGCGTCGAAGCGCGGGCCGGAGACAACCGCGAGCCCTGGATTCTGGCGCGCGACGCCGCCGTTCTCGGCCTTCTCTACGGCGCGGGGCTGCGCATCTCCGAGGCCCTGGCGATCCGGCGCGCCGAGGCGCCGGTCGGGGAGAGGGACGCGCTGCGGGTCGTCGGCAAGGGCGATAAGACGCGCGAGGTCCCGGTCATCGCGCCCGTGCGGCGCGGAATTGAAGCCTATCTCGCGCTCTGCCCCTATTCGCTGCCGCCCGAGCGTCATTTGTTCATCGGGGCGCGGGGCGGCCCGCTTTCGCCCCGCATCATTCAGCTCGCCGTCGAACGGCTGCGCGGCGCGCTCGGACTGCCGGACAGCGCGACGCCTCACGCGCTGCGCCATTCCTTCGCCACCCATCTGCTCGGGCGCGGCGGCGATCTGCGCACGATCCAGGAGCTGCTTGGCCACGCCTCGCTGTCGACGACGCAGATCTATACCGCCGTCGACTCGAGCCGGCTCATCGAGGCCTATCGCGCCGCCCATCCGCGCGGGCGCTGACGCCGGATCGCGCCCGAAGTCGTCGCGCTTTTTCGCCCGGCCGGCGTGATCGACCCGTCGCGCCGACAGGTTGCATGATCTTCTTGCAAAAAACCATTAATTCCATAAACTAACTACAATTCGATCACGGGGACGAAGCGGATGACGGATTCGGCTCTCTCAAGCGCGACGTTCGGTCGCGGCCTCACTGAAGACGGCCTCGCTGTCATTATAGGCTTTCTCATCTTCATCCTGGCTCTGGCCGGGCTTTCGGGAACGGACGTTCTCGGCTGGGCCGTTTCGACGTCGGTCTGGACCGACGCGAGCAGGGCGCTCGCGCCGGCGTCCAAGGCCTATGCGGCGCTCGGCGGCCTCGGCGCCCTGATCGCAACCTACGCCTTCCTGCTGGTCGTGCTCACCGCTGGCGTCGCCGCGCTCAAAGGCGACGTTCAACGCTTCGCTGTTCGCTTCACGGTCGTCTTCTGGATCGCCTATGCGAGCTGGATCATCGGGAGCTACGCAAGGCTCGCCGCTGTCACGCCGGCCGATTTGCAGAAATTCGGCATCGACTGGTCGTTGCGGCTCACCAGCGAAGGCGGCTTCATCGTCGCGCTCATCGCCGGGCTGGCGATCGCCAATTTCCTCCCTCGCCTCGCCGATTGGCTGAAGGAGGCGATCCGCCCCGAGCTTTACATCAAGATCGCGATCGTGATCCTCGGCGCGTTTTTGGCCGTGACGCTCGCCGGCAAGCTCAACCTTGCAAGTTCGCTCCTTTTGCGCAGCGTCGCGGCGATCATCGAGGCCTATCTGATCTACTGGCCGGTGGTTTATTTCATCTCCCGCAAATGGTTCGGCTTCAGCCGGGAATGGGCCGCGCCGCTGGCTTCAGGCATCTCGATCTGCGGCGTCTCGGCGGCGATCGCGACGGGCGGCGCCATCCGCGCGCGTCCGGCCATTCCGGTGCTGGTCTCCTCGCTCGTCGTGATTTTCGCGGTCGTGGAATTGCTGATCCTGCCGTTCCTCGCGCAGGCGTTTCTCTCGCATGAACCGCTGGTCGCGGCGGCCTGGATCGGCCTCGCCGTCAAGACCGACGGCGCGGCGGTGGCCGGCGGCGGCATCACCGAGGCGCTGATCCTTTCCAAAAACGCCGCGGAAGGCGTGCATTACCAGCCCGGCTGGATCCTCGGCACGACGACGACGATCAAAATCTTCATCGACGTCTTCATCGCCGTCTGGGCCTTCATCCTCGCCTATATCTGGACCAATCACATCAATGTCGCGAAGGGCGCGCCCAAGGCCAGCGCGGCGGAAATCTGGCAGCGCTTCCCGAAGTTCATCCTTGGGTTCGCGGCGACCTTCCTCGTCGCCTTCCTGCTAGCCCTCAGCGCGCCGCCCGAGCGGCTGGCGCGGCTGACCCCGATCATCGGCGAGGCCAATATCTTCCGCGTTATCTTCTTCATCCTGACTTTCTTCTCGATCGGCGTCCTCTCCAATTTCCGCAAGCTTTGGCAGGACGGCATCGGCAAGCTCGCCGCGGTCTATGTTTTGAGCCTGTTCGGCTTTGTCGTCTGGGTCGGGCTGTTGATCTCCTGGCTCTTTTTCAGCGGCGTCAAGCCGCCGCTCGCCAACTAAACCGGAAGGAGACCATCATGTCCGAACCCGATCTTCGCGCCGAACTCGAAAAAATCGAATATGAGCCGCTCCTGCCGATCGAGAAGAAACTGATCGGCTGGAGCCTCGGCATCGGCCTCGCCCTCCTCGTAATCCTCATCGTCCTCAACCATCTCTTTCCGGTCGGGAGCTGAGGCGGACGCGCGTTCCTTCTCCGCCTGCGGAGACGGTGGCCCGACGAAGTCGGGTCGGATGAGGGCGGCCCTCGCGTTAGCGAGGGTCGGATGAGGGCGGGCGCGGCTTCGCCTTCCCTTCATGGCCTGCGCCTGCTATCTCGCGGGGCATGACGACCCATCCCATCAGCAACATCCGCAACTTCTCCATCGTCGCCCATATCGACCATGGCAAATCGACGCTCGCCGACCGGCTAATCCAGACGACCGGGGCCGTCGCCGCGCGCGACATGGTCGAGCAGGTGCTCGATTCCATGGATATCGAGCGCGAGCGCGGCATCACCATCAAGGCGCAGACCGTCCGGCTCGAATACAAGGCGCAGGACGGCCAGACCTACATCCTGAACCTGATGGACACGCCCGGCCACGTCGATTTCGCCTATGAGGTTTCGCGCTCGCTCGCCGCCTGCGAGGGCTCGCTCCTCGTCGTCGACGCGAGCCAGGGCGTCGAGGCGCAGACGCTCGCCAACGTCTATCATGCGCTCGACGCTGGCCATGAGATCGTGCCGGTCCTGAACAAGATCGATCTGCCCGCCGCCGAGCCGGAGCGGATCAGGCAGCAGATCGAGGACGTCATCGGGCTCGACGCCTCGCAGGCGGTGTTGATTTCGGCCAAGACCGGGATTGGCATCGACCTCGTGCTTGAGGCCATCGTCAACCGCCTGCCGCCGCCGAAAGGCGACGAGGCGGCGCCGTTGAAGGCCCTTCTCGTCGATTCCTGGTACGACGCCTATCTCGGCGTCGTCGTGCTCGTACGCGTTGTCGACGGGACGCTGCGCAAGGGGCAGAAGATCAAGATGATGGCCGCCGACGCCCATTATGAGGTCGACAAGATCGGCGTGTTCCGGCCGAAAATGCAGGATGTTTCAGAGCTTGGCCCCGGCGAAGTCGGCTTCATCACCGCACAGATCAAGCAGGTCGCCGACACCCGCGTCGGCGACACGATCACCGACGAGCGCCGGCCCTGCGCCGAGGCTCTGGCCGGCTTCAAGCCGGCCCAGCCCGTCGTCTTTTGCGGCCTCTTTCCCGTCGACGCCGCCGATTTTGAGGATCTGCGCGCCGCCATGGGGCGCCTGCGGCTCAATGATGCGAGCTTTTCCTATGAGATGGAGAGTTCGGCCGCGCTCGGCTTTGGCTTTCGCTGCGGATTTTTGGGCCTGTTGCATCTTGAAATCATTCAGGAGCGGCTGGAGCGCGAGTTCAATCTCGATCTCATCGCGACGGCGCCGTCGGTCATCTACAGGATCGTGCAGCGCGACGGCGCAACAATCGAATTGCACAATCCGGCCGACATGCCGGACCCGACCAAGATCGAGACCATCGAGGAGCCATGGATTCGGGCGACCATCCTGACGCCCGACGATTATCTCGGCGCGGTGTTGAAGCTCTGTCAGGAGCGGCGCGGCGCGCAGGTCGATCTCAACTATGTCGGCAAGCGCGCGATGGCGGTCTACGACCTGCCGCTCAATGAAGTCGTGTTCGACTTTTACGACCGACTGAAGTCGATCTCGAAAGGCTACGCCAGTTTCGACTACGCCATCACCGATTATCGCCCCGGCGATCTCGTCAAAATGTCGATTCTCGTCAACGCCGAGCCGGTCGATGCGCTCTCCATGCTGGTGCATCGCGAGCGCGCCGATTCGCGCGGGCGCCAGATGGTCGAGAAGCTGAAGGAGCTGATCCCGCCGCATATGTTCCAGATCCCGATCCAGGCGGCGATCGGCGGCAAGATCATCGCGCGCGAGACGGTGCGCGCGCTGCGCAAGGACGTCACCGCGAAATGCTATGGCGGCGACGCCACCCGCAAGCGCAAGCTTCTGGAAAAGCAGAAGGCCGGCAAGAAGAAGATGCGCCAGTTCGGCAAGGTGGAGATTCCGCAGGAGGCCTTCATTGCAGCGCTGAAGATGGACGGGTAACGCTTTGATTCTGGTCAACGCGGAGCGATGAAATGCGATAAAGGATACGCTAAATCCTGACAAGAAAACCAACGGGAGGGAGCATCGGCCATGGCGGAACTGGAAAAAGCATCCTCGGCGCAAGGCCTCGGCGACGAAGCCTTCATGTCCGTCGCCGATCTCAAGGTATATGTCGCCGAAGTCGAATCAGCCAAGGCGTCGCAATCCTATGGCGCGATCGAACGCGCCGAGAAGGCGAAGCGGGAGATGATCGACAAGCTGATGCAGCGGGTCGAGATCACGCCCGACAGGGTCGAGGGCTTCCTCAATCGCGTCAAGGCGGCGGCGCTGCGCGGCGAGACCGAGATGATGGTCCTGCGGTTTCCCTCGGAGCTTTGCACCGACAAGGGACGCGCCCTCAACAACGCCGAGCCGGGATGGCCCGAAACGCTGGTCGGGCAGCCCCGCCAGTTCTACGAAATCTGGAAGGAGCGGCTTGAGCCCGCCGGCTATCGGCTGAAAGCGATGATCGTCGAATGGCCCAACGGGTTTCCCGGCGACGTCGGCATGTTCGTCGCCTGGAGGTGACCGCCATGTCGAAGGACAAGGACGCGAAGGACAAGGAAAAGGACAGGCCGGACGAGGTCCCGGCGGCTGAAGCCGAGGCGGCGGGGGCGACCGGCAAGCTCAGGCGCAAGCCCTATGAGGCGGAGCTCGAAAAGCTGGCCGTCGAAACGGTCAAGCTGCAGGAATGGGTGCGGCGCGAGGGCAAGAAAATCTGCATCGTCTTCGAGGGGCGCGACGGCGCCGGCAAGGGCGGCGTCATCAAGGCGCTGACCGAGCGGGTGAGCCCGCGCGTCTTCAGGATCGTCGCGCTCCCCGCGCCGACCGAGCGCGAGAAATCGCAACTTTATGTCCAGCGCTATGTCGCGGAGCTGCCGTCGGCTGGCGAGGTCGTGATCTTCGACCGCAGCTGGTACAACCGCGCCGGCGTCGAGCGCGTGATGGGCTTTTGCACCGAGGAGCAGACGCGCCAGTTCCTCGAAGGCGTCGCGGGGATGGAGAAAAACATCGTCCAGGCGGACATCATCCTTCTGAAATACTGGCTCGAAGTCAGCGAGGAAGAGCAGACGCGCCGGCTCGAGCAGCGCATCATCGACGGCCGCAAGATCTGGAAGCTGTCGGAGATGGATCTCAAATCCTACAGCCGCTGGTATGAATATTCACGCGCGCGGGATGCGATGTTCCTCGCTTCCGACACGCCCTGGGCGCCCTGGTACGTCGCGCGCTCAGACGACAAGAAGCGCACGCGGCTCAACATCATCAGGCACATCCTCGCGCATATCCCTTACGAGGACGTCGAGCGCAAGAAGGCAAAGCTCCCCGACCGCCAGAAGTCGGGCGGCTATAAGGAGCCGAACTATCCCTATAAATGGGTCGAAGAGGCCTTCTGACCCGCCGCCCAGCCGGGGCCAGGCACCATTTGCGCGCCTTTTGTGTAAAATAGCCGTTCGCCGCCCGGCCGGAAGATCGCCTTGGCCCCGCTTCGGTTGACGCTGTCGCGGCAGATGCGTTAACGGGGCCCTTGGCCGGTCCGGACCGGCTTTGACCATATCGGCGCCTCGATTGCATGCAATTTGATGATCACCGCGGCGTGATCCGCGGCGGCTAAACCACCGTGCCATGTACCGCGAAACTCCGAGACCATTAAAGTGAACCAGACAGTCAAATCCCGTATTTCCATTATCGGCCTTGGCAAACTCGGCGCCCCGATGGCGGCGGTGTTCGCCAATAAAGGGTTCGAAACAATCGGATTGGACCTCAATTCCCGCTTTGTCGAGGCGATCAATGAGGGTCGCGCGCCGGTCGAGGAGCCTCAGCTCCAGGAAATGATCGACGGCTGCCGTTCGCGCCTTCGCGCAACGACCAGCTTCGAGGAGGCCGTATCAAACTCCGACGTGAGTTTTATCATCGTACCGACGCCTTCGGGCGCCGATCGCTTGTTTTCCAACAGGTTCGTTCTCGACGCGGTGGGGCAGATCGGCGCAGCGCTCCGATCCAAGCCGAAATATCATGTGGTCGTGGTGACGAGCACGGTCATGCCCGGGGCGACGAACGGAGAGATACGAGCTGCGCTCGAAGTCGCGGCCGGCCGCGAGGTCGGGCCCGACCTCGGCCTGTGCTATAATCCGGAGTTTATTGCTTTGGGATCTGTGGTGCACGACATGCTCCGCCCGGATATCATTTTGATTGGCGAGTCGGACAAAAAGGCCGGCGACGTGCTGCAGTCGATCTATCGCGCGTCGACGGAGAGCGATCCGGAATTCCACCGGATGAATCTTGTAAACGCCGAACTCACCAAGATATCGATCAATACCTATGTCACGACGAAGATCTCCTATGCGAACATGATCGCCGACATGTGCGATCATCTCGTCGACGCCGATGCGAACGTGGTTACGGCCGCGGTGGGCGGCGACAGCCGCGTCGGGCGCAAATATCTGAAGGGCGCGATCGGCTACGGAGGGCCCTGTTTCCCGCGCGACAACAAGGCCTTCGCCGCCCTCGGGCGCAGACTCGGGGTCAATGCCGAGTTGGCGGAGGCGACGGACAAGATCAATGAGCATCAAATCGTCCGGCTGACGGGCGCCGTGGAGGCGCTGGCGCACCCCGGCGCGACGGTTGCGCTGCTCGGCATGTCGTATAAGCCCGACACGGCCGTGATCGAGGAGAGCCAAGGCGTTATGCTGGCCCGGATTCTGGCGCGGCAAGGCTATAGGGTGATCGTGTCGGATCCGCTGGCCACTGAGGCCGCGTCCGCCGTGCTTGGAGCCGTCGCCGAGGCGGCGCCCGATGCGGCGGCGGCGGTGCGCGAAGCCGATCTCGTTGTGATCATGACGCCATGGCCGGACTTCAAGACCATTCCACCCGACGCTTTCCGTCGCGGGTCGGGCGCCGTCACCGTCATCGATCCGTGGCGTTTGATCGATGCCGCGAGCAGCGGCGCCAACGTCATTTATTTGGGGTCTGGAGGCTGGAAATTGTCCGCCCGGAAGACGATGGCCGCTTGACGGCCCCGGTCAGGCGCGCTTCCGCGATATTTGGAGCTCTGGCATGATTTCGATCGTCCTGTACGGCAGGAACGATAATTATGGCTACAATCTGCACAAGCG
>Ga0181532_10000859_pt1 | contig 30374 bp, 33 predicted proteins | sample PEATcosm2014_Bin_33_FD_119768 | JGI IMG/M metagenome (GOLD analysis project Ga0181532, IMG submission 119768) | Peatland microbial communities from MTU Mesocosm Facility, Houghton, MI, USA - PEATcosm2014_Bin11_30_metaG | ecosystem: Environmental > Terrestrial > Soil > Wetlands > Peat | place...
CGCCGGTCGCCACGGCTCATCACATGATAGATCGCTCCTTCATATTCCAATCGCAGTTTGCGTGGCATCAGCCCGAATATGGCCCAAAGTTGCGTTTTGTGTCAATAGTGAGGACTGACCCGTCTACTTTCCGCAGGCCCTCGTGCTCTGCGGCGAGGATCTGTGGCGGCCCCTGGCCACCCGCTTCCTGCTCAAATGGTCCAGCCTGCAAGCCGTCCAAAAAGCCAAACCCGCCACACTCAAAGCGTTTTATTATCTCCACGGCTCGCGCAGCGCCAAACTCCTGGAACAACGTCAGGGCCGGCTTTTTCAACCAGCCCCGGCATGGCATCCGTCAACGAACCCGCGTAATGGCAGGCGATGACATCTCTGTCCGGTCGGCCAACCGTCAGCCGATCACTTTGACGAAATCCGGTATTTTTTTGCCGGTATAGAAATTTATCCATTTGCCGGTTGCATCCAGATAGGCCAGACACCGGTATCGCTGACACTGAACCCATACCAGGTCCGTGTAATTAGGAAGCGGCCCGTTGCTTCGGACAGTTTTTATTTCAAATTTGATTCGATGTTGCATTCGAACGGCGACAAGTTAGCACATTTGCCGCGTGAAGTGAAGCCCGGAATGGGGTGGTGACTCGATTTGGGTGAGGCGAGGCTACTGACGAGCCGCCGCCGCTTTGCTTTGGCGCGCTAACGCCGGCTCGCAGGGACCAGCCTTTGCCGGGCTACGGCGCGACAGGCGCTCTTAAATCCCCTCACCCCGGCGCTCTCCCCGCTTTGGCGGGGAGAGGGAGTTGTTTACATTTGGTGACGCCGCGCTGCGACGTCCGGACAGGGCGGCGCGCTGTCCCTACCTTCAAACTGACACACAACCCACAGGTTTAAAGAACTTGCGCATTATGCCCTTTTGGCTACGTTTGTGTTACGACACCGACCCAGAGGGCCGATGAACGCAAATCGTGCAGCCAACGAAGTTGAGCTGCCGTGGGAGCGCATTGGGTCGGGAAGAGGACGACAGTTATGGCCGAGCAAAAGACAATCTCCGCGGGCTTCAACCGGGATGAAGAACTCCGGCGGCGGGCCATGCTGGCCCAGGAAACGGATCACGACGCGAAGGCGGCGGAGGAGGAGGCGCGTCGTCTCCGGAAAGAAATGAAGCGCGTACGCAAGGCGTATAAGCGGGCCAAAGAGTCAGCCAAACGCGCCGGCAAAGAAGCCAGACGGGCCCAAGGCGATTTGCAGGCCTGCCTGGACCACGCGATTCGGGACCTGGCCCAGATACTCCAAAAAGCCGCCTCGGCAGGGAAGCCTGAGGCCGGAAATGTAGAGCACCGTCCCGCCACTGCAAATTTCGAGCCTGCGGCCCTGCCAGACGAGATCAGGAAAGATACCGGGCCAACGGCCGCCTCGGCTTGAACCTCGTTTACCCCCAGCGCGGCGGAGCCGCAACCAAAGTAGCGCAGACTTCCAAGTCTGTGTACCCCGAAGGCGTTCGGGGCTGGTCGCGGGTTTCACAACCCGCCGGGCCCACCGCGTCCGAAGGTCTGCCGATATGGAAATCGGCGACACAGCAGCTTTGGAAACCTGCGCTACAGCAAGGAGTTGTGATCCTTCGCGAAAAAATTTATTCAGGAAAACAACACTTTTGGAGATTGTAGCGCAATGCACGCCCGCAACCCGCGCGCTCCCGCCACCCAGACAGCATGATGCCGCTCGAACAACGAAAATCCGGAACCGGTTCGGTCAGGACCGTCGGGAATCTCGCGTCACCGGCTGCCGCACGTGACGGCGAGGCCGGGAATTGCCTCCGCGCTTCGCCACGACCTTCGCTCGCACAGCTCGGGATTGAGCGGATGGTCTTTGCCCTGGGCATAGCGCCTCGCAACTTTTTGATCAGCTTCGAATTGTCCGACGCGGTGGCCGAGCAATATGCGAAGCTGGAAAAAATGGTCCGACGATGCCGGCGCGAGTTTTCCGCCGAGGCGGTTCATGATGCCCGCGTGCATTGTCGCAGGTTGATCGCGCGGCTCGTGCTGGTTGAGGTGGCGATGTCGCCGGCGGGCTTGCATGCGGTGCTGCGGTCGTTGAAGCGCCTGCTCAAGTCGCTGGGCGACTTGCGGGATGTGCAGGTGCAGAAGCTCGCACTCAGGGCTGAACTGTCCCGGCACCCTGAAGTGGGCGGCTTGTGGATTGAACTTGGCCGGCGGGAGCAGGAGTTGATTCGATCGGCTTCCCGGTTCGTGGCCGGATTCAAAACGGGGAAACTGCGCCGGCGGCTGGAAGCGCTTCAAGCTGAGCTGAAGAATCCCGCCGCCCGCCTCGCTGCCAAGTCGGTGTTGGGTGATTCAATCATCCGGGCGACGCAACAGGCCTTCGATGAAGTGGTGCAGCACGCCCGCGCCATCAGTCGCGACGACGTTTCCACGGTCCATCGCGTGCGGATTGCCTATAAAAAATTCCGTTACGTGGTCGAATCGCTGCCCGCCACGGTCGGCCGCCCCTCCGAAGCTCAGCTTTCCGCGATGGCCGAGTATCAACAGGTCATGGGCAGCATCCAGGATGTGAAGGTGTTGCTCGGATTTCTGGCCGGTTACACGGCACTTCGCCCCGAGGTTTCGTCAAGTCTGGAACAATTCAGGCAAACGCTCCTGGACCGCCGCAGCCAGCTGGTCCACGACTTCATGGCGCTTGCCGATACGCTCCACTCGTTCTGGCCGCTCCAATCTGTGTCCCCGGAAATTCGTCAGTCCGCTGTTTCGGAGGACCGTGCGCCCGGTTTGTTGGCGAAGGCGAACTGGAACGAGTCATCGGTTGGTTTCCTGGCGCCGGCAGGGTGATTGCGGCCGCGGGCCGCGCGGCCACTGAGACAATTTCTCAATGACAGCCGGAACAAACCTCGGTAGGGGGCAGTCCTCTGCCTGCCGCTCATCCGCACAACCATTGCGGCGCGCACGGAGTGACGCGCCCTGCCAAAGTGCCGATTCCCACGGGGAATTGGTATTAATCCATTTTCTTTTGGGCACGCTCGACCCGCGCCCGGATGTCCGGCGGCATTTCATCGAGCGAATGGTAAATGCGCTCGTTTCCCGAAGCGTCCTTGATCTTGAACACGGAAATGCATTTCTTTTTGATTATTCCCGACGTGAGCGTATTCCCCGTCGGTGAAGTCTCCGTGAGGGACAAGGAGTCGCCCTTTGTGTTCATCACTTCCGACTCCAGCTTTTCAATTTCCGCCCGCATTCCCGGCGGCACCTCATCCAGGGAATGATACTCGTGGGTTTTGCCATCCTCACCCACCGTCTTGATCGTCACCGTCTTTTTGAGGTTCACGATGCGCGGTTTGGATTTGCCCGCAAACTGGAAGAGGGAAAGTAATTTCCGCCACAGGCCGGGCGGTTCGAGCCGGGCAAAACATTTCGAACAGAACTGGTCGGTTTCAGCGACCGAGTTGCCGCACTCGGAGCATTTCGTGGTCTTGTCCGCATTCATGCCGCAATCATAGCCACCCGCCGATGGGAGAAAAGGAAATTTGCCGGACAGGCAGAACGGGTTGACACGGATTGCAGGAATTGACACAGATTCAAAATCAATCCTCGGCAGGGACGCCGCTGCGGCAATTGCCCTGTTCCGACCCTGGCGACCAGGCTTAAACCAGGACGGCCTTGTGATCCTTCAGATATTTTTCGACGGTGGATATGCCACTGCAGGAATTGGCGACCCGGACGGCGTTCGGTTTGCCCAGTTTGTAATGCACCAGCAATTTGCCAACCATTCCAACCCGGAGATGGGCTTCGGGCATGTGCCAGACTTGACCCGCTTCCAGTGGTTGCGGGCGAAAGCGGCGGCCCAACTTGCTTTTTCTCATGACCTATCCTGTACCAGAACAGTCCGCTAGGCCAGCTAAATCGCATGTGGTATCAATTTGAAGGTGGGGAAAGCGCGTCCACCCTCCGCAGTGCTGCTATGCAGGACGGGCTGCGCTGTCCGGACGCCGCAGCGGAGGCTGTCTCAATAGTATATCGGAGGGGCGAATTATACGAGCCCCTGACTCATACAACGCCTTTGAAATTGGGGACTCGTGTAACTCGCCCCTCCGACGAGAAATCGTTTTGAAACAGTCTCAGCGCGGCGTCCTTACCAATCATCCTTCGTCCTGCCTCGCGGGAATACGGAGGACAGGCGGGTAAACACCGATGGGCATGAATTCAAAAGTAATTCCTGGCAGGGACGCTGCTCCGGTAATTTCCCTATTCCATTACCAATGCGATGGCAAAGCCGTCGTAACCTTTGCCGCCGACGGTTTGGATGACCTCCGCCCTCACCCTCCACCCTCCGCAGTATTGCTACGGAGGACGGGTGGCCCTGTCCCCCAGGAGAGGAAGAATCGTTCGCCGTTCCTCGGAAAATGTATACGGCTGGATCGGCTGGACGCTCATCCGCAAAACCAGACACAATCGAAAGCCATTTCCTCTCCTGTCCGCCTTCGCCTTTGGTTTCGGCGCGATCGCGTCGAAGCGCAGCGAAGACGGAGGGGAGAGGATAAAAGGTGAGGGCGGGCGTAAACACTCACTCCACTGGATACGTCGAGGAAGCATAAATTCCAACGCAAAAGATGAGGCACGTTTGAAGAGTTTGGAAACTAAAAAGCCGGGCCAATTTTCCGGCCCGGCTCGTGAAACCAACCTCGATTCCTTCTTCGCTTTGTCAGGTGCGATTTTCTGCTTGCGCCTCAAATCGCTTTAATGTGTAGCGCGCGCGTTGCTTGTCAAAGACACACCAGCGGCGTTGAGCGCGGCAGCCGGACCACGATTGTCCCGGCGATTTTATCGTGCCAGCCCTGTTTATCGCGGTCCCACCCGATCCAGAAGAAGCCGAGGAAAAGCACGAAGGCGGAAAGGGCTGCCGCCAGTCCGCGCACGAGCGCCACAAGGAAGGTGAGCGGTCCGCCGTCCTGACGCACCACCTGCAACCGCAGCACAATGCCGCCGATGGTCGTTCCCCGCCACGCCCACATGCCGGCAAAGTAAGCCAGGGCGACAATAAAAAAGATCGGCGGGGTGCCCGGAAACGACAGCAAAAACAGGAGTGGCGTGTGCGCCATCCCGGCGATAAAACACAGAACCACCATATCTAGAAACGCCGCACCCATGCGCTCCCAAAAGCCGGCCCGGGGACAGGACAACACGGGTGGAAAGACCGCCGGCGCGGCGGGCGGTGCGCCGGCGCCCGTTTGGGCTTGAGGCGTGGCGGGCGGTGGATTGCCCGGAACACCCGGGGATTCCGTCGCGCCCGACACCGATCCGGTTGGAACGATACCGGGAGGAATGCCTGGCGCACTGGCGGTCGGCACCGGGGCGGCCGTCGCCAGGAAAGAAGGTATTCCATAAACCGGGGGCGGAGCGATTGGTTTCTCCGGCATCTCCCGGCGCGTCCTGCTGAAGGTGGCTGTGACGGCGCAACCCAACCCCCAAGTGCTAAAGATGATGTAGGCCAGCAGACCAAGAATGGGAATCAGGTAAAGCAATGTGAGGAGGATTGTGCCGATCAGAAATGCCACCAGGGGCTTTTGAAAGCCGCTTCCCAAGGGCCGTCCCAGTTTCAGGCCGAGCCATTCCAGAACCGCAACTTTACCCACCACCGCGCCGAAGAACAAGGCCGCCAACAAGAACGGCACGACGATTAAGCCGATCCCTGTGATGGCCAGGATCAAAACCACCACCGGCACGAGCAACTTCGTCAGCAGCCCCATCAGGAACGTGGTGGCAGGGCGCTGGGTCAAATTGTCCACACAAGCTTGCACGGGCCGTGGAAAGACTGACGCGACGAACAGGTAAAGCAGGAAGAACACGCCCGCAACGATCCACACCCAGCCGACCCGTGGCGCCAGCGGCCGCAATTCAAACACGCAATACTTCAACCATTTGCCCAGCCCATCAACGTTTATAAATGGTATCGGCAAACCCACGTTCACCTTGTCACCATGGACCTTTGCCCCGTCCGCGACATGGAGCTTGCCGCCGACCGACACCGCGTTACCGCTTATCTTAACTCCCGGATCCACCGTGAGCGTGCCCATGACTGCCACGGCGTCCTTGTTAATTTTAGCCCCCGGTTTCAAGTGGACATTGCCCATGACCGCGACCACGGCGTCGCCGACTTCTCCATCCACCTCTGAGCTGCCGCCGATCGTTACGACGGCTTGCCGGACTTTCCCGTGAATTTTTGCCGTGCCGCCGAAGACCACCACCACCTCCGCTGAATTTCCGGCTTTCAATTCCACATCCTGGCCGAACATTACGATTGGTTGTGGCTGACCTCCGCCTCCGCCTTCCTCATTCGCCGCGGCTTCGTTGGTCGCAGCAGTCGCCGCTTCGGCGGGGCTTGGTGCGCCGGCAGGGTTGTTCGTCAGTGCAGCACTTTGCGGTTCTACGGTGACATCCGTTTCCTGGGCCGTTACCCATGGCGCGAGCAAAAGGCCGCAGGCGACCGTTAATAAGACCAACCAGCTTCGTTTTGTTGTTTTCATAAACAGGATTCCTGACGGTTTGCGAAGGCGAGCCGGAAATAGATGCTGCCCAGCCCCACGCACATGGCGTATCCCAGGCCCATGATGACCAGGCCCGCGACAATGACGCCCGTGCCGAGTTTCTTCAGCGCGAGCAATGCCGCATTCACCAGCACATTGAGCGTATTCCCGATCATGTTGAGTCCGGAAAGCCACTCCCCCACCCGGTGCAGCGCCAGCGTGGTGGCCTTGGCCTGCGACAACTCCCAGCCGCCAAGGCAAAGTCCGCCAAACAGCGCCAGCAACGCGGCGAACGATGCGGCCTGCCAAACCACCGGCCAAGTCTGCCACGAACGGTGATACGCGGGAACCCGGCAGCGCTGCTCGAGCGCGGTCATCACGCGGTTCGCCAGCGACGGCGGCGCCGCCAGCTCCGGCAGGGCCTTCAACTCGCGGCTGATTTCCGCTTCCAATCGTTTTTCGTAATCCGGATTCATGCGCGTTGGTCAAGTCAGATTGCCTTCAGGTTCCAGGGTGAGACGAAGTTTCTTTCGCAGGGCTTCGCGGCCGCGGAAAATGTCCGTCTTCACCTTCCCCAGCGACACGCCAAGTTTACGGGCGATTTCGTCGTAGCCCAGTCCTTCGAGGTGGTAGAGCACCAGGGGCACCCGTTGCGCCGGAGGCAGCTTCTGCAGGGCCTGCTCGACCAGCGCGTGCCGGTCCCGCGCCGCCAGTTCCTCGCCCGCGTCGCCTTCGGCGGCAAACTCCAACTCCGGCTCATCGTCGGCGTCGGGGTTGCCGCTAAAAATCTCGGAAAAGAAAGTCCAACGCGAACGGTAGCGGGAAAGGTGGTTCAAACTGAGATTGGTGGCGACGGTTTTGAGCCAGCCGCCCGCCGTCGGGCTGTCGCGCAATTGATCGAACCGCTCGTAGGCACGCAGGAAAACTTCCTGGGCCACATCTTCGGCGTCAGTCTGGCGGGCGAGCAAACGCATAGCCGTGCTAAATACCATGTTCTGGTGGTTTCGCATGAAAGTCTCGAACTGCTGTGCATTTGTCATGGCCAGGCCGTGACCGTTCGAGACTCATACTAACTGGGGAAGGCTGGTGAACGCAAAGTTCTTGCATAAGGAATTATACCGGGGCCGTTCATTGGCCGGGTTGCAGCTGTTCTTATCCAAGCTCACGGCCGGAAGATTCAACCGGTCTTCCGGCGACGCCACCGGAGCCGCAAAGCGGCATGGAAGCGGTCCGGCGTGTTTAAGTCCCGGACCAGCCATCAGCATTGGCAACGGCTGCGCCACCTTGAACACCGGGTTCAATTTGGGTTTCAGATAAAATCGGTTCATATCTCAACTCCATAACCCGGCAGCACCCCGTTTTGTTTCAAAAAAATGGTGGCGGCCGATCCACCCGTGGAACGATGCAACGGGAATTTGCCATGAAAATGCAATGACGGCGGGTGACATTCGTTCTGGAGTCGCTTAAAGTCATCTTGTTCATGAATCGTCAACTGTTTTGGACTCTCGCCGCGCTGCTGGCGCCGGGAATTTCTCCGGCGGCAGCAGCCGATGCGACTGACACTCCGCTCGTGCGCAGGCAGTGGTTCGAGACGCGCACCGCGCATTTCAACATCTACAGTTGCGGCACGCCTCAGGAGGTCAACAAGGTCGCCGGGCAACTGGAGGAGTTTTGCGAAGCCTATGCGCTTCTGGCCGGCTCGCAGGCGGTCGCTTCGCCGCCGATTGTGGTGATGGCTTTTCCCGACCACGAGGCGATGAAACCGTTCCTGCCGCTCTACCACGGCCAACCCGAAAACCTCGCCGGCTTCTTCCAACACGGCAACGACGAAAATCTCATCGTGCTCTCCCTGCCGGACGCGGGCGCTGCCAGGATGGACATGACGGTCGTCTTTCACGAATACACGCATCTGTTGTTCCGGCGCAACGACCGCATCTGGCCCCTGTGGCTCAAGGAAGGCATGGCCGAGTTATATTCCACGTTTGAAACGACCGGTTACAGCGCGCTCATCGCCCAGCCGATTGGCCATCACCTGCAATTGCTTGCACATGAACCGCTCGCGCCGTTGACCGAACTTTTCGCCGTCACGCACGATTCGCCGCAATACAACGAGCGCGAGCGGCAGGGAATTTTCTATGCCGAATCGTGGCTGCTCACGCATTTCCTCGTGGACGGGGACAATCCCGCATACAAATCACGCTTCGCAAACTTCACCACGCTTCTGCGCGAAGGGCAACCCCCCGTGCAGGCCTTCACCAACTCACCGCAAACCACCCTGCCGGCGGTCGAATCCGAGCTGCACCGCTACCTGGCGCGCGGCCAATTCACGCCGATTCAGCTCAATTTCCAGGAAAACGTTGCCAGAGCCAAAATCTTCAGCAGCCGCAATCTCACGCCGGTGGAAAATTATTTCCGTCTGGGCGACGAACTGTTCCGCATTAACCGCCTCGACGACGCGCAAAAATATTTCACAGAGGCGCAGAAACTCGCGCCCGCCAGTCCCCTGCCCTACGAAGGACTCGGACTGCTCGTCGTCCGGCGCGGGCAATCCGATGAAGCGGTGCGCGAACTCAAGGAAGCATTGCAACGCGGTTCGAGCAGTTATCTGGCGCATTACCTTTACGCCTGGGAAAAATTCCGGCTGGCTGCCGATGCCCAGGACGGGCGGGGTTCGCTGTCCGGGGAAACGGCGGCGGAAATCCACGATGAGCTCCTGAAATCCATCGTGCTGATGCCAAACTTCGGGCCGTCCCATGAACTGTTTGGCATCCTGGAGGCGGAGCGGGGCGGAAATCTGCCGCTGGCGGTGCAGCACCTGCAACTGGCCGTCCAATTGGAGCCGGAAAATCCATATTGCCTGCTCGCGCTGGCGGATGCACAGGCAAGGAACAAAGACCCGGAAGCTGCGCGCCGCACGTTAACCGCGCTGCTCCTGCCCACGGTTGAAGCAAAACTGCGCGCCCAGGCCGAGGAACTTCTGCAGCAAATCGCCGGGGCGAATTCAAATCGTTGATTTTTTGTTCGAGAAGTATGGAACAGATTTCCAGCCTGTTTCCGCAATCAAGGAAATGGGATTCGGCTGCCGGTTAAAACGAAACGACCGCAGCACGCTTGAAGAAGAGGAAATCGACTGCGTGCCGAGTCCCATCGGGCAACGTCCATCAAGAACGTCGCCCCGGCCAAAACTGCGAACTACGATTAGTAGCGATCCCGGCGTCCGCCGCCGCCGCCGCCGCCAAAGTCGCGGCGTGGCCCGCGGTCACCGCGCGGTCGCTCCTCTTTCGGACGGGCAATGTTCACCGTCAGGGCGCGGTCGCCCAGCGTCGCGCCGTTCATGGCCTGAATCGCCTTCTGCGCTTCCTCCGGTGTGGACATCGTGACGAAGGCAAAGCCGCGCGAGCGGCCGCTCATCCGGTCCATCATCAGGTTGGCTTCGACGACCGTGCCGTGGGCGGCAAACGCCTCCTGCAGGTCATTTTCAGTGGTGTTGAAGGAAAGATTTCCCACAAACAATTTCGTGCTCATATTTGATGATTTGCTGTTCAAGACTAACCGTTTTTCCGGACTGTTCCCGACCATCGGGTTTCAAATCATCACTGAACCGAGTTCACTTGAAGATTTGCCATGACCTGAAATGACAAGTTATCTCACAGACGCGGGCAAAATAACCGCTTCCGTTCCCTGTGCAAGCACATTTTCAAGCCCAACCGGTCAATTGTCCGGTGTCAGGCCGAAGTTGATTTTTTTGAATATACGGGCATTGTTTGGTGTCGGTTGAATTGAGACTCGAATTATGAAATGGCATCCTTTGACTCTGGCGGTGGCGGCGTCGGTCGTGTTGGCAACCGGTTGCCAAACACCGGAGGGCACGCCGAACAATACCGGCACCGGCGCTTTGGTGGGTGGCGCGGTTGGCGCGCTTTCAGGCGCGGCGATTGGCGGGCCGAACAATAGTGGCGCGGGCGCCTTGATCGGCGCGGCGGCGGGCGCGCTTGCCGGCGGCTTGATCGGGCATCAGATGGACCAGGACCAACAGGCCCGGTTGCGCGCACAAGCGCCGCAAACTTATGTGCGCGTCGAGCAAGGCCAGCCGTTGGGCATCGCCGACATCAAGGCAATGACCCGGGCGGGCGTGAGCGACGATGTCATCATCAGCCAGATCATCAGTTCGCACACCGTTTTCCGTTTGGGCGCGGCGGACATTATTGATTTGCACAACTCCGGCGTGAGCGACCGGGTGGTCAATTACATGATCAACACGCCAAACACCGCCACGGCCGCGCCACCGCCGCAGAGCGCCACCGTCGTGCAGGCAGCCCCGCCCCCACCGGCCCCGCTTGCAGAGACCGTCGTCGTGGCGCCCGGCCCGGGTTACGTGTGGATTAGCGGCGAATGGGTGTGGAACGGCAGGTGGTTTTGGGTGGGCGGTCATTGGGCTTATCCACCGTATCCACGCGCCGTCTGGCTCAGCGGTTACTGGTGGAGAGACTACCGCGGCTGGCACCAGGCGCCGGGATATTGGCGGTAATTCGCTCCGCCGACGGGCAGGGACTTCAACCGGCCATCAGTGTCACCCAGACAATCAAGCCGGCCAGGGCGGCCAGTGTCACCGGAATGCCCAACCGGGCAAAGTCCCAGAAGGAAACGTTAATCCCCATTTCCCGCGCTTGTTGAACGACGATGATGTTGGACACGCTGCCGATGATGATCAAACTCCCGCCGAAACTGTTGGCTAAAGCCAGGATGTAAGCCATGACCGGCTCGGAAAGCGGGATGACCTTGAGCAAAAATATCACCGCTGCGGCGTTGTTGATGAGGTTGGACAGCACAGCCGTCGTCAAAACCAGATTGTGCGGCGCGTTGAGATTGAATCCGCTGCTGGCCAGCCATTGAACGGCCTGGTCCCCGCAGCCCGTGGATTGAAATGCCCCGGCCACAACAAACAATCCCATGAACAGAATCAAAATGGGCCACTCCACCAGACCCAGCAAATCTTCGGTACGAAACTTGTGGCTGGCCAGATGAATGCCGGCGGCGGCCAGCGCGATGATTTCCTTGGGCACACCCGAGAAAAACAAACCGACGACCACCGCCAGAATGACCAGCCCCTTGATGGTGTGCTGCCGGTTGAAAGGAATGGTTGGGCAATCCAATCCATTTTGGACCGGTGACGAAGGCTGAAGCTTCTTATGCGACATCAGCCAGATGATTCCGTAGGCGGCGCCCATCGCAATGAGGACTGGCACGCTGCTCCAAAGCATGTAATGGCCAAAACTCAAGTGTGCGACCTGGCCAATCAGCATGTCCTGCGGATTCCCAATCAGCGTCGCCGCCGCGCCTATGTTGCTCGCAATCGCCAGGGCAATCAGAAACGGAACCGGATTAATGCGTTTGCGCAACAGCGCCAGGCCGACGATGGGCGTAAAGGCGTAACAGACGATGTCGTGATTGAGGAAGGCAGACAGGCCGCCGGTCACCGCCATCAAAAGCAGCATAAATCGCGCGGGATGACCGAGACGGGCGGAAATGCCATTGGCGACCTTGTCGTAAAATCCCGACAGCCGGAGTTGCGCCGAGATGACAAAAAAGCCGAACAGCAAAAAAATGGTCGGCCAGTTGATGTAGGAAACGACATTGGCCGTGGTAACGTCGCCAAAAATCATCAGGGCGATGGCGCCCAACAGGGCGATGCCGGCGCGATTGAGCTTCAATCCGGGAAAGCGCCCCATCGCAATGCCGATGTAGGTGATGGCAAAAATCGCCAGAATGACCGGCTCCCGGGAATTCGCGGTGGCAATCAGGACGGGCATGACAATGGGCCGGTTCTATTTCGCCAGCAGCTTGCGGAACGATTGCAATTCCTGCCGCCGCTCCCGGTCCGGCTTGGGATAGCTCATCTTCAACTCCTTGAGCCTGTCGAGGATGATTCGGGAAATGATCAGCCGGGCGTTTTCCTTGTCGTCGGCGGGAACGACATGCCACGGGGCGTGCCCGGTGCTGGTAGCGCCCAGGCAGGCTTCATACGCCTTGACGTAATCCTTCCAGAACTTCCGCTCCTCGATGTCCGACCGGCTGAATTTCCAGTTTTTCTCCGGGTCCTCGATGCGGGCGAGGAACCGTTTGCGCTGTTCGTCTTTTGAAAGATGCAGGAAAAATTTGACGATGCGCGTGCCGTTGCGATACAGGTGCTTTTCCAGGTCCACAATCGAACGGTAACGCTTCTCCCAAATCCCGTCCCCTTCCAGCAGGTCCTCCGGGAGGTTTTCGGCGCGGAGAATTTCCGGATGCACCCGCACCACCAACACCTCCTCGTAATAAGAACGGTTGAAAATGCCGATCCGTCCGCGCTCAGGCAGGCAACGCGTCGTGCGCCAGAGAAAATCGTGCTCCAGTTCCGTGGCGCTGGGAAGTTTGAAGCTGAAGACTTCGCAACCCTGCGGATTGACGCCGGACATCACGTACTTGATGGCGCCGTCTTTCCCGGCGGCATCCATTCCCTGGAAAACCAGCAGGACGGCATGGCGGTTGGAGGCATAAAGCAGGCTTTGGAGCGCGCTCAATTCCTTGATGTGGCCGGCGAGGATTTTTTGATAATCCTCCTTCGATTGGTAAAATGGCTTCACCTTCGTCGGCCATCGTTTGAGTTTCACCTTTTCGCCTTCGCGAACGCGGAATTGTTTTGGCGTGACTTTCATTTGACGGCCTGAAGCGTAGCGCAGATGTCCTGTCTGCAAAAGCCAACAATTCACACGCCATGGTTACCCGCGCTGACAAGCCAATCGTGTCAGCGGGCCAACGTGGCACCTGCCCTTCTCCACTCCTCATTCAACCCTGCGAGAAACTGAGCTGCGCCCCCAATTGAGGGGCACAACTTCGCACCATCGCCATTTTTTCTCCCTCTCCTCGCCCAAAGGAGGAGAGGACCGGCTTGTCGGGTCGAAGCCAGGCGAAGACCGAGGTGAGGAGGCCCGTTATTTTTCAGCTCAAATCCCCTCGTCCCAGCCCTCTCCGCGCTCTGGCGGGGAGAGGGAGTCGGCAGCAGTGCCAAGTTGCATCCCCAATTGAGCGGCTGATTTGGAGCTTGCAGAAAGCAGGAAGGGAAGATAATCTATTTCACAGCGGACGCAGACAAAAATCGGTTTTGGCGGGCTGAGTGGAACGCACGGAAGCCTTGCCGCGTAGATGGTTCTGAGCTTATGAAGAACACCACGCCATCCAAAGGAACTGGACCGGAGGAGTCCGGGAGAAAATCCGGGGCGGCGCAGAGTGCCAAAATTCATCCGGTCGTCATTTATCCCTTCCACCAGCCGGCCGATTACTCCGATCTGGAAGAGCTCTACCAACTGATCGCACAGCTGAACACGGAAACGGACAAATACGCGCGTCCGATCACCGTCATGGATCGCAAGACTTACTACGCGATGGAAGGGAACAAACAGTTTCTGGATTTCAGGCGGGCCATTATCGCCAGGCATTCGGATATTCTGGATGCGTGGTGCGTGGATACCTGCCAGATGTGGTATTCGGGGCTGGGGGCCGCTTTTGAGAAAGGCGCCACCGAGGACGTTTACTGGCTGATTCCCGGCGATTTTGATTACGGCACGCCCGTCGGCAAGGAGGTGTTGGGTCGGCTGCACAACCTTCCAAAGATTGCCCAGGAGCTGGACCAGGACCTGTGCATCGGGGAGATCACCACGGACCATACCCATTCCAAGCAACTGATCGACGTTTACGGAACTTTTACTCTGCTCTACAACTGGTTCCCGTCAGAGGCCGTGAAAATCCGCCAGCACACCGAACGGCCCCGTTCTGAGTTCCTTGCCATTCGACATGGCTTTTTGTCTGAGATGCTGCGGCAGCGGTGGTATGCCTATGAGCAGACCGTGGTCATGCTGTTGCAGGCCGTTTTCAGCAACAAACACATCAGGCGATTCTCGGTGGGCGACATTTCTGACCTCCCGCACGGTCGCGAATCTCTCGCGTCGGTGATGCTGCAAATCGAACGCACTGAGCGTGTCCTCAAAACGGTTTGGCTTGAACGCAATCAGCCAAAGGACGGTTGGGCGGAGCAATACCGCATTCTCGAAGCCCAATCGGAGCAAGTTCATCGGACGGCACTGATCGTCTTGCAGAGCGTGCTGGTTTGACGGCGCAGGTCAAATTATTCATGCAGCCTGGCGGTGACAGAAGTTTCGCAACCCAGCGAGGCGTTCAAACCGGGTGATCCCGTTCGAAGCATGCTCAAGACGCTCGTCCGGAAGGGAAATCACACTGTCGGCGCAGTGGCCACGCAGGCAGCAAGGTCAGCCGCATACAACGACTCGCCTTTGAGTGGCTCCACGACCAGACTGTAGAGCCGATTGAAACTGCTGCGCAGATCCAGCGGGATAGATGACGGTGTCACAGTAATTAATCTGTTAATTCCAGACGGTTCTGCTTGGCAAACGCACGTTTCGAGGGTTAGCTGGTCGCCATGCAAGTCGTGCTCAATTATTTGAAACGCAACCAGGCCCGGTTTGTGGCTGAGTTGTGCGCGTTCCTGCGTTTTCCCAGCGTCTCCGCCCAGCCGCCGCACAAAAAGGACATGCTCGCGTGCGCCGAATGGCTCGCGGAACATTGCCGCCACATCGGCCTCGACGCGCGGGTTTGCCCGACCGATGGCCATCCCATCGTGCTCGCCAAGACTCCGCGGCTTGCCGCGCCGAAGCGTAGCGAAGGCGGGCGACCCCACTTCATGGTCTATGGCCACTACGACGTCCAGCCGCCGGAGCCGCTCGACTTGTGGAAATCGCCGCCGTTCGCGCCGCGCATCCAAGGCCGTTCCTTGTTCGCCCGCGGCGCATGCGACAACAAAGGCCAGCACTTCGCGCATCTCAAGGCCATCGAAGCCTATCTCAAAACCGGGACTCCCCTGCCCTGCGACCTGACGTTCGCCATCGAAGGCGAAGAGGAAGTCGGCAGCGCGAACCTGGCGAAATTTCTCAAATTGCATCGGCGCGAACTGATCTGCGACGCCGTCGTCGTTTCCGACACCGGCATGCCTGACGTGGACCATCCCGCGCTGACGTATTCGCTGCGCGGCATCATCTCCTTTGAAATCACGGTGCGCGGCCCGGCGCGTGATTTGCATTCCGGCATTTTTGGCGGTGCGCTGGACAACCCGGCGATGGCCCTGAGCCAGTTGCTGGCCAGACTCCGCGATAAAAACGGCCGCGTCGCCATCCCCGGTTTTTACGACGACGTCGCACCGCTTTCGGCTTACGAACGCAAACAATTCAAACGCCTGCCGATCACCGACCGCGAACTTCAAAAATTGATCGGCGTGAAAAAACTTTTTGGCGAGCGCGGGTTCACGCCCTTCGAACAGCGCAGCGCCCGGCCGACATTTGAAATCAACGGCCTGACGAGCGGTTATCAAGGGACGGGCGGCAAAACCATCGTGCCCGCCTGGGCGCGCGCCAAAATCACCTGTCGTCTCGTGCCGAATCAAAAACCGGCCCGCATCCGCAAAATCGTCTGCTTCCATCTCAAAAAAATCTGTCCACCGACGGTGCGTTTGGAAATTGAAGACGGCCACGGCACGGAGGCGTATCTCGTTTCACCGAAAAGTCCGCAAGCGCAGGCGGCGTTGCGCGCGCTGCGCAAGGCATTCAACCGCGAGCCGGTGTTGTTGCGCGAAGGCGGTTCCATCCCGATTGTGAACGATTTCAAAAAAGTCCTCGGCGCGGACACGTTGCTGCTGGGCCTCGGATTGCCCGAGGACAACGCCCATTCGCCGAACGAAAAGTTCGACCTTGACTGTTTTGAAAACGGCCAGCGGATGAGCGCGCTGTTGTGGCAGGAATTAAGCCGGGTTTGAAGTTGGCCGCCGGTTTCAGTCCGCTCATTTCACAGCCAAATGGCCCGTCACATTAGCACCGTGGCTTTAGCCCGGTGATTCCTGACGGGAGAGAAGACGAAGCCGTTTCAACGGCTTCGGCGCAACATGGCAAACCGTTGAAACGGTTCGAGGTTGTTTCATGTCGTTCCGCACCGGGCTGAAGCCACGGTGCTAATGAAATGTCCCCTCCACAACCGGTGAAAAAGGTCTCAAAAGAATGAACCTTTTAGCGTGCTCCCGTTATTAATGGGCAGATGCAAAATCGAAAACCACTATGAAAATCACAACATTCATCTGCCTTGCTTTGCTGATTTTAACCCTGCCGGCCGTCCGCGGCGAGGATTTCCGCACGAACATCAACCCGGCGCTGCTTTATTATCAGGCATTTCTTATGGCGCCAAAACCCATGTCCGATGCTGATGCGGACTATTTTTACTCAAAGGAAGGGCAAAGCCAAAAGCTCCCGGAACGATTCGGCCAGATCCTCGCTGGCTATGACAATGAATTCAAATTAGTGCGGGAGGCGGCACAACAAAAAGTACCCTGCGATTGGGGCATTGATATGAGTCCCGGTCCGGGCACGATGCTTCCGCATCTGGCCCTCATCAAGGCGGTGGCCGTGGAGTCGCGACCACGCGTGATGTGGGATTTGCAGCATGGTGACCAAATCGGCGCGCGCGATGATTTGCTCGCGGCGTTTGTGTTGGGAAGAAATGCCTCCCGTGATGACACTTTGATTGGTGCGCTGGTACAACAGGCCGTTGAAGCCCTCGAGTGTGCCACGGTGGCGGGGAATTTCGGCCAGTTCTCACCGGAGACCTTGAATCAGTTGGCGGATGGATTCGACGCGGCTCCGCCTCGGGGCACCGTGGCCACGGCCATCATGACAGAGAAATTGAATCACGTTGACTGGTTGGTGAACAAAATCCGGAAATTGCAGCTGGAGAATCCAGACAACGATGCCAAAGTGATGGAGGCCATTCGGACAAATGACGAGTTACAGGAATTTTTGGTATATCATCATGACGAGGAAGGAAAACGGGATACCAATATCTGGCAGCAACTTTTGATCGCGTCAGGCGGAACGAGTGACGGCATCCTCAAACTGGCCCGTGAATCGGAACCGCTATATTTGCGTCTGGCCAAAATCATGACGCCGCCGCTGCCGGAATATGAAGACCAGATCCAAAGGTTCGCCGCAGAAATTCAGAAATCTCAAAATCCTTTGGTTCAAGCTCATTTTCCCATTCCGGTGCAGGGACCACGACGGCGGGAATTCAGAAGTCAGGCGTGGTTGGCCATGGTGCATGCCGCTGTGGAATACAAACTGCACGGAGAATCCGGATTCAGGAGCGTGGCGGATCCTTTTGGAAACGGCCCTTTTGCCTTCCAACGTTTTGTGTTCGAGGGGGTGGATCGTGGATTTGAACTCAAATCCGCCTATACCGGGCTCGGATTCCCCTGCGCGCTCATCTTTGTCGAGAAGGAGGGAACTCCCTTTCGCGTAGATGGACCGCATATTGGTGAGGCAATCGAGCCATGATTCAGCCGGCAAAAACTGAAGTGGCGGGCAGTTCCACGATGGAACTGTCCCCGTTTTTCGGCTAGAATTGAAATGTGTTCAGCCTGAGTCCAACGTTCGTGGAAACCGAAATCCCAGAAACGCGGAGTCTTCTCGACCAGGCCCGGGCCGGCGACGCCGAGGCGTTCGGCGAGATTTGTCGTGTCCACGGAACCCGGCTGTTGCGGCAGGCCGTCGCGCTGTGTGGCAACCCCACGCAGGCCGAAGACCTGGCTCAGGACACGCTGGTGGAAGCGTGGAAGGGTTTGCACCGTTACAACGGGCGCTGCCAGTTTTTCACCTGGCTTTGCGCGATCCTGTTGAATCGCTACCGCAATGTCCTCCGGGCAAATCGTCTCCGGCCTGCTTCCACGCCCGGCGCGCGGGATCAGGATGAATTTGAGAAACAAACCAATCTGCCCGACCACGCCGCCCTGCCGGACCAGGCCGTTCAACTGCGCGAGCAGGCGGTGCTCGTGCGAAAGTGCGTTCAAGCATTGCCAGCCAAACACCAGCAGGTCATTTATCTGCGTTTTTACCTGGATGATTCATTGGAGGGCATTGCCGCCGCTCTGGGCTGCTCGCTGGGGACGGTCAAATCCCGTTTATTTCATGCCTTGGACAAGCTTCGGAAAATGAATGCCTTCAGCACCCAACGGCCGGATTTTAAAACGAAAGGCGGTGTGTCATGAAACCTTGTGCAAAGAACCGGAAACTCATCGCCTGGCTGGCGTTGAACGCTCTGGAGGCGCGGCAGACGCAGCAGCTTCGGGCGCATCTGGAAACCTGTGAAGGCTGCCGCCGTTATCTCGCGGAAATTTCAAACGTGACTGAAAGGCTGGCGGCGACGGAGCCAGCTTCTGATATTCAGGCGTCCGAAAGCTTCTACCGAAAAGTGACGGGCAGATTGCGGGCGGCAAAACCGGATTCCCTCGCGGAAATTCTGGCGGCGAATTTTCGGGGAACCGTGTTGAACTGGCGCTTGGCTTTGCCGGCCATCGCGGTAATGGTAGTGGTCGGCGTCACCGTCGCCATCTGGCGGCAACCGCCGGTTGTTCTTTCGTCCCCACGAGCCGCAATTCAAACCGCGTCGGCGTCGGACGCGGACATTGATCTGGCGCCGACCATTGCCAACTACCAGAGGGTTGCCAATCAGTCCTTGGACAAACTGGATGCCTTGCTGACCCGGCAAGGCAACCGGGCGTTGCCGTCCATGCCAATCTATACGGCCTCGACGCTCACGCCCGCAAACGGGTCGTTTTGAAGACGGCCAGCGGATGAGCGTGTTGCTCTGGCAGGAGTTAAGCCGCGCTTGAATCTATTTCGTAAATCGGTTAGTTTGGCATCACGAGCACGGTTGAAGAAATTGAGCAGGCGGTGCAGCGGCTGGCCCCGGCGGATTTTAGCCGGCTGGCTTCGTGGATTAGCGCACGCTATCACGCTTTGTGGACGGAACAGATGGAACGCGACGCAAAGTCGGGAAAACTGGATTTTCTTTTTTCCGAAGCCGACGCCGAACGGCAAGCCGGTCAGCTCCACGACTGGCCCTCCGATAAGAAATAACCTCCAAAGCCACGCGGCGGTTCTGGCGGCTTTACATGGGGTTGCCCGAACCCATCCAACGGCTGGCGGTGAAGAACTACCGGCTCTGGCGCGACAATCATCAACATCCTTCGCTTGATTTCAAGAAACTCGCGGGCCGCGGCGAACGCTTTTCCGTCCGCATCGGCGACCATTATCGCGCCTTGGGGCACCAAGTCAGAGACGGCGTGGAATGGGTCTGAATCGGCACACACGAGGATTACAACAAACTTGTGAAGTGATTTTCCGAAACGGCCAGCGGATGATCGCGCTGTTGTGGCAGGAATTAAGCCGGACTAAGTGACCGGGTCGTCCAGCGGATATTCCTGAATTGTCCTTACGCTGCGCGCGGACGCATACCAGTCACTCCAGAGCAACTGAAGCTTCCTCGCGCGCGTTTCGCCAAAATCGGTTCGCCGGTTTGCCTTTAGCAAATCAACGAACGTCTTCCAGTCCACGCGCGCGCTGCCGAAACGCATCGCTGTGATGTGCGCCGTGTTGATTTTGTACCGCCGGTCAAGGTCGCCGCCGAGCTGGTTCTTCCGGAGGATTTCCCGCAGTTCGTCGCGAATGTCCATGAGCGCCTCGTTTTTGGGGAATCCCTGAATCATCACCGCGTCCGGCGACGCCGTGATGCCGCGGAAGGAAATGACAAACGGTCGCCGGCGCCTGAGCACTTTGCTGATGACGGCGTGGATGGCCGCCAGGTCGCGGATTTTGTCCCGCCACGCCTCCGAGCCGGGAATCACCGCCAGGATTGTGACGTGCAGCCCTTCTGGCCGATAAAAATACTGGCCGGGCGCCGCCACCGCCAGTTGGCGCAGAAAACGATTCACTGCCATTTGCACCGCCGGCTCCGGTCGCAACGCCAGCGTGACGCTGCGCCGGCCGTCGCCTGCGCGGTCGGCCAGATGCGGATCGGTTTGCGGTTCGCCCCGCTCGAAACGGGGAATCGCCTCGCGCCAGAGCCGGTCATAAATTTGCCGCGCTGCATTCAAGAAGATGCCCAGGCTTTCAGTTCTTCCCCCACCCTTTCAATGGGCAACCCGACCACGTTGCTGTACGAGCCGGAAATCTCGGACACAATCAGGTCGCCGTGCTCCTGAATCGCGTAGGCGCCTGCCTTGTCGAGCGGATTCACCCGGGCGAGGTAATCGTCAATTTGACGGGCGGTCAGCGGCCGGAACGTCACGTCCGTGCCCACGGCAAACGTGCGTTCGCGATGTGCGCGGAGATGAATCAAACTGATTCCGGTGACAACCTGATGCGTCTGCCCCTGCAACCGCGTCAACATGCGTCGCGCCACCGCAGGCGTGGCAGGCTTGCCCATGATTTCGCCATCGAGAAAAACCAGCGTGTCGGCGCCGAGCACCAGCGCATCGGGAATTCTTTTGGCCACCGGGCGCGCCTTGCGATGCGCATTAAGCTGGCAAAGCTCCCACGGCGACAATTGATCGTCGAAAATTTCCGCCGCGTCACCGGTGACGACTTCAAAATTCAAGTTCAATTGCCGCAACAGTTCCACTCGACGCGGTGACGACGAAGCCAGGATGAGCGGCGGCAATTTCACGCGACCAGTCTAATTGCCGTTGGCGGAGGTGTCGAGTGGGGGAATAATGGTGGCACAGGCGTCCCGCCTGTGATTTGAATTTCGCAGGCCGGACGCCTGCGCTACTCTATTTTCATGCACAGCGACCGCCGCATCGTCAACCTCGCGCTCATCGGGTTCATGGGCGCCGGCAAAACGTCCGTTGGCCGGCTGGTGGCCGACCAGTTGCGCTTCGATTACCTCGACACGGATGAACTGATTCAGTCGCGGACCGGCCGCACTATCACCGACATTTTTGCCAGGGACGGCGAACCGGCCTTCCGCGCGCTCGAACAACAGGTCACCGCGGAACTTTCCACGCGCGAACGCACCCTCATCGCCACCGGCGGCGGCCTGCCGACCAGGCCGGAGAATCTTGCCAGCCTCAAAAAGCACGCGTTGGTCATCTGCCTCTGGGCTTCGCCGGAAAAAATCTGGGAGCGCGTAAAAAACCAAACGCATCGTCCCCTGCTCCACGACGCCGATCCGCAGAAAAAAATCCGCGACCTCCTGGCCGCGCGCGAACAGTTTTACCGGCAGGCCGACGTGCTGATTAACACGGATATCCGCTCCGTCCGCGAGGTCGCGCAGCAGGTCGTCCATCAGTTCAAACTCGCGCAATCGGAGCGGCGATGAGGGAAGCGGTGGCACACTTTGCGATTCCGGTGGGGCGAGCGTCCTCGCGAGCCGGTGGTGTAGTGTCGGCGCTGCGCGCCGATCACTTCGAGCCACAGGCTCGACACTACAAACTCGGCTCGTCGGTAGCCTCGCCCCACCGAAAGTGCATCCGCACATGAAAGAAGTCATTCGCCAGCGGGCGCTCGAATTGGAATTTGACGATTGCCGGTTTACGACCGCCGCCGCGGCCGCGAGCGCGGACAAATTTCAAAACTGGCTGGCCGGAAGCCAGCACGGCGAAATGACCTGGCTCGAACGCACCGGGCCGAAGCGCGTTGATCCGCAGCGCGTGCTGCCCGGCGCGAGAAGCGTGATTTGCCTGGCGGCGAGTTATGAAGTCTCCAATTCAAGTAGGAGCCGACGTGAGGAGGCTCAAACATTTCCCAATCAGAGTCTCGTTACCTCGACTTCTACAACTGGAATCGTGGCCCGTTATACTCGATTCGATGATTACCATGATGTAATTGGCGAACGGCTCAAGGCGCTGACGGAATTTGTGAAGCAACTCGGCGGTGACGAAACCCGCTCGTTGTGGTATGTGGACACTGGACCGCTGTTGGAGCGCGATTTTGCCGAGCGCTCCGGACTTGGCTTCATCGGCAAGCACACCAATGTCATCAGCCGGAAATTCGGAAACTGGATTCTGCTCGGCGAAATCATCACGACGTTGGAATTGGAACCGGACGCGCCGGAGAAAAATCATTGCGGCAAGTGTGTGCGCTGCATCACCGCCTGCCCCACCAGCGCCATCACCGCGCCATTCCAACTCAACGCGCGCCGTTGCATTTCATATCTCACTATCGAGTTGAAAGGTCCGATTCCGGTTGAACTGCGTCCGGCCATCGGCAATCGGATTTTCGGCTGTGACGACTGCCTGGCCGTGTGTCCGTGGAACCGGTTCGCGCGCGAAGGGAAAATGATGAAGGCCCACGCCCGCCCGGAATTGGCCGCACCGGACTTGATTGAATTGCTTCAACTTGATGAGGCCGCTTTCAAATCGCGCTTTGCCGGCACGCCGGTTTTGCGGACTAAGCGTCGCGGTCTGCTGCGCAACGTCGCCGTCGCCTTGGGCAATGTTGGCGACGCCACCGCCCTGCCGGCTTTGCAAAGGGCCGCCGGGGATGCCGAGCCATTGATTGCCGAACACGCGCGTTGGGCGATGGAGCGGATTTATTTGACGCAGGGGCGCAAAGACGCGAAGCCTGACTGACCGCCCCAGCCGGGCAACGCGGCGAGTTGCTTGCGCGACTGGCGTTTTTGCCTGCCAAAACCTCGCGCATCGAGTTGCTCATGACTACTGCGTGAAGGGCGCGCTGTACAATGGCACGTTGGCGCGCAAACTCAACAGATACGCCGCCAGTTCCCTTGCTTCCGGTTTCGGCAGGATTTCACAGCCGGCGGGCGGCGCGGAACCTTGCGGGAAAACCAAGGCGTCTGGTGAAGGCGCGCCGCCAATTTTGCGGACTTCAAAAAGATAACGGAACGGCGGCATCGTGGAATCTCTCACCTCGCTGGACGGCGCGTAAAGGTGGACCAATTGCCAGTTCGCGTCCGGCGCACGCACGCCGGCGTTTGATAAATCCGGTCCGGCGCGCAGGCTGCCGAGTTGCACTGGATAATCGTATAGAAAATCTTCCGAGACGCTTTGACGCAGCCCCCACCCGCGCGCGATGTCCGGCCCCGTCGCCACGATGTGAATCTCGGCTTTGCCGCCGGCGGCGGAAATTTTGTCGGACACAGCATCAGCCGCTTCCTTGCCGAGGCCGTTCAATTTCAAAGTGGAAGCAAGGTTGCTCACCGACTCTGGATTTTTGCCCGCACTGGTCAACTCCACGTTGCAGGAAACACCGCTTTGCCGGACCTGTTCGGTGTGACAGGTCGCACAGCCGTTGGCGCGATAAACCTGCAAACCCAGATTTGCCTCGCCGGGACGACCGACCGGATAAAGATCGGTTGAATTGAGAATGGTGGTTTGTTTCGCGCCGCCCAGTTGCCGCTCTGGCGCGAGCACGAAACCGCACCACGAAGCGCCGAGCGCGACGAATACCGCGAGAAAAACCAGCGCGCCGTTTTTCATGCCTTCACCTCCTTGTCGCGCCGGCTTGTCCCGTCGAAGTGTAACGAAGACGGAAGCGAAGTGGAGGCCGACCCAGTTTCGAGCGGTGCTTTTACGACGGCAAGAACCTTTTTAAACAGCGCGAGTTTCCAAATAAAGGTCAGCCCGAAAATGTTCAGAGCGAACAGCAGGTTGCCGACCAGCAGAAACAACAAACCGGTGGTGCTGATGCGCAGGAATGGCAGCGTCGCCCTCGCCACGTCCACGACCGCGACACCCGGATTCGCCCATTTTAAACCTTGCACCACGCCACCAATGGCCAGCGGCAGGACGAGCAGCAGGACGCCGAGCATTGAAATCCAGAATTGAACACGCGCCAGTTTCGGAAATGTCCATTCGAATCCGACGACCCGCGGCAGGAGGTAATAAATCGCACCGAACATCGTCATGGCGAAGAAGCCGTAAAGTTGCAGTTGCGTCTGTGCCGGGCCGAACCAGGTGAATTCCGTTACGCGGCTGATTTGCGGGCACGCCATCGCGATGAGCATTAATGACGAGAGCATAAACGCCGCGAGGCCGAACCGGATGAAACAAAATGCTACGCCACGAGATGTAGCGTCAGCCCTCTGGGCCGAATCCTCGAGCCGCAGGCTCGACGCTACTTCTTTCGAACCGCAAAGCGTCTTCCACATGATAGCGGCGACGGCGAGAACGGGAATGATGGTCAGGCTGCCGGCAACGGCACTCAACGCCGGCATCCAGGCTGGCAGCGGCGCGCCGATGGGAATGCCGTTCCAAGTGCCGAAAAGAATCAAAGTCCCAAAGGCGAACAACGCGAGGTAATGACTTTGCAGCGGGCGTCCGGCGAACTTTGGCAGGAAATAAAACGATACGCCAAGCCCGGCGAGGCCGAGCCAGACAAAGAGCAAATTGTTGATGAACCAAAAATCAATCGCCGTCTGCACATCGCCGCGCACTGGACAGGCGACGAGGAACAGATTGCCCGTTGCGTAAATCCACGGGAACCACAACAGCGCCGCGAGCAAAAACCAGTGCGACGAAAACAATTCCCGCTCGCGCCGTTGGCCGAACGTGGCCACAGCGGAAATCGCGATGAGCAGGAACGCGGCCAACAGCAGCACCGAGCCGCCGCGGGGAAATTCCAGCCACGCAAAACCGGTGCTGTCGCCGATAAGAATGCCAACGAGCCCGACGAGCACGCCCAAATGCCAGAGGTTCGCCGCGACGACCGGCACGAACGCCAGGCAGAGCGGCCTCCGGCTCAGGTGCGCAAAAATCCAGAGCATCACGCCAAGCGCAGCGGGAATGCAAAAACCATAAAGCAGTGCGTTGTCGGCGGCGGGCTGCACCCGACCGTAGGTGAGCCACGGACAGTCCGCCAGAAAATCAGGCGCGTGAAATTTGATTGAGGCAATCATCGCCAGCACGGAACCGATGACGAGCCACAGCGCCGCGCCGCCAAACAGCGCCAGCAATGGCACGCGGCACGACGCGTCTATCGGTGGGGCGAGGCTACTGACGAGCCGGCTCGCGGGGACGCTCGCCCCACCAAAGCCGGAGAGTCCGCCGCCATGAGGTTTTTCGTTCGCGGTCATTCAAAGGGACTGGGTTTCGCCGGGGCGGCCGGCGCCGGCGCGGTGGCCTTCTCGACGCGGGCAATCAGATTCGAGCGCGCGGAGGCGGGATTTTGCCATTCGTTTTCGGTGATTTGCAGCGCAACGGAAATCGGCAGGCGCGCGAGGCCGCGGTTTTGGTCAATCCAGCCAGGATTATTGAGTGCGTTGGATTCAGCAGTGCGCAATTCGGCCAGCGCCTTGGCGCGCGCGGCGGCGCGGTCGGCGTCAATCGCCGGCGGGTGCGCCGAATGTTTCATCGCCAGGATGAGCGCGGCGAGAATGAAACAGAGCATGACGAACCCCATCGCCGCGGCGGCGGCGCCATTTTGCGAGGGGTTGTTCATTTCCTGATTCATCGCCGGCCTCCGGTGGTTTGCGTGCCGATAATCTCAGCGTCGGCAATACCCATGGCTTCGAGCAGGCGCGGGTCCTGCTTCGGGAACGGCGCGTGCGCGTTGAAATCTTTCAGGAAAACCCGGCCGAGCAACCCGCCCATGAACGCCAGGCAGCCGAATTGCAGCAGAATCCAGTGCCACGGAAAGCCCTCCGGATGCGCCACTGGCAGAATGTTGAACGACAAATCCACGAAGTGCATCAGCCACGCCCATAAACAAACCGGCAGCATGATTTTGAAACTGGATTTGACGCGGATGGGCAGCAGGACGAAAAACGGCACCAGGAAATGGCCGAAGATGATGACCATGCTGACCCACCACCACGAACCCCGTTCGCGCTGGATGTACCAGAAGGTTTCTTCGGGAAGGTTCCCGTTCCAAACGACGAAATATTGCGCGAAATGAACGTAGGCATGGAACAGCGTGAACGCGAAGAGCAACGTGCCGAGGAAGTAAAATTGATTATCGTGCAGCACGTCATTCAAAATGCGCTGGCGCTGCAAAATCATCGTGAGGACATACGCCGTCGCCAGCATCACCCACGCGCAATCGGCGAAGAAGCACATGCCGTAAATGGTCGAGAACGCCTGGTATTGAAGCGCCTGCATCCAAATGATGCCGGAGAGCGTCACGGTGGCCGCGAAGGCCAGAACCCCCGACCCTGAATGAAATCGCATCCGATAGGTGCAACGCGCCTCACCGGTTCCATCCTGTCTGAGCGACCAATATCGCAGCCGCGACGTCAGCCCCCACCAGATGCAGAAGAAGCATGCCGAGACGACGTAAAACCCGGGCAGCGTGAACAGCGGCCACTTCGCCATCAGCGCGCGGTCGGTGTGGGGGTCAATGTTCATCCATGGGTAAATTGTCGGCGCGAGCACCGCCACCGGCACGAACAAAACCGCCAGCCAAGGAAACAACAGTGCGGCGATGTGTTCGCAGAACCGCCGGGTGGCGACCGACCAGCCCGCGTCGGTCAAATGGTGGATGAGAACGAGGAACAGCGCGCCCAGCGCGATGGTCAGGTAAAACATAAACGCCAGCAGCCAGGAATAACCGAATTCCTTCAGGTCAATCCCGGCACCGGCAACGCACAGGAAACCACCGAGCGCCATCAAAACCGCCGGCGCATTTTTCCACCGGGACAAGTCCAGCGGCGGTGGAGGGGTTGGTTCGTTGGGCAGGTTCATGGGTTATTTGAGTGCGGCGCGTTGGGTGGGCGGCAAATCGTCCACCGAACCGAGCTGGCTCAGTTGCAGCGCGCGCAGATAGGCGATGATGGCCCAACGATCTTCCACCGGCACAATTGGCCCGTACGCGCCCATCAGGTTCTTTCCGTGCGTGACGGTATTGAAAATTTCGCCATCGGTCATTTCAACAATCCGTTTGTCCTGCAAGCTCGCCACGGCGGGCATCAACCCGAGTTTCTTAGTGATGCCGTTGCCGTCGCCGAGGCCACCGTGGCAGGGTGCGCAATAAACCTCAAAGCGTTCGCGCCCGCGTTGAAGCAGTTTTGCCGTGACGGGCAACGGGTTGGTTTCGACAAAGTTCGTCGTGCTCGTGATGCGGCCGGTGTTGACCGGCGCGTCTTCGTAGGGATAAACGGGGCCGGTGACGGTCCAAATCGGCGCGCTGCGGGCGATGGTGCCGGTGGGCGGCAGTTGTGAACTGATGCCGTTGGCAAAGAAACCATTGGGCTGCTGCGGACGGAGTTTGAGCTGGCGGTTCATGTCGGGAAAAATTTCAATCGGCGGTTTGCGCGACAGATGGCCGCGGAAACCGGCGATGCCGACCACGGCCGCCATCCCTGCCAGGAAAATCAAAATGAAACCGATGACGTAACGCATCAGTCGTCCTCCACCAGTTCGATGTGCGTGGCGCCGGCTTCCTCGAGCAGCCTGCGGGTTTCGGTTTCGGAAAATTTCGGATCAAGCGCGCCAATGGCGAGGAAGAATTTGTCGCGCGAGGCCAGCGTGAAGCGGTGGTGCTTGAACAGCGGATGATGGAGTCGCGGCAATTCATTCATCGCAATCATCCCGACGAACGCCCCGATCGCACCGGCCAGCACGAGCAAAATATACGAAGGCACAAACGCCGCCGGCGGACTGAACATCGGTTTGCCGCCGACGAGGACCGGGTAGTTGAAGTCATTCATGTACCAGATCATCGCCATGCATCCCACAAACGCGCCGCCGCCAAACAGCAGGGCAAACCAGCCGACGGGCGAATTTTTGAATCCCATCACCTGGTCCATGCCATGAATAGGGAACGGCGTAAACGTGTCCCAGCGACGATAACCGGCGTCGCGGACTTTTTCCGCCGCGCGCAAAATGGCGGCAGGCGAATCGAATTCCGCCACCAAGCCGTAGGTTTTCCCGTTGGCGTCCATCAGTGGCCTCCTTTCGCGCCGCCCAGCGGATGATGCGGGTCGGCCTGCGGCGTCGCACCCTTGACTTCGGAAACAGCGATGACCGGCAAAAATCGCACGAACAAAAGGTACATGGTAAAAAACGCCCCCAGCGTGCCCGCGTACGTGCCGATGTCCACCCACGTCGGAAAATACACATCCCAGTTCGCCGGCAGGAAATCCTGGTAGAGCGAACCGACGATGATGACAAAGCGTTCGAACCACATGCCGATGTTGATGAGCACGGCGATGAGGAAGATGAGCTTCAGATTTTGCCGGACTTTTTTGAACCAAAAGAGCTGGGGCAGCGACGCGTTGACCAGAATCATCATCCAGCCGCCATACCAGTATTGGCGGCCGAACAGGCGGTGGCCGAAAATCCACGCGTCGTACGGATTGCCGGTGTACCAGGCGATGAAGTATTCCGTCACGTAGATGTAGGCCATTACGCAACCCATCAGCAGCGTCATTTTGCAGACCTTGTCAATGTGCCGCGGCGTAATGACGTCCTCCAAATGGCACAATTTGCGCAGCGGAATCAGCAACACCAGCACCATGCCGAAGCCGCAGAAGACCGCGCCCGCCACGAAGTAAAATGGAAAGATGGTTTCATGCCAGCCCGCCAATTGCGACGTGGCGAAGTCCATCCCGACGATGGAACTGACCGTGAACACCAGCAACGTCGCCAGGCCGGACAAGACGAGATAGGCCTTTTCGTAATTGTGCCAATGCCGCGCCGAGCCGGTCCAACCGAGCGCGAACAGACCGTAAAGGAATTTTCGCACCCGGGTTTTTGCCCGGTCGCGCATCAATGCCAGGTCGGGAATCAATCCCATGTACCAGAACAGCGTTGAGACCATCAGGTAGGTGTTGACGGCGAACACGTCCCACATCAGCGGCGAACGGAATTGCGGCCAAATTCCATACGAAGTCGGAACGGGAGCCAGGAACCAGTCAAACCAGACGCGCCCCGTGTGAATGGCCGGGTAAAGGCCTGCCATCATGACGGAAAAGACCGTCATCGCCTCCGCCGCCCGACCGATGGCCGTGCGCCAATGTTGCCGCGTCAGAAAAAGCATCGCTGAAATCAACGTTCCCGCGTGCGCGACGCCGACCCACCAGACGAAATTGATGATGTCCCACCCCCACGCCACCGGCTGGTTGTTGCCCCAGACGCCGATGCCGGTTGAAATCTGGTAAATCAACATTGACGGCAACACCACCGCCGCGAGCATGGCGGCCGGCACAAACAAAATCCACCACCACAGCGGCGTTTTGCCCTCGGCAAACGCCGTGAGATGGTCCGTCAGCCCGCCGAGCCCCCATTCACCAGGCACCAGCTTCGGTCGCCGCAATTCCGGCGGCGGCATCAGCGCCTTCAAATTCATTGCGGAGTCAGGCATCAACTGTTTCCTTTCGTCGGGGCCTGGAGTTCGCCGCCGTGACTCTCATATTCCTGGAAGCTGTTCGGCCATTTTCGATAATCGGGCATGGCCGGATTCGGGTTCCGGATGCGCGCGAGATAAGTCGTGCGCGGTTTGACCAGCAATTCGCCGAGTAACGCGTAGTTGCGCACATTTCCTTTGAGACCGGAAACGGTGCTGTTGGGATCGCTGATGTCGCCAAACACAATCGCGCCCGCCGGACACGCCTGCTGGCAGGCCGTCTTGGGAATCGTGCCTTCGGACTCTTTTAATCTCACGTCGTCCGAAGCGCCGGCCTTCACCTTTTGCGCGATTTTCGCCTGTTCAATGCGCTGGACGCAATACGTGCATTTCTCCATCACACCGCGCATCCGCACCGTCACGTCCGGATTTTTGGCCATCCTGATCAAATCCCATTCGTCTGCGGGCCGCATGCCGCTGCGTTCCGGATGTTTCCACCAGCTCAACAAATCCCATTTACCGTCCGTCTCGTGCAAAAGCGGCGTCGGGTAGAGCGGCCCTTTGAGATCGGCCAGCGGGCGTTTGTTGAAATCAAGATAATTGAACCGGCGGACTTTATAGGGGCAGTTGTTCGAGCAATAACGCGTGCCGATGCAGCGGTTGTACGTCATCGTGTTCAA